>Ga0209024_1000820_pt1 | contig 38619 bp, 39 predicted proteins | sample AutmiccommunBRH5_FD_187380 | JGI IMG/M metagenome (GOLD analysis project Ga0209024, IMG submission 187380) | Deep subsurface microbial communities from Mt. Terri, Switzerland - Autotrophic microbial communities BRH/5 (SPAdes) (version 2) | ecosystem: Environmental > Aquatic > Deep subsurface >... | reverse complement strand
CGTCCGCCCCCTCGGGCGGGCGCTACTCAACCGTTCCGCGCAGAACTCCGGTGGAGGTGGGCCGCACCATAAAGTGCCTAGAACGGTCGTTGCAGCGCCCACCCGGCGGACGGGCGCTGCCCTCTGTCAGTGATGGGTGAGGGGTATTTTCCTTGGCGACTACGTCGCAGATCCCCCCACCGTCAGCCCGCCGATCAGCAGCGTCGGCTGGCCCACGCCCACGGGCACCCATTGCCCGGCCTTGCCGCAATGGCCGATGCCCGGGTCCAGCGCCATGTCATTGCCAATGGCGCGGATCTGGCGCAGCGCGGTGGCGCCGTCGCCGATCAGGGTTGCGCCCTTCACGGGGTTGCCGACGACGCCGTTCTTAACCCGGTAGGCCTCGGTGCACGAGAACACGAACTTGCCGCTGGTGATGTCGACCTGGCCGCCGCCAAAGCCGACGGCCCAGATGCCGTCCTTGACCTCGGCCACCACATCCTCGGGGCGGGCCTGCCCGCCCAGCATGTAGGTGTTGGTCATCCGCGGCATCGGCGCATGGGCGTGGCTTTCGCGGCGGCCATTGCCGGTCGGCGCCACGCCCATCAGCCTTGCGTTCTGACGGTCCTGCATGAAGCCGACGAGGATGCCATCCTCGATCAGCACGTTGCGGGCCGAGGGGGTGCCCTCGTCATCAACGCTGATAGATCCGCGGCGGTCGGGCATTGTGCCGTCATCGAGCACCGTCACCCCGGGCGCCGCGATGCGCTGCCCCATCAGCCCGGCGAAGGCCGAGGATTTCTTGCGGTTGAAATCGCCCTCCAGCCCGTGGCCGATGGCCTCGTGCAGCAAGATGCCGGGCCAGCCCGGGCCAAGGGCCACGTCCATCATGCCCGCAGGGGCGGCTTCGGCATCGAGATTGACCAGCGCGATGCGCAACGCCTCGCGCGCCACCGATTCCCAGTGGCCGCGCTGCAGCAGGCCGCCGAGGCCGAATCTGCCGCCGCCCCCGGCGCTGCCGGTTTCGCGGCGGCCGGACTGCTCGACGATGACTGCGACATTCAGACGCGCCATCGGGCGGATGTCGGTGACCATGCCGCCCTCGGGGCGCAGGATCGCCACCTCTTGATGCGACGCAGAAACCGAGGCGGTGACCTGCATCACCCGCGGGTCGAGGGCGCGGGCGAAGGCGTCGATCTCGCGCAGCGTGTCGAGCTTGGCGGGGAAGGTCGCATCCGCCATCGGGTCCGCATCGCTGTAGAGACGGCGGTTGGTGCCGGGGGGCGGGGCGGCGAGGGTGCCGCCGCCATTGCCCACCGCCAGACGCGCGGTTTCGGCCGCACGGCGCAGCGCGGGTTCGGAAATCTCGGTGGAATGGGCGTAGCCCGCGACCTCGCCGAGAACGGCGCGCAGGCCGAAACCCTCGCTGGCATCGTAGCTGGCATTGCGCACCCGCCCGTCATCGAAGACCAGCGATTCAGACCGGCTGCGTTCGAGGAACAGCTCGCCATCCTCGGCGCCGAGCGTCGCCGCGCGCAGGATCGCCAGCGCCTGTTCCTTGTCCAGATGGGTGTCGAAGGGGGAGAATTGCTGCGCTGGCATGGTGTCTTTCCTCGTCCATGATCTGGATCAAAAGCGTCGCCGTGTCGCACGGTTTCGCTTGTCGCCTTGGGGACAATATGATTTTAGAATGCCGTCTTACAACGCGCCTTGCGAAATGGGCAGAGCGTGCGTGGGCGGCAGGGAGAGCCGCCTTTGGGAACGGGAACACATGATGCGTTTTGCAACGAAGCTGATGGGCCCCGGGGCCGTCCTATCCTCGGTTTTCGTCGCCGGCATGGCGATGGCGCAGGACGGGATCACCGGGCTTGAGACCGTGGGCAAGGCCCATGAGGGCGCGATGGGCTTCCAGCCCGCGGCGACCGAACTGGCGCGCGACCAGCAATGGCTGGACGGGATGCTGCTGTACATCATCACCGCGATCACGATTTTCGTCGTGGCGCTGCTGCTGATTTCCATCTTCCGGTTCAACCAGCGCGTGAACCCCACCCCGGCGAAATTCACCCACAACACCCCGCTGGAGATCGGCTGGACGCTGGTTCCGGTGCTGATCCTGGTGGTGATCGGGTCGTTCTCGCTGCCGATCCTGTTCAAGCAGCAGGAGATCCCGACCGCCGACATCACCATCAAGGCGACCGGCTTCCAGTGGTACTGGGGCTATGAGTATCCCGATGAGGAGCTGGCCTTCGACAGCCTGATGCTGCAGCGCGAGGAGCTGGCCGACTATGGCTATGCCCCGGACGAGTATCTGCTGGCCGTGGACAATGCGATGGTGGTTCCGGTGAACAAGACCATCGTGGTGCAGGTGACCGGCGCCGACGTGATCCATTCCTGGACCGTGCCGGCCTTTGCGGTGAAGCAAGATGCCGTGCCGGGCCGTGTGGCCGAGCTGTGGTTCAAGGCCGAGCGTGAGGGCATCTATTTCGGCCAGTGCTCGGAACTCTGCGGCAAGGACCATGCTTACATGCCGATCACGGTGAAGGTTGTCAGCGAGGCGGAATACGCCGCCTGGCTGGGCCGCGCCCGCGAGCTGTTTGCCGGGATCCCGGCGCCGCTGACGGTGGCTTCGGCCGACTGATCCGCCCCGCGCAGAAGGCAGGGCAGGGCGCCGCGGCGCCCGCCCCACCCGGAGGATACGCATGACCGACCTGACCGCCCTCGACCAGAGCCCCGAAGCTGAGTTCGGCGACTATGTCGCGCTGCTGAAGCCGCGCGTGATGTCGCTTGTCGTGTTCACGGCACTGGTCGGGCTGCTGGTGGCGCCGGTGCAGGTGCATCCGCTGGTGGCCTTCACCTCGATCCTGTTCATCGCCCTGGGCGGCGGCGCCTCTGGCGCGCTGAACATGTGGTATGATGCCGATATCGACCGGGTGATGAAGCGCACCCAAGGGCGGCCGGTGCCTGCCGGCAAGATCGCCGCCGGCGATGCACTGGGGCTTGGCCTCGTGCTGTCGGGGATTTCGGTCGTGATGCTGGGGCTGGCGGCGAACTGGTTCGCGGCGGGGTTCCTGGCCTTCACAATCTTCTTCTATGCCGTCGTCTACACGATGTGGCTGAAGCGCTCGACCCCGCAGAACATCGTGATCGGCGGCGCGGCCGGGGCCTTCCCGCCGATGATCGGCTGGGCGGTCGCCACGGGCGGGATCAGTGCGGAATCCGTGCTGATGTTCGCGCTGATCTTCATGTGGACGCCGCCGCACTTCTGGGCGCTGGCGCTGTTCATGAAGGAAGACTACTCGAATGCCGGCGTGCCGATGCTGACCGTGACCCACGGCCGCAAGATCACGCGCGAGCATATCTATGGCTACACGCTGGCGCTGGCGCCGGTGGCGATCGGCCTGGGGCTGACCTCGATCGGCGGGCCGATCTACATGCTGGCCGCCGTGCTGCTGAACGCAGGCTTCATCCGCGGCGCTTGGCGCATCCGCGCCCGCAGCGAAGAGGTGGCGATTGCCGATGGCTATGCGGCAGAGAAGGCTTTCTTCCGCTTCTCGCTGGCCTATCTGTTCCTGCATTTCGGCGCCCTGCTGGCGGAAGCCGCGCTGCGCCCCTACGGGCTGGGAGGCTGGTAACATCATGGCATTCGGACGCGATCACGAACTGCATACGCGGCGCTTTGGGCGCAACCTCGGCCTCGGGCTGGTGCTGGCGGCTTTCGTCGCGCTGGTCTTCGGGCTGACCATCGTCAAGGTCTCGCAGGGCAACCCGATGCAGGCCTATGACCATGCGCCGCGGCCCGAACTGGTGCCGGCGGAGCCGAAGCCATGATGCCGCGCGATCCCAACGCCCGCATGGCGGTGAAGCTGGCCGGCATCGCCGCGGTGATGGTGTCGCTGTCCTTCGCGGCCGTGCCCTTCTACGACTGGTTCTGCCGGGTGACCGGCTATGGCGGCACCACCAACGTGGCGGAAACCGCCTCGGACGAGATCCTCGACCGCACCGTCACCATCCGTTTCGATTCCAATGTCGAGCCGGGGATGCCGTGGGAGTTCAAGCCGGTGGAGCGTCAGGTGACGCTGCGCATCGGCGAAACGGGGCTCGCCTTCTACGAGGCCTACAACCCGACCGACCGAACCGTGGCCGGCACCGCCAGCTACAACGTCGCCCCGGATGCGGCGGGCTACTACTTCACCAAGATCGATTGCTTCTGCTTCGAGCAGCAGGTGCTGGCCCCGGGCGAGCGGGTGCTGATGCCGGTCAGCTTCTATGTCGATCCCGAGATGGTGACCTCGCGCGATGCCAGCAAGGTCAAGCACATCACGCTGAGCTATACCTTCTACGAAACCGAATTGCCCGAGGAACAGGCCGCGCTTGCCGCGCCCGCGCCTTCGGCTACAGTCAACTGATACAGGGTCACGGGGATACCGACATGGCGCACGCCAAGAACCACGACTACCACATCTTGCCGCCGTCGCTCTGGCCGTTCCTGGCGGCGGTCGGGGCCTTCGTGATGCTCTTCGGGGGCGTCCTGTTCATGAAGGGCATGACGCCCTGGATGTTCGTGATCGGCCTCGTGCTGGTGCTGTACACCATGTATGGCTGGTGGGCGGACACCATCACCGAGAACCAGGCGGGCGATCATACGCCGGTGGTGCGGATCGGCCTGCGCTATGGCTTCATCCTGTTCATCATGTCGGAAATCATGTTCTTCGCGGCATGGTTCTGGTCGTTCTTCAAGCACGCCATGTATCCGATGGCCGAGAACTATCCGGCGACCATGGGCGTCTGGCCGCCCGCGGGGATCGAGGTGTTCGACCCCTGGCACCTGCCGCTGATCAACACGCTGATCCTGCTGTGCTCGGGCATGGCGGCGACCTGGGCCCACCACGCCTTCGTGCATGAGAACAACCGCAAGGACATGATCACCGGCCTGGCGCTGGCGATTGCCTTGGGCGCGGTGTTCACCTTCTTCCAGGCCTATGAATACAGCCACGCGGCCTTTGGCTTTGCCGGCAACATCTATGGCGCCAACTTCTTCATGGCGACGGGCTTCCACGGTTTCCACGTCATCATCGGGACCATCTTCCTGTTCATCTGCATGGTGCGGGCGATGAAGGGCCACTTCACCCCCGAAAGCCATGTCGGCTTCGAGGCGGCGGCCTGGTACTGGCACTTCGTCGATGTGGTCTGGCTGTTCCTGTTCGCGGCGGTCTATATCTGGGGCGGCTGATCCGTCTTTGGACATCTGCTGAAATTGCAAAGCGCGGGGCCGCAAGGCCGCGCGCTTTCGCCCGTGAAGGAGCCCCCGATATGCGCCGCATCGTGTTTCCGCTGATCCTTGGCGTCGTCGGGGTGGCGATCCTTGTCGGCCTTGGCCTGTGGCAGTTGCAGCGGCTGGACTGGAAGCGCGAGGTTCTGGCGCGGATCGAGGCACAGATGGCCGCCGCGCCCGCGCCCCTGCCTGTGCAGGGCGAGACGAGCGAGGCGGGCAAGTACCAGCCGGTGGCCGTCATGGGCCGCACGGTGGGGCCGGAGCTGCACATGCTGACCGGCATGAAGGGCATCGGGCCGGGCTATGAGGTGATCACCGCCTTCGAGACGGAGGAGGGCCGCCGCATCCTGCTGGACCGCGGGTTCCTGCCGGAGGTCGGCAAGGACGTGGCCCGGGCGCCGGTGGAGCTGACGGTGACCGGCAACCTGCACTGGCCCGAGGAGGCGAGCAGCAATACGCCGGCACCCGATCTAGGCCGCAACATCTGGTTTGCGCGCGATGTTCCGGCCATGGCCGCGCATCTGGGGGCAGAGCCGGTGCTGGTGGTCGCGCGCGACGTGACGGGGGATGCTCACGGCATCATCCCGGTGCCGGTGAGCACCGCAGGTATCCCGAATGACCATCTGGGCTATGCTTTGACCTGGTTTTCGCTTGCCGGGGTCTGGCTGGGGATGACAGCGTATCTTCTGTGGCGTATCAGGCAACGAACGATCTGAGGGGCAGGCTTCATGCGCTACATCTCGACCCGGGGGCAGGCCCCGGTGCTTTCCTTTGGCGAGGCGATGCTGACCGGCCTTGCCCGCGACGGTGGCCTTTACGTGCCCGAGACGATCCCGACCATGACCGGCGACGAGATCGCGGCGCTGGCGGGGCTGCCCTATGAGGAGGTGGCGTTCCGGGTGATGCGGCCCTTCCTGGGTGAGACCTTCACCGAGGAAGAGCTGCGCCGCGCCATTGCCGCCGCCTATGCGGGCTTCGGCCATGCCGCGCGGGCGCCGCTGGTGCAGCTGGCGCCGGGGCATTTCCTGTGCGAGCTGTTCCACGGGCCGACGCTGGCCTTCAAGGACTTCGCCATGCAGCTGATCGGCCAGCTGTTCCAGATCGCCCTGGGGCGCGAGGGGCGGCGGGTGACCATCGTCGGCGCGACCAGTGGCGATACCGGGTCGGCGGCGATCGAGGCGTTCCGGGGGCTTCCCAGCGTCGATGTGTTCATCCTGTTCCCTCATGGCCGGGTGTCGGATGTGCAGCGCCGGCAGATGACGACGCCGGTGGAGGACAACGTCCACGCGCTGGCGCTGGATGGCGATTTCGACGATTGCCAGGGCAAGCTCAAGGACATGTTCAACGACTTCGCCTTCCGCGATACCGTGGGGCTGGCGGGCGTCAACTCCATCAACTGGGCGCGGGTGCTGGCGCAGGTGGTCTATTACTTCACTGCCGCGGTCAGCCTTGGCGCGCCGCTGCGGCAGGTGGATTTCACCGTGCCCACGGGCAATTTCGGCGACATCTTCGCGGGCTACATCGCGCGGCAGATGGGTCTGCCGATTGGCAAGCTGGTGGTGGCGACCAACCAGAACGACATCCTGCACCGCTGCCTGACCACGGGCCGGTATGAGACGGACGGGGTGCGCCCGTCGATCAGCCCGTCGATGGATATTCAGGTCTCCTCGAACTTCGAGCGCGCCCTGTTCTATGCCTATGGCGGCGATGGCGCGGCGGTGGCGCAGTTGATGGACGAGCTGAAGGCCACCGGCGGCTTTACCGTCAGCCAGGGCGCGCTGCAGCTGCTGCGCGAGACCTTTGCCTCGGGTCGCTGTTCGGAGGACCAGACCAGCGAGACAGTCAAGGCGACGCTGGCGGAAACCGGCGAGCTGCTGTGTCCGCATTCGGCGGTTGGGGTTTTCGTGGCGAATGCCCATATCAGGGTCGAGGCGCCGATGGTGACGCTGGCCACCGCGCATCCGGCGAAGTTCCCGGATGCCGTGCAGGCCGCCACCGGCATCCGCCCCGCGCTGCCCGCCCGCATGGCCGACATGATGGACCGCCCCGAACGGGTGACGCGCGTTCCGAACGATCTTGCCGCGCTTGAAGCGCTGGTTCTTGAAAGGCGTGCCCTTTGACTGTCAGATTGACGACACTTCCCAACGGTTTCCGCATCGTCACCGAGGTGATGCCTGCCCTTGCCTCGGCCGCGGTCGGGATCTGGGTCAATGCGGGTGGCCGGCATGAGCGGGCCGAGCAGAACGGCATCGCGCATTTCCTTGAGCATATGGCGTTCAAGGGCACCAAGCGCCGCACCGCGCTGCAGATCGCCGAAGAGATCGAGGATGTGGGGGGCTATATCAACGCCTATACTAGCCGCGAGATGACCGCCTATTACGCAAGGGTTCTGGCCGCCGATGTGCCGCTGGCGCTGGACGTGATTTCCGACATCGTGCTGAACCCGGCTTTCGACCCGAAGGAAATCGAGACAGAGCGCCATGTGATCCTGCAGGAGATCGGGCAGGCGCTGGACACGCCCGACGACATCATCTTCGACTGGCTGCAAGAGGCGGCCTATCCCGATCAGGCGCTTGGCCGCACGATCCTTGGCCCGGCGGAACGCGTCTCGGCCTTTGGCCGCGCGGATTTTGAGCGCTTCGTCTCCGAGCATTACGGGCCGGATCAGATGGTTCTGTCGGCGGCGGGGGCGGTGGATCACGATTTGCTGGTGCGGCTGGCCGAGGATATCTTTGGCCATCTGAAGCCGGTGGGCTTCAGCACGCTGCAACCGGCGCTGTGGCTGGGATCGGAGCGGCGCGAGATCAAGGATCTGGAGCAGGTGCATTTCGCGCTGGCCTTCGAGGCGCCGGGGTATCGCGGCGAGGATGTCTATGTCTCGCAGGTCTATGCCACCGCGCTTGGCGGGGGCATGTCGAGCCGGCTGTTCCAGAAGATCCGCGAGGAGCGGGGGCTGTGCTATTCGATCTTCGCGCAGGCCGGCAGCTATGAGGATACCGGGATGATGACCATCTATGCCGGCACCTCGGCCGAGGAGATCGGCGAGCTGTGCGGGCTGACGGTGGATGAGCTGAAGCGCGCCGCCGATGACATGACCGAGGCCGAGGTGGCGCGGGCGCGGGCGCAGATGAAGGCCGGGCTGCTGATGGGGCTGGAAAGCCCGTCGAGCCGGGCGGAGCGGATGGCGCGGATGCTGGCGATCTGGGGCCGGGTGCCCGATGCGGTGGAGGCTGCCGAGAAGATCGACAGCGTCACCCGCGATGCGGTGCGCGGTTTCGCCGGGCGCATGGCGGGGGCGGGGCAGTCGGCGCTGGCGCTCTATGGTCCGGTGGACCGGGCGCCCGGGCTGGAGGCCCTGCGCGAACGGCTTGCCGCCTGATGCTCTCCCGGCGCCGCAAGGTCCGGATCGACACAGAGCGCATGGTGCTGCGCCTGCCCGCGCATTCCGACTTCCGCGACTGGTCGGGCCTGCGCGCCCAAAGCGCCGCCTTCCTGGCGCCGTGGGAGCCGACCTGGGCCGAGGATCATCTGGGGCGCCGCGCCTTTACCCACCGCGTCTATTGGGCGGCGCGGGCGGAATTGCAGGGTACCGCGCTGCCGCTGTTCCTGATCCGGCGCGAGGATGATGCGCTGCTGGGGGCGATCACGCTGGACAATATCCGCCGTGGCCCGGCGCAGTCGGGCACGCTGGGATATTGGGTCGGCGAGCCCTATGCCCGGCGCGGCTACATGCGCGAGGCGATCCGCGCCGTGGTGCATCACGGCTTCACCCAGCTGGACCTGAGCCGGATCGAGGCGGCCTGCCTGCCCGAGAACATGGCCTCGCGCGGGGTGCTGGAGAAGTCCGGCTTCAAGTATGAGGGCGTCGCGCAGAGCTATCTGCAGATCAACGGGCGCTGGCGGAACCATGTGCTGTACAGCAACCTGCGCAGCGACCGGCGCGGGCGCACGGATGTGGGCTGACTTGCCGAGCCCTGGCTCTGGTGGTTTACCTTGGGCCACTGGAGGACCGACATGCCGCACCCATCCCGCACTGCACCGCTGAACGCTGCCGATCCCGGCTTTGCCGCGCAGCTGGAGGCGTTGCTGCCGCCCGGTACGATTTCAGCGCCCGAGCCGCGGCATCTGGAAGAGCCGCGCGGCCGCTGGCACGGTATCGGGGGCGTGCTGGCCCGGCCGCGCAATACGGCCGAGGTGGCGACGGTGGTGCGCGCCTGCGCCGCGGCGCGGGTGGGGATCGTGCCCTTCGGCGGCGGCACCGGGCTGGTCGGCGGGCAGGTGATGGAGGCGGGCCCTGCGCCGCTGATCCTGTCGCTGGAGCGGATGGCGGCGGTGCGGGATGTGTTCCCCGCCGAGAATGTGCTGGTGGTGGAGGCCGGAGCGACGCTGGCCGAGGTGCAGGAGGCGGCACTGGCGGCGGGGCGGATGTTCCCACTGACGCTGGCCTCGCAGGGCACCGCGCGGATCGGGGGAAACCTCGCCACCAACGCTGGCGGCGTGAACGTGCTGCGCTATGGCAATATCCGCGACCTCTGCCTCGGGGTGGAGGCGGTGCTGCCCGACGGCTCGGTGCTGAACGGGCTGAAGCGGCTGCGCAAGGACAACAGCGGCTATGACCTGCGCCACCTGCTGATCGGGTCGGAAGGCACGCTGGGGGTCATCACCGCCGCCGCGCTGCGGATGGTGCCGCGGCCTGCGGGGACCGGCACCGCGATGCTGGTGGTGGAGAGCCCGGCGGCGGCGCTGGAGCTGCTGGCGCTGGCCGAGGAGCGGCTGGCCGGCTGCGTGTCGGCGTTTGAGCTGATTTCGCGTCAGGGGCTGCTGTTCCTCGATGAGGTGATGCCGGAGGTGCGCCAGCCCTTCGCGGACCGGCCGGAGTGGATGGTGCTGATCGAGCTTGGCCTGCCGCGCGGGCTGGACCCGCAGGAGGCGCTGGAGGGGCTGTTCGTGGCGGCCTCCGAAGCCGGGCTGGCCCGCGACGGCGTCATCGCGCAAAGCGCCGGGCAGCAGGCGGAACTGTGGCGGCTGCGCGAAAGCCTGCCGGATGCGAACCGCAAGATCGGCGCCATCAGTTCGCATGACATCTCGGTCCCGCTGTCCGAGATCCCGGGGTTTATTGCCGACGCAGAGGCGGCGCTGGCGGGGATCGGGGCGTTCCGCATCAACTGCTTTGGCCATGTCGGGGACGGCAACCTGCATTTCAATGTCTTCCCGATGCCGGGCCAGTCCCGCGCCGACCATGACAACCAGCGCGAGGCGATCAAGGCCTGCGTGCATGACATCGCGCATGGGCTGGGCGGATCGGTCAGCGCCGAGCATGGGGTCGGGCGGCTGAAGACCGGCGACATGGCGCGCTATGGCGATCCGGCCAAGCTGGCGGTGCTGCGCAGCATCAAGGCGGCGATTGACCCCTTGGGGATCATGAACCCGGGGGCGCTGCTGGCGGAGAGGGCATAGGTGCACCCCGCCGGGGGGAAACGGCGAGGTGCGGTGCTTTGGGGTTCACGTGTCGAATGCAAGCAGCCCTGAACCTTCAGGCAGGGCAAGGTGTAGGACGATTCGGGTTACCGGTCCGTTAGCGATGTCTGGCGCGGCTTACTGCCCGTCAAACGCGCAGAGCGTGTGGACGTTCATCCCCATCCTGTCCAGCAGTGCATGGCCGCCAAGGTCGGGCAGGTCGACCACGAAGGCGCATCCCACCACCTCGGCCCCCAGCCGCTCCACCAGCTTGATGCCCGCCGCGCAGGTGCCGCCCGTGGCCAGCAGGTCATCGACGATCAGCACCTTTTCCCCGGGTTGCAGGGCGTCGTCATGGATTTCCACCACCGCCTCGCCATATTCCAGCGTGTAATGCTCGGCGATGGTCGGGCCGGGCAGCTTGCCCTTCTTGCGGATCGGCACGAAGCCGACCGAGAGCTGATGCGCCACCGCCCCGCCCAGGATGAAGCCCCGCGCCTCGAGCCCCACGACCTTGTCGATCCGGCTGCCGGCCCAGGGGTGCAGCAGCTGGTCGATCGCCATGCGGAAGCCGCGGGGATCGGCGAAAAGCGTGGTCACGTCGCGGAACAGGATCCCCTCATGCGGGAAATCCACGATGGTGCGGATATGGTCGCGGATGGATTTGGTCTGCATGGGGGGCTCCGGGTGGGATGGGTCGGGGGCAGCGGGGAGGGCGGCCCGCGCCGGAGTAGACCTTTCGCAGGTTGGGTGGCAAGTGCCCTTGCCCGGAACAAGGCGCTTCAGCGCCGCCGGGCAGCGCCCGTCCGCCCCACCGGGCGGGCGCTCCTCACCGCCAGTGCCTAGAACGCCGGTGGAGTTACGCCGCACCATAAAGCGCCTAGAACGAGCGTTGCAGCGCCCACCCGGCGGACGGGCGCTGCCCTCTGACAGTGCAGGGCCTACCGGTTCAGCACCCGCCCCGCCACCGCATCGAGCCGCGCCAGCAGCGCGGGGTCGCGCATCCCGGGCGCGGTCATGATCGCATAGTCCAGCGCGCGGTCGCAGCCATGCGGGCAGGGCTCGCGCTCCGCCCCCAGCAGGGCCGGCAGGCGGGCCACCAGGCCGCGGGCGTGGTCCGCGTTCTTTCCCAGCGTCTGGATGATCTGGGTGATGTCCACCGCGCCATGGTCCGGGTGCCAGCTGTCGTAATCGGTGATCATCGCCACGCTGGCATAGCAAAGCTCCGCCTCGCGGGCGAGTTTCGCCTCGGGCATGTTGGTCATGCCGATCACGTCGCAGCCCCAGCTGCGATACATCCGGCTTTCAGCGAGGGTGGAGAATTGCGGGCCCTCCATGGCAAGGTAGGTGCCGCCGTTGTGGACGCGCAGCCCGAGGTCGCGCGCGGCGGCAAGGCAGGCTGCCGAGAGCCGCGGGCAGACCGGATGCGCGACGCTGACATGGCCTACGCAGCCGGTGCCGAAGAAGGATTTCTCGCGCGCGAAGGTGCGGTCGATGAACTGGTCGACGATGACGAAATCCCCCGGCGCCATCTCCTCGCGGAACGATCCGCAGGCGGAGACGGAGATGACGTCGGTCACCCCCAGCCGCTTCAGCGCGTCGATATTGGCGCGGTAGGGCACGGTGGAGGGCGAATGCACATGCCCGCGCCCGTGCCGGGGCAGGAAGGCCATCGCCACCCCGTCCAGCCGCCCGGTCAGGATCTGGTCGGAGGGCGTGCCCCAGGGGGTTTCGACGCTGACCCACTCGGCCGCCTCCAGCCCCGCGATCTCATAGAGCCCCGAGCCGCCGATCACCCCGATCACCGTGTCCATGCCTGCCTCCGCTGCTGTGCGGCGTGAAGGGTAGGCGCGGCGCGGGGCGACGGGAAGGGGGTAAAGCGGACTTACGGAGGTCATGCCCCGGCGCGACAAGGCCGCTTGCCAGTGGCAAGCCGACCGCGACGGTTGCCCGGAGGCGCAAGCCGCAGGGCAAGGGGGGTGCCGCCAACCCGGACGGTGCCAAATTCTGATGGGCCCGCCCGGGTGGGCACAGCTGTGCCCGCCCCCCGCAGGGCGGGCACAGCAGAATTTCGTCGACGGCCGAAATTCTGGGCAGCGACCTTGGCAGGCGTAGGCACTACGCGTTCCAAAGCAAGGCTGGCCCCGGGCGGATCACAAGGCTATCACGGGGCCTCGGCAGCCCCCGGAGGACAGATGGACAACATGCGCGGCAGCATCCTGATGGTGGCGGCAATGGCCGGCTTCGCCATCGAGGACATGTTCATCAAGGCGGCGTCGAAGGCGCTGCCGGTCGGGTTGATCCTGATCCTGTTCGGGCTGGGCGGGATGATCGGCTTCATCCTGCTGACCCTGCGCCGGGGCGAGCCGCTGTTCCACCCGGCGCTGCTGTCCCGGCCGCTGATCCTCAAGGCGGTGTTCGAGGTTCTGGGGCGGCTTGGCTACACGCTGGCGCTGGCGCTGACGCCGCTGTCGAGCGCCAGCGCGATCTTGCAGGCGACGCCCTTGGTGGTGGTCGCGGGCGCGGCGCTGGTGTTTGGCGAGAAGGTGGGCTGGCGGCGCTGGCTGGCGATTCTCATGGGCTTTGCCGGGGTGATGGTGATTCTGCGGCCCGGGGCTTCGGGGTTCGAGGCGGCCTCGCTGTTCGCCGTGCTGGGAACGCTCGGCTTTGCGGGCCGCGATCTTGCCACCCGGGCCGCACCCAAGGTGCTGTCGAATGTGCAGCTGGGGATCTACGGCTTCCTTGCGCTGATCCCGACCGGCGCGGTGATGCTGGCCTTCAGCGGAGGCGCGGTGATGCCGCAGGCGACCGACTGGGGTTATCTGGCGGGAGCCACGCTGTTCGGGGTGGCGGCCTATTACTGGCTGACTTCGGCGATGCGGATCGGCGATGTCTCGGTCGTCACCCCGTTCCGCTACACGCGGCTCGTGTTCGCCATGATCCTCGGCACGCTGGTCTTTGCCGAGCGCCCCGATGCCGCAACCCTGATCGGCAGCGCCATCGTCATCGGCAGCGGGCTCTACACGCTGATGCGGGAACGCAGTCTGGCCCGGGCGCGGCGGGCGGCGCTCTAGCTCTCCCCCGGCCGCGCCAGCTCGAACACCTCGCGGACCACGGCGTAATCCTTGTAGCCAAGGCGGGCGAGCGGCGAGAAGCGGGTCACGTCGAAGCGGCCGTCCACCACGCAATCGTCGCGCATGTGGATGCCCGTCACCTCGCCCAGGATCAGGAAATTCGCCTTGCCGGGCAGGGCCACGATCTGCGTCAGCTTGCATTCCAGCGTGGCGGGGGCGCCGGCGACCCGGGGGCAGGGGATCGTCTCGCACTCCGCCTTCTCCACCCCCGCCAGTTCGAACTCGTCCACCCCCCGCGCCGCGGCGGCGGAGCTGGCGTTCATCGCGTCGCGCGCCGCGGATTCGACGATGTTCACCGCGAAGACCCCCGTCTCGCGGATATTCGCCAGCGAATCCTTGGCGGCGGTGGAGGAGAACATCACCTGCGGCGGCACATAGGCAACGGCGTTGAAGAAGGAGTAGGGGGCAAGGTTGTCGCCCTCGCTGCCACGGCTGGAAATCCAGCCGATCGGGCGCGGCGCGATGATGGCGTTGAACGGGTTGTGCGGCAGGCCGTGGCCATCTTCGGGGCGGTAGAACATGCGGGTCCTTTCAGGGTTTGAACCCGACCTTAGCCCGTGCTAGGCGCGTTTCCAGTCGATTCCGCCATTCGCCCAAGGCCTTGCCCATGTACCAGCTGGAAGAAGAGACCGAGGCCGACTGGTGGGATGTGGAGGCGCTGTATGACCTGTGCTTCGCCCCCGGCCGCACGGCGCTGTCCTCCTACCGGCTGCGCGAGGGGGTGCCGAAGGTCGCCGAGCTGTGCCTGACGCTGCGCGATGACAGCGGCGCGCTGGCGGCGGTGATCCGCTACTGGCCGGTGCGGGTCGGCGGGGCGCGGACGCTGCTGCTGGGGCCGGTGGCCGTGCATCCCACCCATCAGGGCGAGGGGCTGGGGGCGCTGCTGATCCACGAAAGCCTGACCGAGGCGCGGCGGCTTGGCTGGGGCCGGGTGCTGCTGGTTGGGGATGCGCCCTATTACCGGCGCTTCGGCTTTGCCAGGATGCCGGGCGTGATCATGCCGCCGCCGACCAACCCCGACCGGGTGCTGGGGCTGGAGCTGGACCCGGGCGCCTGGGACGGCGTGTCGGGCGAGGTGACGCGGGACGTTCCCGAGGAGGCACTGGCGCCCTGAGCCCCGGCCTCCCATATTGAGGGCAGCTTGCCCCCGGAGGATGCCATGACCGACACCGACCTTGCCCAGACCAGCCTGATGCCGCTTGCCGATCCGGCCGTGGTCGAGGCGCTGGATGCCTTGGCGCTGCGCCACAAGGCCGCCAGCGGCGTCGGGATGCAGCTGCTGGGGTTTGTGGGCGGCAATGCCGAGAACCTGCTGGAGCGCTTGCCCGACCGGGTGAAGGACCGGCTGGAGGCTGCGACCCGCTCGGCGCTGGAAACCGCCTTCACCGCCGCGGCCCGATCCCGCGGCGTGGTCGCCGACCGGCCCGACTGGCTCAACACCGTGCTGACCACGGCCATGGGGGCTGCGGGCGGGGCGGGGGGGCTGGCGACATCCTTGGCCGAGCTGCCGGTGACGACGACGGTGCTGCTGCGCGCCATACAGGGCATCGCCGCCGAGCACGGCTTCGATCCGGCAGATGAGGAAACCCGGATCGACTGCATCCGGGTGCTGGCCGCGGCCGGGCCGATGACCAAGGATGACGGCGCCGATCTGGGGTTTCTGGCGGCAAGGGTCACAATCACCGGCACCAGCCTGCAGGCGGTGATCGCCCGCGTCGCGCCGCGGCTGTCGCTGGTGATGGGGCAGAAGCTGGCGGCGCAGGCGGCGCCGGTGCTGGGGGCGGTGGCGGGGGCGGCGGTAAACTTTGCCTTCACCAGCTATTATCAGGAAATGGCCCGGGTGCAGTTCGGCCTGCGCCGGCTGGCCGAGGACCGCGCCCTGCCGCGCGAGGCGCTGACCGAAGCGCTGCGGGCGCGGATTCTCGCCAAGGGGTAGTGCCGCCGGGTCAAGGTCGGAACCCTGCGCGGGGCCTTTTCGTTGTGTGGGCATAATCCCAAACACAGGAGACCCAAGATGCAGGATATTTCCGGCAAGCGCGTCGCCATCCTCGCCACCAACGGCTTTGAACAATCCGAACTCGAAGTGCCGCTGAAGAAGCTGCGCGAGGCGGGGGCGGAGGTTCATGTGGTTTCGCTGAAGCCCGGCGAGATCAAGGGCTGGGACAAGGACGACTGGGGCCGTGCGGTTCCGGTCGACAAGGTTCTCTCCGAGGTCAGCGCGGCCGACTATGACGCGCTGGTGCTGCCCGGCGGGCAGATCAACCCCGACCTGCTGCGCGTCGAGGCTGCGGCGGTCGAGTTCGTCAAGGCGTTCTGGTCGGGCAAGAAGGTGATTGGCGCCATCTGCCACGCGCCCTGGCTGCTGATCGAGGCGGGGATCATCGAGGGCCGCAAGGTCACGTCCTATGCGTCGATCAAGACCGATGTGATCAACGCGGGCGGTGTCTGGGAGGATTCCGAGGTCGTGACGGATGAGGGTCTGGTGACCAGCCGCAACCCCGGGGATCTGGATGCGTTCTGCGCGAAGGTCGTGGAGGAGATCCGCGAAGGCCTGCACGAGAAGCGCGCGGCGTGAGGTTCGCGTCGATGTAATTGGCGAAGGCCATCGCCTTCGCCACTCACCGCCATCTCAACTCGTCCGGTCGGGCCTCAAAGGCCCGGCCAGCGCCCGCCCTGCCCTTGGCGGGCGCTTCTCGCCCGCCAGGTCGGGCGCTGACCTCATACTGTTTCTTGATGCCAGCGGCTCCGGGGGAACGGTTCCGCAAGCGGGCGGGGGCGAGGCAGTGCCTCGCCTTGTCCCGCCCGCCCGAGCGGTTCGCTTCAGCCTACATCGGCTGCCGCGCCAGCCATTCCATCACCGCGGGGCGCACCGTCAGCGCGCCCCCTTCGCGGGCGTCGTCGATCACGGCGCGCAGCTCGGCCAGATTTACCCGCCGGATCAGGTGCTTGACCGGCCCGATGGAGGCAGGCCGCATCGACAGCGTCCGCAGCCCCATCGCGATCAGGCACAGCGCCTCGATCGGGCGGCCGGCATCCTCGCCGCAGAACGACAGCGGCGTGTTCGTCTCGGCGCAGCGGCCCGCGATGGTGCCGATGAAGTCCAGAAAGCTCACATCCAGCGTGTCATAGCGGCGGCGGACGCGTTCATTCTCACGGTCCGCCGCGAAGAAGAACTGCTTGAGGTCATTGCCGCCGATGGACACGAAATCCGTCAGCTCGAAGAACGAGCGCGGCGCGAAGGCGAGGCTGGGGGTTTCCAGCATTGCCCCGATCTCGGTGCTGGTCGGCAGCACATGGCCGGCGCGGCGCTCGCGCTCGATCTCGTTCAGAAGCGCGCGGCGGGCGGCCTCGAACTCGCTCATCTGCGCGACGAAGGGGAACATCACCGCCAGGGGCCGCCCCGCCGCGGCGCGGATCAGCGCCTGCAGCTGCATCCGCATCACCCCGGGCTTGTCGAGCCCGACCCGGATCGCTCGCCAGCCCATCGCAGGGTTGGGCTCGTCCTGCGGCTTCATGTAGGGCAGCACCTTGTCGGACCCGATGTCGAGGGTGCGGAACACCACGCGCTTGCCCTTGGCGGAATCGAGCACGCGGGAGTAGAGCGCCGCCAGCTCGCCCCGCCGCGGCACCCGGCTGCGCAGCAGGAACTGCAGTTCCGTGCGGAACAGGCCCACGCCTTCGGCCCCAGAACCCGCCAGCGAAGGCAGGTCGGCCATCAGCCCGGCATTCATGTGCAGCGCCACGTTGGTGCCGCAGGCGGCGGTCGCGGGCAACTCGCGCAGGCTGGCATAGCGCGACTGCGCCTCGGCCTGCATGGCGATCTTGTCGCGGAAGGCGCTGGCCACCGTCTCTTCGGGCCGCAGATGCACCACGCCCTGATCGCCGTCGACAAGGATGGCGTCGCCGTTCAGCGCCTCGGTGGTGATGCGCTCGGCATGGATCACCAGCGGGATCGCCAGCGCGCGGGCGACCACGGCGGCATGGCTGCCGACCGAGCCCTCCTCCAGCACCACGCCCTTCAGCTTGCGCCCATATTCCAGCAGTTCGGCCGGGCCGATGTTGCGCGCGACCAGCACCGGGTTCTCCGGCATTGCGGCGCCAGTATCGCGGCCCTGCCCGGTGAGGATCCGCAGCAGGCGGTTCGACAGGTCGTCAAGGTCGTGCAGGCGTTCGCGCAGATAGGGGTCCGGCACCTGGCCCATGCGGGCGCGGGTGGTGGATTGTTCCTTCTCCACCGCCGCCTCGGCCGAGAGCCCGCGCTGGATGTCTTCCTCCATCCGCCGCAGCCAGCCGCGGGAATTGGCGAACATGCGGTAGGTTTCCAGCACCTGCTGGTGATCCTTGTCGACAATCTCGGAGCCCGACATCATCGCGTCGACCGACAGGCGCAGCTCCTCGACGGCCTTGGTCAGCCGCTTGAGCTCCTTCTTGGGGTCATCGCCCACCGGGTTGGCCACCACCACGCGCGGCTCGTGCAGCCAGACCCGGCCCTCGGCCGCGCCCTCCTGCCCCATCAGCCCGCGGATCATTACCGGTTGCTGATGGAGGGCGGTCATCGCCTCGCCCTCGCCGATGAAGGCGCCAAGTTCGGTCATCTCGGCCAGCACCATGGCGACGACTTCCAGCGCATAGACCTCGTCATCCGAGTATTGCCGGGCAGTCTTGGACTGCACCACCAGCACGCCAAGCCGCTCGCCAAGGCGCTGGATCGGCACGCCGAGGAAGGCGGAATAGATCTCCTCGCCCGTTTCCGGCATGAACCGAAAGCCGCGCTCGGCGGGGGCATTGCCGGTGTTGATCGGGGTCGAGGTCTTGGCGACGCGGCCGACAAGGCCTTCGCCAAGCCGCATCCGGGTCTGGTGCACGGCCTCGGGGTTCAGGCCCTCGGTTGCGCAGAGCTCCAGCGTGGTGTCGTCGCGGAACAGGTAGATCGAGCACACCTCGGTGCGCATCGAATCCGCGATCATATGGGTGATGCGGTCAAGCCTTTCCTGCCCCTTGGCGGGGGTGGCGAGCGTGTCGCGCAGCCGACGCAGAAGCTTGCGGCTTTCGCTTTCCGAGCGGTCGGGCATGACTAGCGCGCAGTCCCCCGTGCAAGGCCCGTTCTCAGGCCGATTTTTCCAGTTCGAAGGCATCATGGAGCGCCTGAACCGCGAGTTCCATGTATTTCCGGTCGATCAACACCGAAATCTTGATCTCGGAGGTGGCAATCACCTTGATGTTGATATTTTCGGCGGCAAGCGCCTTGAACATCGTCGCGGCGACGCCGGCATGGGAGCGCATCCCGATGCCCACGACCGAGACCTTGGCGACATCGGTATCCACCGCCAGATCGTCATAGTTGATGATGCCAGAGGCGCGGGCATCCTCCATCGCCTTGCGGGCGCGGGGGATCTGGTTGACCGGGCAGGAGAAGGTCATGTCGGTGACGGCGCCCGGATGATCGTCGTAATCGCGCTCCGAGATGTTCTGCACGATCATGTCGACGTTCACCCCGGCATCGGCCAGCGGGCCGAAGATCGCGGCGGCGATGCCGGGGCGGTCCTCGATGGTGACGAGGGTCATTTTGGCTTCGTCGCGCGAATAGGCGACGCCGGAGACGACTTTCGATTCCATGATTTCTTCCTCGTCGCAGACGATGGTGCCGGATGTCTCATCAGTATCTTCAAAGCTGGACAGCACCCGCAGCCGCACCTTGTAGCGCATGGCGAGTTCCACGGACCGCGTTTGCAGCACCTTGGCGCCCAGGCTGGCAAGTTCCAGCATTTCCTCGAACGCGATCTTGTCGAGCTTGCGCGCCTTGGAGCTGATGCGCGGGTCGGTGGTGTAGATGCCGTCGACATCGGTGTAGATGTCGCAGCGTTCCGCCCCGAAGGCGGCGGCGAAGGCGACGGCGGTGGTGTCGGACCCGCCGCGGCCAAGGGTGGTGATCCGGCCCTCGGGCGACATGCCCTGAAAGCCCGCGACCACGGCGACCTTGAAGCCCTCGGCGAACTTCGCGTCGATATTCTCGCGCGGGATATCCACGAAGCGGGCGGCGGAATGCGCGCTGGTGGTCTGGATCGGCACCTGCCAGCCCTGCCAGCTGCGCGCCGGGACGTCCATTTCCTGCAGGGTCAGCGCCATCAGCCCGGCGGTGACGTTCTCGCCCGAGGAGACGACGGCATCATATTCGCGCGCGTCGAACATCGGCGAGGTCTGCTCGACCCAGCCCACCAGCTCATTGGTCTTGCCCGACATGGCCGAGACGATGACGATCACGTCATAGCCACGTTCCACCTCGCGGTGCACCTTGAGCGCGGCGTTCTTGATGCGCGCCAGATCCCCGACCGAGGTGCCGCCGAATTTCATCACCAGAAGCGGCATGAAAGCCCCTCTCCCCGAGCCCGTCAAAATCGCCCGCTTCTTATGCGGGGCAGGGGCGGCGCGCAAGGGAAATGGGGCCAAGGTCCGCATGCGGGGTGCGGCGTGGTGGCTGACACCGGCGCGTCGCAATCGGGGTATAGAGGCGGGGGACGCAGCGCGGCGAGAGGATTGAAGAGATGTCGGAACAGGTTCACCTGGGTGCGGATCACGCGGAGTTGCTGGCCGCGCTGTGCAAGCTGGACGGCGAGATCGCCGAGGCGGCGGGCTGCGCGATGGCGGCCTGGGCCCCGGCGCTACAGCGGGACGAGTTCCGCGCCTCGGCCGGGAACATGGCCGCCTATCTGGCGCTGCGGCAGGCGGATCTGCGCGGCTTCCAGCATCCGCTGGCGGCGCTTGGCCTGTCCTCGCTGGGCCGGGCCGAGGGGCATGTGCGCGCCTCGCTGGCCGCGGTGATCGCGGCGCTTGGCCGGATCACCGGCGGCGGGACTGGGGATTTCCCGCCCGCCGAGGCCTTCCGGGTACCGGGCGTGTTGCTGGACGCCCGCCGCGATGCGCTGTTCGGCGGCGGCCCGGACAGCCCCGAGACCCGCATTCTGGTGACGCTGCCGACCGAGGCGGCGGAAGAGGGGATGCTGGACCGGCTGGTGGCGGCAGGGGCCGATTGTGTGCGCATCAACACCGCGCATGACGGGCCCGAGGTCTGGGCGGCGATGATCGCAAGGGTGCGCGCTGCGGGCCAGGCTGCGGGCCGGCGGGTGCCGGTGTCGATGGACCTGGCCGGCCCGAAGATCCGCATCGAGGCGGTGGCGCGGGCCGAGGGTGTGCGGCTGAAGCTCGGCGAGCGCTTCGCGCTGGCGGTGGAGGCGGGCGCGGCGCCGGATCTGCCTGTGGCGGTGCTGAGCCATGCCGAACTGTTCGCGCATATGCCGGTGGGTCAGCCGGTCTGGATCAACGATGGCAAGCTGCGCGCGCGGGTGGTGGAGCGGCCTTCGGAGGGCTGCGCGATCCTGTCGGTGACGGGTGCGCGGGCGAAGGGTGAGAAGTTGAAGCCGGAAAAGGGTGTCAACCTGCCCGGCGCCGATCTGGCGATCCCGGCGCTGACCGACGAGGACCGCGCGGTGCTGGATTTCGTCGCCGCCCATGCCGACATCGTCTCCTTCTCCTTCGTGCAGACGGTCGAGGATGTGCAGGCGCTGCTGGCGGAACTGCACGCCCGCTGCCCCGAAGGCGCGCTTCCGGCGGTGATGCTGAAGATCGAGACCCCGCTGGCCGTGCGCAACCTGCCGCAGATGATCGTGGCCGCGGGCGGACAGGTGCCGGTGGCGGTGATGATCGCCCGCGGCGATCTGGCGGTGGAGATCGGGTTCGATCGGCTGTCCGAGATGCAGGAGGAGATCCTGTGGCTATGCGAGGCGGCACAGGTGCCGGTGGTCTGGGCGACGCAGGTGCTGGATGGCCTCTTGCGCGACGGGCAGGCGAGCCGGGCCGAGACGACCGACGCCGCGATGGGGCAGCGCGCCGAATGCGTGATGCTGAACAAGGGGGAGTATCTGCCCGAGGCGGTGGCCTTCCTGCGCAGCGTTCTGGGCCGGATGGACCGGCATCAGGACAAGAAGTTCGCGCATCTGGGGCCGCTGAAGAGCTGGCGGCTGCCCTGACCTTAATAGGCGTGGGGCCTAATAGGGGTGGGATTGGCCGTCCCAGGTCTCGAAACATCCCGTCGTCGCCATGTCCAGCGCCGCAAAGCGGACGCGCAGGCCGGCCGCGGCCACATCGGGCGCGATCTCGGCCGAGGCGCCGCCCATCTCGGTCTGCACCCAGCCGGGGTGGTAGATGCCGACGGCGATGCCCTCGGCCCGCAGGTCGGTCGCAAGGTTGCGCCCAAGGTTCAGTGCCGCCGCCTTGGAGGCGCGGTAGGCATAGCTGCCGCCCGGCGCGCGGGTATGCGAGGCCATCTGGCTGGAGAGGATGGCAACGCGCGCGAGGCCCCCGGCGGCGGCGCGCAGGTTGGGCAGCAGCGCCTGCACGGTCAGGAACACACCGGTCACGTTCACCGCAAAACTCTCGGCCCAGATATCGGCGGGATAGCCATCCTCCAGCCGCTGGCCCTTGTCGGCATAGACACCGGCATTGCAGACCAGCGTGGCGATCGGCTGGCCGGCCAGGCGGGCGCCAAGCGCCTTGACGCTGGCGGGGTCGGTCACGTCGAGCAGCTCCAGCCCGGGCTGAGGGCTGCGGGCGGTGCCGATGGCCTCGGCCCCCTCCCCGCGGTAGCCCTCCAGCAAGGCACGGCCAATGCCGCGGTTTGCGCCGGTGATCAGGATTGTCATGGGGGTCCTTGTCTCTCGCGCCGGTCAGTTGGCCTTGCGGCCGGGCATGAAGGGCAGCGGAGCCACCGGCACGCCATCCTCGATCAGCTTCTTCGCCTCGTCGAGCCGCGCCTCGCCATAGATCGCGCGGTCGGGGGCGTCGCCGTCATGGATCGCCCGTGCCTCGGTCGCGAAGTTCATGCCGACATATTCCGAGTTCTCCTCGACCTTCCGGCGCAGCGCCGCCAGCGCCTCCTCGGCCGGGTTCGCCGGGGTGGAGAGCGGGCGCGGCGCAGGTTCGGCGTTGCGGGCGGGGCGCACGGACGGGGCCATCAGCGACTTGGTCACCTCGCTCGCGCCGCAGATGGTGCAGGAGATCCGGCCCGAGGCCGTCAGCCGGTCGAAGGCGTCGGCCGACTGGAACCAGCTTTCGAAGCTGTGGTCATTGGGGCAGGTCAGGGCGTAGCGGATCATGCGGGGCACTCGGGCGCGCGTCGGCGGGGGCCGGGCGCATGAGTCAGACGTAACGGTTTGGAAGGGGAATTCAAGCGGTGCTTAGGCACCCGCCGCGGGCGGCACGAAGCTGGCCAGCATCTGCGCCAGATCCGGCTCTGCCACCTTCAGCGCGGCCTTTTCCGGGCTGAACCACTTGCGCCGGCGCTGGCCCTTCTCGGGGAACTGCCCGGCCAGCCGGTCCACCCGCAGCGGATAGACCTCGACCATGCAGGGCACCGCCCTCCGCGGGCCAAGGGCCTTGGCGTAGGAATAGGCACCCTCGGGCACCTCGGCGGCGTGACCTTGCACGCCCGCTTCCTCCCAGGCCTCCTGCGCCGCGCATTCGGCGGGGGAGCGCCCCTCCATCGGCCAGCCCTTGGGGATGATCCAGCGCCCGGTGTCGCGGCTGGTGATCATCAGGATCTGCAGCTTGCCGCGCTGCGCCCGGTAGCAGAGCGCGGCATATTGCACCCGCTCCGGGGAGGAGGGGCCGATGCCTTCATTTGGCCCAGTCGGGGCCGTGATGCGTTCCACCAATGTCATCTCTGCCCGATCCTTGGGCGCACCGCCGTTCGGCATGTTGCGCCATATTTTGCTAACATGGATCGCGCGAAAATGCGACCGGGGAGGCTGGTCCGGCGCGGTATTTTCTTCAGGCTGCACAGGAAACAGGCGCTGCGGGCGCGGTTGTGGCGGCCTGGGTCAGGGCGCGGGCATGGGCGCGGCGGCTGCGGGGCAGGCGGCGAGGATCGCGGCGCGGAGCTGGTCCCGCGCCGCATCAGCGCCCGCCGGGGCCAGCGCGCGGCGGGCGGCGGCGGCGTGCTGCGCCTGCCTGTCCGCGTCCAGCGCGGTGACCGCTTCGGCCAGACTGGCGGCATCGGTGATCTCTTGCGCGGCAGCCGCGGCGGCCAGCGCTGCATAGGCCTCGGCGGCATTGCCGGTATGGGGGCCGTGGAGGATGGCGGAGTCCTGCGCCGCCGGTTCAAAAGGGGTATGGCCGCCCTTGTCCACCAGCGAGCCACCGACGAAGGTCACCCCTGCCAGCGCATACCAGAGCGGCATTTCCCCCATCGTGTCGGCCAGCAGGACCGGGCGCTGGGGGCCCGGTGTCTCGGCGCGCGAGCGTCGCGCGAAGCCGAGACCCGCGGCGGTGATCAGCGCCGCCACCTCGTCGGCGCGGCGCGGGTGGCGCGGGGCAAGGATCAGGCGGCGCGCGGGATCGGCCTGCCACAGCTGAGCGAAGGCCGCCAGCACCGGCGCCTCCTCTCCGGCGTGGGTGGAGGCGGCCAGCAGGGTGCGGGGGCGGTCGAACAGCGGGGCGAGGCGGCGGAGTTCGGCCGCGGGGACGGTGGGGGCGAGGCCTGCCTTAAGGTTCAGCGCCGGGCCGATCCGGCCTGTGGGCAGCCCCAGCTGGCGGAAATGCGCCTCGGATGCCGCATCCTGCGCGCTGAGCAGGTGGATGGCCTGCACCAGCGGCCGGGCGAGCGAGGGCAGGCGCGCCCATCGCCGGGCGCTGCGCGCCGACATCCGCGCGCCGATGACGAGCACCGGGATCCCCGCGCGCGCGCAGGCGGCGAGGCGGTTCGGCCAGAACTCGTTCTCCACCACCACCAGCGCCGCGGGCCGGCCACGGGCCAGGAACCGGCGCAGCACCAGCCGGTGATCGAGCGGGGCAAGGGCCGCCGTCACCCCCGGCAGGGCCCAGCCTTGGACCATCTTGCGGGCGGTCAGGGTGTTGGCCGTCACCAGCACCCGCAGCCCCGGCGCCTCGGCGATCAGCTCGGTCAGCAACGCCCGGGCAGAGGTCAGCTCGCCATTCGATGCGCCATGCAGCCAGAGCACCGGCCCCGCTGCCTTCGGCGCCCGCCCCAGCCGCTCGGCCAGCGCGCCCGCAGGCTCGCGCCCGCGCAGCCGGCGCAGGGCGAGGCGCAGCACCATGAGCGGCGCAAGGAGCGAGACGAGCAGGCGGTAGAGGAGCACGGGGCCTCCGGCGGCAAGGGGGCCTTGTGGATCGGGCCCGATGGCGGCAGGTTTGCCGCGAAACGCCGCCCGAGGGAAGGGCTGCGGGCAAATGGCGGGGTTGAGGCATGGCGGGATGGGGCGAATTCGCGGCGGCGCTGGCGGCGTTCCTGCTGTCGCACGCGCTGCCCTCCTTGCCGGGCGCGCGGGGCTGGCTGGTGGCGCGGATGGGCAAGCGCGGCTATGGCGCGGCGTTTGGCCTGCTCTCCACCCTGCTGCTGGTCTGGCTGGTCGTGGCGGCGGGGCGCGCGCCGCTGGTGCTGCTGTGGGATCAGATGCCCTGGATGCGGTGGGTGCCGAACCTGGTGATGCCGCTGGCCTGCGTGCTGGCGGCGCTGGCCATCGCCGCGCCGAACCCGTTCAGCTTCGAGGGGCGGGCGCGGGGGTTCGATCCCGCCCGGCCGGGGATTGCCCGGCTGACGCGGCACCCGCTGCTGTGGGCGCTGCTGCTGTGGGCGCTGGCGCATCTGCTGGTGAATGGCGATCTGGCGCATGGGGTGCTGTTCGGCGGCTTTGCCGCGATGGCGCTGGCGGGGATGGTCCTGCAGGACGCGCGGCACCGGCGGGTCTGGGGCGCGGCGGAATGGGCGCGGCTGTCGGCGCGGACCTCGGCCTTGTCGCTGTCGGGGCTGGCGGCGCGGGCGGCGCTGCTGCGGATCGCCCTCGGCCTGCTGGTCTGGGCCGCGCTGTGGCAGCTGCATCTGCCGGTGATCGGCGTGAGCCCGGCGCCGTGAGCTTGACACGCGCCTCCGCCCGGGATGGCATCGCGGCAGTCCTTGCCGGAGCTCTTGCATGATCCTCGCCGCCCTTTGCCCGGAAGACACCGCAGACTGCGACGGCGTCCTCGCGGCGCTGGTGGATCGGCTCTCCGGTCAGGGCGGCCGCGCAGTCGGCGCGGTTCAGTTGCCCTCGATTGGCGCGGCGCGGCTCATGGATCTGCGGTTGCTGCCCTCGGGCGCGCTGCTGCGCATCTCGCAGGACCTTGGCCCCGAGGCGACGGGGTGCCGGCTGGATGCGGGGGCGCTGGAGATGGCGGTGGCGGCCGCAGAGGCCGCGCTGGCCGCGTCACCGGCCGATCTGCTGGTGGTCAACCGCTTTGGCCGGCAGGAGGCCGAGGGCCGGGGCTTCGCCGCGCTGATCGGCGCGGCGCTGGAGGCGGGCGTGCCGGTCATCGTTGGCCTGTCGCCGAAATTCCGCCGGAATTTCATCGAGTTTGCGGGTGATCTGGCAGAATGGCTGCCTGCCGATGCCGCCGCGCTTCAAGACTGGTGGGAGCGGACCAGAGCCCCGGTCTGATGCCGGGGCGTGATGCTGGCGGCAGATGGGATAGAAGCTCGACTGCCATTTCGTTGGCTGCAGCGTGAAATCGGGAAAACCGCCACATTCTTCCTGCCATCGCGCCCGATTGACATGCCGCCAGCATCATCGCGGATCTAACGCGGGGTGCCGGAGGGGGTTCCAACCTCGCCCGCTTGGGCGAGGAGGCGTGCGGAATGTTGCGCACACACCTTGATGCCCGCCGGATAGCATCCATATACCATCCACACGGATGGAGAAACGGCCATGGGCGACGTAAGACAGCTTCGCGAGAAGCAGACCGACAGCGAGAAGATCACCATCAACCTCGGGTTCGTGGACCTTGGCCGCATCGACCTGCTGGTGCAGGAAGGCTTCTACTCGAACCGCAGCGACTTCATCCGCACCGCGATCCGCAAGCAGCTGGATGGCCATGGCGAGACCGTGGAGAAATCCATCGAGCGGCACACGATGGAGCTTGGCCTGCGCGACTATGGCCGGGCCGAACTGGAGCGGCTGCGCGCGGCGGGCGAGGTGCTGCATGTGCGGGTCGTCGGGCTGGCGCGCATCGGGTCTGACGTGACCCCCGAGCTTGCCCTTGCCACCATCGGCTCCATCACCGTCCTCGGCGCGCTTCAGGCGCCCGCGGACATCAAGGCCGCCCTGGCGGACCGCATCCGCTAGTGCCCCTACAAGGACTGACACCATGATCGATTTCCCCACCGGCGTTTGGCGCAAGGCGACCGGGGCCGCGCGCAACCTGCGGCTCTCGTCGGCGCAGGACCTCGTCAATCGCACGCTGGCGCAGCACGGGCTGGCGCCGGGCGGGCCGGATGCCTCGGCACCCCCGGCAGAGGCTTCGGGCCCCGCGGGCCTGCCCGCGGCGCTGGCGGCGATGCTGGCCCGCAAGCCCAAGGGTGGGGCGGCGGCGCCTGCCGCAACCCCTGCGGGGGCCAGCTTCGCCGAGGGCAGCTTCACCTGCGCCGCCGGAACCCGCAGTTACCGGGCTTACGTGCCCGCCTCTGCCAAGGACGGTGTCGCCGGGCTGGTGGTGATGCTGCATGGCTGCACCCAGACGCCGGAAGACTTCGCCGCCGGCACCGGCATGAACCCGCTGGCCGAGACGCACCGACTGGTCATCCTCTACCCCCAGCAATCGCGCGGCCATAACGCCCAGTCCTGCTGGAACTGGTTCAGCAAGGGCGATCAACGGCGCGACCGGGGCGAGCCGTCCATCCTTGCGGGCATGACCCGCGAGGCGGTGGCGCGCCACAGTGTCCCCGCGGACAAGGTCTTTGTCGCCGGCCTTTCGGCCGGGGCGGCGATGGCGGTGATCCTGGGTGAGACCTACCCGGACCTCTACAGCGCCGTCGGCGCGCATTCTGGCCTGCCGATGGGGGCGGCGTCGGACGTGCCCTCGGCCTTTGCCGCGATGGCCGGGCAGGGCGGGGTGGCGCCTGCCACGGGGCCGGCCATGCGCACCATCATCTTCCATGGCAGCGCCGATGCGACCGTGCATCCGTCGAACGGCGAGAAGATCGCCCAACACGCGCTGGACCGCGGCCCGCGCCAGAGCCTGCAGACCGAGGACAAGGGCAACGCCGGCGGCCGCTCCTTCCGGCGCAGCAGGGTGCTTGGCGAGGGGGGAACCGACCTGGTCGAGCATTGGGTCGTGGAGGGGATGGGGCACGCCTGGTCCGGCGGGCAGCCTTCCGGCAGCTATACCGATGCGCAGGGCCCGGATGCCAGCGCCGAGATGATCCGGTTCTTCCTTGGGGGAGCAAAGACCTAGAGGCGCTTGCGGACGGCGCGCCCGCAAAAGGGGCGCGCCGCCTTCGCAGCAGCTCAGCTGCCTTCCGTATCCGCCAGAGCATGATCCTTCAGGTCCAGCACATCCTCGTCGCTCTTCTCCCAGTTCGCGCGCTCCTCATCCGTGGCGCGGGGCGAAAACAGGCCGGTGATGGCGTAGAAGATCCCGATCAGCGGCGCCGTCCAGCAGGCAAAGGCAAGCGGGATGTAGAGCAGGTTCTGCAGCTCCCCCGACATGATCCCGAGGCCGAGCGCCGAGATGACGAAGGCGCCCCCCGCGTTCCACGGGATCAGCGGGCTCATCAGCGTCCCGCCCTCTTCCACCGCGCGGCTGAGGTTCAGCGTCGAATAGCCCATGCCGCGATAGAGCGGCGCATACATCCGCCCCGGCAGCGCGATGGAGATGTAGGGATCGCCCGCCACCATGTTGGTGGCAAAGGCCGTGCCGATGGCCGAGCTTTGCACGGCGGCAAAGCTTTTCACGCGGCCGATGATCGACTGGATGATGGACTCGAGGCAGCCCGTCCGCTCCAGCGCGCCGCCAAAGCCAAGCGCGATCAGCATCAGCGAAATGGTCCACATCATCGACTGGATGCCGCCCGCGTTCAGCAGGCTGTCGATATCGGCGACGCCGGTCTCGATCGCGTAGCCCGATTGCGCATAGGCGAAGACGTCATGGATGCCCTCGCCCTGCAGGAAGATGGCGATCAGCGCGCCCGCCAGCACACCCGCGAACAGCGAGGGCAGCGGCGGCTTGCGCATCAGCGCCAGCACGATGACGATCACCGCGGGCAGCAGCGGCACCCAGCCAAGCGCGAATTGCGCGTCGAGCCGATCGGTGATCTGGCCGATCGCCCCCAGCGAGGTCTCGGTCGGCTCGATCAGCGCGTAGCCCGCGATCAGGTAGATCACCAGCGCGATCAGCATGGCGGGGATCGTGGTCGGCAGCATGTTCTGGATGTGGTCGAACACGGTGACTCCCGTCACCGCCGGCGCAAGGTTTGTCGTGTCCGACAGTGGCGAGATCTTGTCGCCGAAGAACGCCCCCGACACGACCGCGCCTGCCGTCCAGTAGGGCGGGATGCCGAAGCCGGCGCCAATGCCCATCAGCGCAAGGCCGATGGTCCCGACCGTCCCCCAGCTGGTGCCGAGCGACAGCGAGACGACCGCGCAGAGGATCATCGCGGCGGCAAGGAAGATCGAGGGGTTCAGCAGCACCAGCCCGTAATAGATCAGCGTCGGCACCGTGCCGGAGGCAATCCAGACGCCGATGATCATGCCGACCACGATCAGCACCGCCAGCGAGGGCATGGAAACGTGGATGACGTGGAAGATCCCCTCGCGGATATCCATCCAGGTCATGCCGCGCAGGACACCCAGAAGGCTGGTGATGGCGAGGCCGCAGATCAGGGGAATGTGGGGTGTGAAGTCACCATAGTAGAACAGCTGCAGCGCCAGAAGGCCGAGGGTGAGCACGACGGGGAGCAGTGCGAGCGGCAGGGATGGCAAGCTGCGCGGGCCAGTTTCGTGGGGTGTTTCGGTTGCCATCGTGGACTCCAATCTCGCCTTGCCAATGCAGGAGCAACAGTGGCGGCATCGGATTGGTTCCGAGCGGGGCATTGGTGAGGAGACGGGCGCAGGCCGACAGAGCGAGGCTGCCCGCTGGATTGCCCCCGCGCCGGACGGACGGTCCCCCGCGACAAACGCAGGGCGGGCGCTGGCAGGGACTTGAAAACCTTGGAGGCGGGTACCGGAATCGAACCGGTCTTCACGGATTTGCAATCCGGTGCGTAACCTCTCCGCCAACCCGCCGCCGGAGGTGTGCCGCATCTATACCATGGCTGCGGGCCGTGCAAGCGCCTCGCGCGCGGCCTGATGCTGTGCTGGTCGCGCCACGCCTTGCCTTCCGCGCGCCCCTTGGGCTGCAAGCGCCGTTGCCGCGCCTGCGGTTCTGTGGCAAAGACGAAGACAGGAAATTCAGACCGAAGAGTTCACTCATGGCTGACTACGCACAGCGCCGCACGATGATGGTCGATACGCAGGTCCGGCCGAACGATGTGACCAAATTCCCGATCATCGAGGCCATGCTGGCGATTCCGCGCGAAAGTTTCGTGCCGGCCGCCCTGCGCGAGGCTGCCTATATGGGCGAGAACATCACCATCGGCCCGCGCCGCGTGGTGCTCGAGGCCCGCACCTTGGCCAAGCTGCTCGATGCGCTCGACATCCAGCCGACCGAGCTGGTGCTCGATATCGGCTGCGGGCTTGGCTATTCGGCGGCGGTGATCGCCCGGCTGGCCGAGGCGGTCGTCGCGGTCGAGGAAGATGAGGGCCTTGCCGCCGAAGCGCAGGCCGTTCTCTCCGAGGCCGGCGCCGACAATGCGGCGGTAATTGCTGGGCCGCTGGTGGCGGGCGCTGCCAAGCACGGACCCTATGACGTGATCACCATCGAGGGCGCCGCCGAAACGGTGCCCGAAGCGATTCTGGCGCAGCTGAAAGAAGGCGGCCGCATCGGCTGCATCTTCATGGAAGGCGCCCTTGGGGTGGCGCGCGTCGGCCACAAGTTCGACGGTGCGGTGACCTGGCGCTTTGCCTTCAACGCATCGGCCCCGGTTCTTCCCGGGTTTGAAAAAGGCCGCGGCTTTATTCTGTAGGGCCGCTTTTCTGCATCTGGCGCGACGGAAACCCGCGCCGGCTGCGTGACAGACGCGGGGCGCAAGACGCAAAGCGCAGGCCCCTTACAGGCAAACCGGGACTCGGGCAGAACAGGACGGCAGTGATGACTTATCAGGCAAAACGGACGGGCTGGCGCGCAGGGCTTCTGGCGATGGGGCTGGCTTTGGCGATGGCGGCCCCGGCCCGGGCGGAAACGCTCGCCGATGCGCTGGTCTCGGCCTATCGGAACTCCAACCTTCTGGAACAGAACCGCGCCGTGCTGCGCGCCACCGATGAGGATGTGGCTGGCGCCATCGCCGCGCTGCGGCCGGTCTTCGCCTTTGTCGCCGACTCGGGGTATTCCCGCACCGCGCTGACCAGCGGGTATTCGGCCTCGATCGGCCTCAGCGCCTCGCTGACGCTGTTCGACAATGGCCGCTCGCGGCTGGGGGTGCTGATCGCGCAAGAAACCGTGCTGGCCACCCGCGAGGCGCTGGTGCAGGTCGAGCAGGGCGTGCTGCTGGATGCGGTCAGCGCCTATTTCGCCGTGCGCTCGGCCCTCGAGAACGTGGCGATCAACGAAAACTCCGTCCGGGTCATCGGCGAGGAACTGCGCGCCGCGGAAGACCGTTTCGAGGTTGGCGAGGTGACGCGCACCGACGTGGCCCTGGCGCAGGCACAGCTTGCCTCTGCCCGTGCGAGCGCCGCCGCGGCCTCGGGCGACCTCAGCGTCGCGCGCGAGGCCTACAAGGCCGCCACCGGCCATTATCCGGCCGCGCTGGCGCCCGCGCCGCGCGCCCCGGCCCTGCCCAGGACGCTGGACGAGGCCAAGGCCATCGCCCTGCGCACCCATCCCTCGCTGCGCGAGGCGCAGCGCCAGGTGACGGTGTCGGAGCTGCAGGTGCGCCTTGCCGGCGCGCAACGCGGCCCCAGCATCGACGCCTCGGTCCGGGCCAGCCGCGATGACAACGGGGATGACGGCATGTCGGCGGGGCTGAACCTGTCGCAGCCGATCTACTCCGGCGGGTCGCTGTCCTCGCTGCATCGCCAGGCGATTGCCAGCCGCGACGCCTCGCGCGCCGCGCTGCTGCAGACCGGCGTCAATATCGGTCAGTCGGTGGGCGAGGCCTGGTCGAACATCGCCGTCGCCCGCGCCCAGATCGGCGCCACGGACGAGCAGATCACCGCCGCAACCGCCGCCTATGACGGCGTGCGCGAAGAGGCCAATCTCGGGGCCCGCACCACGCTGGATGTGCTCGATGCCGAGCAGGACCTGCTCGATGCGCGTGCGAGCCGGATCAACGCCGAGGCAAATCTGCAAGTATCGATTTATTCGCTTTTGGCCTCTATGGGTCTGTTGACTGCAGAACACCTGAACCTCGGGATCCCGACCTATGACCCCGCCGCGTATTATGAGGCTGTCAAGAACGCGCCGCTTACCAGCACGCAGGGCAAGAGCCTTGACCGCGTGCTGCGCGCTATCGGCCAGGAGTGACCGGCGCGCCGCGCGCCTGCGCGGCCTGTCGCCCTGGTCCCGGTTGTCTTGTGGCGCGGTCGGGGCTACCCTTGGCCAATCGCAGAAGGGGGCACGATGTCTGACCCGATGACCAAGGTCGAAATCGAGGATGTTCTGTCCTCCATCCGCAGGCTGGTGTCCGAGGAGCAGACCGTCCCGCAGGGCACCGCTGCCTTGCGTCCGGAGCCGTCCCGCCCGGCCGCCGTGCATCCCCGCCCGGTCTTGAGCGCGGCCCCGGTGGCCTGGGCCCCTGAAGCCGGGGCTGAGGAGCTGGCGGGCGACGGAGCCGAGGACTTCGCGGGCGATGGTGAGGCGTCCTGGCTTGCGCCCGAACCCCAGCAAGACTTGCAGGGGGTCGAGCCTCAAGCGGACGCTGAACTGCCTGAGCCCCGGGCAGAGCCAGGGCGCGAAGATCACCTCCAGCCCGATCCCCTTGTGCTGACCCCGGCGCTGCGCGTCGCGGATCGCGACTCGGCCAGCCTGCGCGCCAGCCTCGAGGAAACCATTGCCGAGCTGGAGGCAGCGATTTCCGGATCCGGGGGCGACTGGGAGCCCGATGGCAGCGAGTTGCAGAGCCCCGTCGAGTTCGACGAGTTCACAGCCAGCCTCGCAGCAGCAATTTCGGCCGGTCCGGCAGCTTTGGACGATGCCGCTGAGCCCGAGGCCGGGACCCGGGCCGCGCCGGAAGAGTTTGCCGAGGTGGAAGCCGAGTTGGACAGCGTCGAGCAAGATGCAGACCTGCAAGAGGTCGGGCCTGCCGGCGAAGAGGCCGGTTCGCCCTTGGCCGAAAGCCCGGTGCGGCTTGTGTCCGACAGCGGCGATGCGCGGCCCGAGGGGCTGTGGAGCCAATACCCCGAGACGCTGGAATGGGCCGCGCCGGGCGATCTGGCCGAGGATGAGGTGGCAGAAGCCGTGATGGCCGAGGCTGCAGCGGACGAAGGGCTGGAGCTTGCGCCGGAAGAGCCCGCAACCTCCGCGCTCAAAGAGCTCGAGGCAGTTTCGCCGGAAGAGCCGGAAGCTGCGCCCGAGCCCCTCTCGGACGCCGCGGCAGATGCCTGTGCCGACCCCGAACCCGAACTGGCAGACCGCTTCTGGGCGGCCGAGGCCGAGGACATGGACCCGGGCGAGCCGGACTTCCCGGAAACGGCTCCTCGCTCCGAGGCCCCGGACTGGCAGGACAACCCGGTGCCGGACAGCCAGCCCCGCCGCCTGCATCTGGCGGGCGGGCTCGGCTGGGGCGCGACGCCTCCGGTCTCGGCTGCGGGCCGCGGCTGGCTGCGCGGCGAGCCGGAGGAGAATGACCTGCTGGAGGCCGAGGAAGACGACGACGGCCTGTTCGACGATGTCGAGGAGACGGTCCTGGACGAGGCGGCGCTGCGCGCGCTGGTCTCCGAGATCATCCGGCAGGAGTTGCAGGGCACGCTCGGCGAGCGCATCACCCGCAGCGTGCGCAAGCTGGTGCGGCGCGAGATCCAGCGGGCCCTGGCCTCGCGCGACTTCGAATAGCCCGCAGCCTCACGCCTGCCAGCCCCACATGCAAAAACAAGACGCGCCCCCGGTGGGGCGCGTCTTGTGAGCCTTGTCGGCAGAGAAGTCGCCCGATCAGGCGGCTTCGGCTTCTTCCAGCGCGTGACGGCGCTCGCTCTCCTCGCGCGACAGCGCGACGGAGGTGCGGACACCCTTCGACACGAATTCCATCAGGCCCTTGACCACCCGCTCGTTCGGGTCGATCCCGGCACAGGACAGCACTTCGCGCCCGTCACGGGACCGCGCCCAGCGGGCGATCTGTTCCGGCCCGTTGCCGTATTTCTTGTCATCGGCAATCGCATCATCAAGGGCAGCGAGGACGACGGCGGCGAAGAGTTTGCGCGCGCGCTGGCCTTGCTCGTAGTTGAATGCGGTGCCGTCAACGAAATCGCGCATTTTGTGTGGTCCTTTTTTATTGCTCTTGCGTCTGTTGGCGTGCGGCCGAATATGTCTAATCCCGAGTGATTCGGGGGACCCTATTTCGTATGGCAGTCATGCACGTGTTGCATGGCTTAGGGCCTCGCGTCACCAGATTTCGGTCGCTTGCCACAGGGCAGCCGCCCAGATATAGGTGCGGACGACACGCCATCAACCAGTCCACAAGGCTTAAGTTCCCATGCCCAAGATCAACGGCAACGAAATCCGCCCCGGTATCACCGTGGAGCATGACGGCGGCCTGTGGGCTGCGGTCAAGGTCAGCCATGTGAAGCCGGGCAAGGGCGGGGCCTTTGCCCAGGTCGAGCTGAAGAACCTGCGCGACGGACGCAAGCTGAACGAGCGCTTCCGGTCGGAAGACAAGGTCGAACAGGTGCGGCTGGAGACGAAAGACCAGCAATTCCTGTATGAAACCGATGGGATGCTGGTGTTCATGGACAGCGAGACCTTCGAGCAGACCGAGCTTCCGGCCGACCTTCTGGGCGACCGGCGGCCGTTCCTGCAGGACGGGATGACCGCCTCGATCGAGTATTACGGCGAGGAAGCCCTGTCGGTGCAGCTGCCGCAGAAGGTGATCTGCAAGGTGGTGGAAACCGAGCCGGTGCAGAAGGGCCAGACCGCCGCGAACAGCTACAAGCCGGCGATCCTCGACAATGGCGTGCGCGTCATGGTGCCGCCCTTCGTGGGGCCGGGCGAGGATATCGTCGTGCATACCGAGCTGATGGAATATTCCGAGCGCGCCTGAGGTCAGGTGCCGTTACGAGACCAAGGCCGCGCCGCAGGGTGCGGCCTTTTGCGTTTCCGGGGGCGGGGGTTAACGGGGCGGGGCGGTTCGTGACCGGGGCGGACGTTGCAAAACTGCCTGCGGGATGTGCAAAGCGGTTAACGCCGCGGCGCGGCGTGTTGACGCAGCGTTCGGTGCGGCGGGGCTGGGGCGGGATACAGAAAGCATACAGAAGCCATATGGCTGGCGTATGTAAAGGGAATTGATCGGGAATTTGGGGCGGTAGGGTCGGGCGGGAAAAGGCGAGGCACTGCCTCGCCCCCGGCCGTGCGGGACGGATACTCCCGGTGCCACTGGCAACCCAAGACCGGATGAGGGCAGCGCCCGACCTGGCGGGCGAGAAGCGCCCGCCGGGGGCGGGGCGGGCGCTGTCCGGGCCCTTTGGGGGCCCGTCCGGGTGGGTTGAGATGGCGGTGCGTGGCGAAGGCGATGGCCTTCGCCAAGGTAGGTAGTGGAGGGGCGCCTTAGCTGTGACCGCCCGAACCCTACTCCGCCAGCCTCACCCGAGCATCCCCCGCCAGCATTTCCCCCTGCGCCCGGTCGAAGCGCAGGAAGGCGATGCCCTTGCCGCCGGACTGGGTGTAGAGCGTCCCCGCGGGCTTGCCGTCCGCCAGAAGCTCGGTCCCGACCGGCGCGCTGCCCTCCACCAGAACCGTGCGGAAACCCTTCCGCAGTTCGGTCTTGTGCTTCATCCGGGCGGTGACTTCCTGCCCGACATAGCAGCCCTTGCGGAAATCGACGCCGTTCAGCCGCTCGAACCCCGCCTCAAGGATATAGGTGTCATCGGGGATCAGCTCCACGCCCGTTTCCGGGATGCAGGCGGCGACGCGGATGGCGTCCCAGTCGATGGGGTCGGCCGCGGCAGGCCCCTCCGCGGCGGTGTAAAGCCGCCAGCCAAGGCTGGCATCGCGCGGGTCGGGGACCGCGGCCACCGGGGCGGGGCCGAGACCGCGCCAGACGGCAATGTCGGTGGGCGTGATCTGCACATCGGCGCGCAGGCGGTACATCGAGAGGCGGCGCGTGAAGGCCTCGGCGATGGTCTCCTTGATGTCGAGGAGGATCGCCTCCCCGTCGGGGACCAGCAGGAAATCGGCCAGATACTTGCCCTGCGCCGTCAGGAAGGCGGCATAGACCGGGCCCGCCGCCAGTTTGCGCAGGTCATTGGTCACCAGCCCTTGCAGGAAAGCCTCGCGGTCGGCGCCGGTGATGCGGAACACCTTGCGGTCCGGGGCGCGTTCCCCAGAGGCCATCGCCGTGGCTGCTTCGGTCATCTGCCGCTCTCCCGTTCTGTCTGCGGATCATATATGTATCGGGGCCGGGGGAAACCACCAGCGAGGGGGCCAGATGCGCGCGCCGATGTCCATCGTGATCCCGACGCTGAATGCGGCGGCAGAGCTGGGGCCCTGCCTTGCGGCGCTGACCGAAGGTTTGCAGGCCGGGCTGATCCGCGAGCTGATTGTCAGCGATGGTGGCTCGGGCGACGGCACTTTGGCGCTGGCCGAGGCGGCGGGGGCGGTGGTGGTGAGCGGTGCGCCCGGGCGCGGGGCGCAGGTGGCGCGCGGGGTGGCGGCGGCGGGCGGCGGGTGGTTGCTGATCCTGCATGCCGATACGCGGCTGGCGCCGGGGTGGAGCGCGGCAGTTTCGGCGCATGTCGCGGGGCGCGAGCGGGCGGGCTGGTTCCGGCTGCGCTTTCGCGGTGGCGGGGTGCCGGGGCGGATCGTGGCGGGATGGGCGAACCTGCGCTCGCGGCTCGGGCTGCCTTATGGCGATCAGGGGCTGCTGGTGCCGGCGGCGCTGCTGGCGCGGGTCGGCGGCTATCCGACGCTGCCGCTGATGGAGGATGTGGCGGTGGCGCGCTTGCTGCGCGGGCAGATGGGGCCGCTGGACGGGGTCGCGGAAACTTCGGCGGCGCGCTATCTGGCCGAGGGCTGGCTAAGGCGGGGGGCGCGAAACCTCTGGCTGCTGGCGCGCTATCTGGCGGGGGCCGATCCTGTGCTGCTGGCGCGGGAGTACCGTTAGGACAGAAAAGCCCGGATGGCGGCTTCGAACTCGCGCGGCTTTTCGGCATGGAGCCAATGACCGGCACCGGGGATCTTGGCCTGTTTGGCGTTGGGGAACAGGGTCTTGATGATCTCGCGGTGCTCTGGCTGGATATAGTCGGAGTTCGCTCCGGCAAGGAACAGGGTCGGGCCGTCGAACTGGCCTGTCGTGCCGGGCCAGCCGGTGATGCGGTCCATCTCCTCCTCCAGCAGCGAGAGGTTGAGCTTCCAGCGCGGCGGGCTTGCCTTCAGGTCCAGCGATTGCAGCAGGAAGGCGCGGGTGCCGTCATCGGGGATGGCCTCGGCCAGCTGCGCATCCGCCTCGCCGCGGGTGGTGAGGCCGGCCAGCGGCAGGGATTGCAGCGCCTGCACCAGATGCGACTGGCTGTGGCCATAGGCGACGGGGGCGATGTCGGCGACGATCAGGCGGCGCAGGAGCGCGGGCTGGGTGAGGGTGAGTTGCATCGCGGCCTTGCCGCCCATCGAATGGCCCAGAACGTCCGCGCGCCCGCCGTTGGTGCGGATCACGCATGCGAGGTCATCGGCAAGGTCTTCATAGCCATGCGCCTCGGTCCAGGGGCTGTCGCCGTGGTTGCGCATGTCCACGGCGATGACCTGCCGCGCGTCCGACAGGCGGCGGGCGATGACCCCCCAGTTGCGGGCAGAGCCGAAGAGGCCGTGCACGATCAGAAGGGGCGGCTCGGCCGTGGGGGCGCCGTGGAGGATGGTGGTCAGCATGGCCCGTTCATAGCGCGCACGGGCGGGGATTTCCAGCGGGTCACGGCTGCGCTAGTGTCGGTTCCGGCGGGCAGAGGGATCGTGAATGGGCAGCGTGAGCGTGCAGCAGATGGCGGACCGCGTGGCGGCGCTGATGGAAGAGCGGCTGCGGATGCGCGGGGCCGGGCTGGCGGAGAAGCTGCGCCGCGGCGGGCGGGCCTTGCCGCGGCGGATCCGGGCCGAGGCGGAGCTGCTGGCGGCGGCGGCCGAGAAGGCCCATGTGCCCAAGCTGCTGATGCAGCTGGACCATGAGCGGGTGGCGGCGGCCTATGATGCCTGCGTGCGCTACCTGGCGCCGCTGGGGCGCGGGGCGCGGGTGCGGGGCTATGTGCTCGACGTCGCCGCGGCCTCGGGGCTGGCGCTGGTGGTGACGGCGGCGCTGGTGGTGGGGGTGCTGGTCTGGCGGGGGTTCTTGTAGGGGGCCTGCCGGGTGACCAGCGTGACGGTCACGAACGAGACGTAGAGCAGCAGGTGCCATGAGCCGAGCTTGGCAAAGCTGACCATCCGCTCCAGCGTCTGCCCGCTGTAGAGCCAGGTGCCGGTGGCGGTGCCGACATCCTCGGCCAGCCAGAGCGCAAGAACAGCTCGGTTCGGGCGGGAGAAGGCGAGGCACTGCCTCGCCCCCGCCCGTGCGCGGCATAGGCCCCGGAGCCGCTGGCAGCACGAAACCGTATGAGGACAGCGCCCGACCTGGCGGGCGAGAAGCGCCCGCCGGGGGCGGGGCGGGCGCTGGCCGGGCCCTTTGGGGGCCCG
>Ga0209024_1000819_pt1 | contig 38717 bp, 39 predicted proteins | sample AutmiccommunBRH5_FD_187380 | JGI IMG/M metagenome (GOLD analysis project Ga0209024, IMG submission 187380) | Deep subsurface microbial communities from Mt. Terri, Switzerland - Autotrophic microbial communities BRH/5 (SPAdes) (version 2) | ecosystem: Environmental > Aquatic > Deep subsurface >... | reverse complement strand
TAACCATAGTGGGTTGTTGGGTGTCACCTTGCCGAACTTTTGCAACCTCAGCAGGTTGAACCTCATCATCTGTGTTATTTTCCCAGGCATTGCGCTCATAAGTTACAATGGCCGCAATTTCTTCATTTGTTAATTGGTTTTTAAACGCCTGCATCGCTGTTCCAGGAACACCGTCCAGAATCATGGCAATGTGCCTTGATATAGGCCTTCCTACGGCAACGGAGCTGCCTTTTAGGGCAGGGAACATCGGCGGTATGCCTGTGCCATCGGCTTTGTGGCAGGCGGCACAAGTCAGATCGTATTTCTCTTTGCCCATTTTCATTAATTCGGCACGCGTCATGACGGGTTGCTCTGCTGGTTTGTCCTGCAATTCAGCGTATTTGTCTTCAACTTTCACTTGCTTGGCAGCCCATTGGATAAATTCTTCATCACTGACGGCTTGCACTACGATAGGCATAAAGCCATGGTTAATCCCGCAAAGTTCAGCGCATTGTCCACGGTAGACGCCTGGCTTTTCAATTCGTGCCCAGGCTTCATGCATAAACCCAGGAATTGCATCGCGCTTTACCCCCAGTTCAGGAACCCACCAGGAGTGAATCACATCGTTTGAAGTGACCAGAAAACGAATTTTTTTATGTACAGGCAAGACCAGTGGTTTATCAACCTCAAGAAGATACCATTGTCCTTTGGTTTCTTTGTTTTGAAGTTGCGCATAAGGCGTTGATAAGTTACTGAAATAACTAATCCCTTGATCTAAATACTGGTACTGCCACTTCCACTGATAACCCACTATTTTGACGGTCACATCCGATTCATTGCTGTCTTCCATGCGCATTAATACTTTGGTCGCGGGAATCGCAAGACCTACCAGTATCAGAAAAGGGATAATGGTCCAGACAATTTCAAGACTTGGGTTGTCCCGGAAATTAGCCGCAATATACCCTTTTGATTTGCGGTGATGAATTAGGGAATAAAACATAATTCCAAATACAATGATGCCGATGATCGCGCAAATCACAATGGCTATCATGTGTAGATCATACATGTCATGACTGAGAGGGGTTACCCCCTTGTACATATTCATCTGCCAGTTATCAGCAGCAGCCAGCACGGTTTGCGCAGTTAGAAAGGCACAAATCATGATGATCATTTTGCAGACGTTTAACCTCTTTAGCATTCCCGCCCCTCATCTTGTTGTTATGTTACTTAGTAATGGTAACTGCTTGCCCAATTTAGCCGTCATTTTGAGCGCCAGCGAAGGATCTTCTGCCTTTGGTACCGTGCAACTACCAGAAGATCCTTCGTCGCAAGCTCCTCTGGATGACGGGGCAAGCAGTTACTAGTAATGTTTAAAAAGGCCAAAATTTAAGTAGTAATTTTAAGCCATTCAGGTAAGCAAGCCAGGCGCATGTTCAAGCGCAAGGCTGTGATATTACCCCGTGATTTTTATTGACAAAGACCTACCATAACGAATAATTACCCTCGGTTTTGGATTGACTGACGAGGTATTTAACGGCATCAATTATTTCACCGGTACTGCAATGCCTACAGCCACCATTTCTTGGGTGATGTTTGCCTTCCAGGGTGTTTTTGATCAACACATCCATGTTCTGCGCAATCAGGGGTTTCCAGATTTCTTTGTCACCTATTTTTGGCGCGCCCAGCTTGCCCTCGTTGTGGCAGACACTGCAGTTTTCATTATAAATATCTTTGCCATTGGCCGGAAACTTGGCAGGCCCTGCTGAAGCCAGGTCAAGCCATTGAGAGCGGGATAATGATTTGTTAAGCAGGTAATCAACAGCGGCCATGATGTCATTATCAGAGCAGGTCACGCAGGCACCTTTAACTGGCATGCTGTTGTAACCATGAATGGCGTGTCGGTATAGACCGGTTAAACCACTGTCTTTTAGGCGCATGTACCAGCCTGGACCGTTGCCAATCAGCGGGGCACCCATTTTTCCGTCTTGATGGCAGATAATGCAGGCATTAACATAAACTTGCTTACCGCGTTTTAATGTGGGTTGTTTTTCAGAGGGCAGAAGGCCAAGCGGTTCTTCACTGACTACTGTTTTCAAATAAGTGGCTATTGATAAGCGGTCTTCTTCTGTCAAGTAGCTCAGACTGTTGTGGTTTACTTCAGCCATAGGGCCTGCGACAGGACCGGCCCTGTTGATCAATTCACCTTCTACAAAAACATCAGCTACCTCATAACGGTTTGCAGAACGTAGGCCATACTTGGTGATGTTGGGTGCCCAATAGCCATCGATAAAGCCACCGGTTAAATAAAAACGACTTTTAGGGGCCCCTAAACTGTTCAATGGTGTATGGCACATGCTGCAGTGGCCTAAACCATCAACAATGTATTTGCCGCGGTTCCATTCAGGGGATTGATCCGGATCGTATTGTAATAACTGGTTAGGGAAGAAAAACAGTAAGTTCCAGCCCCATAGTGAAAATCGTGCACCAGGAACGCCAAAGGGAAATGGCAATGGTTTGTTCTTCAAGTTAACGGCAGGGATGCTCATGAAATAGGCATACATTGCGCGTGCATCATCATCGGTGATATTGCTGAAATACACATAGGGAAACACAGGAAAATAATTTCGGCCTTTGGGATCTCGACCTTCTTTTAAGGCACGAATAAAGTCAGCTTCAGTCCAGTTGCCAATTCCTGTTGTCTTGTCGGGCGTAATGTTGGGGCTGTAAAATGTACCAAACGGGGTATTAATCGGTAACCCACCCGCAAAAGCGGGCGTTCCACCTTTGACGTTGGTGTGGCAGGCGATGCAATCACCAATTTTTGCCAAATATTCACCACGTTGAATTAATTTTTCTTGCTCACCGGTGGCAGGAGTCGTCGGTGGGTAGGTAGGATAGAAGCCATCAATTAATGGTTCAACCCGTTTTGGGGTAGAATCAGCCGCGTGCAATGGCGCAAAAACTGCCAACAACAGAATTGAAATGCACAAGGCAGTTGTATTGTTTTTCAACAAAGAGCCCACGCTCCCTCCTTAAACTCGATAGCTTGGTGTTCATTAATAGTATGTTGCGCGCGGTATATGCCCCTCTACTGTATTTTCAGGTTGGAGGGGTATAGATAAACCCGACCGGCATTTTATACTGCAGCGCCAGTAACTTGCAACGTTGTTGTGGATTTGCTTGAATCAATTGTGCAATAAATTCCGTGGTGTCAGCGTTAGGTTGAAGGTTCATTGTAAATTACCTATATCAAATAAAGTCAATGTGTGCGATAATGCACCAATCTTTTTTTGGGGTTTTAATTACCATCATGCTGGTTTATTTAAATGGCCTTTTGTTAGGCTTGTCGCTCATCATGTCTTTGGGCCCACAAAATATATTCTTAATTCGCCAAGGTGTCATGCGAAAACACGCAGCACTTTCTGCGCTGACTTGCTTCATTAGCGATACCTTGTTAATTATTATTAGTATTACTGGGTTGCATCGCGTATTGGAATCGCATCCAAATTTAAGCATCTGGATGACGTGGTTTGGTGCAGCGTTCCTTGCCTATTATGGCTGCAAGACTTTAATGAGTTCCTTGAGTAAAGCTTCCCCAGAAGTAAATCCAGGGCATCAAGTCATGAGTCGCTGGCGGATTATTGCCCTTGCTTTAGGTTTTAGTCTGTTAAATCCACATGCGATTATTGATTCGCTTGTACTCATAGGCGGCAGCAGTGTGCAATACGTGGGACACCAACAGGCTTTTTTATTGGGGGTGGTTACATCGAGTTTGTTATGGTTTACCGTATTAACGGTAACAACGTATTATTTTTCTACTGTATTAACGCGGGGGAATGCCTGGCGGCGGGTAGAGTTTTTCAGTGCGTTATTGATGCTTTATTTAAGCGTAAAACTCATTATCTGGTGAAAATTAGAAAGGGCCAATCAGTGTGTCGCCAATTGACCCAGTGGAATGACACATAGCAAGTCCAACCTCGCGAACAAAATATCCCATAAATTGCCCATGCTTGTCAACCATAATTCATTTCAACGTGCAAGGTTTGTTCTTATTGTCAGCATGCGCTAGACTTTGATTTTCTGGTTTTATTGATTAGATGATCACTATGTTTTATGGCGACAACGTCCAGGATACGCGTAAATTATTTTTTTCAAGTTGGAAAAAACATCGGCAAAAGCAGCCACTGCTGCCGTTGGAAAAGCAAATTGTCGATGTCATTATTGCTCACCCGGAATACCATCAGTTGCTGGAATCAGGGCATGCAGAAAGCGAGCACACCTATTTTCCTGAAATGGGCCAGACGAATCCTTTCTTGCACATGGGCCTGCATTTGGCCATCAGGGATCAAATTGCAACCAACCGCCCGGAAGGGATAACCGCTATATATCAAAAGCTCATCAAAAAACCGATGGACATGCTCGCCGTTGAGCATTTGTTCATGGAGTATCTTGTTGAGTGTTTATGGCAAGCACAGCGAAATCAAAGTATGCCAGATGAACTAAGCTACCTTCGTGCATGCCAGCAATTGCTATAATAGCACGTGCATGCCTTCGCTATAATTTAATTGGGTATCAGCTTCAATATCGGTTAAGATAAACAATTCACTTTAAATAGCACTATCAGCAATGAGCGAGCAGAATAAAAACACCCATTTTGGCTTTCAACCTGTCGCCTGGAATGAAAAGGAAAAAAAAGTTGGCGATGTTTTTCATTCTGTGGCAAAAAATTATGACTTAATGAATGACTTGATGTCGGCTGGCGTCCATCGGTTGTGGAAGCGCTTTACGGTTGAGCTAAGTCGGGTGCGACCCGGGCAACGCGTTCTAGATTTAGCCGGCGGCAGTGGGGATTTGACCCGCTTGTTTTGTAAAAAAATTGGCAGTAGCGGTCAGGTGGTTTTGGCAGATATCAACTCAGCGATGTTGGCGGTGGGGCGTGATCGTCTTCTGGATGAAGGATTGCTGGATAATATCCGCTATGTTCAGGCAAATGCACAATGCCTGCCGTTTGCTGAGGATACGTTTCATTGCATTACCATGGCATTTGGTTTGCGGAATGTGACTGATAAAGACGCGGCTTTGCGTTCTATGTTTCGGGTATGCAAACCCGGCGGAAAGCTGATGGTGCTTGAGTTTTCATCACCTACTGTGCCGGGGTTAAAACCGGTTTATGATTGGTATTCGTTCAATATCTTACCTAAAGTTGGTCAATTGTTTGCGAAAGACAGCACCAGCTATCAGTACCTGGCTGAATCTATCCGTATGCACCCACCCCAAGATGAGTTAAAGCAAATGATCGAGCAGGCAGGCTTTGAAGACTGCCATTATTATAATTTAACCGGTGGCATCGTTGCGTTGCATATCGCCTATAAATATTGAGACGCTTATGATCAAGAATTACACACTAAAAGCTTTGCAACAAGCGATCAATCACGCTTTGATGCTGGATGAAGGCATGCCCGCCAAAATCAAGGCCTTGCAAGGAAAGGTATTAGAGCTGATTATCAAGCCGTTGCAGGTTAATTTTTTTATACGCTTTACCGAGCATGACTTGGAATTACTTGCCGATCATGCAGGACCGGCAGATACCGTGATTGAAAGTAGCCCGCTTGGCTTAATTCGGCTCAGCTTATTGCCTGCATCCAAGGTTCGATCCTTGTTTAATGATCAAATTAAACTGTCCGGCGATGTTGAGCTAGGCCAGCGGGTTAAAAAATTATTTGATGAGATAGACATTGATTGGGAAGGACATCTTGCCCAATTTACCGGTGATGTGGTTGCCTACCAAATTGGGTCTTTTTTTCGTCAGGGCGTGGCGTTTAAGGAGCAGGTAAGTACCTCGCTGCGTCAGAATCTAACCGAATATTTGCAAGAGGAGCTGCGCCTTTTCCCGCCCAGGGAGGAGATTGAGGATTTTTTTAAGGATATTGATGCCTTGTCACTAAGCGTCGAGCGTCTGGCGGCCCATGTTAATCAACTGTCAGGGCATCATGAAATCGATTAAACAACTCTTGCGGTTATTGCAGATCAATCACGTCCTGGCCAAAAACGGGCTTGATCAGGTTATTGTGACCATTCGACTTTTAGCGCCATTTCGCTTTGTGGTCTATTTTAACCCGTGGAACTGGTTTCGTAAGAAACAATTAACGCGCGGCGAGGCGATTAGAAAAACGCTGGAAGAGCTGGGCCCCATTTTTATAAAATTTGGACAAGCCTTATCAACCCGCCCTGACATTTTACCGGCTGATATCGCCATTGAGTTGAGCAAGTTGCAAGATCAGGTGCCGCCTTTTCCCAGTGCGATAGCCTTGGCCATACTTGAAGTGGCTTTCGGGCGCTCAGCGTTTGATGTGTTTGCCCACTTTGATCCAGACGTGTTGGCGTCAGCGTCGATGGCGCAAGTTCATGCTGCCACCTTGAAAACCGGTGAAGACGTGGTGGTGAAAATTTTACGTCCTAACATGCGGAAAATAATTGAGCAGGATTTAAGTATTTTGCACACCATTGCCAGTTTGGCCGATCGTTATTGGTCAGAAAGCAAGCGCTTTAAGCCAAAAGAAATTGTGGATGAATTTGAGCATAGCTTGTTTGATGAGCTTAACCTGGAGCAGGAGGCGGGCAATGCCGGGCAATTACGGCGCAATTTCCATGGCTCCCCTTTGCTTTACATCCCGCAAGTATATTGGGATTATGTGCGTGAGAACGTTCTGGTCATGGAGCGTATTTATGGTACGCCTATCGCCGATGTAAATGCCTTGAAAGCACAGGGTGTTAACATCAAGGTACTTGCCGAGCGTGGACTGGAAATTTTCTTCACTCAAGTCTTTCGTGACTGTTTTTTTCATGCAGACATGCATCCTGGTAATATTTTTGTCTCCTTAAAGCATCCTGAGGATCCACAGTATATTTGCATTGATTTTGGCATCATGGGCACCTTAAACGAAAATGACAAACGCTATCTTGCTGAAAATTTGCTGGCTTTTTTCAACCGTGATTACCGTCGAGTAGCGGAGCTGCATGTTGAGTCAGGCTGGGTGGGACGTGATACGCGTGTTCAGGAATTTGAAAGTGCCATTCGCACGGTTTGTGAGCCAATCTTTGGCAAGCCATTAAAAAATATTTCGTTTGCCTTGGTGGTATTAAAGTTATTTCAAGTCGCTCGCCGTTTTCAAATGGAAGTACAACCGCAATTGGTGTTGTTGCAGAAAACCCTGCTGGCCATCGAGGGTTTAGGCCGTCAACTATACCCAGAACTTAACCTTTGGTCTACGGCCAAGCCTTTTTTGGAAAAATGGTTGCGCGAACAAATTGGACCGAAGGCCCTGATGAGGCACCTGCGAGATAATTTGCCTTTCTTTGTTGAAGAGCTGCCGCACATGCCGCGCTTGTTAAACGAGGTGTTATTATTGAGTAAAGAGCAAAAAATCCAGGCCATTGCTGCCATGCATGTTTTGGAACCCAAATTTATAGCGCGTACTTGCTGGTATAAAGGTCTGGGCATAGGGGTTTTTGTTGCCATGTTAGCTGTCAGCGGCATCAGTTATCTTGGTGTGCTGGATCAAGAAAAATTGGCAGCAATTGCTTTAGGCACCGCGCTGGTTGGCGGATTTATCGCATTCATTAATCGCAGAAGCAGGAGTTAATATGGGTTTAAGTGGCATTAGTCCTTTATCATTATTATTGATTCTACTTATCGTTGTGGCTTTGTTTGGCGCTAACAAAATAAAAACCATTGGCACTGATCTGGGTGCTGCAATTAAAAATTTTCGTCGCGCCCTAAATGAGGAGGATGATAAAAAACCATGAGTGCCGGTGAATTATTGCTTACATTACTCATCGCACTGTTGGTTTTTGGACCATCCAAATTGCCCATGTTAGCTCATCATTTAGGCAAGCTGATTCAGCAGATTAACTATTATAAGCAACAGTTGGTAGTTTTTTGGCAATCACAATTGAAGGAACAGCAATTGCAGGAGAATATCAAAAAAGCCAATCAAGCAGATAGCAATTATCAGCCGAATAAATCATCGCTTGAAGAGGATTGATTTTTCACTGAATGCGATAACCGCGGCCTGGATTCACCCAGATGCGACCCCATGTCTCGGTTGTTTTGTGAAAAAAACAGCCAGGATGATCCCTGTTTCATACAGCATGCACAAAGGGATTGCCAGCATGATCTGCGATAGCACGTCAGGTGGTGTTAACAACATACCTAAGGTAAACGCTGCAACAATGATATAAGGTCGCATTGTTTTTAAGGTTGTAAGCTGTACCAGCTGCAGGCGTACACAAAGCAGACATAGCAATGGTACTTGAAAGCAAAGCCCAAAAAGCAACAACATACGCGTAATAAAATCAATGGCATAAGTCATATCAGGCATTAACCGTACTCCTGTGGGCACGGCGTGGACAAAAAATTGCAGCATAAAAGGCAACACCAGGTAAAAACAGAATAAAACGCCTGCACAGTAAAGTAACATGCTACCAATAATTCCCCAGCGTATGGTTGCTTTTTCATGCTGATAAAGCCCTGGTGAGGCAAAACGCCAGGCTTGAAGTAAAGCAAAAGGGGCAGTACCCAGGATGGCCGCATCTGCGGCCAGTTTAATTGGGGTCAATAAAGGGGATGTGATTTGTGTGGCAATCAGAGAGTCTTGACTGGGCAGCGCTTGCATCAGCGGCCTCACCAGCAGGTGAAATAAATCGGCAGCAAAGAAAAACAGCAGTAAAAAGAGTGCTGCAAAGAATATAAAAACATGCAGGGCACGACGGCGAAGCTCAAGCAAATGATTCAGCATAGGTGGTTTGGCAAAAGATAGTATTGCTAAAACCTACCATGAGTTGCTTGATCTGACTAGACATAATACTATTGCCAAGCAAAAAAACTCAAACTGCGAAAATTCAGTATCTTCATGTCCAATGGGTATATAATTAGCGTTTATTCAGAATCAGGTAATTACATGCAACATCGCCCCCGCAAGCGTTTTGGCCAGAATTTTTTGCAGAATCCTCATATTATTGATGCCATTGTGCGTGCTTTCAATCCTCAAGCCACGGATCATGTGGTGGAAATTGGTCCAGGTCTGGGCGCATTGACCCAGCCGTTATTACGCCAGCTTAACGCATTGACAGCCATTGAAATTGATCGCGATTTGCAGGCGCATTTAGCCCTCATGCCAGAGGCTTTGGGAAAATTAAACCTGGTGGATGCGGATGCACTAAGCATTGATTATAGTGATTTGGGTGAGGATTTACGGGTGATTGGTAATTTACCCTATAATATTTCAACGCCTTTATTAATTCACCTGCTGCACCATGTAAAGCATATTAAAGACATGCATTTTATGCTCCAGAAGGAAGTGGTTGAACGACTGGCGGCAGGGCCTGGTAGTAAAGCGTATGGCCGTTTAAGTGTCATCGTGCAATACCATTGTGAGGTGGAGCATTTATTTAATGTGCCAGCGGATGCCTTTTTTCCAAAACCTAAAGTTGAATCGGCTATTGTGTGCATGACGCCTTACCGTGTGTCACCCTACCCTGTAGTGCCTTTTACCGAACTTGAGCGCCTGGTTGCTTGTGCGTTTTCCATGCGCCGTAAAACATTGGCAAACAATTTGAAGCCGATCCTTAATGCGGCTGAACTAACTACGCTAGGGATTAATCCATTATTGCGACCTGAGCAAATCAGTGTCAGCGAGTATGTCCAAATAGCGAAATTTGTTAGCAAATAGTGTATACTGTGTCCGGGTCATGTCTGTTTCATGACCGCGTGCAGTATATTAATACACTAATGTAAGTTGTGGAGGTTGTCTTGTTTCATCGTCACGGTAAAAAAACAACGCATGCAAAACCACTTAAAGACTTAACCGCGTTTTTGACCCCTGAACAATTGCTGGGCGACAGCAAGCGGCAGGATTTATTGCAAAAAATTAAAGTGTCTTGTGCATTTGAACCCGTACGGTTTGACACGCTGTGTGCCAGCCTGCTTAATAATTTAGTCAATCATTGCCAGAGCTTACCTGATACCTTTAACAGCTATTATGCGCATTCATGTGGCTTGCTCGATCACGCGTTAAATCGCACCGAAGCGGCCTTGCATCTTTTTCGACAATTTATAGTACAAGACGGAGATGAGCTGACTGAAGAGCAACAATTATGGCTTTATGCCTTGTTTTCCGCAGGCCTTTTACAAGGGATAGGGAAGTTACAGATAGATTACCGAGTTGTGTTATTTGATATGAATGGGCAACTGTTAAAACAGTGGAATCCCCTGCTGGGCAGTCTTGTGGCAGTGGGTAGTTATTACCAACATGAGTTTCAGAGTGAGCATGATGACGCGCTGCGTCGCCGACTGAATTTATTGTTAGCACGATTACTAATGCCCGCCAGCGGGTTTACCTGGATAGCATCCAATCCACAGGTATTGTCTATATGGCTTGCCTTACTGAATGAGGATTGGCAATCAGCCGGAACCTTAGGCGCTCTTTTGGTGCGTGCCGATGCGATTGCTATTCAGCGTTATTTTAATGAATTACTGGTTGGGGCTAGTGCGGGTCGTGGTGGTCGTTTGAATAGAATCACGACATTTGTGGACACAACCCCTGTATCAATTGCCGATAAAGAACGTTTAACTGGCGTTGAATTTATTCAATGGCTGGCCAAAGCATTGGCCGCAGGTCATATTATGATAAACAAAGCCCCATTATTTATGGTTCCTGGGGGCATGTTGATGTCAGTGGAGATGTTTAAATTGTTTGTCCGGGAGCATCCGGAATTTAAAAACTGGCAAGCGGTGCAGCAAGGGTTTTTATCCCTGGGCATGCATCAGACTGGTGCTGATGGCAGCGTTACCTCCCGTTTTGAACAAGCCAACACCCACCAGATGCTCGATGGCGTCGTTTTTGCAGATTATGCCACGGCCTTGCCTGACGAGATGCACCTTCATAATTTAAATACCGGTAAGGTGACATCTATTTCAGCTGTTGATTTGGTTCATATGGCGCAGGTTAATAGTAATTTCATACGCCAGCAAGCCGGTGCAAGTCCTGGTCCGCTGGCTCATCTGATGCCCTCCGGGCAATGGCAGGCCGTGGATGTAAATTCCTCTACCTTGCAACCAGGAAACACCCGCGGTGTCTGATTATGCTATTGGTGACGTGCAAGGTTGCTATGACCCATTGCAGCGGTTGCTTGATGCGGTGGATTTTAATGAACATGAAGATCGCCTGTGGTTTACGGGTGATTTGGTCAACCGTGGCCCACAATCGCTGGCGGTGTTGCGTTTTGTTAAATCCTTGCCGCACACCCCACGCATTACACTTGGCAATCATGATCTGCATCTTTTAGCCCGGTTGTATACTGACAATAGCCGCGACCGTTCTGATGATACCCTGCAAGGGATTCTTAAGGCACCGGATCGGGATGAACTGGGCCAGTGGTTGCGCAAACAATCAATTCTTTATCATGATACTTCGCTGAATTGTGTGATGACTCATGCAGGCATTTCGCCAGACTGGGATTTGGATCAGGCCAAAAGTGCCGCATTGGAGTTAGAACACTGCTTACAAGGCCCCCATTACCGTGAATTTTTAACCCAGATGTATGGTAATGAGCCTGATCACTGGTCGCCTGATTTAACCGGCATGGCAAGATTGCGAGTGATTTGTAATTATTTTACGCGCATGCGCTTTTGTGATGCACGGGGGCATTTGGTGCTTACTTATAAAGGCACGATTGACAAGGCACCGTCAACGCTTTATCCCTGGTTTGCAGTGCCTCATCGACACGAGATTGGACCTGATATTGTGTTTGGCCACTGGGCGGCGCTTGAGGGGAAATGCCCGCTGCCGCATATCCATGCGATCGATACCGGTTGTCTTTGGGGTGGGCAATTAACCGCGTTGCGCTTGCAGGATAAACAACGTATTTCGGTGCCTGGGTTATGACCTGGCGTTTAGTGCTATGCATTTGTGTCACTATTGGGTGTTCGGTCGGGAATACTGGCGTGCCTGCGGCTGATGTACCATCTGTATTATACCATTGGGTTGATAACCCGGCGGTTGAGGTCGAACGCGTGCAAACTGCTGAAGTGCGTCTGAATGAGGCGATTAAAAACCCTGAGTACCTGCTTTCGCATTGGGTCGAATTGCCAGTATCACCAACGCCTCGGGCCATGAAAACCCAATTTTTAACACTTAAAGATGCTATCTTACTGGCCTTGCGCTATAACCCCAATATTCAAAATGCCGAGCTTGATAGGATAATTCAACGTTACCAGCTGCGTTTGGCGCATAATGAGTTTGAATTGCAATATGCACTGGCAGGCACTGCCGTGGTTGAAAAAAGCCGTTACAGTGGCGTTGGAAATGCGCATACCAGCAGTTATTTTTTGACCCCAGAATTGGGTTTGAAAACCAAATTGGGTGGCCAATTTTCCTTGATGATGGATAACACAGTCGAGGCGATTGGCAACTACAACCCCATGCTTAATTTTTCATTCACCCAGCCCTTGTTACGGGGATTTGGCAAGGCAGTCAATGAGGCTGGTTTGTTGGATGCAATTGACACTGAATGGTTAAACAAATTGAACTTACAGCAGGCGGTGATTGATCAAATTACCCAGGTAATTACCAGCTATCGCGCGCTTATATTAAGTGGAAACAATTTACAAAACCAGAAACAACAATTAAAAGAAGCACAAAAAACCTATGAAATTAATGAAAAAAAAATAGCGGCAGGCCAGCTGGAACCTACAGCCAACATACAAGAGTCCTATCAAATTGAATCATTAAACCTGATGGTTGAGCAGGCAGAAAATGACTTTAAAACCACAGCCCAGGATCTATTGCAATCGATAGGTCTGGATCCTGACATGAAATTAGCCGTTCCCAGTGACGTCAACTTAAACCAGATAGAGATACCTGATGTTAATGAATCCATTGCACAGGCGTTAAGTCACAACACACAATACCTGGCATTAAAAATGGCGCTGCGAGCAAATGAGCGGGCGTATCATATCGCGAAAAATCAGCAATTATGGCAGCTGGATTTAAAAGCCAATGTGCAAACGGGTACCATGACTGGTGTGGACAGCAATAGTATTGGTTTAAAGGGGATTTATAATGGTCGTAACATGACTGAGTCTGCAGGGCTGGTCTTGACCATACCGCTGAATGATATCAGTCGTCGCAATCAATTGATTAGCGCTAAAGTTAGTCTGGAAAAAGACCGGTTGAATTTAATTGCGGCCAAACGTGCACTAATCACCACGATTAAAAATACCATCACCACCATACAAAGTCAGGCCAAGCGTTATGAATTGGCAAAGCGCCAAGTCGATTTGGCGGCACAATCGTATGCCTTGGAGAAAAAAAAGCTCGAGGCGGGTATCGCCACGTCATTGGATGTTAATAACACGCAAAACCAATTGCTGCTAGCCCAGATGGGATTAATCAATGCAAAAATAGCCTATCTTAACCAGCTATCGGCCTTACAGCGTTTGCTGGGCACAACACTTGATTATTGGAAAATTAAACTTAGGTACTGTGGATGAATCGATTCAATTTGTTAATACTGCTGTTTTGTGCAAGCTGGCTTGTGGCTTGTGGAGGCAATGCACCTGATAAAAAAAATGGGCTGAAACGCTACGAAGTACAGGCAGAAAACATGCATAAAGTCCTGTATTTTACAGGAATCATTCAACCATTGGGCGAAAGTACCTTAACCAACCCAATGGATGCGGTGGTAGAAACCATGCATCGCTATTATGGCCAACAAGTTAAAAAAGATGATTTGGTTTTCACATTAAATTCTGCTGAATTGCAAAAGCAATACAATGATACTTTAACCGAGTACTTGAAAGCCAAAGACAGTTATACCATTGCCCGGGCGAAATTTACTGGTACTGAAGAGCTGTGGCAGGCAGGGTTACTGTCTAAAAATAATTATTTAAGTGAAAAATCCAACTTAAACAATGCACGCGTTACCATGATGCAGACCACACAGAAATTGTCCGATATGCTGGAAAAAATGGGTGATAGTACCTACCAAAACCTGTCTGCCTTAAGCTTTGCGGAGTTCGATAAAGTACGCCTGGCCTTAAACAGTAAGCACAACCTGGTTTACTTAAGAGCGCCTAGTGACGGGGTACTATTATACCCGCCCAAATCAGGGGATGACAAAACCAGCCGCTTAACAGTGGGTTCTGGTGTTAAAGCAGGACAGGTGCTCGCACTTATCGGTGATCTTAGTGGTATACATGTGGAAATTGATGTGCCGGAAGTTGATGTTGATAAAATTAAACCCGGCATGTCGGCAATTATCCACAACGTGGCTTTTCCAAATGAGGTACTGAATGGCAAGTTGCTCAGTATCAATGCGCAAGCATCAACCGGCAATAGCGGCGCCTTACCCTCTTTTACTGCAATCATCGAGGTAAAAAATCTTAATGCCCGTCAGCGCAGCTGGGTTAAAGTGGGGATGAGTGCCTCTATTGAACTGGGCGTGGACAATGCTGATAAATTTATGGTGCCGATTGCCGCGATACAACAGGTGCATGGGCAACGGATGGTCCAAGTGCGGGCAGAAAATGGCAGTATCATCTCACGCACCATCACGACGGGTGAGGCCGCAGCAGATAAAGTCGTGGTTGAGTCAGGCCTTAAAGCAGGTGATGTGGTTGTGTATGGATAAACCATTAATTTCGCTCACCAATATTGAAAAAAAATATCAAATCGGTACTGCGGTGAGTACGGTTTTGAAACAGATTTCACTGACGGTTCACCAAGGAGACATGTTGGCTATTGTTGGTGCCTCCGGATCGGGGAAATCAACGTTAATGAATATTATTGGCTTGCTGGATAAAGCCGATGCTGGCGAGTATCGGTTGCAAGGCCGTCATGTTGCCGATTTAAGCAACGATGAGCAGGCATTTGTACGCAATCAGCAGATAGGGTTTGTTTTTCAGCAATTTAATTTATTGCCTCGTTTTAATGCAGCACAAAACGTTGGCCTACCCCTAACTTATAGGCGCATGTTACCTGCGGTCGCCACGCAAAAAACAGATGAAGCCCTGGCAAGGGTAGGGATGCAATCATTCCGAGCTCATCGCCCTGGGGAATTATCCGGCGGGCAACAACAACGCGTTGCCATTGCTCGCGCCCTGGTTGGTGAGCCACAGGTTATTCTGGCCGATGAACCTACCGGCGCGCTGGATTCATCTACGGGCAAAGACATCATGAAGCTATTTTTAACCTTGCATGACGAGGGGCGTACCATTATTTTGATTACCCATGATGAGCAGATTGCCGCACTTTGCAAAAGGCGCATCACGCTTGCAGATGGACAGATTGTTTCGGAGTCGCACCAATGACGCTTGCCAGTCACTGCCAGCAAGCCTTGCTTAATTTAATGGCTGCAAAATTAAGATCATTTCTCGCAGTTTTAGGTATTTTAGTGGGCACTGCAGCGGTCGTTGCTTTAATCAGTTGTGGACAATTGGCCACAGAAAAAGCATTGGCGCAATTTAAGGCGTTAGGTACTGATTTGCTGGCCATATCGGTGTATCAGCAAGCAACAGGCAATAGTCATACTGGTCAGAACACCATTGCAATTAACCGATGGCGGCAATTGCCGGAAATAGTTCCTGCTATTGCGCAAATTGCCCCTTATAGCACCGCATACCAACCAATCAGTTTTCGTGGCAAAACCTTAACAGGGGCTATCATCGGCGCTGATGAAGCATTGGCCAAGATTGTTCATATTGATTTACAAGCCGGGCATTTTGTCTCGTTTGTCGATTCGTTTGAACATTTTTGTGTGATTGGTGCGGGCCTTGCGCATCAATTACAGCAGATGAGCCTCGATGTTCCAATTGGTAAGCAACTTCGCATAGGTCAGTCACTTTATACGATCATTGGCGTGGCAAAACCATGGAAAGAAAATGGATTTTTTAATGAAGATATCAATCAGGCAGTGATTATTCCTCTGGCAGGCATGGCGCTGGTGAGCAAAGAGGTTAAAATTAACAATGCTGTGTTATTGTTAAAATCAGACAGTCATATTGATGGCGTGATCGAGCAGATAAAACAATTTATTGCCAATGAGGCACCTAAGTTGAGTGTCTTCGTGCGCAGTGCCAAACAAATTATTGCCAGCATGGAAAGCCAGGGGCAGATTTTTACCTTATTGCTTGCGGTGATTGGCGGTATTTCGTTATTGGTGGGTGGTATTGGCATCATGAACGTGATGTTGGTTTCAGTGAGTGAGCGAAAAAAAGAAATCGGTATTCGCAAGGCAGTGGGAGCAAAAAACCATGAAATTCAAACCCTGTTCCTGGTTGAATCAGCCATGTTGTCGTTGCTCGGCGGCTTGCTGGGGGTACTGCTGGGACTTGCTCTTACCTGGGTAATCGCCTGGTTTAGTCAATGGCCTTTCAAGATTTATCTGTTGCCTCCACTGGCCGGCTTTGCGATTTCAGTAACCACTGGCCTTTTTTTTGGTTTTTATCCGGCTCGTCGTGCAGCACGCTTGGAGCCAATGGTGTCTTTGCGTGCCGGGATATAAAGCATGTACCGTCACACAATGGCACTTTTTTTTAATCGAAACGTCTTAATGCAGTTTTTCCCCGCCTGCTTGGCCGCGTAAAGTGCTTTATCGACAGTTAGTAATAAGTCTTTGGCATTGCGGCCTTGTGCGGGTGCTGCTGCAATGCCGGCAGAGAGGGTTACCTGAGGCAATAAGGCACCTTGAATAACCAGGCTTTCGCTTTTGATCAGTTGGCAAATGTGCTTGATGCGCGGCCTGGCATTAGCCAGGCTGGAATCGATTAAAACAATTAAAAACTCATCCCCCCCTAAACGACAGGCAATATCACCGGCTCGGATGGTTTGTTGTAATACTTTGCCAATGAATTTAAGCACCTCATCACCGCTCTCGTGTCCATATTTATCATTAATCTGTTTGAATCCATCAATGTCTATCATGGCAACCGATAGCACGCCCTGGTTGCGCTTAATGTGCTCGAGGTGACGCGGTAGCGTTTCATCGAGATAGCGGCGATTGAATAAACCGGTTAAACCATCACGCATGGCTTGATGGTGTAATGTCTCACGCAAATTGATACTTGCCAGTGCAAGCTTCATACTCTCAGCAAACATGATGGCCAGTTGCTGCTGTTTCTCAGTAATGGCAATGCCTAGCCGGGAATTGATGTCCAGTAAACCAATTGTTTCACCAAGCACGATAAGCGGTAAATGAATGCAAGCTCCCGGGGGGGACGCATAATGAGGGCAATAAACAGGTTTTTTTGTCTCATTAACCACATAAACCTGACCATGATGAAACGCCCAGCAGTCATCAGGGCTGAATGAGGCTTGCAGTAATTGCTGTTCGCCCCATTGGCATACTGTTTTTAAGGTCTTGGTGGCCTTGTCGTAAATTGCCAGCCCACCATTGAGTGATGGAAATAACATCTTTGCTGTCAAGTGGATGATGGTATAAGCATCCTCTGCACTATGACAGGTATGCAGTTGCTCATTTATTTTGTTGAGTGATGCGTTTTCATGGGTTCGGAGTTGCAAATGTTGTAACGTTGCCAACTGGCGTTCATTTGAACCTCGAATAGTTGCTTTCACACGTCGGTTCGCGTTGTACCAGGCAAATAGAACCAGGCAAAGTGCCAGCAGGATAATGCTTTGTGCGCTATATAAAATGACTTGTTGTTTTGCTTGTAAGAGCGCTAATTCGCGGCTTATGGAAATAGATACGGCAGGTATTGAACTTGCTGCCTGATTAGTTGCGGCAGATGTTGATGTACCGTGGTTGTGTGTATTTTGAATAATCAATTTTTGATTGTAATCGGTGTAAATAATGAAGGAATTTAACGCTAATAAAAAAATAATTGCGAGCACTGCCATGGCTCGGTAAGTGGCGTTGAGGCTCCATGCGCTTGAATTTTTCATCTTGGATTCCTATCTTTGCCGGAATTACGTTATATTGTTCTATACTGCATTATATATTACGTTCCGTATATCTTTGGAAGCAGATGGATTTATGGTGCTTAAGTAATATTCCAACAGCTTATTGCGGTAAAAATAATAACAAGGGGAAATGGGTATGAAAAAATGGGGACTTATCTTATCCGTGTGGGCAGCATTACTATTGCCACAAGTTACTTACGCCAACCAGCAGAATTGGAATCGTTGGGTGGCTGAAGTACGCGAGGAGGCATTGAGACAGGGAATTTCAGCTGCCTTGTTTGATGAAGCCTTCGCTAATATACATGAGCCAAGCAGGCAAGTGAAAGGCCTGGCGCGCTCACAGCCTGAAAGCCGCCTGACATACCTTAAATACCGTAACACCCGTGTTGACAATTACCGTATTGTGATAGGTCGTAAAGAATACAAAAAAAATAAAGCGTTGATAGATGAAGTTGCTAATCATTACGGCGTTGACCCCTGCTTTATCATGTCGTTCTGGGGCATGGAAACCAGTTATGGTAATTACATGGGCAATTTTCCTGTCATTAAATCGCTAGCCACACTTGCTTATGATTCCAAGCGGCAGGATTTTTTCCGTAAACAATTGTTTTACGCTCTGGCGATTCTGAATGGTGGCCATGTGTCACTGGATCGGTTTAAAGGCGAGTGGGCAGGTGCCTCCGGCCAACCGCAATTCCTGCCTTCTAGCTGGATGCAATTTGCTGTTGATTATGATGGGGATGGTCGTAAAGACATATGGACGTCAAAGCCAGATGTTTTTGCCTCTATTGCTAATTACATGAAACAAAATGGTTGGCATACAGGTGAGCCTTGGGCTACGTTAGTGAAATTGCCACCTAATTTTGATATGAAACTTGAGGGCAAGTCGACAATTAAACCGGTCAGTGAATGGAATGCCCTAGGTGTGCGCACAGAAGATGGCTCGCCTTTGCCCAATCAGAATTTGGAGGCCAGTGTCATCCAGCCTTATGGTGGACCTATCTTTCTTGCTTATCCAAATTATAAAATGATCCTGCGTTATAACAACTCTATTTATTACGCAGGAGCGATTGGGTATTTGGCTGATAAAATTTGTCAGCGGACTAAATAGCGAATGAGTCGTTTCATCGATAAAACAGCCGGCTTGATGCCGGCAGCCCGCCGGGTTATTTGCGACAAGGCAACTGAATACCCGCACACAGGTGCATACAATACCGTGGTTACTCAAGGTAGTTATTTATGTCGGCGTTGTGGTTTGGCTTTGTTTCGAGGTGACAGTCAATTTAGCAGTGGCTGTGGTTGGCCAAGTTTTGATGCAAGTATTGTGCACACGGTAAAACAACGTCCCGATCCAGATGGGCGGCGACTGGAGATTGTATGCCAACGCTGTGATGCGCATCTTGGTCATGTTTTTACCGGGGAGTATTTAACGGCAAAAAACTGCAGGTATTGTGTTAATTCGCTCGCGCTTGATTTCGTGGCTGACAGTGACGTGCTGGATAGTGAAGAAGCCATAGTCGCTGGTGGCTGCTTCTGGGGGGTGGATTATTATTTACGCCGTTTGCCAGGTGTTATAAAAGTCGAGTCCGGTTATACAGGCGGGGTGGTTATCGAGCCAACGTATCAGCAAATATGCCAGGGAGACACAGGGCATTATGAGGCAGTTCGTGTGGTGTATGATATTGCTAAAACCGATTACCACACCGTACTGAAACGTTTTTTTGAGATCCATGACCCAACCCAGCGCTCAGGGCAGGGGCCTGATTTGGGGCAGCAATATCAAAGCGCTGTATTTTATTATAATCAAGACCAGTGTGCGGAGGCTGAGGCATTGATTCAGCAACTAAGAAATAAAGGGCATAATGTGGCAACCCGACTGCTTCCCGCACAACCTTTTTGGCCAGCTGAGGCCTACCATCAGGACTATTATGCTAAGCAAGGCAAAACGCCTTATTGTCATCAGCCCGTGGCGCGATTTAAGTAGTTAGAGTCTCGACGCGACTGAATACAATCAGCGTGATGTTTTTGTGTTGTGCCCTGTTATTTACTAAACTGGTTCAAGATTTCGCAGAAAAGGTCGATAACCTTCTTAGAAAAGAAGGAGGTTACCATGGACAAGACTGCAAAGTTTAACGTCGGAGAGCAAGTGGTACATACACGTCAGGGATATCGGGCAATCGTGGTTGATGTTGATCCCTTATTCCAAGCTTCAGGCCGTTATAACCCCCAAGCCTGCAAGCGGGATTTTGCCACACAAAATCCCTGGTATCGGTTATTGGTTGATGACAGCAGCCAGATGACTTATGTGGAAGAATGTCTGTTACAGCGCGATAATAGCCAGCAAGCCATTAATAACCCTAATATTGATAGCTATTTGGTTAAGCATCAGGGGCATTATCAGAGTAACGCCCGTCGGCATTAAGAGTAATTGAGTATTAGTATCAGCAACATCACAAAGCCAATTAACAACAAGGCCAATATGCCCATGCTGGAAAAGCTTTTGGTCATGTTTTCACGACTTAATTGCTCAGGTTGGCCTTTTATGTAGCGGTACAATATCCAGGCAATAAAGCCGGCAGCGACCAATCCTAATACTTGATATAAAGTGTCCATGTAGCTCTCCAGTCTTATCAATATTCAATCTTGGCATCGTAGGTTGGGCCTTGGCCCAACAATAATGCCCAAGTATAACCATTGTTGGGCCAAGGCCCAACCTACATTTTTTCCGTGATTGAATGTTAACCAGGCACTAGGATTTGATTTCAAAATTAAATGCATCAGAAAATAAATTTTCAGGTAATGCGCCATGCGCTACCAGCAAATCACGGGTGCTGTATACCATGTCAAATGGACCACTGATAACAATTTGCCAGTCATTGATATCCTGAGTGTGTCGAGCCAGCACCAGGGATGCTAGCGTTTCTTTGCTGGTTTCGGATGCAAGTGAAAAATACTGGAATTGTGTAACATGCGTTTGCCAATGCTGCACTTTTTCATCCATGTAGAGATCACTTTGTGAGCGTGCACCCCAAAACAGTTCAAACAAGCGTGTCTCGCCGGTGGCTAATAATTGTTCTATCATGGCTTTTATGGGTGCGAACCCAGTGCCGCCGGCAATAAATAAAATTGGTTTTTGCGGATCTATTCGGCTTAAATCACATTCGCCTAAGGGCAGGCGTATCGTGACGGCACCTTGTTGCTTTATCTCTGCAAGCAGTGTCTGCGCATATGGGTTATCACGGCTGTGGCGAATATGCAGTTCGTATTTATGTGCACCTAATGGGGCGTTGGCTATGGAATAGCTAAACGCATCTTCCCCCAGCAAAATCTGTAAATATTGCCCGGCGTCATAATCAATGTATTCTTCGGGAGTTAAAATTACCTGCAGAATACTATCTGTCAATGGTGCTACGCGCTCGACGTGTGCCAGCGTTAACTTATGGTTCATGCGTCAAGTCCTAATTGAGACCAATAGGCATCGACTCGTTGCAGCACATCAGTATCCATGCTAATCGGTTTTCCCCATTCACGCAGGGTTTCACCAGCCCATTTGCTGGTGGCATCCATCCCCATTTTTGAACCTAGCCCTGAAACAGGAGAGGCGAAGTCCAGGTAATCGATCGGTGTGTTATCAATCATCACCGTATCTCGCAAAGGATCCATGCGTGTAGTCATGGCCCAGATAACATCCTGCCAGTTCCGTGCATCAATGTCATCATCGCAAACGATGACAAATTTAGTGTACATGAATTGCCGTAAAAACGACCATACGGCCATCATGATACGTTTGGCATGACCTGGGTATTGTTTTTTTATGGTCACGACTGCCAGACGATAAGAGCAGCCCTCTGGCGGGAGGTAAAAATCGACAATTTCCGGAAATTGCTTTTGCAATAAGGGAATAAAAACTTCATTTAAGGCAAGACCAAGTATCGCTGGCTCATCAGGAGGGCGTCCGGTGTAGGTGCTGTGATAAATCGGTTTATCGCGCTGCGTGATGCGCTCAACGGTTAACACGGGAAAAGACTGAATCTCATTGTAATAACCGGTGTGATCACCAAATGGCCCCTCTGGTGCCTCAACCCCTGGTTGCAAATAACCTTCTAAAATAATTTCTGCACTTGCAGGTACATGAAGATCATTGCCGATACAACGCACCAGCTGGGTGCGTTGGCCACGTAGTAAGCCTGCAAACGCATATTCAGATAAGGTATCGGGAACTGGAGTAACGGCTGCGAGCAGGGTTGCCGGATCAGCGCCTAAGGTGACTGCTACTGGGAATCGCTCACCGGGATGGGCTTGCTGCCATTCCTGGTAATCCAGCGCACCGCCACGATGCGAGAGCCAGCGCATGATGAGTTGATTTTTATTTAAGACCTGCTGGCGATAGATACCGAGGTTTTCACGTGGTTGCTTAAGCCCTTTCGTGGTCACCAGCCCCCAGGTAATGAGAGGGCCAACATCATCTGGCCAGCAGGTCTGGATTGGCAGCTTGGTTAGATCGACTTCATCTTTTTCAAAAACATGCGTTTGGCAGTTTGCGTTGCTTATGTATTTAGGCGCCATGGTTAGCGCTTGTTTAAGCATGGGCAACTTGCTGAATGCGTCTTTAAATCCTTTAGGAGGTTCGGGTTCCTTCAATGCCGCTAGCAATTTACCAACTTCACGCAGCGCGTCAATCGTTTCTTCACCCATGCCTAAAGCCACGCGTTCAACTGTGCCAAACAAATTGGTAAGTACCGGGATGTCATGGCCGGCGGGATTGGTGAACAACAGGGCCGGGCCACCTGCACGAAGCACCTTATCGCTGACAGCCGTCATTTCAAGATAAGGCGAGACCGGATGGTCAATACGCTTGAGCAGGCCGCGTGTTTCCAACTGCTCGATAAAATCGCGAAGGTCGCCATATTTCATTTCGAGTACCCTGGTTTACGCGCAGATTATACCTAAATTACCTGTAGTAGCGTAAGCCTCACATCGCGCCGCTTCAAGTCCTAAAAGCATCTCTGCGAAAGATTATTCCTGTCGCTTCATGGCGTCAAAAAATTCAGCATTGGTTTTATGATTTTTCATGCGTTCGAGTAAAAATTCAATCGCATCGCATTCGTCCATAGACTGCAGGATTTTGCGTAGTATCCAGGTGCGGTGCAACTCTTCAGGGCTCACCAGCAAGTCTTCACGACGCGTGCCGGAACGGTTGATATTAATCGCAGGGAATACACGGCGCTCAGCAATATGGCGACTTAAATGGATCTCCATGTTACCGGTTCCCTTGAACTCTTCGTAAATTACTTCATCCATTTTAGACCCGGTATCGACCAGGGCGGTAGCGATAATAGTCAAGCTGCCACCTTCCTCAATATTCCGGGCTGCACCATACAGGCGTTTAGGCCGTTGTAAGGCATTAGCATCCACACCACCGGTCAATACTTTACCAGAAGAAGGCACCACGGTATTGTAAGCACGGGCAAGTCGGGTGATTGAATCGAGCAATATGACCACGTCGCGTTTGTGTTCGACCAGGCGTTTGGCTTTTTCAATGACCATTTCAGCTACTTGCACATGACGGTTAGCCGGCTCGTCAAACGTACTGGCAACGACTTCGCCTTTAACCGACCGCTGCATTTCAGTTACTTCTTCCGGACGTTCATCAATCAATAAGACAATGAGGTAACAGTCAGGGTAATTTTTTTCAATTGAATGGGCAATATTTTGCAGCATCAATGTCTTACCGGCTTTCGGCGGGGACACAATCAAGCCACGTTGGCCACGTCCGAATGGTGCGCATAAGTCAACCACACGCGCGGTTAAATCTTCCGTACTGCCATTGCCCTGTTCCATGATCAGGCGTCTGGATGCAAATAAAGGGGTCAGGTTTTCAAATAAAATCTTGCGTTTGACGCTGTCTGGGGAGTCGAAGTTAATTTGGTCGACTTTTAATAAGGCAAAATAGCGCTCGCTGTCTTTGGGCGGGCGAATTTTCCCGGAAACGGTGTCGCCAGTCCGTAAACCGAAGCGTCTGATTTGGCTCGGAGAGACGTAAATATCGTCAGGCCCTGCGAGATAGGAGCCATCGGAAGAACGCAAAAATCCAAATCCGTCAGTTAAAACTTCAACAACCCCATCACCATGAATATCTTCGCCTTTAAGCGCGTGGGCTTTGAGAATGGCAAAAATGATGTCTTGCTTGCGCATACGGGAGGTGTTTTCAACGCCCATTTCCTGGGCAATATTGACGAGTTCAGCAATAGGTAACTGCTTTAGTTCACTAAAATTCATACTTCTCACTTGATGTGTAGGTTAAATGAAATGGGTATCCAGAGTAGTTTTCACGGGAAGGTCAGCTTGAGAAGCTGCTGTCTAATGGTCGCTTCTCAAACGATATTAAAGCAAATATTACGCCAATAGACAAATTAATCATAGCACAGGGTTTTAATAAAATCTATACGTTTAATGTGTCTATCTTTGTACATAATAAAAATTGTACATAACAAACATGATATTGTCTTTCCCGCGAAGGCGGGAATCCATTTTTGAAATAGAACAATGCTACTGCCAGCTTGGTTCCCCGCCTTCGCGGGGACGACAAATTTTGAGTATATTATTTTTTTGTCATGTACATAGATGATAGTAACTTCAAATCCAGGCTGGCCATTGCTCAGTTCAGTGCCAACCTATGCTTTGTTTGTAAGGTGTTAAACGTGGCTGTCTACAAAGGCACTCAATTGGGATTTGGAAAGCAATCCCATTTTTACCGCTTCTACCTGGCCGTTTTTAAATAAAATAAGTGTGGGTATGCTCATTACGCCATATTTGGATGGTGCTTGTGGGTTTTCATCGATATTGATTTTAGCAAACGTCACTTTATCCCCGTTACTAGCGGCGACTTCTTCTAAAATAGGCGTTAGTGCGCGGCAGGGACCACACCATTCAGCCCAAAAATCCAGCAAAACCGGCTTGTTGGAATTCAAAACATCTTGCTCGAAACTATCATCAGTAACTGTTTTTATGTGTGTGCTCATGAATAAACCTCAATATGATTAAATTACTTGAGAGACGCTAGAAAAATAATTAGTTCAGACGACTCATTGTTGTCATTATAGATCACCACAGATGGCTTGCAAGACTCCAATCGCAGTAATTGCTGCAGTTTCAGTGCGCAAAACCCGTGGTCCTAAGCGCCAAGGGTGAAATTGCATTGAAATGGCCTGATTAATTTCATCCTCACTCAAGCCACCTTCAGGCCCTATTAGCAAGGCGATGTCGCCCTGATCAAGACTATAATCACGCCACGTGCGCGCGCCATCGGGGTGCAATATCAGTTTTAATTGGCCCTGAACTTGGGGTAAATAGTTATCCAGCGTGCATGCCTGATTAATCATAGGTACTGTATTACGGCCAGATTGTTCGCACGCGGCAATCGCTATGGCTTGCCATTGTGATTGTTTTTTTGCCAACCGCACAGCATCCAACCGGACCACGCAACGTGATGTCAGCAGCGGGGTGATGCTGGCCACCCCTAATTCAACGGCTTTTTGAATAACCCACTCCATGCGCTCACCTTTTGAGATTGCCTGAGCAAGATGGATGGCGCGAGGTGATTCACGACTTACCTTGTTTACTGCACCGATATTTACTAAAACCTTTTTTTTCTGATTGGCCAATACCGTTGCACTAAATTCGTGGTCATCGCCTGTAAACAGCGTTAATTCCTCCCCTGGCTGCATTCGCAAGACAACCCCGACATGCTGGCTTGCCGCAGGTGATAGCTCGATTGTCTGACCCGTTGAATAATTGCCTGGTTGATAAATGCGTATCGTTCTCACGTTGGGATAACCTATGTGCTAAAATCATTATTTTATTTGAGAGTATATACAAATGAGTACTACACGCATAGAAACCGATAGCATGGGCGAAATCGCTGTTCCTGCCGATAAGTATTGGGGGGCGCAAACAGAGCGCTCCTTGCATCATTTTAATATTGGTGGCGATATCATGCCACGAGAGGTGATGCATGCTTTTGGTATTTTGAAAAAAGCTGCCGCGCTTACCAATCTTGAACTTGGAAAATTATCCAATGACAAAGCAACATTGATAATTAAAGCGGCTGAAGAGGTCAGTAATGGTGAGTTGGATGCGCATTTTCCACTGCATGTATGGCAAACAGGCAGTGGCACACAGTCGAATATGAATGCGAATGAAGTGATCTCAAACCGCGCCATTGATATTGCCAAGGGCAAAATAGGCAGCAAATCCCCTATCCACCCCAATGATGATGTCAATATGTCACAATCGTCTAATGATACGTTCCCGACTGCCATGCACATTGCGGCAGCAATTGCGTTTCAGCAAAAACTGCTGCCGGCGGTAAAGGTCTTACGCGATGGCCTGGCTGCCAAGATGCGGGATTTTAAAGACATCGTTAAAATAGGCCGCACGCATTTGCAGGATGCAGTACCTTTGACCCTTGGCCAGGAATTTTCAGGTTATGTTGCCCAACTGGATGCCTGCCTGATGCGGATTGAGCAGGTTTTGCCTGAATTGTATGAATTGGCTTTGGGCGGTACGGCGGTTGGCACAGGGTTGAACACTCATCCACAGTTTGCCGAAAAATCTGCAGCGCACATTGCCAAATTGACTAACATGCCTTTTGTCACCGCACCTAACAAATTTGCAGCACTCGCATCTCACGAGTCGCTGGTAATGGCGCATAGTGTATTAAAAACATTGGCTTGTGCCTTGATGAAAATTGCCAATGATTTACGCTGGTTAGGATCAGGTCCACGCTGTGGGATTGGTGAGTTGATATTGCCCGAAAATGAACCGGGTTCATCAATCATGCCTGGTAAAGTCAACCCAACGCAGGCTGAAGCCATGACCATGGTCTGTGTGCAAGTCATCGGGAATGACACTACAGTTGCCATGGCGGCCAGTCAGGGTAATTTTGAATTGAATGTGTTTAAGCCGGTGATTATTTTTAATGTGTTGCATTCGCTTAATTTACTGGCAGACACGTGCCATTCATTTCAAACGTTTTGTGTTGAGGGGCTGGAAGTTAATCGGACCACCGTTGATTATTACCTGCAAAACTCCTTGATGCTGGTTACAGCGCTTAATCAGCATATTGGGTACGATAAAGCCGCCAAAATTGCTAAAACAGCGCACCAGGAAAATACCTCACTGCAAGAGGCTGCAGTTAAACTGGGCTATTTAACCGCTGAGCAATTCGCGGAATACGTGCAGCCTGCAGAAATGGTCAAGCCAGGCTGATTTATTTTTTTAAATCGCGAAGAACGGCACTTACCGCGGCGACATTATTACTGAAAAAATACTGCAAGCCGCGGTTTAATTCACGATACAAGCTGTATTTCGAGTCGACAAAACCAACCCCTACCATTTGGTTTTCAGCTCGCAATGCCTGAATTTGCTGGTTGCGGAGTAAAAAATAATGGGCAAGCACGCCACCGTAATGATTTTTTAGGCTGAGGTTGCAAAATTTAGCTACATTATTATGCACCGGCACTAGTAATAATGAAGCGCCAGGAAACAGGCCTAGTCTCGGAAACAGGGTCTCATCCAGGCTTAACAAATGATAATCAACGCAGGGTATCAATGGTTGGAGCGCTTCGGCCAAGGCCTCTTCGGCGGTAAAAGGTGCTTTAAGCTCAATGAATAAATGCATCTTTTTGCCATAGCGAGCCACGACCTCTTTTAATGTAGGCACTGACGGTGCTGCGGCGCGAATTTCTTCAAAATTTGATGTTGAAATTGTAATATTTTGTTGCCATAAACGATTTAAAGTCGGGTCATGATTGACGACTAACACATCATCCGCACAGGCATGTACATCAAATTCAATGCCCCAGCAGCCTAAAGACGCGGCGCGTTCAAATGCCGCATCCGAGTTTTCTATTATATTAAGGCTATAATCGTGCGCACCTCGATGAGCGATAAGGCGAGCATTAGCCGCCTGTGCGGCATCCGGTCGAGGTCTTGGTAAAACAGCAAACCAGGCATCCACTAGTTTTTCAATGCAGCTAAGTATCATCATTATTTATCTTAATCAAAAAAGCATTTTAACGATCTTAGGCTTTGAAAAGCAAAAAATAATCGCTAATAAAGACAGGGTATGTAAAAAGCTCGCTTATTTTGAAAATAACAATTGACAGGCGTTACAATCTTGCGTAATTTAGCCATCGATTGCCGAGGTGGTGGAATTGGTAGACACGCTAGCTTCAGGTGCTAGTGGGGGCAACCCCGTGGAGGTTCGAGTCCTCTTCTCGGTACCATTGATGATTTTTTAACCATTCATAATGATCAAAATAGCATGCAACACATCGAGTGTTATTGATATAATACTGACTTCTTTTCAACTCCTTCTCAGCTAAAAACCCAATCGCTTGATGAGCATCAAAGCTGGCAACGCCAGGATTTAAGCCAAAAATATTATGGTAAGCTGGTCGAAACTTAAGGGATTTATATGCGTATATTAATAATTGGTGGAACAGGCACGATGGGACAAGCGGTTGTTAATGAGTTATCCGCACGCCACGAGGTGATCATTGCGGCTCTTAAGCATGGTGAACTGCAAGTGGACATTGCTGATGTTAAGTCCATAGAAAACATGTACAAAAAAGTCGGTAATATTGATGCCGTGATTTCAACAGCGGGCAAGGTGCACTTTGGAATATTGTCTGAAATGAATCCTGCTCTTTATTCGATTGGTTTAAATAATAAACTAATGGGACAAGTTAATCTGGTTACTATGGGCTTAAATTATATTAATGACGGTGGCTCATTCACTTTAACGAGCGGTATTATAAATCGCGATCCCATTCGTTTGGGAAGCTCTGCAGCCATGGTTAATGGAGCTATTGATGGCTTTGTGAAAGCAGCGGCCATTGAACTGCCTCGAGGGCTGCGAATAAATGCAGTGAGCCCAACAGTGCTGACCGAATCAATGGATAAATATGCCGATTTTTTTCATGGATTCTTACCTGTTCATGCGTCAGTGGCAGCATTGGGGTACGCTAAATCAGTTGAGGGCGCGCAGACAGGACAAATTTATTGCATTGCTTAAACAGCATTAATGCTCGTTGTAGACAGCCGACGTATCTTGAATGAAGGCGTGGCCGTAATCCGGGTTTTCTTCGCTTTGAACATCCCGGATTTTGTTTTACTGCATCCGGGTTTGCTGGACAGATCGAGGTTGTGAAATTCATTCCATATTATTAACGGGATTTTTCAGTTTTCATGTCATAAAAATTTTTTAACTCAAAGTCTACATAATTTTCCAGTAATTTTTTAATCTCATGCTCGGCACCATGATAGCTATCATATTCCGTATGAAATTTTACTGGGGGAAATGTTTTTGGTTTGCTCAGTAGATAGACCACTTTACCGTCTGCTTTATATAAATTTTTTTCAAGTCCTGCTTCTATGATGTCATAGGAAATTTTAAATCCCTTATAAATATAGTCAGTCACCGGATCCCCCTTGGTAATGTCGCTTAATATGCTTTAAATAAAGTATAGATAATATTAAAGAAATATTCCTTGCTTGTTGGCAACGTTTTACTTAATAGATCCCAGTGCCTCGCCAAATTTAATTGGATCTCCAGGCTGTAAGCCTTCCTGCCATTGCACTCTTTCGCCATCAGCAAATAATAAAATGACGGTAGAGCCCAGTTTAAAATAGCCCATTTCCGCAGCTTTAGTGAGCACTGTTTGCATGTCTTTATTTTGAGGGTATTTAAAATAGGCACGTTTACGGCCACGGATAACATCACCATGCCAGCTGGTGCCGATTGCACCTACAATGGTAGCACCTACTAACACCATCGCCATTAAACCAACACAGGTATCAAAAAAAACCACCAGCCGTTCATTACAGGCAAATAATCGCGGAATAACCCGCGCTGTGGTGGGTTGCACGGAAAAAAGCTTTCCTGGAATATGAATCATTTCCTTTAATGTTGCCTCAAGTGGCATGTGCACGCGATGGTAATCTTTTGGTGATAAGTAAAGGGTTGCGAAAAGGCCATTATCAAATTGTGCGCTATGCTCTGAATCACAGGCCAGCAAGTCGCGCACTGCATAATACTTCCCCTTCGCCTGTAGCATTTGACTCGCAGTGATGCGACCTAATTCGCTGATATAGCCATCAACGGGTGAAACAATATCAGCAGAAGCAATTGGGCGGCATGCAGGTTTTAAATGGCGGATAAAAAACGCGTTGAAACTGGCATAGTTTTCAGGATTTTCGTCCAGCGCTTCTTGCATATTTACACCATATTTAGCAATAAAACGTCGAATTAAATGATTTTTAATGGCCGGGTTTTCAACATTGGCAAGCAATCCGGCAAATGTGGTCAGGCCTTGCTTGGGTAAAATATACTGGGGAAAAGTTTTCAAATAATCGGAAATCATAAAAACACATTAAAAAAACGCTGATTGCTGAATGATACCTTGAATAAAGTGCTGCTGTCACATGCTACTGAAACCTGGTACAGCAGATGAAATCCGTAACCGGTTGTCATGATTAAGCCGGATCACCATAAAAGACATTAACGCCATGACAGTAACCAGCATGCCTGGGAACCAAAATACCCCAGCTGCCGTGACAACTTGTTCTGCAACAGGCAGCGCAATCGCGCCAAGGCTTGCTGCAATTGCCCAGATAGTTGAGACGCCACGGCAGCGGTAGTGTGAGGGGAGTTGTTGATAGAGAAAGTAAAACAAGGATGAGCAAATTAAGCCATTGGTTAAGGCATAAGCCAGTAATGATACCAGCACGCCACCGACCATGTTTTTTGCAGTAAAATAAAAAAGAGCAGGGGCCGCTATTGAGATGACGAGCATGCTGGCTTGTAACAAACGACTGCTCCACGCAGGTTTTGCCAGGCAGGCGATGGGTAGAGCAAATAATACCGAGGCGCATTGCGCGAATGAACCAACCCAGGCACATTGCACGCTACTCCATAAATGCCTGTCGATTGCAAATGATAGCCAAAACACATTGCATAAATACACCGTCACACTGACATAAGCGCCGATGGTGGCGATATTGAGCATGCCGCGCCAATGTAGTTTCCAGCTGTTTTGAGCCGCAGGCGGTGGATGGGGGTTGAACTCTGGTGATTCGCGTAACTGTTTGCGTAAATGACAAACCCATAATGATACCCCTCCCATACCGGCGAATACGATTCGCCATGCCCAGGGCGTGGTTTGGTATTGTATCAATGCGGCTAACACACCACCTATGAACATGCCGAGCGCCCCACTGGATGCGGCAAGGCTGCCTGCTATTAATGGACTGCGGGGGTGGTGTTCGACCAGAAACATGGCTGACGTATTCATTTCTCCGCCTAAAGCCAAGCCCTGTGCGATGCGTAACCCCAACAAGGCCCAAGTGGCGACCACCCCTATTTGTTCAAAGCCTGGTAACATGCAGATTCCCAACGTAGCCAACCCCATCAGCCCGGCTGAATAAACCATGGGGTTACGTCGGCCATTTAAGTCTGCTGCCCGACCAAAGAGCCAACCGCCCACAGGACGTGCCAGGTAGCCTGTGGCGAATAAGGCAAAAGCCAATGCCAGGCTATGCGATGATTTAGGAAAAAAATCAATGGAAAACACGGCTTTTGCCAAATAAAGATAAAGACTGAAATCCAGCCATTCCAGGAAAATAATCGTTAAAACAAGCAATAGACCCGAACGTTTCATAGACACCATGAATATTTTTTATAGGTTAGGGTGATTTTTTTCGGACAAGACAGGTGTATAAAACACATGAAACTGATGCTCTTTTTGATACATTGTATGGAATTATAAATGATTTGACGTGTTTTGTGACATTTATTGTGCAATAAACAGCCCTCTGTATTAAGAGGGCCTGGAAAATTAGTCGCTGGAAAAGATTAAAATCAATCCTTATACATTGGGCACACCACACCTACTTCGTCAAATGCTTCAACGACGGGTGTTTTATCCCAATGGCGATCAATGGTCGCTTGAATCACGCCGCAGGCTGCAAAGTCAAAATAGGCAATAGGGGACCAGTAATGCTGGTTAGCATCCACCATCACTTGAAAGGCTTTTTTAATTGACCAGCCGGGTTTGTGAGCCAGCAGGTAAAATGCTTTATTGAATACGCCGCTACTATGATGCACATCCATCTCATCAGTGTATTCACGCGCATCCCCGATGGACTCCCCGTCTTGGGTTGGGTCATCCATGTAGCGCATTGGCATGCCTCCTATCATGGCTTCGCGCCCTATAGTCCAGTCTTCGCCATCCCAATACCAGGGATGCCTTTTTCTTACATAATCCTGGAGCGCGATGGCGGCCATGTCTGAAAACGCTTCATTAATTCCCCCTGTTTGGCCTACATAAAGCAAGGCTGAGTTAACTTCAGTGAAATTGTGCGATAACTCATGACCAATCACGGCTTGCGCGGCAGCAGTTATTACAGACTCACCATTACCAATCACGATTTGTTGATGGGCTAGTATTTTATCTTCATCTCGCACCGTAGGAATGGCAAACGCATTATCCATTTCTCCCAGATGGGTATAGGCCCGAACAGGAAGATCATCCCCTAGTGGTTTCTTAACACCATAGACCTTGGTATACATGTCATAGGTCTTCTGAGCGAAATACATGGTGTCATTGACGGGGGAAAAGGCATAATTGACAGGCCCTGTTGATCCATCAGCATAATTTAGATAAAGACTTAATGCATCGCAAGGATAGGAAAAGGCTGCAAGTTTATATTTTTCTTCAATAAAAGGTGTGATGGGAAATGCGTCGTAATCCAAAGCGGAATTCTCTAGGTTGATCACGCGCACTGTGTCATTTTCCACATGACATTGGCCATCGATTACCTGTACATCAAATTTTCCCAGCGAAGGAAGACCTGGAAGGGCATCGCCATGCTGGAACATGCCTGAGCGATAAGGCAGCGCGAATGCATTGCCCCCCATTCCCTGGCCAATTTTTATATGCCGTGCATTATTCCATTGCTTTAAAATGTTACCATTATTGGCATCAATCAAATAATTAGGCGCGCTGATTGGGTTGTTTTTAGTATTGGTATAAAATTGCAGGTGATAGGCGAGATGCGCTTTTTCCTGTTTATCAATAAAAATAACCTTTGAGATGGTTTTGAATTTAATCGAGTCGTGAAAATCTGCCAGGATTTTATGTTCAGCTTGCTCTGCGGATAACAGACTATCAATCGATGGGATGTCTTTTTCAATGTCGGTGATGTTGATGCCGGTAACGGTTGACTTCAGGCCAGCACCCTTGTGGAAAATCAATTGCTGACCCCAAACAGGGATGCCTTTATAACGTATTTGGTAGCGTGAATGCTGGTTTTTAGTCGAGTGGAGAAGGTGTAACTGGTAATCGTTTTGCAACCTATTGCGAAAGGTTTTGATTAGACCATGTTTCGGACTAGGGGTTTCTTGTTTGAATTGGGGGAGGAGTTTGGCTGCATCACCCCAGATCATTTCTTGTTTGGCTGCATGGCTCGTAGCCGCCAGAGTCATGACGAATACTGAAATCAATTCTTTTTTCATAGCACCACCTTGTTTTTTAGACTAAACTTGCATCCTGCAACAAACAATATAAAAAAACAATAAAAAACATATACAGCAGTTAACAGCAGCGTTAGTTGCTTTTATACCCATGGATATTTGATGCTACAGATGCTCTTTGTTATTTTACTGCTGGAAGGGTTCATTACGATTTCAGTTGAAATTTTGACCATTCGTCAATTGTTGCCGTTTTTTGGCGGTAGTGTTGTCATAACCAGTATTATTATCGGTATTTTTTTGTTGTTTCTTGCGTTGGGTTACTGGCGCGGGGGCAGTTACCAGCAGGATTTCTTTAAGCAGTTACGCCAAAACTTTACCTTTAGCATGCTCTGGATTGGCATTGGCTTAAGTTACACGTTAATTGCCGGGTTTTATTTTATCACGACTTATCAGGCGAAATTTCCTTTTTTATTGAGCTTGTCGCTGTATTTATTGCTTGTTTTAGCGCCCATTGTCTACTGGCTTGGACAAACAATCCCATTGACTACTAATTTATTTAATCAACAACAGCGTGTCAGTCATATCAGTGGCAGGGCGTTATTTTTAAGTACTATTGGTTCTTTCCTGGGTGCTCTTTTAACGTCATTACTTCTTTTTCAATACGTAGGTGTGGCATGGACTGTTGTTATCAATTGTGCTTTGCTTTTGATGTTAATCATCTATATCGGTGGCCACAGTGAACTATCCTGGTTGCAGGGTTTATCATTATTGCTGGCCTTTCTGTTTATTATGATACTTAATGTTGATGCAGAAAACGTGCAATTTAAACGCACCAATAGTTATGCGAATTACCAGGTGATTGAGTCAATTGAATTTAACAAATTATTTCAAATCAACCAATCCAGCAGTTCACAGCTCACGGCCGATAAAAAAGGGTTCCCCTATATTGAATTTATCCGCAATTTGTTATTTGAGCAGCTTAATGTGCAGTATAAAACGATATTAGTGATTGGCGCAGGCGGCTTTACGCTTACAGCAAGAGGTAAAAATCATAATGAAGTGACCTACGTTGATATTGACCCCGATATCAAAAACCTGGCTGAAACCTATTTTCTTCATCAGCCAATCGAGGGATCTTTTGTGGGCGAGGATGCACGTAGCTATCTTAAGCGTAGCACGGGTATGTTTGATGTAATTTTATCGGATGTGTATAGTAACAAAGCCACGATCCCTCCTTCATTACTAACGGTAGAGTATTTTCAGGCAATGGCTAATCATTTAAATCCGGGTGGATTATTGATAGTTAATATTATTGCCAGTCCGCTGTTTCGGGATGACTATGCCCGTATCGTGTTTAATAGCATTCATGCCGTGTTTCCCTATTGCGCGTTGATACCACTTAATTGGCAGTATCCCGGGGCTAATATGATTTATGTGTGCCCGAAAACGGTTGCTGACCAGCGTATTTATCGTGATGATTCCAATACAGCAACACTGGATTTTTTTAAAAGCCATCAAAATCAGTGAGAAAAATCGTCGTATCTGCAGCGCTTGAACAATTTTAGAGTTCCCCTGGATGGCGAGGACAAGCCTCGCCACGTGGGTCTATATAGCAATTGTCAACAGACCCTAATATACCGAGGATTATGTCTTTTTAAGTTGCATTTCACCAGGGCATCGAAATATAGGTTAAATAATGTTAATCTTCTTCTGTTGTATACCTATGCGAATGAATAGGCTGTTTTTTGGGCGCTAGCACAAATTTAGCATTTTTATGTCTGATGGGTATAGGATCCAAGCTGTACACAATTTACAGGAATATCTCGATGAGTATAAAAAATATTATTCAAAAACTGAAAAGTTTTTTTTCTGGTTCAAGCAATGCAAAAATTACCGGCACAATTAAATTTTTTGATAGGAAAAAACGTTTTGGTTTTATTGTGGCAGGAAAAGATGAGTACTTTTTTCATGCGGCCGCAACAAACCCCAGTGATTTTAAACTGCTGCAAGATGGCGTGGCTGTGAAATTTAAGGTTATCCAGGGTAAAAAAGGGCCGCAGGCCGATGACATAGAAATACTTTAACAAACCTGCCCACTGCTTGGCATGAGCAATAATTCACGTTAGGATAAGATTTTTTGTAAGGATGAATGAATGGAACAGGTAGCCGTTTCTTCCAGTGATCAAGTGCAACAGCAAGTATTACAGCTAAGCACTTATCTTAATTCACGTATTCTTGGCCAAAAAGGTCTAATCTCACGTTTGTTAATTGCTTTGCTTGCAGATGGGCATTTGTTGGTGGAAGGTGCGCCAGGTTTGGCTAAAACGCGCGCTGTTAAAGAGCTGTCAACCGGTGTTGAAGGCAGTTTCCATCGCATTCAGTTTACGCCTGATTTATTGCCAGGTGATTTAACCGGTACCGACATTTATCATCCAGAAGATGGCTCATTTGTTTTTCAGCCCGGCCCGGTTTTTCACCACATGATATTAGCCGATGAAATCAATCGCGCCCCGGCTAAAGTCCAGTCGGCGTTGCTCGAGGCGATGGCGGAGCGTCAGGTCACAATTGGCGGTAAAACCTACCCCCTACCTGAATTGTTTCTGGTGATGGCGACACAAAATCCTATCGAGCAGGAAGGAACTTACCCGTTACCTGAAGCACAGCTTGATCGTTTTTTAATGTATGTGAAAATCGGCTATCCTGACGCGCAGGTTGAACATGATATTCTCACATTGGCACGACGCGAAGCTTTTGCAGTGGTTAGCTCGGATACAGAAAGACCTGCTAAAAAACCACTCACTCCGTTGCCGCAAAAAACATTGTTTGAAGCACGTCGTCAAGTACTTGCGGTGCACACCAGTGATGCGCTGGAAAATTACCTGGTTCAATTAGTGGTAGCAACCAGAGATCCTAGCGCATACAGCGAAGAGCTTTCTCGCTGGTTACGCTACGGTGCGAGCCCGCGCGCCACGATTGCACTGGATCGCTGTGCAAAGGCACATGCCTGGCTTGCCGGACGGGATTATGTCACGCCAGAGGATATTCATGTGATAGCACATGATGTGTTGCGGCATCGTATTTTGTTAACCTTTGAAGCCGAAGCAGAAGGCGTTAGCAGTGATGATTTTCTTGACGAACTGCTACGTCTGGTTGCGTTGCCTTAATACCATCATTCACGGGGCGTAGATCATGAGTGACGGGCTTATTGTTGATCTGAAAGAATTAATTGCTTTGCGGCGTTATGCCCAAGCGCTGGCTTATCAACCTGAAGGCCGCACTGCCCGTGTTGGAAATAACCTTTCCAAATTGCGTGGCCGAGGCATGGACTTTAGTGAAGTTCGTAATTACCAGGCAGGCGATGAAATAAGACACATGGAGTGGCGGGTGACAGCCCGAACCGGTAGGCCGCATGTTAAATTATTCCAGGAGGAGAGAGAAAGGCCTGTTGTTATTCTCGCCGATTTTAACCCGTCGATGTATTTTGGCACACGCGTGGCGTTTAAGTCGGTAGTTGCAGCGCGTCTGGCAGCCATGTTGGCATGGGTCACTGTGAAGCAGGGTGACAGGGTAGGCGGGCTGGTTTTTTCAAAATTAACGCATCATGAATTTACGCCCAGGGGTCGTGAAGCAGGCGTACTGCCTTTTTTAGCCGCACTTAGTCAATATTCCGGGGACAATAACGCTCGGACTCATCAAGCTGAGGGACGATCGCTAAGTCATGCCTTAATGCGTTTGCGACGCGTGGCAAAGCCCGGCAGTATTTTGGTGTTGATTAGTGATTTTTATAATCTGGACCAGGACTGTGAGCAGCATTTAAACCGGTTGCGCCGTCATAATGATGTTTTAGTCTATCATGTCTGTGACCCACTGGAGCTGGCGCCGCCCAAACCGCAGCAATACGCCTTAAGCGATGGAAAACAGGAAATCCTGCTTGATACCACCCAGGCCACAGTTCAACAAGCTTACCAAGATTATTGTGAACAACGGATAGCCATGTTGCAGGCGCAATTTAAACAGTTGCAAATTCCATACATGCAAGTGACAGCTGCGTCTGATTTGCCGCTATTAGTGCGGCAAACGTTCCCGCGGAGGTCACATGGGTAAGAGGCTTGGTTTTCTCGCGTTTTTTTTCGCATTATTTTTTACTGGCTGGCGTGTCAGTTTTGCCGCAGTAGCGCCGGCACAGGAATTAGCGCAATTGCGTGATATTCATCTGCCTGCACCTGTCAGTTGGTGGCCTTTGGCAGCAGGCTGGTATTTACTGATGCTGGTATTAATGAGTCTGTTATTGGCGTTGATTTTCTTTCTTCATCGTCATTATGTACAAACTCGCGCGAAACGTCATGCCTTGCGATTGTTGGCTATGTATCAACAACAATATCTTCGGGATGCCAATAGCCAATTATGTTGTGCCCGAGTCTCGGAGTTATTAAAGCGCGTTGCGCTGGTTTATTTTCCGAGAGAACGTGTGGCAAGCTTGCAAGGATGCGCGTGGCTTGCTTTTTTGAATGACACGGCCAAAGGGGTGGATTTTAATCAGGCTCGTAAGGAATTGCTTGAATTACCCTATCAACCCGGTAGCAGGAATAATAATTTAGGATTATTGTTTAATTTTGCAAAAACCTGGATTAGTCAACGGAGAGGACTATGTTTGAGTTAGCTCTTCCGTGGGTATTAATTTTTCTTCCTGTGCCTTGGTTAATTTGGTTTCTGTTACCACGCGCACCTGTGCAATTGCCTGCCGCATTGACCGTGCCATTTTTCAAGGCCATGACACGTGTTGTTGACCATGAAAAGCGTGTCATGGCCGGGCATAAAAAAATTACATTGCTGCTGTTGGTTTGGTCTTTACTGTTGTTTGCTCTTGCAGGCCCTCGCTGGGTAGGGGAGCCACAGCCCTTGGCACATGAAGGCTACAATATTATGCTGGCACTGGATCTTTCCGGCAGCATGGAATTAACCGACATGTTACTGCATGGTCGTCCGGCCTCACGCCTGGCAGTGGTAAAGCGTGCAGCTGTGCAATTTGTGCAAGAGCGTATGGGCGATAAAATCGGTTTAATTCTCTTTGGTAGCCGAGCTTATTTGCAAACACCATTAACCTATGACCGGCATAATGTGCTGATGCGAATAAATGACGCGACGGTGGGCTTGGCAGGTAAAACAACCTCTATAGGGGATGCGCTGGGTCTTGCGGTAAAACGTTTGCAAAATGTGCCAGA
>Ga0209024_1000817_pt1 | contig 38882 bp, 28 predicted proteins | sample AutmiccommunBRH5_FD_187380 | JGI IMG/M metagenome (GOLD analysis project Ga0209024, IMG submission 187380) | Deep subsurface microbial communities from Mt. Terri, Switzerland - Autotrophic microbial communities BRH/5 (SPAdes) (version 2) | ecosystem: Environmental > Aquatic > Deep subsurface >... | reverse complement strand
GCTGGTCAACAGCGGTGTGATCAGCATCACCGGCACGGCCGATCAAGTGATTGCCAGCGCCAGCAATGGTGACATTGTGCTTAGCCTGCCCCAAGCCATTGCCCCCACCAGCATGCCCACCTTTGCAGGCATGATGTTGAATGGCGGATTAACCGGAACCACCGCCAATTTCAGTGGTGCAGTAACAGTGGGTTCGTTGGGGGCGCAGCGGCTGGATGTGTCCACTTCGGCTGGCGGTTTAGCCACCCCCAACATGATTGTGGGCACGGGTGCCATGTTAGGTACCCAAAGCGGTTTTGGTGGCAATACAGCATTGGGTATCAACGCACTTCGATCCAACACCACAGGTTATGCCAACACGGCGACTGGTTCAGGTGCCCTGATTTCCAACACCACCGGCATTAAGAACACCGCCACTGGTTGGGGCGCTCTTGAGCAAAACACCTCGGGGTCCGATAATACGGTCACGGGCAATGAGGCCGCGTATGTAAACACCACAGGCTACCGGAATACTGCAATGGGTGCTCGGGCGCTTTTCAGCAACTCCACTGGGTATGACAACGTTGCTGTTGGTAATAATGCACTTAGAGGCAACATCACAGGTTTTGAGAACGTTGCTTTGGGGCGCGAAAGTGGTTTTGCCAATACCACCGGTTCAAGTAATACCTTTCTGGGCTATAGTGCTGATGCGACAACTGGTGCGCTTACCTACGCCACTGCAATTGGTGCGCTGGCCACTGTAGCCACCAGCAACACATTGGCTTTGGGGCGCAACAGCACAGCCGACCAGGTGGTGATAGGCACCAACACCCGCAGCAACACCTACGCCAACACCAAGCTGTATGTGAACGGCGTAACCAACCTGAATGGCGATTTGCGTGGCACCACAGCAACCTTCAGTGGTGCAGTGAACGCACTGAGCTTTGCCGGTGATGGCTCAGCATTGACCAACCTGAATGCCAGCAACTTCACCACTGGCAACGTGCCAGTGGCAAGGGGCGGCACTGGGCTTGATGGTTCAGCAGCGCCCAACGGCAGCTTGCTGATTGGCAACGGCACGGGTTACAGCTTGAACACACTGACCGGCACAGCCAACCAGGTTAATGTAACAAACGGCGCGGGCACCATTACCCTAAGCCTGCCGCAAAGCATTGCCACCACCAGCACACCCACATTTGCCGGGCAAACATTGACAGGCGGTTTAACAGGCACATCGGCCAGTTTCAGCGGTGATGTAACAGCCAATACCTTGCAATCCTTTGCGTTCAAATCAATCACTTCCCAAGGTGCGCATTTGCAGTGGAACCGCGATAGCGCAGGTGGACGCACCTATTTGATTAACCAGAAAGGGGGCGGCGGGGGAGGTATTTCGTTTGGTGAGTCAACAACCGGCAACGTTTATACACAGAACATGTTTTTGGATTCATCAGGCAATTTGACAGTGGTTGGTGCCATTGCAGCCAACTCGGCGAGCACATCAACTTTTGGTGGCATCACAATGGCGGGTGCTTTGACTGGTACTTCGGCCACATTCAGCGGCGACGTGGCGGCTCGTCACATCACGGCGAGTGGATCATTGCAAGCAGTCGGGCCCAAGGCAATCACTTCACAAGGTACCCATATTCAATGGAACAAGAGTAATGGAGATGGACGAACATACTTCATTAACCAGAGGGGGCTTGGTAGCGCGGGTGGTATGTCGTTTGGCGAGTCTACAACTGGCGACGTTTATACACAGAACATGTTGCTTGATTCGGTGGGTAATTTGTCGGTGGTGGGCTCATTCACAGCCAACAGTGTGCAGGCAAGCAGCATGACCTTGACCGCCGCATTGACAGGCACCAGCGGCACCTTCAGCGGTGATGTAACAGCCAATACATTGCAATCTAACGCGTTTAAGTCAATTGCTTCCTCAGGTGCACATTTACAGTGGAACCGCGATAGCGCAGGTGGACGCACCTATTTGATTAACCAGAGAGGGGGCGGCGGGGGTGGCATCTCGTTTGGCGAATCGACAACCGGCAACGTGTACACCGAGAACATGGCTTTGTCTTCTACAGGCAATTTGACAGTGGTTGGTTCCGTCACCGCGAGTGGCGGAATTACCGGTACCACAGCCAACTTCAGCGGCAACACCAGTGTGGGCGGCACCTTGGCGGTAACAGGCGGCACCACATTAAATGGCGCGGTTGCAGTCAACAACTCCGAAATTACATTCAATGACGTAGTTGGCGACAAGTTGAACCTGTATACAGATTATGGTTTTGGAATTAATGGCAATAACCTGACGGCCTTCATACCCAGTGCATCACAGCGATTCAGTGTTCGAACTGGTGGGACTTACACAGGTTTCGAGGTATTTACGGTAAGCGGCGCGGGCAACGCCTCACTGACAGGCGGGTTAGCCGCAGGTGGCGCAATTAGCGGCACCGCAGGTGCATTCACTGGCAATGTGACCGTGGGCGGTTCGGTCACAGCCACAGGGCTGGTCGATGCATATGGCGGTGTGCTGGTTCGAGATGGCAGCAAGCTTGAGTTTGGACCAAGTGGATCAACCACAGATCAAATCTTCATTCAAAGGTCAAATCTTGCGACAGATCAAAGCCGTCTACAAATTATTTTGGGCGACAACAACGAGGGTTTTGGTGTATCGACTACGGATGAGTTTCAAATTGGCAATATCGCTGGTGGCACTTTTGCACCCCGTTTTCGGGTGGCGGGCAGTGGTGATGCAATTTTCAGTGGCGCAGTAACCATGAATTCACTGGCAGCACAGCGAATAGATGTATCTACATCGGCTGGTGGTGTAACCAACCCCAACATGATTGTGGGCACAAACGCAATGCCGGGTGCGCAAAGTGGTTTGGGGGGAAACACAGCGTTGGGCGTTGATACGCTAAGCCGCAACACAACGGGTTTCTATAACACCGCGTCGGGTTTTCAATCGCTCACAAAAAACACCATAGGTAATGCCAACACCGCCACGGGTGTTTTCGCACTCACCGAGAACACTGACGGTGATTTCAACACTGCTTCAGGTTATTATGCGCTCACTTTTAACACCACGGGGAACGATAACTCTGCCTTTGGAGTCAATGCACTTATCACCAACACCTCTGGGGCTGAAAACGTAGCTGTGGGTTCTCGAGCAATGCAAAGCAGTTCAACAGGCAGCCAAAACGTGGCGGTAGGTTTTAGGGCCGGCTTTAACAATTCCACCGGTTCAAACAACACCTTACTGGGTGCAGCAGCCAACGTATCCGCGAGCGCATTAACTTACGCAACCGCAATTGGTTCCGGCAGCCTTGTGGCCACCAGCAACACCCTGGCGCTTGGCCGTAACAGCACGGCCGACCAAGTGGTGATAGGCACAGCCACTCGCAACGACACCTTTGCCAGCACCAAGCTGTATGTGAACGGCGTCACTAACCTGAACGGCGATTTGCGCGGCACCACAGCAACGTTCAGCGGCAACACCACAGTGGGAGGCACCTTGGCGGTAACGGGCGCCACCACATTAAATGGCGCGGTTGCAGTTAACAACTCCGCGATTACATTCAACAACATACTTGGCGACAAGTTGAATCTGTATTCAGGTTTTGGTTTTGGAATTAACGGCGATAACCTGACGGCCTTCATACCCAGTGCAACACAAAGGTTTAGTTTGAGAACTGGTGGAACCTACACGGGTACCGAAGTTTTCACGGTAACAGGCGGCGGTTTGATTACCTCGACCGGTGGCATTAGCACCACCACAGGTGCCTTCAGTGGCGCAGTAACCATGAATTCCCTGACTGCACAGCGAATAGATGTATCTACATCTGCTGGCGGGGTAAGTTTCGCAAATATGATTGTGGGCACGGGTGCCATGGCGGGTGCACAAAGTGGCACTGGTGCCAACACAGCCTTAGGCATTAATGCGTTGAATGCCAACACCACGGGGTATGCCAACACCGGCAGCGGTTATCGTGCGCTTGAACTTAACTCCTCGGGCTATGGCAACACTGCCAATGGTTCCGACGTACTGAGATCCAACACCACCGGGAATAACAACACCGCCAGCGGCTATTTTGCGCTTGCCAACAACACCACAGGCTTTGACAACACCGCCACAGGAAGGTTGAGCGGTTCCAATAACACCACGGGTTCAAGCAACACATTTCTGGGTTCTGCTGCTGACGCAACTACGGGCGCATTAACTTACGCAACCGCAATTGGTGCTGGCAGCACTGTAGCCACCAGCAGCACCATTGCACTGGGCCGCATCTTCGCGACTGACCAAGTGGTGATAGGCACTGCCAGCCGCAACGACACATTTGCAAACACCAAGCTGTATGTAAACGGAGTCACCAACCTGAATGGCGATTTGCGGGGCACCACCGGCACGTTCAGCGGGGCTGTTGAAGTTGCAACAGGTCAAGAAATTCGGCTTGGCACCTACAGCGAGAACACGGACGGCATGTTTATTACTCGGGTCAACGCAGCGGCTGATCAATCCATTTTCCGTATTTCAGCCTTTGAAAATTTGGATGACTTTGGTTCACCTGTCGCTGATGAGTTTCAAATCGGTCGAAGTGCAAGTGATCGTTCAAGCTTCACTCCGGTGTTCCGCTTGGCGGGCAGTGGCAATGCAATTTTGACCGGCAGCATGACCGCCAATGGCGGAATCAGCAGCACCACAGGTACATTCAGTGGCAACACCACAGTGGGCGGTGCCTTGGCGGTAACAGGGACCACCACATTAAATGGTGCGGTAGCAGTCAACAACTCTGCGATTACATTCAATAACGTGCTGGGCGACAAGTTGAACCTGTTTGGAGGTTTTGGTTTCGGAATTAACGGTGACAACCTTACCGCATACATACCCGGCGCGGGGCAAAGGTTTAGTCTGCGAACAGGCAATTCTTCTGGTACCGAAGTGTTTTTTGTAACCGGCGGGGGCAACACCTCAGTGGGAGGTACGTTAACAGTCAATGGTGGAATTAGTGGCACTTCAGCCAACATCAATTCCAACACCATAGACATTAACGGCGTAATAGCCCGCACTTACCACGCCGACTCGTTCAAATCAATCAACAACCAGGGCGCGCATTTGCAGTGGAACCGGGAGGTTGGTGTTGGGCGAACTTACCTGATCAACCAGAAAGGCTTGGGTGTCGGTGGCATTTCGTTTGGCGAGACTACAACAGCTAACGCATACACACAAAACATGTTGCTGGATGGATCGGGTAATTTGTATGTAGCCGGTTTTGTGGAAGCTAACACCTTCAACGCACGTTCTGATCGCCGTTTGAAAAAGAACATCACCGCGCAAGAAAACAACTCGGTGCTTGAACGGTTGGAGCAACTGCAAACTTACAGCTATGAATACATCAACACCCCATCTGTGGGTCGGCGTATTGGTGTAATTGCCCAGGAAATTCAAGGCCTGTTCCCCGAAGTGGTTAACACGCAGGCCGATGGAATGATGTCTGTCGACTACGGTGCCCTGGGTGCCATGGCGGCCATGGGTGTGGGGCAGTTGAACAGCAAGTTCAAGGTGCTGGATGGCAAAGTGAATTTGCAGGGTGAAAAACTGCTTGAACTGGATGGCAAAGTTGCCCAGCACAACACGCGCATTGGCGCGCTGGAAAGCTGGAAAACCGAAGCGGTTACCCGCATGGACGGCATGCAAAGTGCAATTGATTTGAACATTCAAAAAATTGCTGAAAACACCTTGGCCATTCAAACCAACACCAAGGCCATTGAGCGGCTTGACGACGCATTGTTTACCCTGGATGGCACAGTGAAAGGCAATACTGAATCGATTGCCAGCATCAATGCCCGCTGGGCGCGCAACTTCACTGCATCGGAAGATGGTTCATCGCTCACCGTGAATGCAGTGGAATTGAAAGTCAGTAATTTTACCGCCCAACAAGTGCGAGCGAATTCCGTGTACTCACAACGCCTTGAGGCGGAAATGGCCCGCATTGCCGAGCTTGAAGTGAACAACCTGCGTGCCAACACCGTGCAGGCCGAGCAGGTGAACACCGGTTCCATTCAGGTGTACGCCGGGGTTGGTTTGCCCGCCGTGCTGTTTGCTGCCAAGGCAGACGGGCACTACACGGTCAGCACCAGTGCATTGGATGGCAGTTATGCCACGGCCACCGTGATTGTAAATGCGGGGCAGGCCAAAGTGGTGTCGGTTTCCAGCGAGGGCATTGAGCTGGTTGCCGAAGGCAACATGGTCAAGGCCATTGCGGCTGGGAAATCGATCAAGGCGAGCTGGATCAAAATGGGTTAAGCGTGCAGCTTGAAGTCCAAAGCCTGCCCGATTGACAATCAACCGGTTTCGGGTAAGGTTAGGTTCCTTAAGCCAGCATGCGGAAACACGATGGGAATAAAAATGGAGGCCGTCCCGGCCCCGGATCAGCTGAAAAATGCAGCACCAAAACCCGAAGAGCTGCAAACCGAAGAGCTTGCTGAACTGGAGGCGGCTGGCCCGAACCTGGTTAAACAAGCCCGTCAAAAGCAAACAGTATTGGTTACGGGGCATGCGGGCTTTATCGGTTTCCACACGGCCAAAGCGCTGATGGAGCGCGGTGACAAGGTGATCGGCTTTGATTCCTTGAACAGTCACTACGATACCCGGCTTAAGCGCGAGCGCTTGGCCATGCTTGATGAAATAGCAAAAGCCACCGGTTCGAAGTACCACACCGTACGTGCCGACCTTTGCGATAGTAAAGAACTGCACGACTGCCTTGAAACTTACAAGGTGCAAAGGGTTATTCACCTGGCTGGCCAAACGGACAAGTTTTTGTCACACGACAAACCCGTTGATTGCGTGCAAAACAACATCAATAGTTTTGTGTCGCTGCTAGAGACTTGTCGGCATTTTAAAATTCAACACCTGACCTACGCCAGTAGCCATGCTGTGTACGGCGCTGGTTTTCAAAAACCCATGAGCGAACGAGACAGTGCCAACCACCCCCAGCGGCTTGATGCGGCCACGCAACGTGCCTGCGAGTTGATGGCGCATTCCTACAGCCACTTGTTCAGTTTGCCCACCACCGGTTTGCGCTTTTTCTCAGTGTATGGAACCTGGGGGCGGCCCGACTCGGTGTTGTTTGCGTTCACGCGGCGAATTCTTGAGGGCAAACCCATTCAAATTTATAACGATGGCCGAAATACACGCGACTACACCTACGTATCCGATTTGGTTGAAGCCATATTGCGCGCCAGTGATACCCCGGCAGAACTTAACCCGGCCTGGTTGGTGGAGTCCCCAGACCAGGCAACCAGCAATGCGCCTTGGCGAATTTTGAATATTGGAAATGGTTTGCCTGTTTCCATCGAGGAGTTGATTGCGTCTTTGGAAAAGGCATTGGAAACAACGGCCGTGAAGGAATACATTACCGGACCTATTCTGGAAAAAAGCCAAAGCTGCGCAGACACTTCAGCGTTATTCGAAGCCACTTTTTTCAAACCAAAAACCCAACTGGATTCAGGCATTGCACAGTTTGTAGAATGGTACCGAAATTACTATCAGGTTTGATAGCGCTAAGTTGGGCTGTCGCTTGAATGGGGTGTTTTTCGAAACCTGGCCAAATCATCCAGTGTTTCGGTTATTTCTTGTCGGGTTTGCTCGCATTGCGCAATGCTGGTGCGCAGCAATTCACGCAAGGATTCTGCCTGGCTTAGAAAGGCCCGATACTTTTTCCAGATTTGAAGTTCTTCCTTGTTTTCTGCAATTAATGGCGGGTAGCCAAGGTACGAAGGGTTCTCGGACAGGAAGCTGATTCTCTGCTGCTCTTCTTCTTCAAGTGCTTGGTGGCGGCGAACTTGGCTTGTTAGCTTGCTTTCCTGATCCCGAAGTTTGGTGTCCAATCGCTGTGCTTCCTGGTGCATGAAATTGCTTACAGGAAGGCATGTGCTTGGTGAGCCGTTAACTGCGCTTGTGCGCACTTCCATTGCAAGAGGTGTTTCCCGTGGCGGTGTGTGTTCAAAAGCCAAGGGCTGTGTTGAATTATTACGATTGTGCACGGGGGATCGCTTTCAAAGGAATTCAAGTAATAACTTTCTGCTTTTAAGTGTTCTCCGTGATCCAACAAGTTCCCCTGCTTGGCTCCAGTGTCGGCAATCCGACACTGGAGCCACATCCATTTTCTGTCACATCCCGGTAACAAAGGGACAAAACACCAATTCCGTGGCAGGAGACAACCCCATGACAGCAGTGCCCTTTTCCAAGTTATTCAGCGCAGCCTTGTTGACCGCTGCAACCCTCGGCTTGGTCGCCTGTGGTGCCGAAGATCAAATGACCGGCTCCAGTAGTGCAAACAGTGCGGGCAATTCAACCAGCCCTGCCGAACAGGCTGAACCGCCCGTGGCGTTGTTTGCAAACGCTGCAAATCCTGATTTCAGTGCAAGCCCACGAGAATTTGAAGCACCGGCCTGCGAAAATGCAGACCAACCCCGCACGGGTGGCGGGGTGTACAGCGTCAATTTACAATCAGCCAGCGGTCACAACATTGCGTTTTCCGTGTTCGAGCCTGCAAATATCGATTGCGCCAATGGCAACCCCTTGGTACTGCATGGGCACGGCTATGGTGGTTCGCGTTCGCGATCACCCGGTGGAATACTCAAGCGTCTGGTTGACAATGGCGCGGGCGTTATCAGCATTGACCAACGTGGTTTTGGTGAAAGTGGTGGCACCGTGCGTGTGCTGGATCCCGATTTCGAAGGGCAAGACCTGCTGCAAATTCTGGACTGGGCCGAGGCCAATCTCGACTGGCTGCGTTACAGCAACAAAAAGCCGGTGGGGGGTAAAAAATTCAACATGGTGCTTGGGGCTACAGGCGGCAGCTACGGGGGCGGTTATCAACTGCTGATTCACAACATAGATCCCAAAAAACGCCTGGATGTGTTGACCCCCGACATTGCCTGGAACGACCTGCGTTACAGCCTGAACCCCGGCGGCACTGTCAAGTCGGGTTGGGCCTTGTTGTTGGTGGCAGGTGGTGAATCGGGTTCGCTGCAGCCCAAGCTGCAGGCCGGGGACCCTTCCGCCGTGCAAACCAGCGGGCAAGACAACCTGATCCGCGAAACCTTGCTGCGTGGCACGCTTGCGAACCGCTTCCCCGAGGGCGCGCTGGAATTTTTCCGTTACCACAGCCCAAGCTACTGGTGCGATTCAGAAGCTGCTGGCGCACAAACATTCCTGCAAAGTGAAGTAACCCCCGGCCTGGCACAAAAAACGCCAGACCCCGTGGACATTCTTTTTACCCAAGGCTTTCGCGACACCCTGTTCAACTTTAACGACGCCTGGCACAACTTCAGCTGCTACCGTTCACTTGAAGACAAGAAGGGCAAAAAGGCCGATGTGCGTTTGATTACCCATCAAAGCGGCCACATCTTGCCCTTGTCCGCATCCGCTGTGCCTGGCTTGGCAGACTTGACCGAGCAGGGGGCACAAAACGGTTTGAATGAAATTGAATTTCAGAAACCCGGCGGCCCATTTGCTTGCGGCGAGCTGGGCATTGTGGATGCGCAATTCGCATTCTTGGTGGATAAATTGTTTACACCAGCCGAGGCCGAAGCCATCAGGGCAGCCGACGCATCCAACGCATTCGACTTGCTGGCGGCCAACAAAGGCAAAGTGTGCCTAAGTCTGAACGACGATGTGGGGCAGGGCACCGCGTCTGAAAATGCAGCAGTGTGGGTCGATGAAAACACCGTGCTAAGCAGATTGGGCCCGCAAGCCAAAGGCCAGGCCACACAGTCTGCGATTGCACCAATTGCAATCGATTTCACCCCCGGCGCTGAGCCAACCAGTGTGTTGACAAGTGCAGCCACCGGCATTTTGCGTTATCCCTTCGCGCCAGCGGTGATGCCGATTGACTTGCCAGCGGGCGTCAACGCCATTGCAGGTATTCCAACGGCAACCTTTGAAATTGCACCACCGGTGGACATGCTCATGAACCCCGTGTGCAGTGAAATTTATGCCGTCACGGCCATGTCGCCCATCGGCTTGGCGGGGCTGGAACCCGGCTGTGACCCGATGTTGTTCGTCGGTTTGGGTGTAAACCGAAATGGCGCCTGGCGTTTGATCGACGACCAGGTAACCCCCGTTCGCGGTTTCGGCAAGCGCCATGTTGAATTGACCGGCGTGGCTGAAAAACTGGCCGAAGGCGAATCATTGGGCCTGTTGGTGTACGGGTACCACCCGCAATACCCGGTGACCTCCTCGCGTGACCTTCTGACGCCAATCGTTGCACTGCGGGGCACTTTGAATTTGCCCGCACTGCAAAATTTAATGCCATAATCCGCCTGTTAATTGATTCCATGCAGCGCCCACTTCACGTGGGCGCGCTTATTTCCATTGAAAACACAGGCCAAAGCAGAAGCAGTAGAAAATACCCAAGGTGTGCGCCCTGCCATGCAGGCTCGCAGCTTGAGAAAACGGCATGATCTTCTGAAAGCCGGGCGCAAACTGCTGCACACCCGTGTGCTTGAAGAAATTTCCATCAAAGACATTTGTGCCGAAGCCGGTTGCACCGTCGGTTCTTTCTACAGCCGCTTTGAAGACAAGGAAAGTTACTTCGACGCGCTGATCGCTGAAAGCTGCCAGGAACTGCTGATGAGTGCAGCCAGCCAGTTTGACGACCGCAACTGGGTAGGCGTGGACGGCAAGCTGATTTGTGATGAAGTGGTCAGCTTTCTTGTCGGTATTTTTCAGGGTGAATACAGTTCAATATTGACCGAGGCCTTTATCCGCGAATCCAAAGGTTTTATTGAATCAACCCCGATGCGGGATGTTGGTTTTGGCTTCATCACCACCGTGTCCAAACCCCTTCTGCCACACATCGACAGCGCTGTTAACCCAGACCCCATGCGGGCTTTGGCTTTTGTAATTCAGGTGGTGTACGGTGCCCTGCACAATGCACGCTTGCGCGATGCCGGGCCAGTGAAGTTCCGCACCTCAGAATTTGAAACCCGGCTTCAGGATTTGGTCGCCAGTTACCTTGGAATCAAGCCGTAGTAATCCCTGTAGTGAAATTACTACTAAATTACATTGATTGACAAATCACGCAACATTTCATGTTACTCCAGTGGTACATTTTTAGATAAGGCGCTCTAAATTACTAAAACTGTAATTATGGTTTTATTTTTTTTCGTGCTGCTTTACACTAATCAAAAAATGAATACATAGCATCAATCAAGGTGCATTACTGGAGGTGACATGTCTTATTTTTCACAAGGTTCTCGAAGTTCCCCGTGATGGTTGTCCGCTGCCTGTTGCAGGCCGGAACAACTATTCGATTTTTCAGTTGATTTTCCGACATCCTCTGTAAAGGAGCATGTTCGGCGATCGCAGGCGCTGTGCGCGTCTGTCTACTTGATGATTATCTGGGGGCTACATGAACAAACATTCTTTTTCTAAAACAAAAACAAACGTTGCCGTGCGCAACATGATCGCGGCGGGGCTTTTCGCGGCGGCTGTCATGCCCGCAAGCGCAGCTGAATTTCAAATTGGTGACTTCGACCTGAGCGTGAACTCAACTGTTTCCGCGGGTACAAGCTTCCGGGTGGAGGGGCAGGACCGTGCACTTTATTCTCCCGGCAACATCAATGCAGCCGGCGAGACAGGTCAAGGCCGCTCCAACACAGGCGACGATGGAAACCTGAATTTCCAGAAAGGCGACACCTTTTCTACCATCGTGAAGGGTGTGCACGACTTCGACTTGAAGAAGGACAACTACGGCTTTTTCAGCCGTGTGAAATGGTTTTACGACTACACCCTGAACAAAAAGAGTGTATTTCACGGGCATGAGCCCAATAACAACGCCCGCGATCAGCGCCTGAACGACAATGGTTTTCACCCTTACGCACGTTTTGACGGCATCGATTTGCTGGACGCTTTTGGCTACATCAACACAGACCTTGGTGGAAAGCCGCTTGACTTGCGCTTGGGTAAACAGGTCATCAGCTGGGGTGAAAGCACGTTCATTCTTAGCCCAATTGCAGGCTTGAACACGATTGACGTGTCTGCTTTCCGCAGACCCGGCGCCGAACTGAAAGAAGGTTTCACACCCGCTGAAATGTTGTATGCCAACTTGGGAGTGACCGACAGCACCAGCCTTGAAGCGTTTTACCAATTGAAATGGCGCAAAACCGTGCCCGAGGGTTGCGGTACCTACTTCTCAACTTCCGACTTCGCCGCAGATGGATGCGATCGATTGGCATTTAATTCGGCCATTTCTGATCAGGTGGGCCTTGGCGCTGGGGCATTCGTTAAAAGGGTGGAAGACCGCCAGCCCGAGGATGGGGGTCAATTCGGTTTGGCACTGCGCAGTTACTTTGAATCGCTGGATGCGGAGCTTGGTGCCTATGCCATGCAATACCACAGCCGTTTGCCCCTTGCCAGCTTGAGTAAAGGTGCTCTGGGTACCACACCGACTGCACCCACGCCAGGCGTTACTTTTGGCCCGACTGCCAGTTCTGGTTATGTGATTGATTACCCTGAAGACCTTCAAGTGTTTGGTGCAAGTTTTGCAACCAATGTGGGTGGTTGGGCATGGTCTGGTGAAGCGTCAATGGTCCAGGACTTGCCAATTCAAATCAACGCCAACGATTTGCTGGCGGCTGGTTTGACCAACGGTGCACCCGGTAGTGCGCCATCTGCTGTGGCCACTCGAGTAAACAGTGCGCCGAACAATACCATCGTCAATGGCTTTGACCGTTTCGATGTGACCCAAATCCAGAACACGTTCATCAAAACTTTCGATCGTGCTTTGGGTTCAAGCCAGGTTGTTTTCGTCGGTGAAGTGGCTGCAATATTTGTCGATGGCCTACCTGAAGTAACCACAAGTAACGCGACTTCGGGAACTCGATATGGCCGCGCTGCAGTGTTTGGTTCAGCAGGAGCAAGTGGCGACAAAAACGGTTTTGTCACAGAGTTTTCCTGGGGCTATCGTCTTCGCACACAAGCCACCTACCGCGATGTGTTTTTGGGCACCGACTTGATCCCCAGTATCGCATGGTCACATGATGTGGATGGTTATTCACCCGAACCAGGCCAAGCCTTCAATGAGGGCCGCCAGTCGGTTGGTTTGGGCTTGGGTTTTGAATTTGATGCCAACACCAAGGCTTCAATCAACTACACCACGTTCACCAATGCAGCCAATTACGATGTGCTTCGCGACCGCGATTTCATCTCCCTGAGCGCATCTTATTCATTCTAAAAACAGAGACACACTGGAGGAATTTTTATGTTGAAGTTTCAAACAAAACTCACAGCACTGGCTCTGGCAAGCCTGTTTTCCGTTGGCACCGCGCAAGCGGCTGTCAGCGCGCAAGAAGCCGCAAAGCTGGGCACAAGCCTGACAGAATTTGGTGCTGAAAAAGCGGCCAATGCCGCCGGCACCATTCCCGCCTACACCGGTGGTTTGACCAAGGCCCCGGCTGGTTATAAAACTGGCCAGCACTTGGTGGATCCGTTCGCCAATGAAAAGCCTTTGTTCACCATCACTGGCGCCAACGCTGAGCAGTACAAAGCCAACCTGTCGCCGGGTCAGCTGGAAATGCTGAAAAAGTACCCCACATTCAAAATGAATGTGTACCCAACGCACCGCAGCACTGCATACCCGAAGAAAGTACTGGACGCAGCCAAGAAAAACGCGACCAATGCCAAAACCGAAAATGGTGGCAACAGTGTGGTCGGTTTCGAGCAGGCCATTCCGTTCCCCATGCCACAGAATGGTGTTGAGGTGATTTGGAACCACTTGACCCGCTACCGAGGTGGCGCGGCAAAGCGAGATTTCGTGCAGGTGCCAGTCGAGCGCGATGGCAGCTACATCATCAACCGGATTGAAGACACGCTGGTGTTTCCCCGCAACTTGCCCAACTTTTACAAGGCTGGCGAGGACGACAACATCAATTTTTACTTCTATCAAATCCTGAAGAGCCCTGTTTCTGTTTCCGGCAACGTATTGCTGGTGCACGACACGCTTGACCAGGTCAAAGAAGGCCGCCGTGCGTGGGCTTACAACGCAGGTCAGCGCCGTGTGCGCCGTGCGCCCCAAGTGGCTTACGACTCACCGGGAACCGCGGCTGACGGCCTGCGCACAACCGACAACTACGACCTGTACAACGGCGCTCCAGACCGTTACGAGTGGAAGTTGAAGGGCAAGAAAGAAATGTACATTCCTTACAACAGCTACAAGCTGGCCAGCAACAAGTTGACCTACAAGGAAATTCACCAGCCACTGCACATGAATCCTGATGTGCTGCGCTATGAATTGCACCGCGTTTGGGAAGTTGAAGCCACATTGAAAAGCGATGCACGCCACATTTACGCCAAGCGGGTTTTCTTTGTGGATGAAGACAACTGGCAAGCGTCTGTGATCGACCATTACGATGGCAAGAATGCACTGTGGCGTGTGGCTGAAGCCCACAACCTGCAGTACTACAACGAAATGGTGCCGTTTTACGCAGCAGAAGCGTTGTACGACTTGCAGGCTGGCCGTTACCTCACCATCGGTTTGACCAATGAAGCAGCACAACCTTTTGTGTTCGACTTCACACCCGACCGCGCAAACTACACACCAGCCGGCTTGCGTCGGCTCGGCGTTCAGTAACAGCAAAGCGTATCAGGCTACAGGGGGCAGATGCCCCTTGTGGCCTTTTTCAATTTCAAAGGATAGTCCATGTTTCTCCGGAATCGTTTTTCCAGCAAAACGGCCCCCACGTTGTTGCTTGGCGCGATGCTGTGCGCAGGCTTGATCAGTTATGGCAGCCTGTCTACGGCCAAAGTCGATTTGCTTCAAATACCTGCCATCCCCAGTGTGCATGCCACGCGCTCTTTGTTGCTTGATGTTGAACGTGTGGGCAACAATTTGTTCGCAACGGGCGAGTTTGGCCAAATTCTGAAAAGTGAAGACAACGGAAAAACCTGGGTGGCTGGAAAGGTGCCGGTGTCTGTCACCTTGACCTCGGTGTACTTCGCCAACGATGCGCTGGGATATGCAGTGGGTCACGATGGTGTTGTGTTGAAAACCGAAGACGGTGGTGTGAATTGGGTCAAGCTGATTGATGGCACCGTGATCAACCAGTTTGTATTGAATGCTTTGCAAGCCAAGGCCGACAAGTTGCAGGAACAGGTTGATAACCTGCCTGAAAATGCCAGCCCCGAAACCCGCGAAACGCTGGAAGTGGCCGCTGAAGAAGCCATGTTTCTGGTGGACACGGCGCAGGGTGATCTGGAAGTAGGGCCATCCAAGCCTTTGCTGGATGTGGTTGTGAATGGCAATGGCACGGTGTTCGTGGCAGGTGCTTATGGCCAGTTGCTGAAAAGCACGGATCAAGGTGCCAACTGGGTGTATTTGGGCGAACGTATCAACAACCCGAACAACTACCACCTGAACACCATGATGCTCAGCAAAACGGGTGAAATCTGGGTGGCCGGGGAGCAGGGCACGGTACTGGTCAGCGCCGATGAAGGTGAAACCTGGATTGCCAGGAAGATTAATTACGACGGTTCAATTTTCGCATTGGTGGAAGCACCAGAAACCCGAACAGTGGTGGCAGTGGGATTGCGTGGAAATGCCTTCCGTTTGCCTTTTGGTGCTGCGCAATGGGAAGGGGTAAACACCAACCTGCGCGAAACCTTCAGCGGGGCAACCGTTTTGGCAGATGGCTCCATGTTGATTGTTGGGTCGCGCGGTATTTTGGTGCGCAGCATTGACGACTTCCGAACCATTCAAGTGGTGCGTCGTCCTGACAAACTGCCTTCGGCCAGCGTCGTGCAACTGAACGACAAGGAAATTCTGTTGGCGGGATTGCGTGGTTTCAAAACCTTGCCCCTGTCTGAATTCAAATAACGGACCCCAACACACGGACGCAATACAACAATGACTTCTCCAGATTCAACAAAAACCAAAGCGCCGTTGGCTGAGCGGCTTGTTTTCAGCAAGCGCCCGGTCGTGATGATCCTCATGCTGCTGGCCACCTTGGTGTTGGCTTGGCAGGCCACACAGCTGAAGGTGGCGGCCAGTTTCGAGAAAATGATTCCGACCCAACATGAGTACGTGGTCAATTTTCTGGAAAACAGGGCTGACCTGACCAGCTTGGGCAATGTGGTGCGCGTCACCGTGCAGGCCAAAGAAGGCGATATTTTCAGTGCCGATTACCTGGAAACGCTGAAACAGGTGACTGACAAGGCGTTTTACATTCCGGGTGTGAATCGCCCGGAAATGGCATCGCTGTGGACAGCCAATGTGCGCTGGACATCTGTGACCGAGGAAGGTCTTGAAGGCGGTCAGGTTATTCCTGCCACCTACAATGGTGACGCTGAAAGCATTGCGCAGGTTAGGCAAAACGTAGAATTGTCTGGTCAAATCGGTCGCTTGGTGGGCAACGATTTCAAAAGCACCATCGTGTACTTGCCGCTTTTGGAAATTAATCCGGAAACAGGAAAGCGGCTGGATTACAAAGAGTTTTCCGAGCGCATTGAAACAGAGCTGCGTGATGAATTCAACTCTGGGAAAATTGAAATTCGCGTCACTGGATTTGCAAAAATTGTGGGCGACCTGATCGACGGCGCAACCCAGGTTGTGTTGTTCTTCGGCGTGGCTGTGCTCATCACCCTGGTGATGTTGTTCCTGTATTCACGCAGTGTAAAAAGCACCGTGGCCACGCTGGCTTGTTCTGTTACTGCTGTCATTTGGCAGTTGGGTTTGCTCAACGCAATGGGCATGGGGCTCGACCCGTATTCCATGTTGGTGCCTTTCCTTGTGTTCGCCATTGGCGTTAGCCATGGCGTGCAAATTGTCAATGCCATTGCGCACAAGCAAGGCGAGGGGCACAACAAACTCGATTCAGCCCGTTTGGCTTTCCGGGGTTTGTACATTGCCGGCCTTACCGCCTTGTTGTCTGATGGTTTCGGCTTTGCCACTTTGATGGTGATCGACATCCCGGTTATTCGCGACCTTGCCATTGCTGCTTCTGTGGGCGTGGCTGTCATTATTTTGACCAATCTGGTGTTGTTGCCCTTGATCATGAGCTACACGGGCGTGGACGACAAAGCCGTCAAGGCGTTGCAGGCAGCGGAATCCGGCAACAACAAGGTGTGGCACTTTCTTGCTGGTTTTGCACAGGCCAAAATGGCCAAAGGTGCTTTGGCCGTTGGCTTGGCCTTGTTGGCTGTGGGCTTGTGGGGCAATGCCAATGTGCAAATTGGCGACCTGGACAAAGGCGCACCTGAATTGCGCGCCGATTCCCGCTACAACCTGGACAATGCGTATGTCACGAACAACTATTCAACCAGCACCGATGTGTTTGTGGTCATGGTTGAAACCGAGCTCGATGGTTGCATCAAGTACAACACCCTTGCTGCAGTGGACTTGTTCCAGTGGACCATTGAACAGGTGCCAGGCGTGCAAAGCAGTGTGTCGCTGGCCGACCGTTCCAAGTTTGTGATCAGTGCCTACAGCGAAGGCGATTTGAAATGGATGTCCCTGAACCGCAACCAGTTTGTGTTGAATGGCACCATCAGCGGCATGAACCTGTCTGATGGCCTGTTCAGTTCCGATTGCTCATTCATGCCCATCATTGTTTTCCTTGAAGACCACAAGGCCGATACCCTGAAACGCGTGGTAGCAGCGGCAGAAGACTTCATTGCCAAAAACGACACTGGTGATGCGGTATTCAAACTGGCTGCAGGCAATGCGGGTATTGAAGCGGCCACCAACGAGGTGGTGGAACGCGCCCAGGTTGAAATGCTGATCTGGGTGTATGCAGTGGTGGCTTTGTTGGTGTGGTTGGCCTTCCGTTCCGTGCGCACAGTCATTTGCATCATCGCGCCTTTGGCACTTACTTCGTTGCTGTGTTCTGCGCTCATGGTGGTGTTGGGCATTGGTGTCAAAGTGGCCACATTGCCCGTGATTGCGCTGGGTGTGGGCATTGGTGTGGACTACGGTATTTACATCTACGGCAAGCTCGAAGAGTATTTGAAACAAGGCATGCCGTTCGCTGATGCGTATTTCGAAACCTTGAAGTCCACCGGCAAGGCCGTGGTGTTCACAGGGCTTACCTTGGGCATTGGCGTGGCCACCTGGGCTTTCTCGCCCATCAAGTTCCAGGCCGACATGGGCTTGCTGCTTACCTTCATGTTCTTGTGGAACATGGTGGGCGCAGTGGTTTTCTTGCCAGCCTTGGCTTACTTTCTGGATCGCCGTGGCGAGAAGGTGTAAGTCAATGAAAGGAAAAATGGGCTTATCGGCTCATTTTTCCAAATCCGCACGGTTCATTTGAGGGGGTTGTGCACAGTACAGCCGCCCTCCACAATCAAGGCACAATATAGCGGAGACTTGGTTGTTGAATTGTGTCGATAACATTCAACTGGTCAGTGGGCGATTGCAGGATGTGTTCGATTGCCAGAAGCGAACCTACCGAGTAACCCCCAACCCCAGTAAGCAAGAACGCATTAGTAATCTCGAATTGCTGGAGGAAATCATTCTTCGCAATGAATCGGATTTGCTGGATGCGATGTCGGCTGACTTCGGCCATCGCTCACGCCACGAATCCACCATGCTCGACATTGTCAGCAGCTTGGCGGCGGTGCGCCACAGCCGCAAAAATGTGGCGGGCTGGATGAAAATTCGCCGTGTGCCCACGCCGCTCGAGCTTCGGCCTTCGGTGTCTTACATCACGCCTCAGCCTCTGGGCGTTATCGGCATTATCACGCCGTGGAATTTTCCGGTCTATCTAAGCTTTGCCGGTTTGGCCTCCGCACTGGCGGCGGGCAATTGTTGCATGCTCAAGCCCAGTGAATTCAGCCCCATCACCACGGCTTTGCTTGCGCGCCTGCTGGAAGGCAACTTCGGCGAGGAACATGTTGCTGTTATCGAAGGCGATGAAACCGTGGCGCAGGCGTTTTCCCGGCTGCCGTTTGATCATCTGTTGTTCACAGGTTCCCAGCGGGTAGGTCGTTTGGTGGCCAAAGCTGCCGCTGAAAATTTAACACCCGTCACGCTGGAAATGGGAGGCAAGTCGCCCTTGATCGTTGCCCCCAGTGGCAATGTTGCAAAGGCCGCTGCCTGTGCCGCGCACGGCAAAATGATCAACGCAGGTCAAGCGTGTGTTTCGCCCGACTACGCCATGGTGCCCGAGAAACAATTGCGCCGTTTTGTAACCGAGGTCAAGCGCTCATCTCAAAAGCAATATCCCACCGTTCGCAACAACCCCGATGTGTCGTGTGTCATCAATTCAAGGCACATGGCCCGACTCCGGGAATTGGTCGAGGACGCGCGTTGCAAAGGGGCCGAGATTATTGAAGTGAATCCGGCGCATGAGGTTTTCCATCCCGATATCAAAAAATTCCCTTTAACCCTGATCGTCAACCCCACCCTGGAAATGCGCGTGATGCAGGAAGAGGTGTTCGGCTCCATTCTGCCTATCCTGCCTTATCGAACGCTGGAACTGGCTGTTGAGCAGATTCAATCCTGGGACAGGCCCCTAGCCTTGTACCTGTTTGCATCGAAACAAGCCGAAAAAGAACTGGTGCTAAGCCAAACTGTGTCCGGTGGTGTTACCGTGAACGATGCAATGTGGCACGTGCTGAACAACAACATGCCCTTTGGTGGCGTGGGTGCCAGCGGCATGGGGGCTTATCATGGCCTGGTGGGTTTTAATGCAATGTCTCAGCTTAAACCCGTCCTGGAGCAATCCAGATTCAACGCAGCGCCCCTGCTGCGCGCACCTTATGGCACAGTGTTCGAAAAAGTTGTTAAAGTATTGAAAAAAATCGTCTAAGGGGAATTGCGCATGCGTCGGGTGGTCTTCAACCAAAAAGGTGGGGTTGGCAAATCCACTATTACCAGCAATCTGGCCGCCATTTCAGCGCAGCAAGGGCTAAAAACGCTGCTGATCGATCTGGATCCGCAAGGCAACAGCACCCAGTACATCATGGGGCGGGGCACCGGGCCGATTGAATATTCTTTGGCCGATTTTTTTGATCAGGCACTGAATTTCAAGATTCGCCCCAAGAAGTGCGTTGAGTTTGTTGTGGAAACACCTTACGAAAACCTTGACCTGTTGGGCAGCCACCCCGCGCTGGAGGAACTGCAGGTGAAGCTGGAATCGCGCTACAAAATTTTCAAACTGCGCGAAGCGCTCGATGAATTACAGGGGCAGTACGATCGGGTTTATATCGACACTCCCCCGGCCTTGAACTTTTTCTCGCGTTCCGCCTTGATCGCGGCGGATTCTGTGCTGATCCCCTTCGATTGTGACGAGTTTTCTCGCCGCGCCTTGTACAACCTGATGGATGCCTTGAACGAAATTCGTGCAGACCACAACCCGGCGCTGGAAGTTGAAGGCATCGTGGTCAACCAGTACCAGCCCCGCGCAAGTTTGCCGCAAAAGCTGGTGGCTGAATTGGTGGCAGAAGGGCACCCTGTGCTGAACAACTGTTTGTCTTCTTCCGTGAAAATTCGTGAAAGCCACGAGGCCGCCAAACCCATGATCCATTTCATGCCCGCGCACAAGCTGACCCATGAATTCGTGGCCATGCTTGCTGAAATTGAAGCGGTTGCCAGCAAGCGGAAAAAGAAGGTGGCGTAAACACCTTTTTAAGTTGTTGTCACATTCCTGAAACCCGCGCGGCGCACACTCTTAATTCGATTTGATAACAAGAGTGTGTGCAATGCGCCAAGCCATGGTTTGGGTTCACAAGTTGGGTGGCCAGTTCAAAGCGGCTCGCCAGCAGCGACTCCAGAAAAAATTTCAGAAACGTTTGGGTAAACTGGTTTCATACGGGCTTTCTTGAATCCAATTGCCTGACCCGTTTTGCTCAAAGCCTTAGGCCCTTCACAAAACCCTGTTCTGCGCAAACTGGCGCGGGGGTTGGCCCGCCTGTCCAGCGCTATGGGCTGGCTTTCCATTCGCTACCCCACGTACACCCTTGAAGACCGTCTGAAACAGTTCAAATCGCTTGATCTGCCTTTCCAGGCCGGTACATCCATACGCTTCAATGATTTTTTTGTGCCTTATATTGTTTCCGACTCTGACCGGGATGGAGCCTTTGCCCTTGGGTGCATCACTGAATTTCAGCGTGGCCCCCAACTGCAGTTTTTAAAGCGTTTGGCGCAGGGGCGCCTGTCAGAAATGGGTGGTGGTGGTTTTGTGGACATGGATCACTTGATCCGTTTGCTCGATTTTGGTCGCGCTGCGCATGAAATCTGGGAACGAATGCCCCCCAGCAGCAAAGAATGGGTGGAGGGTTTCGTGGCAGGCCTGAACTGGGTACAAAAACAGCGCAAGCGCGGCGTGGACGAAAGGTTTCTGGGTATTCGCCCCGAACCCTACACGCCGCTGGACATTCTGTTGTTTGGTCGCCTGGCCGGGGCCGATGTGAATTGGCCCATCTATTTTTCCTTGATCGAGCACCGCCTGTCTGGCGATTTCATTGAATGGTGGAACCGCCTTCGCCGCGTGGGTGCGGGTGTATCCACCAGCTTTGACAGTCCCAATTCAGCCAAACCCGGCACCGCGCAGCAAATTGGTGAATTCCTCAATAGCCTGTCACGTTCGGGCAGCAATTCGATTGTGTTGCACGGCACGCGCACGCTAAGTGGAGCCCCCTTGATGGTGAACGACCCACATCTGGGTCAGCATTTGCCCAATGTGTGGATGATGGTGGGGCTGCGAACACCTTCCTGGCAATGTGTGGGTCTGATGTTTCCCGGTGTGCCCATTCTTGGCTTGGGTCGAAACCTGAACCTTGCATGGGGGGGAACCAACTTGCGCGCGGCATCGTCGGATCTTGTTCGTCTGGACGAAGGCACCGCAACTGAAAGAACATCGGTTCAAACTGCGCGTATTCGTGTCCGGTTTTCTTGGGCCCGAAAACGAAAACTTCGCTATTCCCCGCACGGCCCCGTGTTGACCGACTGCCCCGCATTGGGGCGTTTGTGCGGCAAAGACACCCTTGCCCTGCGTTGGGCCGGGCATTGGCCCACCGATGAAATCACCAGTTTCCTCAATGGCATGAAGGCGCATACCGTGTCGCAGTTGCACGACGCCATGCACGGCGTGGGTGTTACCCCACTCAATGTACTGGGGGCCGACACGCAAGGTAATATTGGCCACGTGCTTGCCGCCACTTTGCCCAAGCGCCCCGGTTTTCCTGAAAATGACTGGGTGTTGGCTGAAGACAAAGCGCTTGAACATTGGTCAGTGCAAGTGTGCGCCCGCGATTTTCCCAGTGTCATCAACCCCGCCACCGGATTTATTGTGTCAGCCAACAACCGTCCTTCTGAAGTTACGGGCCTTGGTTTTCTGTTCAATGGCGACGACCGGGTCATGCGTGCCCGTGCGTTGTTCAACACGAAAAAACGATTCAGCCCACAGGCATTGCTCGATTTGCAGCTGGATGTCACCTCGCCGTTGGCCGAGCAGTTGTCCAGTCAGTTGGCCGATTATTGTCGGCCCTATTTGCAGCGAAATGAACAACTGGTATTTTGCAATTCAATCGATTTGTGGAACGGCGCTTACTCTGCGGACAGCTTCGCCGCCCTGCAGTTTGAGTTTTTGCTCACCGCTTTGGTACGGGAATTGTCGGTTTTGCGCCACGCGGGCCGAATGCCGGGTTTGATGGATCAATGGGCCTATCTCACGGCATGCCTACTGGAGGATCTCGGAAATCTGAGCGATTTTGACCGGAAGAAAATTGTTCCCCTGTGCGTGGAGGAAGCCAATCGCAAGGCCCAGCATTGGCAATTGTGGGGAAGTTTGCACAAAATCCGCCTTCGCCATGTGCTTGGGCATGTGCCGCTTCTGGGCAAGCTTTTTTCGTCGAAATCCTTTCCCGCTGCGGGTTCCAGGGAAACATTGATGAAAAATGCACACAATCTGGTTCGTGGGTTTGACGAAACCAGCTATGGCTCGCAAAGCAGGCACCTGTCCGACCTGTCGGATCCTGACGAAAATTATTTTGTTTTGCTGGGTGGGCAAGATGGCTGGGTAGGCAGCCATCTCATGACAGACCAAATCCCTTTGTGGCAGACGCGGCAAAGTATTCAAATGCCATTGCGACAGATGCGCATCGAACAACTTTTTCCCCACTGCATTGGCAGGTTAGAATAAATTCTCCATATTGTTTTAATTTCCTACTGCACAGGATAATCACCCATGAAGACCATCATCGTGAGCAGCCGCAAGGGCGGGGCTGGCAAAACAACTTTGTCCTTGAATCTGGCCGCTTACGCCAGCCAGCAGGGTAGAAAAAAGGTGGCATTGCTTGATCTGGATCCGCAGGGATCAAGCCGTTTCTGGGATTCACTTCGTGAGGCTGATTACCCGGACGTGCGCAAAGTGGGCTTTAACGACATCGTGATCGAGTTGTCTGAACTTGAAGATGCGCAATACGACTATGTTTTTATCGACATGCCGCCCACCGATAAAAAATCGGTGAAAGACGCCATGGAGCACGCGGACCTGGTGCTTATTCCCACCAAAGCCAGTCCGTTGGACATCCACAGTTCAAGCAACACCCTTGAATGGGCTTCTGATGCGGGCAGCAAGGTCACCTGGGTTATCAACGGCGCATCGGTGTTCAGCAACACGCCTGATATCGTTTTTGAGCAACTCAAGTCCACGGCCAAGGTTTGCCGCACCATTGTGCACGAGCGAAACGATTTCGTGATCAGCGTTGGTTTGGGCAAGTCTGCCAATGAGTTTGCCCCGAATTCCAAGGCCGCAGCGGAAATCGACAGCCTGTGGCGTGAAGTTCGTGCCTTGCTTGGGCGTGCATAAGTAGCGGGATTTGCACCAAAAAAGCACCAAATCAGCCAACCTTGCGCTGGCACCCAACTTGCTAAACAAGTGCAAGGCGCAAAGGGGGTGGCATGACAGCAGTGCTGATAATAGATCCAGACAAGGAAACACGCCTTGCCTTGGAAACACAATTGTCTGATTCCAATCAGTTTGCCAGGGTATTGGCATTTCCCGACTTGCAGTCCGCCTCGCTTTGCCTGCAAAGTGGCGAAATCCGCGTGTTGTTGATCGATGCCGCGCAAGCGGGCCGATCATCTTTGATTCACGACATCAAAGCCCGCTACCCGGCGCTCGGCGTTGTCCTCCTTCGTGACAGCGGCGGCTTGCTCGATGAGCGAACCTTGCGGGAATTGGGGGGGCATGCTCAAACCACTCGCTTGGCAGCACCAATGGAAATCATTGCGTGTGTAGCCAAAGCGCTCGTGCTGGGTTTGAAGCCCGGTAAACGAATATTGAATAAATTTATCAAGGATAAAAAGCAACCCTGATCGAATTCACGATCTGGACGCGCAAAAGCCTTCAGCTTCGCATATCAAAGTCACCCGAATTGGTGCAGAATCAGGCTTGTTTGCCTTTGCACCCACATTATGCTCACGTCAAGCCAGTCAATCAGTTCAGGTCTAATTCGCCAGCGCGGCGCCATGACCATCCTGACCGTGTTTATTGTGCTCATGGCTTTGGGGGCGTTTGGCGTGTTGGGTTTGGGCCAAGTGGTTTGGGAGCGCGAAGAGGTTCAGCGAATTGCCGACCTGGCGGCCAAGGCAGCTGCCAGCGACATTGACAATGCCCCGCAAGGCTTTCAGGCCGCCAGGGATTACGCCGAGCGCAACGGGCTGGACACAGCCACCGACGAAATCACCATCAATTGCAATGTGCGTGGCACCGATACACTGCTGCCAGCCAACGCCTGTGGTCGCTCAGTGTTGGTGCGCGTAGACCGCAATGTACCCGCAGCCTTTTTGGGAACCAAACCTGTTTTCGCTGTGGCAGAGGCCACAGTAACGCCAGTTATATCTGGTTTGGTAGGTACCAACTTGTTGTCGGCCAACCTGAATGGTGGCGCATTGTCGCCTTTGTTGGCTCAGATTGGCGTCAAATTAAACCTCAATGTGATTGGTTTTCCGGAATTGTTGGGTTCCGACCTGCAGGTTGATCTACAGCAGCTTGCCCAAAGTTTGGGCGTTGTTGGCAGTGACAGTGCGCTTGATCTGAATGCCCTGTTGAATGAATCTGTTTCAGCGCGCGAGTTGTTTACCGCAGCCATCGACACTGCAGGGTACAACGGTCCAAGTCTTGGCAGCATGAACGATCCTGTACTAAATCAGGAGTTCTCACTGGGCGATATTTTTTCAGCAGACCAGGCCATTGCGGCCAATATTCCCGGGGCATCCGTGCGATTGGGCAACCTTGCCTTTGCAGCCACTTTGTCGGCGGCCTCCTTGTTGCCAGCGAGCACCTTGCAAGTCAATCTGGGTGATACGGTCAGGCTCACCATTCTGGAGCCACCTCAATTGTTTGTTGCCGTGAAAAGCGATGACGCAGGGGCAATTCTGGCCTCTGCCAAAAGTGAACAGATTCGCCTGACCACGAAGCTCAATGGGGTGGTTGATTTGGCAGTCACAATTGGTGGCGGCGAGGTGGATATTCGCGATATCGAGTGTCGCCTGCCTCAGTCCAGCTCAGCCGTAAGTTCAGATGTGCGCTCCTCTGCCGTGAATGTGGTTCTGGACATTCCCTCCCTTCCATCCCTGGGTGGTTTGCTGGGGCCTGGTGTTGACCCCGCGCCCATTCCGGCGTCCTTGTCGGTACAAAGCGCCTCTAGCATTCGTTTTGAGGGTTACCCTGACCCCACGCTGGAAGGGCGCTACAGTTTTGAAGCCCAGCAAGGCTTGCCTAACTTGCTCAGTCAAATCAACCTGGGGGTTAGCCTGCTTAACCCTATTCTGACTGTGCTGGGCGTCAATTCACCTGTGAATGTTGCGCTAGGCCTGGTGGGCGGTCGATTGGACGGTTTGCTGGACTTGCTGGGGCTGGGTGTGAATGAGGTGGTCGTTCAGGTGGATAATATGGATTGCTTCAACACGGCCGTACTCACCCGTTAATCGCGCTGCGCGCAAGTCCGCCCACTCGGGTACACTTCTTGAATTCAAAACAATTGAGGGCAAGTATGGGCGAGCAGCGCATTTGGTACGTATTGCAGGCCGGGTTGGTCGCGTTCTGGTTGATGGTGCCGCTGGTGGGGTTGTTAGGCTTTCATGTGCCATTCCTCACCATGTTGGCCGGAATCATCCTGCTGGCGCACGTACTGGAAATTCCTCTGGCGTTGAATCGTTTGCGTGCCAAGAACCTGCCCGCCGGCAAGGTGGTTTTGAAAACGCTGGTTTTTGGTTTTACCTGGTGGTTGCCGCTGAGCAAGGGCTATACCCAGGAATAAATCAGGTAACCGTCAACGATGTTTACTTGATTTTGATGATTTTCAACCCTTCGGGCAACTTTGGCTTCGTTCCGGATGGTATCCACAAATAACCAATGCCATCGGGTTGCTGTTTCAGGATTGTAAACAACTCTGCTGTGTTTTCAACTTCCTTGGGCGGTGTACCCTGGCCAGAATAGCGGCGCACGTGCCAGTAACCGGTGTAGTCCAGTTCATTCAGCTTCATCATGCTGGTCAGGAATTCATTGCGTTCCAGGCTGCCAGGGGCTGCATTCAAGGGTGTTAATTGTTTGCCATTTACTGAAGTCAGGCGGCCCTTGTAAAGGCTTTGAACCTGGCGTGCGTCCAGCTCGTCAATGGGGTTGTTGGATGCAGCAACCAGCACCACCTCGGCTGAGGCCACACTGCTACTTGCGCCCAACATCAACAGCAGGGCGCACATCAATCCAAGTTTGTTCAACGGGTGCGCCATTATTGCCACACCCAGTTGTAAGACACGCTCAGGAAATTGAACGTGGTGTTGGGAATCCGGTTGTCGGAAAGTTGAGGTCGCGTGTTTTTCTCGACAACATGCTGCAATTCAATCTTGACGGAATCTGCCGGGCTCATGTTGTATTTGCCGCCAACTGCCAAAGAATACTGGTCGTCAAATTCAGAGATAAACCGCCCGTAGCTGCCGTAAATGGCGTGTTCATCAAACACTTTCCTGATCAGGGTCAGGTTGGCACCGTGCTCTTCGAATTCAGGAGAGCTGACAGTGACGCGTGGTGGGCCCAGTGGTGCGATGATGCCGCTCAGTGAGCTCGCCAATTCAGTCTGGCTGATCTCTCCGCGCAATGTATAGCTGCTCCATCGGTATTCAGCGCCCAGGTTGGTAAAGCGCGCCGAAGCGTCCAGTCGTCCATCAATCAGGGGAATGCCATTGACCTGCGTCAGTTCGCGATCCACTTCCGCGTTGTGGTGCGCCAGCTGGATTCGGTAATTCTCGCCATTCACGCTTAGAACAATGCCGCCCAACTCGAAGGTGTTCAGGGGGAACTCACCACTGAAACCCGAAAGCCGTTGCACAATATCCCGATTGCCGGTAATGGCCTGGATTCCCCAGTATCGGCCAGCGGAATCTTCAAAATTGTAGTTGGCTGAAAACCCGTCAACTGCCAAAACCCCGGCATTGAAATACACTTCCGGACTCAGGTTGGTTGGCACATAGGTGTGGCCTACGTCCAGGTTTTCTGAATCCAGATAGAAATTCAGGCGTTGCCGACCCAGTTTGAAGTGCCAGTTGTCGTTTGGTTTGTATTTCAGGAATGCCCAGCGATTGTCCAGTTCAACACCTTCATCCCTGCGCTGCTTGGGTGCGATCACATACTGAACTGTGGCACTGAATTCCTGGTTTAGTTGTACGTCGAGCTGAGCACCCAGGATGGAGTTCACCTTGAAGGTGCCATCTTCGTTTACGAAACGGAGGTATTTTTGTTCGTTGTCACCAATGGTGTATTGAACCGTGCCAAACCCACTGAGTGAATAGTCCACGGCAAACGCGGGTGTGCAGAAAACCACCATTAGTGCTGACAGCACCATGGTTTTCAAGCGTCTGGACAATTTCAGGAGCATGTTTGGCAAGGGTGGTGGTGGTGGTGGCCGAGGACAGAATCGAACTGCCGACACAAGGATTTTCAATCCTCTGCTCTACCGACTGAGCTACTCGGCCACGCGTTTTCAGTGGTGTTCACCACCGAAGCCCGCAAGTTTATCCGAAAGTTTCACGTTGCGCAAACAACAAATGCAAAATCGCTGTAGCATGATCAATTATTCAACAATCTCCGTGCCAAACCATTCCATGAGCAATCTTTCCCCTACACATTCTGTGCCCGCTGCATCGTATGATGCTGCCATTGTTGGCTGTGGCGTGGTGGGTTTGGTGGCTGCCTTGGTGTTGGCGACATCCGGATTCAAGGTGTTGGTGGTGGGCACCAGGCCCCCCCAGTTTCTGCCAGATGACAAACAACGTTTTGATCCCCGTGTGTTTGCACTTTCCCATCGCAGTCAGCGTGTTCTTGACCGGCTCCGGGTTTGGGACAACATTCCCAGCGAGAAAGTGCAGCCCGTCACCGAGATGCAGGTCTGGGGCGATTCCTCAGGCGAAGATCAAGGCCAGCTCCGTTTCAGCGCAAGCGACACCGGGGTGGATTACCTGACGTGGATCATTGAACAAAGTTGCCTGTTTGATGCCCTGTTTTCCGCCATGCGCTATCAGCCCGGTATTGACTGGCTCGATGCAAAGGTTGAAGGTCTTTCCCGCGAGAAAGCGGGCTGGGCGGTTGTTACAAATTTGAAGACAATTCCTGTTCCGCTGGTGATTGCAGCCGATGGCGCGCAAAGTCAAACGCGCAAGCACGCTGGTCTTGATTTCGCGCTCGACGACTACAGCGCCGAAGGCGTGGTCACCACCCTTGCCATTGAAAAGCCGCACCACGGTGCTGCGCGCCAATGGTTCGCTGGCGACTCCGTTTTGGCCATGCTGCCTTTGCCAGGCCCCCATGTGTCGATGGTGTGGTCCATGCCCTTGTCACAGTCTCAGGCGTTTTTACAACTCAAGCCCACTGAAATGATTGAGCGTGTGAAAAGTGTGTCTGATGGCGCGGTGCAGGAAGCGTATGGGAATTTGGTGCCCGTGGGCGACACTTATGCGTTTCCGTTGAAGCACGGTGTGGCGCCTGTTTGGTTTGACAATGGGGTCGTGTTGATGGGCGATGCAGCCCATGTAATACATCCCCTGGCCGGTCAAGGTTTGAATCTGGGTCTTGAAGACGCCGCTGAGTTGGCCAATTTGCTGGCTTCCCGCAAACGCCTTTTGGCCGTACAGCGCCTTGGCTTGGCCGACGAGCAGTTGTGGCGCGCCTGGGAGCGTCGCCGCAAGGCGGCTTGCAAGCCCATGCATTTCCTCACTGATGGTTTGCACACCTTGTTCCGGCTGGATCTGCCCGGCGCGGCTTGGGTGCGCAACAAAGGCATGCAGGTTGTCAATCAGTTGCCCATGCTCAAGCGTTGGTTGTCTCAGCAAGCGATGCGCTAAATTGCAGACGCAATGAACAAATTGCATTCGCGCGTGTCCTAACTACCATTCACTCTTTTTCCCCAAGCAGGCTTATGAAATTCAATCTACCCATGTCCCTTCAAACGCGCGTCGGCGCTGTAGTGTTGTCGCTTGCTGCTTTGTCGGCAGTTGCGTGGGGGCTTTCCCACTCAATCCAGCCTGCGCATGCTGCGGCAAGCAAGTCGGAAGTGGAGCGCATTACCGCCGCTGTGAATGATTCCCTGGGTGCTTCGGGCGTCAAGGTTCTTTCGGTTGCCGACATTGAATTCGTCGATGGCCTATTCGAAGTGGTGGTAAACCACAATGGCAGCAAGAAAATTATTTACACGAATGCCAGCGGCAGCCATCTGATTCTGGGTGAATTGATGGAAAGCAAATCCATGGCCAATTTGACCGAGGCACGTCTGGACAAATTGAATGCCATTAATTTCGACAAAGACCTGCCATTGGGCTTGGCCTTGAAGTCGGTCTATGGTACCGGCAGCCGAAAAATTGCCGTGTTTGAAGACCCCAACTGCGGTTACTGCAAGCGTTTTCGCAAGGAAACACTGAGCAAGCTACAAGACACCACCGTGTACACCTATGTGTATCCCGTGCTGGGCAAGGATTCAGTGGACAAGGCCCAAAAGGTGATGTGTGCCAGCGACAAGGCCAAAATGTGGGACGACTGGATGTTGAAAGACCAATCCCCCAAAGGCGATGGCAACTGCAACGCACCAATCAATGACTTGGTTAACCTTGGGCGCACCATGGGCGTAACAGGCACCCCCACCGTGTTTTTCCAAGATGGAACCCGTGCCAGTGGTGCCATTCCTGCTGCAGACCTGAATCGTCGCATTGCAGCGGCAGCACGCGCCAAATAAGAGAAAAGGCTTGCCGCTAGCTTCCGCTTTCTGGCAGCGGGGTGCCCTTGGGCCAAATCAGCCACATTTTCAAGGGTTGGCGGGTCAGTCCCGCCGCCTCGCCAGCCTTGGCGCCTGTTCCCCAAAAGTAGTCGGCACGCACACGCCCGCGAATTGCGCCACCGGTGTCTTGTGCCAATGTACCCTGTGTCATGGGTTTGTTGGTCAGCGGGTCTGTGGATGTAATCCAGATCGGGCTGCCGTAAGGTATTTTTTCGCGGTCAATCGCTAGGCTCAGGCCTGCGGTCAACGGCACGCCCATCGCACCAACAGGGCCTTCTTGCGGGCGAAGCACCTTGTTTTCCTTGAAAAACACCACGCTGGGGTTGGCATTCAGCAAATCCTCGAGTTTTCCAGGGTTGGCTTTGGCCCAGTTTCGTATGCCGGGAATGGTGGCCTGCGCAGCTGTCAACTCGCCCCGATCCACCAAAACCTTGCCGATTGATTTGTACGGGTGGCCGTTCTGGTCCGCGTAGCTCAAGCGGATTACATTGCCGTCTTGCAACTCGATCCGGCCCGAACCTTGCACTTGCAGCAAAAAAGCATCCAGCTTGTCGTTCACCCACACCACCGGTTTTTCTCGGTCTGGTCCAAGGCGTTCCCATTCGGCCCGGTTAAAAAAAGGCACCAGTGCATCGCCCTGCAGGCGGCCACGCAGGCGTTTGCCTTTCAGTTCAGGGTAAACATCGTCCAGTTTTACGCTGATCAAATCGCTCGGAACGCCAAAAAGCGGCACATTGTAGGCTCCTTGAGCCTTGCGGGAACCCTTCAGCATGGGTTCAAAATAGCCGGTCAGCAAACCCTCTTTTTTGCCGTCTTCTTGCTGCAATTGCCACACGTCAAAATTGGCTTCCATCCAGATTTGTGCAGGCAAAAGCGCATTGCCCGTCAGGTTGTGTCGGGCTTTGCGGCAAGCGTCCAAAAGGCCGCTTGGTGTCGCCTTGCGTTTGGCCAGCGCATTGCCATTTGCGGAGCATTGCTCTGCAAATGCTTCAAGAAATTTGGAATGATTCGAGCTGGACCAACCGGGTAATTCAGAAAAATCAGATTTCACGAACAATGGTTGAGCGGGTTTCTCGTCTTTGCTGTCTGCCTTTTTATCAATTTTGGCGGACGTTTCCCCAGCCGGGCATACACAATCAGCGGTTTTGGGTGTCGGGCTGCTGGCGCATCCAGATAAAATAACGGTGACCAGTGCTACGCTGGCCCACCAACAAGGGAGTGGTTTGAACATGTGGTTACTCATTGCGGAAATGGTTTTGGCCTTGGGGCTGATTGTGTTCATCATGTGGTGGACGCTACGGGCAAGGGTGGATCATCCAGCCCACAAAAACAAGGTGGAAGGCAAGCAAGCCGAAGACACGTCAAAAAAAGAATAGGGGATTCAGTGCAATACCCGTGGCATTGACAACAGAAATTCTGGCACTGGTACGTCGAATTGTTCGCCGCCTTCGCCCACAAACGTGTAGGTGCCTTTCATGGTGCCCACGGGGGTGGGCAAGGGGCAACCGCTGGTGTATTCAAAACGCTCGCCCGGGCGCAGTGTGGGCTGTTCACCCACCACGCCATCGCCTTTTACTTCCTGCACAATGTTGTGCGCGTCGGTAATAATCCAGTGGCGGCTTAACAACTGCGCGGTTCGTTCGCCCACGTTTTCAATTTCAATCGTGTAGGCGAACACATAAGGGCCTTTGTCCTTGTCGCTTTGCTCATCCAGAAACTGGGTGCTGACTCGAACTTCAAACTGATAAGGTAGGGGGCTGCTCATGCTACGGGGCTTTTGGCTGTTGCTCTGGGTTTCAAGTATGACTTCAAACCCTCATTTTCACAAATCCGAAGCCGCTTTCAAAGCCATTTGATTGGGTCAACTTCGTTTAAACTCTTGCTTTGACTCTGAATTCTTCACCGAGGGCTTGCCATGAACCCGTTTGTTATCGCTCCCAGTATTCTTTCTGCCGATTTTGCACGCCTGGGCGACGAAGTGAAAAACGTGATCGCAGCGGGAGCAGACTGGGTTCACTTCGACGTGATGGACAATCACTATGTGCCCAACCTGACCATTGGTCCGCTGGTGTGCGAGGCATTGCGCCCCCACACCGATGCAGTGATCGATGTGCACCTGATGGTGCGGCCCGTGGACCGAATCATTCCCGATTTCGCCAAAGCAGGCGCAAACGTGATCAGCGTACACCCAGAGGGCACCGATCACCTTGACCGTACCTTGGGCTTGATTCGCGATTCCGGCTGCAAGGCCGGTATTGTGTTGAATCCGGGCACACCCATGTCGTGGATCGACCACGTGATGGACAAACTCGACCTTATTTTGGTGATGTCCGTGAACCCCGGCTTTGGCGGGCAAAGCTTCATTCCGCAAGCCTTGGTAAAGCTGGCTGCACTGCGCAAGCGAATTGATGCGCACATGGCCAATGGCGGGCAAAATATACGGCTGGAAGTGGATGGCGGCGTGAAGCCCGACAACATTGCCCAAATTGCAAAAGCAGGTGCCGACACATTTGTTGCAGGCTCCGCCATTTTTGGAAAGCCCGATTACAAAGCGGTTATTGACCAAATGCGCGCTGAACTCGCCACCACGAGATAAACAAAATGACCAAGCAAGCCGTATTGTTTGACCTTGATGGCACCTTGCTGCACACCGCACCCGATCTGGCTGCCGCCGTGAATGCCATGCTGGCTGATTTGGGAAAACCCGCGCTGCCCGAGGCAACGGTGGCTGTGTATGTGGGCAAAGGCGCAGAAAACCTGGTGAACCGCAGCCTGACCGGCAGTATGACTGAAAAAGCATCGCCAGAACTTTATGCGAAGGCCATGGCCAATTGGCAACATCATTACACCGGCATCAACGGCAATCATTCTGTGTTTTATCCCGGCGTGAAAGAAGGTCTTGAATTGCTGAAACAGGCGGGCATAAAAATGGCGGTTGTCACCAACAAGCCAGAACGGTTTACCAAGCCTTTGCTGGAACGAACCGGCATCGCCCATTATTTTGAAGTGGTGGTGGGTGGCGATACCTGCCCCGTCAAAAAGCCCGGCCCCATGCCTGTGATGCATGCCTGCAAACTGCTAGGTGTTGAGCCATCACAAGCATTGATGATTGGCGATTCCGTCAACGATGCCTTGGCAGCGAACGCTGCGGGCGTGGAGTGTTGGCTTTTGCCCTACGGTTACAACGAAGGGCGATCAGTGAATGAAACAAAGTGCGACGGCTTTGTTGGCACGATCGAAGAAGCCGCACAACGCCTCTTGGGCACACGGGTACCTCAATAATGATTTCTCAAACCGAATTTGATCAATTTGCAAAGCAAGGCTACAACCGCATTCCGCTGATTGCGCGTTGTTACGCCGACCTGGACACACCTTTGTCGGTGTATTTCAAGCTTGCCAATCAGCCCAACACCTTTTTGCTTGAATCGGTGGTTGGGGGCGAGCGCTCTGGTCGCTATTCGTTTGTGGGTTTGCCCTCCAGCATTACGGTCAAGGTGGTTGAGCACCGTGTGCTTGTCCAGAAGCAAGGTGCTGATGGCACGCTGGAAACACTGGAAGAATTCAACGGCGACCCACTGCAATTCATCGAACAATACCACGCCCGTTTCAAAGTGCCGCCAGTTCAAGGCGCGCCGCGTTTTTTTGGCGGTCTGGCAGGTTATTTCGGTTACGACACCGTGCGCTACATCGAGCCGCGTCTGGAGGCCACACGCAAAGCCGACGACCTTGGCATTCCCGATATCTTATTGATGTTCACCGACCGCATGGCGGTGGTAGACAACATTCAAGGCACTATTCAGCTCATCGTGTTTGTTGATCCTGAGCAAACCAATGCCTACGAAAACGGCGTCGCCGAGGTCAAGCGACTCATGACCCAACTTCGCCAGCCCATTGCCATCCCGGTGTCGGGCAGCAGTGAAGCCACGCCGATCGAGCGCAGCATGTCGAAAGATTACTTTTTCGACATGGTGGCCAAATCCAAAGAATACATTGCTGCGGGCGATGTGATGCAGGTCGTGTTGGGGCAGCGCCTCAGCAAACGCTTCACGCAAGATGCGCTGATGCTGTACCGTGCGTTGCGTTCACTCAACCCGTCGCCTTACTTGTTCTATTACAACTTCGGCAGTTTCCAGGTGGTGGGTTCTTCGCCTGAAATTCTGGTTCGGCAAGATCAAACGGAGGGTAAAAACCCACTGGTCACGCTGCGCCCAATCGCCGGTACGCGCCCACGCGGCAAAACCCCTCAGGAAGATTTTTCCCTTGCAGAAGAACTGCTGGCCGATCCCAAAGAAATTGCCGAGCATGTCATGTTGATTGACCTGGCCCGCAACGATGTAGGGCGTATTGCACAAGTGGGTTCTGTGCAGGTGACCGAGAAAATGATCATCGAACGGTATTCTCATGTCATGCACATTGTCAGCAATGTTCAGGGCGATTTGAAACCAGGCATGGGTGCCATGGACGTGCTGCGAGCCACATTTCCTGCCGGTACGCTGTCCGGTGCGCCCAAGGTACGCGCCATGGAAATCATCGACGAACTGGAGCCCACCAAGCGCGGCGTGTATGGCGGCGCCTGTGGTTACCTCAGTTTCACCGGCACCATGGACGTGGCCATTGCCATTCGCACCGGTGTTGTGAAAGACCATACCCTGTATGTTCAGGCAGGCGCCGGTGTGGTGGCCGATTCCGTGCCTGAAAGCGAGTGGCTTGAAACCGAAAACAAAGCGCGTGCGGTGATGCGTGCCGCCGAGCTGGTGCAAGCCGGCCTGGACGGCGAGCTGAACTGATTTTTTGGCAAGCAAACCAGAACGAACCTTTCCCCCAGCTGGGTAGCTATCATTTTTGCCGCAAATTCATACTCTTAGCCATGAATTTAATTCTTGGTTGAGGTGTGTATGCGATTGCTGGTGGTAGATCACGAAGCGGCCATTGAAGACAAATGGATTGACGCGATTCAGCCCCATTGGCCGGGAGCAATTGAGCGGATTGAAAGCAATCAGCAAGCGCTTGAGCGTTTGAGTGGTCCCTGCTTTTTCCCAGTCATGGTGTGTCGTGCCGATCGGGATACCATTCTTTGTGCCCGTTCCAGGGGTGTTCAGCGTTTTGTCATCTGGCCTTGCGAACCAGTGCAAGTCATCGAAGAAATCAATGCGAATGTCCTGGGTCTTGCAAAAACGCAGGGGCAAGAGGCCCAAGTTCAATTGCAAGTGATGCATCACACCCTGAATAGCTTGTGCCATGGCCCAGTGACACACCGGCAACTTCAATGGTTGAAACAGCGTTGTACCGGCGTTCACCTTCAACTGGTCTGTGCTGCCATTGATCAGATTTTGCGCTATATGGACCAACCAAACCACAAAGCGGCCGAAATCAAAAATGCGCTTCTGGACTTGTCTTTGCAAGTGCAGTTTCGTGTGGACGGCGTGTTGTCGCCCCAATACGCCTGAACTGTGGCAGGGCCTGCCGGGTGCTTGTGCTAAAATTTGGGCAAATCAGGCACAATCCTCATATCCCACTCAAAGCGCAGGCCGGCCATGCTGCTGATGATCGACAACTACGACAGTTTCACCTTTAACCTGGTTCAATATTTTGGCGAACTGGGTCAATCGGTTCATGTGGTTCGAAATGACGCCATTACAGTTGATCAGGCTTTGGCCTTGAACCCCAGTGCGGTTTGCGTTTCGCCAGGTCCCTGTTCACCTGCGCAAGCTGGAATTTCCATCGAGATCATTCAGCGAATGGCGGGAGTTGTGCCGGTGCTGGGGGTGTGCCTGGGGCACCAAGCGATTGGTGAAGCGTTTGGTGGCAACGTCATTCGCGCCAAAACCATCATGCACGGGAAAACTTCGCCTGTGCATCACAGCAATGTGGGCGTATTTGAAGGATTGCCAAATCCGCTCACCTGCATTCGCTACCATTCCTTGGCCATCGAGCGTGAAAGCCTGCCTGATTGTCTGGAAGTAACGGCTGAAACCGCCGATGGCGAAATCATGGGCGTGCGTCACAAAACGCTGGATGTTGAAGGGGTGCAGTTTCACCCTGAATCCATTTTGAGCGATCGCGGGCATGACCTGCTCAAGAATTTCCTGAAACGCGTGAAATCGCCTCAAGTGGCCTAGCCGTTCAAATTTAACTTTCCATACACCATGTCGCAGCCTTTTAATTATTCCGCCACACTGAATCAACTGCTTGCTGGGCAAAGCCTGTCGCATGATCTGACCCGGCAGGCTTTCGAACAATTGCTCAGCGGCGGCCTGACCACCGCACAAATTGCCGGCCTGCTGGTTGGCTTGCGCGTCAAGGGGGAAACCGTTGACGAGGTGGCCGCAGCCGCCCAAGTAATGCGAGACCTGGTAACACCTGTCGGCTTGCCCGCAGAAACTGAGGTGGTCGACCTGTGTGGAACTGGCGGCGATGGCGCACAAACTTTCAATATTTCTACCACCTGCATGTTTGTGTTGGCTGCTGCTGGTGCCAAAGTTGGCAAACATGGCGGGCGCAGTGTGTCGTCCAATTCTGGCAGTGCTGATGTACTTGAGCTGTTGGGCGTCAATATCAATCTCAAGCCTGAACAGGTGGCAGATTCAATTGCCCAGGTTGGCATCGGTTTCATGTTTGCGCCGAATCACCACAGCGCCATGCGTTTTGCCGGCCCTGTCCGCAAAGAATTGGGTGTGCGCACTGTGTTCAATATTTTGGGCCCACTGACCAACCCGGCCAATGCCAAGCGTCAGGTCATGGGGGTTTACAGTGCCAATCTGCTTGATCTGCAAGCGCAAGTGCTCAAGCGTTTGGGCTCAGTGCAGGCCCTGATTGTTCACGGCGAAAACGGCATGGATGAACTGTGCATTGAATGCGACTCAAAAATCGCAGAATTACGCGACGGGCAAATCAGCCACTACAGCATCAAACCGGAAGATTTCGGTCTTGCCCGTGCCTCCCACAGCAGCCTGCATGCAGGTTCAGTGCAAGAGTCACGCGACAAGATTTTCCACGCCTTGAATGGCAAGGGTGGTGCTATTGGCGACATCGTGTTGCTCAACAGCGCAGCTGGCTTGTACACCGCTGGTTTGGTGTCCAACTTGAAACAGGGCGTTGAGCTGGCTCGCGCCACCATTGCCAGTGGCTCGGCATTTCGCAAACTCAATGAGTTCGTCGACTTCACCCAGTCGGTCGGGCAATAAGGCGCACCGCATCATGAGCGACATACTCGATAAAATTCTGGCCACCAAACGCGAAGAAATTGCACAGGGCAAACAAGTGTTGTCTGAATTGCAGTGGTTGGCCAAAGCTGCCCGGCTTGAACCCACACGCGGCTTTGCCATGGCCATGAAAACTGCGGTCGCCAAAGGGCTACCCGCCGTCATCGCCGAAGTGAAGCGTGCCAGCCCCAGCAAGGGCATTCTGCGCGAACCATTCGACCCGGTTGAAATTGCAACAAGTTATGCCGAACATGGAGCCACCTGTTTGTCTGTGCTCACCGATGTCCAGTACTTCAAAGGGGCACCCCAGTATCTTGACATGGCCCGTCAAGCCAGTGGTCTTCCATGCATCCGCAAGGATTTCATCATCGACACCTATCAAGTGGTTCAGGCGCGCGGCTTGGGCGCCGATGCCATCTTGCTGATAGTCGCTGCACTCGAATTGTCCCAATTGCTGGAACTGGAACAATGTGCGAATGAATTGGGCATGGATGTATTGGTGGAGGTGCACGACGCCGCTGAAATGGATGTCGCGCTGCAATTGAAAACACAGTTGATCGGCGTAAACAACCGCAACTTGCGCACCTTTGAAACCTCACTTCAAACCACCATCAACCTGAAAAACCACGTGGGTTCTGATCGCCTGCTGATCACTGAAAGCGGCATCGCAACGCGTGAAGACGTTGCCCTGATGCGCTCAAACGACATTCACGCCTTTCTCGTCGGTGAAGCATTCATGCGCGCCCCTTCACCGGGGCAGGCATTGGCCGATTTGTTTGGCTGAAATTTATCTGTTCTGCCAAGGGCAGGGCACCACCTTGTGCCCTGGCTTGTCCAGTTTTTCAATCAGCCACTCGTTTGACGCAGCTTCACCCGCACGCACAGCAAATTCCATCAAACGCTCAGCCCGAAAGCCGATTACATCGAAATTTTCGCCAGGCCGCGCGCTGGCCAACAGCCGCTTGTAATTGCCCTCCGTCAGCCGCTTGCCGCCCATCGCCACCAACACATCGCCTGCCGACACACCGGCCACGTGTGCCGGGCTGCCATTGATCACCTGTTTTACCAGCATGCCCTCGGGTTTGAATTGCCCGTTCAGCCCCAAATAAACCGCCTCCTCACCTGGGCTTTGTGCGAGTGAAAAACCATAGTTTTTCAACGCCTCGGTCAGTGGCAGTTCCACAGTGCTGTGTGTCCATTGTTGCAGCTGTTGTTGAAGGTCAATGCTGGTTGCTTCTTCAACCAGCGTCGCAAACTCATCTTCGTGCAAACCTTTGCCAGTCAAGCCTTTGCGCTGCCACATCAGGCGCATTACATCGTCCAGGCTTTTCTTGCCTGCTGTCTGCTGTCGAATGGCTGAATCCAGGCACAAAGCCACCAAAGCGCCCTTCGTGTAGTAACTCACGATTGAATCTGGTGCGTTTTCATCCTGT
>Ga0209024_1000810_pt1 | contig 39427 bp, 34 predicted proteins | sample AutmiccommunBRH5_FD_187380 | JGI IMG/M metagenome (GOLD analysis project Ga0209024, IMG submission 187380) | Deep subsurface microbial communities from Mt. Terri, Switzerland - Autotrophic microbial communities BRH/5 (SPAdes) (version 2) | ecosystem: Environmental > Aquatic > Deep subsurface >... | reverse complement strand
AGCCAATCAGGCTTTCTTCAATCAACAGCTCGTTCGTGGGCGATGCTTCCAGGCCACGGCGGCAAATGGTTTCGAATTCTTCAGCGTTGTAAGCAATGCCACCGCCGGTTCCACCCAAGGTGAAGCTTGGGCGAATAATAACCGGGAAGCCGTTGCTGCCCACTTCTTTGGCAATGCGGGCCTGCACTTCCAGTGCCTCTTCCATGGTGTGGGCCACACCGCTTTTTGCGGAATCCAGACCAATGCTGGTCATGGCGTTCTTGAATTTCAAGCGGTCTTCGGCTTTCTCGATGGCCTCTTCTTTCGCGCCAATCAATTCCACGTTGTACTTGGCCAGCACACCGTGCTTGGCCAGATCAAGCGCGCAATTCAACGCGGTTTGACCACCCATGGTGGGCAACACGGCGTCAGGGCGTTCTTTCTCGATGATGCGCTCAACAACCTGCCAGGTGATGGGTTCGATGTAGGTGACATCGGCCATTTCCGGGTCGGTCATGATGGTGGCCGGGTTGCTGTTGACCAACACCACTTTGTAGCCTTCTTCGCGAAGCGCTTTGCAGGCTTGGGCACCTGAATAGTCGAATTCGCAGGCCTGGCCAATCACGATGGGGCCGGCGCCAATGATCAGGATTGTTTTTAGATCGTTACGCTTTGGCATAACTTCCCTTTAATTTTAAAATTTTCAATACGGTTCAAACTGAGGTGTGCACTAAGGCTGCTTAAGCGAGCTTGTCAGGCCTTGGCTACCTTGATGTCTGAAATAAAACGGTCAAACAGTTCTGCCAAATCGTGTGGGCCTGGGCTGGCTTCCGGGTGTCCCTGGAAGCAGAAGGCGGCACGGTCGGTGCGTTCAAGGCCCTGAATGGAACCATCAAACAGCGACACATGCGTGACACGCAGGTTGGCGGGCAATGAATCGGCATCGACCGCGAAACCATGGTTCTGGCTGGTAATGGCCACACGCTTGGTTTTCAGGTCTTGCACCGGGTGGTTGGCACCGTGGTGGCCAAACTTCATTTTCAGTGTTTTTGCGCCGCTGGCCAACGCCATAAGCTGGTGCCCCAGGCAAATACCAAACACGGGCAGCTTGGTGTTGTCCAGAATGTGCTTGATGGCGGAAATGGCGTAATCGCAGGGCTCGGGGTCGCCAGGGCCGTTTGAAAGAAACACACCATCCGGGTTCAAAGCCAGCACTTTTTCAACCGGGGTTTGAGCGGGCACCACAGTGACGCGGCAACCACGCTGAGCCAACATGCGCAGAATGTTGCGCTTGGCACCGTAGTCGAATGCCACCACATGGTGAGGACGCTCGCCGGTTTGGAAATGAGGTTCCTCGGCGGCAACACCCAAGGCCCATTCACCTTCCACCCATTCATGGGCCTCGGTGCAGGAAACCACCTTGGCCAAGTCCATCCCAGCCAGGCCGGGGAAGCCTTTGGCCAGTTCGATGGCGCGTTCGGCGCTGAATGTTTCTCCGCTGCCTTCTGTCAACAAGCAGCCGTTCTGAGCACCTTTTTCACGAAGAATACGAGTCAGCTTGCGGGTATCAATGCCTGAAATGCCTGGCACACCGTGCTTTTTCAGGTAGTCGGCCAAAGGCATGGTGGAACGGAAGTTCGACACCAGTTCGGGCAGGTCTTTGATGACAAGGCCCGACAAATGAAGCCCTGCGGATTCTTCATCCTGGGGATTGGTGCCCACATTGCCAATGTGAGGGTATGTCAGGGTGACAATTTGACGGCAATACGATGGGTCGGTGACAATTTCTTGATAGCCCGTGAGCGAGGTATTGAAAACCACTTCACCCACTTTCGTGGTGGGGGCGCCAAAAGAAATGCCCTCGAATACTGTGCCGTCTGCGAGCGCGAGCAAGGCGCGCGGGTGGGCGCTTGCGACTAATTTCGACAAGGGAAACTCCAATAGATGCGACAAAACACCCGGGGACAAATAACACCCGCGCAGGCTTTTGCCTAAGAATCATTTAGCTAGCCGTGAATTATACCCGGAACGGCGGGGTTCGGCCATAGACAAAGCGTCATAGTGGAAGGGAACATGAATTGGGGGGCCCCCATTATTTGGTCACAATAGGGATTGACCACCCTTTGTGCCTGCCTCTAATGTCTCGGATCCATTAAACGAGAAAAACCAAATCACATGAAAACAACTATTTTAACGATGAGCGCTGCTGCAATTTTGTTCACTGGGTGTGCTTCGATTACCAAAGGTACCTCCCAGACGCTGGCTTTCAAACTTGACCCGAAAGAGACCAGATGCAGCCTGACCCGTATCGGCGACGGCGAGCTTGGTTCAATCAGCAGCGCCAACAACACAATCAATGTGGGCAAGGACAAAGACGACATTGTCATTACCTGCAAGGCAGATGGCTACGATGACAAAACAACACGCTTGGTCAGTTCAGTATCAACAGCAGGTGTGGTTGGTGGTGTATTTCTGGATCTTGGCATTACCGACATGATTACCGGTGCTATGTACGAATACCAAACCGACATCAATGTGGCGCTTGACAAGACAAAACCATTGGCCCCGGCCGATCAGGCGCAATCCAGCAACGCGAAGTAACCCCCCCTCCCAAGATCTGCTTACGGCAGTCGCCTGCCGTACCAGCACAACACCGCAACGGTGACGTACATTAGCAAACCGTAAACCACCACTGGCACGGCAATTTCGGCGTTTTGCAACAGCGAAAGTGCAATGGTCAAACCCAGGGTGGAGTTTTTGACACACATTTCAATCGACACGGTCAGGCTGTCGCGCGCATTCAAGCCGCTGATTTTTCCTCCCAACAAGCCCAAAGCAACGGCTGCAAGGTTCAGCGCCACCACCGGCATCCACGCTTGGGCAAACCAGCCGGGCATGTTGTCTGATTCACTGATACCAATCAGCACAACGATGGCCACAAGAACAAATACCGCGAACTTGTTGATTGCTGGCTCAAACTTCTTGGACAGTTCTGGTCTCTTGGCGCGGACAAACATGCCAATGCACACAGGAATGATCACAATGACCATCATGGTGATGAGCGTTTTCAAAAAAGGAAGCTGCAACTCGGTTCCCACCCCGACAAACATGGGCAAGGCGTACGCCATGTAAAACGGAATGGTAATAACGGTCAACAGGCTGGCCAGCACGGTCAGGGTAATTGACAAAGCAAGATTGGCTTTGGCCATGTAGGTCAACACATTCGATGTGGTGCCCCCGGGCATGACGGCAGACAACACAAGCCCGGCCGCCATGACCCCGCCGCCGAACAGGCCGCCAATGGCGAAGCCCAGCAAGGGCACCCCCACCAACTGCAACACCGTGCCCACTATCACGCCTTTGGGCTGTTCTTTGACACGACGAAAATCTTCTACTGTGAGACTAAGCCCCATACCGATCATGATGATGAACAGGGATACCGGTAAACCGATGGTTATGTAGGAATTGCCGAGCATTGTGTCTCCATGGGTCATTTTTATTGTTCGACTACTGTAGCCGAAGCCGCACCCATACGCTGTCAGCAAATTGACGTTTATCTAGAAAATCAGCAACCACACGGATTTTCACCAACAATGACGAGGAGTGACCGCTTTATGCTGGATGGATTCTCGCTTCCCAGAGTTGGGGGTAGGTGATGTTACTTGAGTTGATGTGGTGGCCACCGCCACCACGCCGCTGCCACCGCAAGCCCGAACAAGGCATAAACCAAGGTGAACACCCAGGCCGGCGCCCGGTAAAACATGACGCCATGCACCCAGTGCTGAATGAAACTGCCTTGGTACACGCCCTGCCCGGCCTGCAAACGCAGCCAGTTTTCAAACGTGGTCAGCGGGCATTCAATACCCAGCAGGCTTTCGGCAAGCACCACGGAAATTGCCAGCAAATGCAGTGCGCGAAACCACCAGCGGTTAACCCATGCCCAACGCAGCAAATTGCCCAACACAATCAACAGCAAACCGCCCACCACAAACAACACGACGGAGAGATGAATTAACAGGACAACATCGGCGACAAATTCGTAATTCATTGATGTTTTGAAAGTTTGCGACCAAAGCGGCGGGCATAAAGAATTAGTTTGAAATCAAGGCTTGATTGTATTGTGCATCAAGTTGAGGTGATGCTCTTGAAATTCGGAAATCAAAAAGCGCTCACCTCGCTCCAGTATGAAATAGCGGAATGCCTCCGCAGTGGGGGAAAGGTACTTCCCCAGGGTGTAGGTTAAATTCCATGCCCGCATGACTGGTGCACCTACTACATCCAGCACACAAAGCAGTTCCTGATCCAGCTCAAGCTTGATCGTGTGCAAAGACAAAAACGAAATCCCCAAACCCGCCATCACCGCCTGTTTCACGGCTTCGTTGCTTTCCAGTTCCATCGCAACCGGGGGGGTGATGCGATGCTGCTCGAAAAACCGGTCAAGCGCAGCCAGTGTGCCCGATCCCGGTTCCCTGACGATGAACGGATGCGCCTCCAGCACAGCAGGCATGATGTCGTCGGTGCGGGCCAGGATGTGTGAAGGCGAACACACAAACACATGGGGGTGCGCTGCAAAAGGTTCTGCTCGCGTGGAAATTTCCTTGGGTGGCCTGCCCATGATCGCCATGTCAATTTCACCATCCCGCAGCCAGGCCAAAAGCTTTTGCCGGTTTCCCATGGAAATCCTGACATCGACACCAGGATGATCGGTTTTAAATTCAGACAGCAGCTTGGGCAGGAAGTACAGGGCCGTGCTGACCATGCCAATAAGCAACGTGCCCGTTTGAATTCCGGAAAGCCGTTCGGCGGCGTCTTGCGCATCTTTCAAGGTGCCCAGCAATTTTCTTGCATACACCAGCATGTACTCACCACCAGTGGTCAGGTAGGTGGTTTTGCCTTTTCTTTCAAACAAGGGGAAACCGATTTGGGACTCCAGGTCTTTGACCTGCATGGTCACCGCTGGCGGCGTAAGGTGCAGCGCCGATGCGGCTTTGCTGAAACTGAGATGGTGGGCAACCTCAGTAAATATTCTGAGCTGTCGAAAGGTTGCATTTTTCATGATTAAGTAAAAGCTGAACCGAATGTTAATAAATCATGAATTTAACTTAACTGTCAATCGGTTTATTTTGTCCCTATGGCAATTCACATTGAATCGAACCACCGGGAGACACGAATGAATAAACCCATCGAAAACACAGCAATTACAGACAGCAAAAAACGTTACACAGCCGGGGTATTGAAATATCGGCAGATGGGTTATTGGGAACCTGACTACGAACCGAAAGACACCGATGTTTTGTGCCTGTTCCGAATTACCCCACAGGAAGGCGTGGACCCTGTTGAAGCAGCCGCCGCTGTGGCTGGTGAATCGTCCACCGCCACTTGGACAGTGGTGTGGACCGACCGCCTGACCGCCTGCGACAGCTACCGTGCCAAGGCCTACAACGTTCAACCGGTTCCAAACAACCCCGGGCAATATTTTGCCTGGATTGCCTACGATTTGATTCTGTTTGAAGAAGGCTCTATCGCAAACATGACTGCCAGCCTGATCGGCAACGTGTTCAGCTTCAAACCCTTGAAGGCGTGCCGACTGGAAGACATTCGAATTCCGGTGGCTTATGTCAAAACGTTCAAGGGCCCCCCCACCGGCCTGATCGTTGAACGCGAGCGCCTGGACAAATTCGGCCGCCCTTTGCTGGGTGCCACAACCAAACCGAAGCTGGGTTTGAGTGGCCGCAACTATGGCCGGGTTATTTACGAAGGCCTGAAAGGCGGGCTGGACTTCATGAAGGACGACGAGAACATCAATTCCCAACCCTTCATGCACTGGCGGGACCGCTTCCTGTACGTGATGGACGGCGTGAACAAGGCGCAAGCCGCCACCGGCGAGGTCAAGGGTTCTTATCTGAATGTGACCGCAGCCAACATGGAAGAGATGTACGAACGTGCCGAGTTCGCCAAGGAACTGGGCTCGGTCGTGTTGATGGTCGATCTGGTGATTGGCTGGACTGCCATTCAAAGCATGTCCAACTGGTGCCGCAAAAACGACATGGTGATGCACATGCACCGGGCCGGGCATGGCACTTACACCCGCCAGAAAACACACGGCGTCAGTTTCCGCGTCATGGCGAAATGGTTGCGCCTGGCCGGTTGCGACCACATGCACGCCGGCACAGCGGTGGGCAAGCTGGAAGGGGATCCCAAAACCGTTCAGGGCTTCTACAACGTGTGCCGCGAAAGCTACAACAAACAAGACCTGGAGCGTGGCCTGTTCTACGACCAGGACTGGGCAGACCTGAACAAGGTGATGCCGGTGGCTTCGGGCGGTATTCACGCGGGTCAGATGCACCAGTTGATCGATCTGTTTGGCGACGATGTCATTTTGCAATTCGGTGGCGGGACGATTGGCCACCCAGGCGGCATTCAAGCTGGTGCAGTCGCCAACCGGGTTGCGCTGGAATGCATTGTCAAGGCACGCAATGAGGGCAAGGACATCCTGAACGAAGGCCCTGAAATTCTGCGCAAGGCGGCCCAGTTCTGTACACCGTTAAAACAGGCCCTGGACACGTGGGGAGAGATTTCCTTCAACTACACATCGACTGACACGTCTGACTTTGTCACCACAGCCAGTCCGTCCAACTGATTCACAGGAGAACACGATCATGATGACCAACCCTACCGGAAAAATTACGCAAGGGCAGTTCAGTTTTCTGCCCGAGCTGACCGACGAAGAAATCGAGATGCAGATTCAATACGGTTTGGACAAGGGCTTTGCATGGAGCATCGAATACACCGACGATGCACACCCGCGCAACACCTACTGGGAAATGTACGGCAACCCGATGTTTGACCTGAAAGACGCTGCCGGCGTGATGATGGAAATGCGCGAATGCCGGGAAACTTTTCCGCACCACTACATTCGCCTGATGGCATTTGACTCGACCCGCGGGGTGGAGTCCATCACGATGAGTTTCATTGTCAACCGTCCCCCCGTAGAACCAGGCTTCACCCTGAGTCGCCAGGAAATTGGCGGGCGCAGCATGCGCTACACCACCGTAGGCGTTGCTGCAAGCAAACCCGAAGGCGAACGGTACTGAGCAGGAGCAAGCCATGAACCAGACCATAGAACAGGAACAAGTTGAGGTCGATCCACTTTCCATTGCCCGTACCGTGGCCGATGTGCTGAAGGACGCCGATGTTGAATCGGTGCTGAGCGAGCTTGAGCAAGACCTGGTGGGTCTGGTTCCCGTCAAAACCAGAATTCGCGACATCGCAGCGTTGCTGGTAATTGATCGCTTGCGTAAAAACCAGGGATTGACGGCAAACAACCCTTCACTGCACATGTGCTTCACTGGCAACCCTGGTACCGGCAAAACCACGGTGGCCATGCGCATGGCGCAAATTCTTCACCGTTTGGGCTATGTACGAAAAGGCCACCTGGTGGCGGTTACGCGGGATGATCTGGTTGGCCAATACATCGGGCACACCGCGCCAAAGACCCGTGAAATCCTGAAGAAAGCCATGGGTGGCGTTCTGTTCATCGACGAAGCCTATTACCTGTATCGCCCGGAAAACGAACGCGACTATGGTCAGGAGGCCATTGAAATCCTGCTGCAAGTGATGGAGAACCAGCGCGATGATTTGGTTGTCATTCTGGCGGGCTACAAAGACCGCATGGACACCTTTTTCAAAAGCAATCCGGGCATGAGTTCACGCGTGGCCCACCACCTTGACTTCCCGGATTACAAAGTGGATGAACTGCTCTCGATCAGCGACAAAATGCTGGATGCGCAAGCCTACCGTTTTGGCCCGGGAGCCCGTGACGCGTTTGACCAGTACCTGAACTTGCGGGTGCAACAACCCAACTTTGCCAACGCACGCAGTGTGCGCAACGCACTGGACCGCGCCCGTTTGCGGCAAGCCAGCCGCCTTTTTGCAGACCGCAACAAAACTTACTCGGCAAACGACCTCAGCACGCTGGAGGTAGAGGACATCAAGGGCAGCCGACTATTCCGATCACATGAACATTAAAACAACCAAACCTGGAGACACCGTTATGGACAAGGGAACATCACACAGCACTTTCGCAGACTGGGCGCAACAGCAGAGCAATCCGGCATTGGCATCCGTGTTGCAAGTGATTGTCGATGTCTGCAGGGACATTTCAACGGCCGTCACCATGGGCGAAGTGCAGGGCTTGTATGGCTTGGTTGAAACTGCCAATGTTCATGGCGAAGATCAGAAAAAACTCGACATCTATTGCCATGAACTGATGGCACGCGCACTGCACCAATGTCCACGCGTAGCTGCCTGGGCCAGTGAAGAAATGGAAAAGCCGGAATGTAACCCTGCACACCAGTGCGAAGGGGACTTTCTGGCGGTATTTGATCCACTGGATGGATCGTCAAATGTCGAGCCGAACGGTTCCATCGGGACGATCTTTTCCGTGTTGCCGCATATCTATCAAGGAACGCCTCCGGGAGAAGCGGCTTTTTTACAACCAGGCACATCACAGCTTGCCGCGGGCTATGTGTTGTATGGCCCGGCAACCGTGCTGGTAATCACGACTGGTGCAGGCGTTGATTCGTTCACGCTGAACCCCCAGACCGGCGACTGGATCCATACACGCACGCAAATTCAGGTACCCAAAAGTACACGCGAATTTGCCATCAACTGCTCCAATCAGCAGCACTGGGAAAAACCGGTTCAACGCTACATTGGTGAATGTATTGCCGGGCAGAACGGTCCGCGACGAACAGCATTCAATATGCGCTGGGTGGGTGCAATGGTGGCCGATGCACACCGCATTTTGTGCCGCGGCGGGGTGTACCTGTACCCGCGAGACAACAAAGAACCCCAAGTGGCAGGCCGCTTGCGGCTGACCTACGAGGCAGCGCCCATTGCCTTCCTGATGGAGCAGGCTGGCGGCCAGGCAATCACGGGAACACAACGCATCATGGAAGTTGTGCCTGACCTTGTTCATCAAAAAATTCCGGTGATTTTTGGCTCAAGCAACGAGATTGAAATCATACACAGCTACCACGAGGACCCGAGTGAAAACGTGACACTGCAGTTGTTCAAGAGCAGATCCCTGTTCGTTCAGGCTTAAGGGGGCAACATGTCCAAACGCCATCCGATTGTTGTGGTTACTGGTTCCTCTGGCGCGGGCACCACCACAGTCAAACGAACCTTCGACAACATTTTTCGCCGTGAAGGTTACCGTGCTGCCGTCATCGAAGGCGATGCATTTCACAGGTATGACCGCAAGGAAATGAAAGCTGAAATGAGACGTGCCGAGGACAATGGTGGCTTCCTGAGCCATTTTGGTCCGCAGGCCAATTTGTGGGCTGAACTGGGCAAGCAGTTTGATGCCTATGCACGCACCGGGCATTTTAAAACGCGGTACTACCTGCACAACGACGAAGAGGCAGCGCCCTACCAACAGGAAGCCGGCACCTTCACACCCTGGCGCGATCACATTGAGGACTCCGAGCTGCTGTTTTATGAAGGCTTGCACGGTTGCATACAGGACGGCGAGATCAACCTGCACCAATTTGCCGATCTGAAAATTGGCGTGGTGCCGATCATCAACCTGGAGTGGATCCAGAAAATACACCGCGACACGAAAGACCGCGGTTATTCAATGGAAGCGGTGCAGGACGTCATTCTGCGGCGCATGCACGACTACGTTCATTATGTGTGTCCGCAATTCGCGCACACCGACATCAACTTCCAGCGGGTCGCCGTGGTGGACACATCCAACCCCTTTATCGCCCGCGACATTCCCAGCGCAGGTGAAAGCCTCGTGGTGATCCGCTTCAAGAATCCGCGCGGAATTGATTTTCCGTACCTGCTGTCAATGATTGATCAAAGCTTCATGTCCAGGGCAAACACCATCGTTGTGCCGGGGCAAAAAATGGACTTGGCCATGCAGCTTATCCTGACCCCTTTGATTGTTCGTCTGATGGAGATCAAACGCGCGCAATACAGCTGAACCGCATTTCTTTTGAATCAGGAGACCCGACCATGATACTTCACAACGAAATGGCCAATGCCATCCGAATGCTTGCAGCAGATGCAGTGCAAACAGCCAATTCCGGACACCCTGGTGCACCCATGGGCATGGCAGAAATGGCGGTTGCACTGTGGGGCGAACACCTGGCGCACAACCCGGCCGACCCCGCCTGGCCCAATCGCGACCGGTTTGTGTTGTCCAATGGCCATGCGTCCATGTTGGTTTATGCCCTTTTGCATTTGACGGGTTACAAGCTACCCATGGACGAACTCAAACGTTTCAGGCAACTGCACAGCAAAACGCCCGGTCATCCTGAGGCCCACATCACCCCCGGTGTTGAAACCACCACCGGCCCACTGGGGCAAGGCCTGGCCAATGCAGTGGGCATGGCACTGGCAGAAAAGTTGATGGCCGACCGTTTCAATCAGGATGATTTTCCAGTGGTGGACCATCACACCTACTGTTTTGTCGGTGATGGCTGCCTGATGGAAGGCATCAGCCACGAAGCGTGTTCGCTCGCGGGAGCGCTTGAACTGGGCAAACTGATTGTGATGTATGACAGCAATGGAATTTCCATTGACGGGCAAATTACACCCTGGTTTGCAGACGACACAGCCGAGCGTTTCCGGGCCTATGGCTGGCACGTGATTGAAGGCATTGATGGCCACGATGTGGATGCGGTTTCCCGCGCAATTGCTGGCGCCAAATCGACCCGGATGCCAAGCTTTCTGGTTTGCAACACACACATCGGTGCAGGCTCGCCCAATCGCGTGAACACAGCCCGTGCCCACGGAGAACCGCTTGGCGAGAACGAATTGAAACTTGTGCGCGAGCAGTTGAATTGGGCCAGCGCACCCTTTGTCATCCCCGAGAAAATTCGACAAGCCTGGGACAACACCGCCAAAGGCGAAAAGGCCCAGGCAACATGGGCACGCATGATGCACAGTTATGCAAAGGCCCATCCCGATTTGTACAATGAATTCAATCGGCGGCAAGCGGGTGAATTGCCAGATGACTTTGAAGCAAAAGCGGCGAGTCACATGGCCCAAACCTGCCAGCAGGCACAAACCATGGCCACGCGAAAGGCGTCCCAGAACTGCCTGAATGCACTTGCACCAGACCTGCCCGAATTGCTGGGTGGTTCTGCCGACCTGACCGGAAGCAATCTGACAAATTTCACCGACTGCGGTGCAGTACGCGCCGGGGAAAAAGGTGGACGCCACATCAATTACGGCGTGCGTGAATTCGCCATGACCGCCATCATGAACGGATTGGCACTGCATGGTGGCATTCGGCCTTACGGTGGCACTTTTGCCGTGTTCAGTGATTACTCTCGCAACGCAATTCGCATGTCGGCCCTGATGCGCCTACCCGTGGTGCACGTTCTGACCCACGACAGCATAGGCCTTGGTGAAGACGGCCCCACACACCAACCCATTGAGCACGCCTGGTCCCTGCGCGCCATACCCGATCTTGACACTTGGCGCCCCTGCGATGCGCTGGAAACCAGCGTGGCCTGGGTATGCGCATTGCGCCAGCGCAAACGACCCAGCGCATTGCTGCTGTCGCGCCAAAACCTTCCTGCCATGATCACCGAAGCAGCGCAGCAACTTGGTGCATTCAAAGGTGGCTACAGCCTGTACCAAAGTGAAACGTTCAAAGTGCGCGTGCTTCTGATTGCCACCGGCAGCGAGGTACATGTGGCAAGAATTGCCGCTGCGCAACTGGAATCGCAAAACATTGGCGTGCGAATTGTTTCAATGCCCTGCACCAACCTGTTTGACAGGCAAAGCCAGGACTACCGTGCAAAAGTATTGATGATGGAGCGTGGCGATTCCGTGTTGCGCGTTGCCATTGAAGCGGGCTGCACACAGGGCTGGTGGAAGTATGTCGGCTTCAAGGGCGATGTGATGGGCATTGACACCTTCGGCGAATCAGCGCCCGCTGTTGAACTGTTTCAGCATTTCGGGCTGACAGCACAACATGTGGTGAACCGTGTGCTTCAGCGCATGGAACGCAACGAACCCGCAAACACGGAGGTCGACGATGTCACGCTATAAATTGCTGAGTTTCGACCTGGACGGCACGCTGGTTCACACCGCACCCGAGATAGTACAAGCCTGCAACGAAGCACTGGTGGCCTGTGGTTACGGCGAACTGCCCGATGCGCAGATTGAGCACCTGATTGGCAACGGCACCTACGAGTTGATGCGCAAAGCCCTGGAAAGGGTGGTGGCACCCACGTCGGAATCCACGCTGGATTTTCTGCTTCAAGACATCATGCCCGTGTTCAACACCATTTACGGCGAAGTAAGCGGCACACGCGGGCAGCCCTACCCCGGCGTACTGGATGCACTGGAGGAGTTCAAGCGCCAAAGCATTCCCATGGTGGTTGTCACCAACAAAGAACATTTTTTTGCAATCAAGGTTCTGAAAAACACTGGATTGCTTAATTACTTCGACGGTGTGGTCGGAGGAGACAGCTTGAGCAAGAAAAAACCGGACGCATTGCCCTTGAACCATTGCATGACGCATTTTGATGTGCAGGCCTGTGACACAGCGCACATTGGCGACTCCAGCATTGATGTTCAAACCGCGCGCGCTGCACAGGTTTGCGCCATTGCGGTCAGCTTTGGTTACAACGGCGGCGAACCGGTTGCAACATCAAAGCCCGACTTGTTGATCAATCACTTTGACGAACTACGCGGGCATGTGCTGAACCGCCCCTCATTGATCAGTCATTAAACAAATTCAGGAGTTTGAACATGGCATTGGTTTCCCTTCGACAATTGCTGGACCACGCAGCCGAATATGGCTATGGAATACCGGCGTTCAACGTGAATAATCTGGAACAGGTGCAGGCCATCATGCAGGCCGCACAAGCCACCTGCAGCCCGGTGATACTGCAGGCTTCAGCCGGGGCAAGAAAATATGCCGGCGAAGCATACCTGCGCCACCTTGTGTTGGCTGCGGTTGAAAGCCACCCGGACATTCCTGTTGTTCTGCATCAGGATCACGCCACCAGCCCGGCCATTTGCCAACAGGCGATTCGATCCGGATTCACCAGCGTGATGATGGATGGTTCGCTGATGAGCGATGGAAAAACACCGGCAAGCTACGACTACAACGTGCAAGTAACCCGACAGGTTTGCGACCTGGCTCACGCCATCGGCGTGTCGGTGGAAGGCGAACTGGGTTGCCTTGGGTCACTTGAAACCGGGCAAGCAGGTGAAGAAGACGGCATCGGTGCCGAAGGCGCACTGGACCATTCACAGTTGCTGACCGACCCGGCACAGGCCAAAGAATTTGTTGAACTGACAGGAGTTGACGCACTGGCCATTGCCATTGGCACCAGCCACGGCGCATACAAGTTCACGCGCAAACCGAGTGGCGACATTCTGGACATTGCGCGCATCGAAGCCATTCACGCCATGATTCCGAATACGCACCTGGTGATGCACGGCTCATCCAGCGTGCCGCAAGACTGGCTGGACATCATTCGCGAGTTCGGTGGCGAGATCAAGGAAACGTATGGAGTACCGGTGGAGGAAATTCAGCGTGGCATTGCACATGGTGTGCGCAAGGTGAACATTGACACCGACATTCGCCTTGCGATGACAGGCGCCATGCGCCGTGAAATGGCGTCAGCACGGTCTGAATTCGACCCGCGCAAGGCCTTGATTGCCGCCCGCAAAGCAGCACAAGCCCTGTGCGAGGAACGATTCAAGGCCTTCGGCTGCGAGGGGCGTGCCCAGCAAATTCGGGTCGTCCCCCTGGAAGCCATGGCACAAAACTACGCCGTAACGACCTGAACCGGTTGATCAGAAATTGGCAACCGCCATTTCTGTCACTGCCTGATAGCCGTTCACGATGCTGTCGCGCAGGCCGGGCACGGCGTTCAACACGTGGTCGGCAAAAAAGCGTGAAGTCAAAATCTTGTCGCTGTAGAAACTGTCTGTTTCGCCAGCCTTGATTTTCGCTTCTGCTGCCAGCAGCGCGCGCGCCATTTGCCAGCCTGCCACTGTAGTGCCCGCCAGTTTCAGGTAAGGCACTGAACCAGCAAACACGGCGTTGGGGTTGCTCTTCATGTTGTCGACAACAAACTGTGCAGCATCCAGGAATGAAGCACGGGCTGCATCCAGGCGGGCTGCCACTGCCTTGGCATGGGCAGAGTCCGATTCATTGAGTTGAACCACGGTGCGCGCAATTTCTGCACACAAGGTTTTCACCATGGCGGCGCCATCGCGGGAAGTTTTCCGACCCACCAGGTCGTTGGCCTGAATGGCGGTGGTGCCTTCATAAATGGTCAGAATCTTCGCATCGCGGTAGTACTGCGCTGCGCCTGTTTCTTCAATAAAGCCCATGCCACCGTGCACTTGCACACCAGTGGATGCCACTTCAATGCTCATTTCCGTAGACCAGCCTTTTACCAGCGGCACCATGAATTCATACACGGCCATGTTCTGTTTGCGTGTGGCTTCATCGGGGTGATAATGCGCAGCATCGTATGCTGCACCAGCCACACACGCCATGGCACGCGCGGCTTCAACTTGCGCACGCATGCTCATCAACATGCGCTTTACATCGGGGTGATGAATGATGGCAACGGCTTCGTTCGAAGAACCATCCACGGGGCGAGACTGAACACGATCGTTCGCGTAACGCACAGCTTGCTGGTAAGCACGCTCGGCCACACCAATGCCCTGCACACCCACCTGGAAGCGCGCTGCGTTCATCATCACAAACATGTACTGCAGGCCTTTGTTTTCTTCGCCCACCAAATAGCCAATCGCGCCCTGGCCTACGTCACCCTTGTTGTCGCCATACAGCAGAACAGCAGTTGGGGATGCCTTGATGCCCAGCTTGTGTTCAATCGATGCGCAATACACATCGTTGCGCTTGCCCAAAGAACCGTCGCCGTTGACCATGAACTTGGGCACCACAAACAGGCTAATGCCCTTCACGCCTTCAGGCGCATCGGGTGTGCGGGCCAACACCAGATGAACGATGTTCTCGGCCATGTCGTGTTCACCATAGGTGATGTAAATTTTTTGGCCAGAAATTCGATAAGTGCCGTCTTGCTGTGGCACGGCCTTGGAACGAACCATGGCCAAGTCCGAGCCAGCCTGTGGCTCGGTCAGGTTCATGGTGCCAGTCCATTCGCCGGAAATCATTTTGGGCAGGTAGGTTTCTTTTTGTTCCTGGCTGCCGGCAACCAGCAGTGCTTCAATTGCACCGTCGGTTAGCAGCGGGCACAGCGCAAAGCTGAGGTTGGCGCCATTGACCATTTCCATGCACGGTGTTGCCACCAACTTGGGCAGACCCTGACCACCAAATTCAGAAGGATGCTGCAAACCTTGCCAGCCCTGTTCGCCAAAGGCCTTGAAGGCCTGCTTGAAGCCTTTGGCTGTGGTTACAACGCCGTCTTTCCAGTTGGCGGCCTCTACGTCGCCCGACCAGTTCAGCGGGGCAACCACTTCACTGGTGAACTTCGCATTTTCGGTCAGCACTGCATCCACGGTTTCCTCGGTTGCGTCTTCACAACCGGGCAACTGGGATACCTGATCCAAACCGGCCAACTCTTTCAAGACAAACATCATGTCTTTGACTGGGGCGTTGTAACTCATTGTCGTCTCCTGATACAGCTTTGCGTTTTTTGATTTCTTACAATTTTTCAGTCAGTTGTGGCACCACGTCGAACAGGTCGCCCACCAAACCGTAATCGGCCACGCCGAAAATCGGTGCTTCGGGGTCTTTGTTCACAGCAACAATAACCTTGCTGTCTTTCATGCCAGCCAAGTGCTGAATGGCACCGGAAATGCCGAAGGCCATGTACAACTGGGGCGCCACAATTTTGCCTGTTTGGCCAACCTGCCAGTCGTTCGGTGCGTAACCTGCATCCACCGCAGCGCGTGATGCGCCAATGGCTGCGTTCAGCTTGTCAGCCAAGGGGTTCAACACGCTGAAGTTTTCAGCAGAACCCATGCCACGGCCACCGGAAATAATGGTGCTGGCAGCGGTCAATTCAGGGCGGTCGCTCTTGGCCACTTCACGGCTTACAAAAGTAGACTTGCCTGAATCGGCAACAGCATTCAGGTTTTCAATGGCAGCAGAACCACCTTCGGCCGCAACTGGGTCGAATGCGGTGGTACGCACGGTGATTACCTTGGTGGAATCCGATGATTGCACCGTGGCAATAACATTGCCCGCGTAAATTGGACGCGTGAATGTATCGGCACTTTCAACACTGATGATGTCGGAAATCTGCGCAACATCCAGCTTGGCAGCAACACGTGGCAACACGTTTTTGCCCACGCTGGTCGCGGGGGCCAGAATGTGGCCATAGTTGCCAGCAATGGCCAGAATTTGCGCGGCAAAGTTTTCGGCCAACTGGTCACCCAATGAATCAGAATCAGCGACCAATACTTTGGCCACGCCCACTGCTTTCGCGGCCTGTTCCGCAGCGGCACCACAACCCTTGCCGGAAACAAGCACGTGGATGTCGCCACCAATTTTCTGGGCCGCAGCGATGGTGTTCAGCGTGGCGGGCTTGATACTTTGATTGTCGTGTTCGGCAATAACGAGTACTGACATTTTTTGCTCCTTAGATCACTTTCGCTTCGTTCTTCAGCTTGTCAACCAACGTGGCCACATCGGGCACGGTGATACCAGCGGAACGTGTGGGAGGGTCGCTCACTTTCAGGGTTTTGATGCGAGGATCAACATCCACACCCAAGTCAGCAGGCTTGATGGTGTCGATCTGCTTTTTCTTGGCCTTCATGATGTTGGGCAAGGTCACGTAACGTGGCTCGTTCAGGCGCAAGTCGCTTGTTACCACCGCAGGCAAGCTCAGGCTGACTGTTTCCAGACCACCATCCACTTCACGGGTTACGTTCACTTTGCCACCCTCAACCACCACTTTGGATGCGAAGGTGCCTTGCGGCATGTCGGCCAAAGCAGCCAGCATTTGGCCAGTTTGATTGCAATCGTCATCAATGGCTTGTTTGCCCATGATAATCAGGTCAATGCCCTCTTTTTCAACGATGGCTTTCAAAATTTTGGCAACAGCCAATGGCTGCAATTCGACATCGGTTTCAACCAGAATACCGCGATCGGCACCAATGGCAGCGGCAGTACGCAAGGTTTCCACGCACTGGGCAACGCCACAACTGATAGCGATCACTTCAGTGGCAACGCCTGCTTCTTTCAGGCGAGTGGCTTCTTCAACAGCGATTTCATCGAAGGGGTTCATTGACATTTTCACGTTGGCGATATCCACGCCAGAACCATCGCTTTTGCAGCGAACTTTCACGTTGTAATCGACTACGCGTTTAACGGGTACCAGGATCTTCATGCAAGCCATCCCTTTGTTGAAATTGGAGAATAGATGATTGGATTATACGAAGCGTTTTGAGAAAAAACGCACGATCGTTCGATTTTTCATAGAGTGTACACTCTAAGGGACTTGCTGTCGAGGTTATCGGTAGCGGGCGCAGATCGAATTCATGGCCCCAAAACAGCGCTCATCTATTTTGCCCCGGCCCCAAGCGGCATTCACAGCTGGGCTCAGTGCTGCCAGCCGCACCTGCTGAATCACATTCAGTTCACAGAGCTTATCGACATTCCGGTTGGCTTCCTCCAGCGACGAAGGGTTGAACAGCAGGTGGTCGTGCGCTAGTTCGCGCACACCCGCAAGCCGCTCTTCCGAATAAGGTACCGGAGTCGAGAAAATCATGTTGCAGCCAAAGCCTCTACATGGGCATGCACAGAATCGGCCAGGGCCTCCAGTTCATACCCACCTTCCAGTGTGCTGACCAGCTTGCCATCACAGTATTCATCGGCCACGCGAACCAGAAATTTTGTTATCCAGCCATAATCTTCCGTGGTCAGGGTCATGTCAGCCAGCGGATCACTTTCGTGTGCATCAAACCCGGCAGACACCAACACCAGTTGCGGCTTGAACCGGTCAATAGCATCCACCCAGTGGGTTTGAATGGCATGTTTGATTTCCTCCCGGCCACCGCCTGGTTGAATCGGGCAATTCACCATGTTTCTTGCACCGTCCAGCCCACCACTGAAAGGGTACAGCGGCGATTGAAAGGTGCTGCACATCAAAATTTTCGGGTTGTTGGCAAACACATGTTCAGTGCCGTTGCCGTGGTGCACATCAAAGTCGACAATCAGCACCCGTTCCAGCCGATAGGCATCAATGGCGTGTTGCGCAGCAATCGCCACGTTGTTGAACACGCAAAAGCCCATGGCACGGTCCACGCAAGCATGGTGGCCCGGCGGACGCACGGCACAAAAAGCATTGTTCACGGCGTGCGCCATGACCAGATCGACCGCATGCACGCAAGCACCGGCAGCGCGACGGGCTGCATCGAGCGAGAATTCCGACAAAGTAGTGTCTCCATCAATGTCGATGTTGCGCTTTAGCGGAAAACGCGCCTTGATACTTTCAACATAAGCCGGGGCGTGCACCGCAGTGACCGCAGCCCAAGGTACGGCTGGGGCATCGCAATGCACCAGCCGTGGCCACAGATCAGACGACTCAAGCCGCTGGCGAATCACCCGCAAGCGGGCCATGCTTTCAGGATGACCCACACCCGGGTTGTGCAGGGCGCAATCAGAATGGGAAATAAAGGCAGTGGTCATGGCTCATGCCCAAACAGCGTGTGGATGCTGGGTTATAGTGAATACAAGACCCTCTATTGACTGCAAGCACGCACCGGGTCGACCTTGTTTACCGCTTATTACGCCCATACCGGACATGCTGACTCCTTTTTTGACCACTCATCGAATATTCAAATACTTAGCCTCCATTCTAATCAGCACAGCGCTGTGCACTCAAGCCGTGCAGGCAGAAGACACCAACCGGGTGAATTTTGCCGACAGCGTGCAAGCCAAGGCCATGGCCCAGCGCCTGCAGGAAAAAGAAGGCATTGCTGTGGCAGACACCCTTGCCTTGCTGCAAAAAGCAGAGTTGTTGCCCCAGGTGGTGCAAGCCGTCAAGCCGCCAAAAACCAAGGGCGTGCGCAACTGGGACACCTACCGCAACCGTTTTGTGGAGCCCTACCGAATTCGCAAAGGCGTGGAATTCTGGAATGAGAATGCCGGAATTTTGAAAGAAGCCGAGGCCAGGTATGGTGTTCCGCAGGAAGTGATTGTGGCCATCATCGGGGTGGAAACCATTTATGGTCAGCACATCGGCAACTACCGTGTACTTGATTCACTGGCCACGCTGGCCTTTGCCTACCCCGAGGGTCAGAAAGACCGTTCAGAATTTTTTCTGAACGAACTGGAAGCCTTCATTGCACTGTGCAACAAAACACACCTGGATGCACTGGAAGTGAAAGGATCATATGCGGGTGCAATTGGCCTGGGCCAATTCATGCCAAGTTCATGGATAGCTTATGCTGTTGATGGCGATGCAGACGGAATTGTAGATTTGTTTAACAGCAGGAAAGACGCCATTTTCAGCGTGGCCAACTTCCTGAAAGTGCATGGCTGGGAAACCGGCAAGGCCACCCGTGTACTGGTAGACATTCAGCACGCCGACAACCTGACCGAACTGCTGGCCCCCGACATTGTGCCCACGTTCACGCCCGCCGTGTTACACGAAAAAGGTGTGAAGCTGACGGGCCAAGCCCTGCCCGACGAAAAGCTGGCGCTGATTGAACTGGTTCGCGGCGAAGCCGAAACTGCCTACGTGGCGGGCGGACAAAACTTCTATGTGGTAACCCGCTACAACCGAAGTTCCTTCTATGCCAACGCCGTACTTGAATTAAGCGAAGCATTGAGGTTGAGAAAGCGCATGGCGAACTGATTTGCCAAATTACGCCGGAAACACGCCGGTCGACAAATACCGATCGCCACGGTCGCACACAATAAACACGATGGTGGCGTTTTCAACTTCTTCTGCAATTTTCAGTGCAATGTGCGCTGCGCCGGCTGCTGAAATACCGCAGAAAATGCCCTCTTCCGCCGCCATTTTGCGCGCCATGTCTTCGGCTTCAAGTTGTGTAACCTGCACCACACGGTCTACGCCCTCTGGCTTGTATATTTTTGGCAGGTATTCCTGTGGCCACTTGCGAATACCGGGAATTTGCGAACCTTCGCTGGGTTCAGCGCCAATAATTTGAACATTCGGGTTTTGGCTTTTCAGGTATCGCGAAACACCCATAATAGATCCGGTGGTGCCCATGGCACTCACAAAGTGGGTCACTTTACCAGTCGTATCGCGCCAAATTTCCGGGCCTGTTGTTTCGAAGTGGGCCAGCGGATTGTCTTCGTTGGCAAACTGATCGAGAATTACGCCCTTGCCCTGGTCGCGCATTTGCTCAGCCAAATCGCGTGCGTATTCCATGCCGCCTTTTTGTGGGGTCAGAACAATTTCCGCGCCAAACGCACGCATGGTTTGACGGCGTTCAATACTGAGGTGTTCCGGCATGATGAGCACCATGCGGTAGCCTCGAATGGCGGCCGCCATGGCAAGTGCAATGCCCGTATTGCCAGACGTTGCTTCAATCAGGGTGTCGCCGGGCTTGATGGTGCCACGTGCCTCAGCGCGCTTGATCATGGAAATTGCAGGGCGGTCTTTGACCGAACCCGCCGGGTTGTTGCCTTCCAGTTTGCCCAGAACGACATTGCCACGGTCGGCGTTGCCTTGGCCTGGCAAGCGTTGCAATTGCACCAGTGGGGTGTTGCCAATGGTGTCTTCAATGGTGAGGTATTTCAAAGCCGGATCACTTTATTCAACAAGGTAATCCAGCTATTTTACTGCGCTTGCGCGGCGCGTGCTCAATATGAACGCTTAATGCAGATGCACAACACCATCACGCAAAGCCGGGCGGTGCTCGATCCACTGCGGCAACAACGACGCAAGAATCATCGTGAACAAGCCCAGCACCATGCCCAGCAACTGGGGGGGCCACACTTCGCTTGGAAAGAAGTTTTTGGCAATCAACCAGCTGCTAACCCCCACAATAATGGAAAAAACCGCACCTTGTGACGTGGCCTTTTTCCAGTACAGGCCAAACACCAGTGGCACGAACGCTGCGGCCAGCGTAATTTCGTAGGCGCTTTCCACCATCTCGAAAATGGACGATTCACTGTTGATGGCAAAGGCCACCACAATGATTGTGAACACAAACACCGACACACGCATGGTGAGCAACAAGGCCTTGTCGTCCATTTTCGGGAAAGCCACTTTCACAATGTTTTCCGAGAAGGAAACAGCAGGCGCCAACAAAGTGGCGCTTGAGGTGCTCATGATTGCCGACAGCAAGGCACCAAAAAACACGATTTGCGCAAACAGGGGCGTGTGGTTCAATACCAGGTTGGGCAACACCATTTGCGAATCTTCCGACACCATGGCTGTGAAAGTAGCGGGGTCGATCATGATGGCACCATAGGCCAGAAATACCGGAATAAAGGCGAAGAAGAAATAGAGGGAGCCACCCAGTACAGCACCACGCACCGCCGTTTTTTCATTTTTCGCGGAACTGATTCGCTGAAAAATATCCTGCTGGGGAATAGAACCAAACGCCATGGTCAGGAATGCACCCACGAAAGGTACCCACATCACATAACTGAATTCTTCGGGGAAAAACTGCAACTTGCCCGCCGCTTCGGCATGGTCCACCACCGTGGCCACACCACCGGCCAGGTCGGCCACAATCCACATGATGTAAACCAAACCGGCCGCAATCACGACCATTTGAATGAAGTCGAGTACAGCCACAGACAACATGCCACCGAACAAGGTGTAAATGAGCACCACGCTGGCGCCAATCACCATGCCCCATTCCTGTGAAACGGCGCCATCACTGAGCACGTTGAAGATCAAGCCCAGCGCGCTGATTTGTGCTGCAACCCACCCCAGATACGACACCACAATGCAGGCACTGCAAAACACTTCCACCGCCCGGTTGTAACGCACGCGGTAGTAGTCGCCCAAGGTCAGCAGGTTCAAGCGGTAAATTTTGGGGGCAATGAACAAGCCGGCCAGAATCAGGCACATGGACGCGCCGAAAGGGTCTGCCACAATACCGCCCAAGCCCTCTTCCACAAAAGTGGAAGAAATGCCCAGCACGGTTTCCGAGCCAAACCAAGTGGCAAACACCGTGGCGGTAACAATGGGCAATGAAAGGTGTCGGCCTGCAACGGCGTAGTCGGCCGTGCTTTTGACATTTCGGGCCACATACAGGCCAATCAGGACAGAAACCAGCAAATACGCAACTACAGAGGCAAGCAACATTGTTAAAACCCACCAGTGAACAAGAAATGATTGCGGATTATAGGCAAGAAACGTGCACGTTGCTAGAACAAGCCTTTCGGGCCCGTATAACCCACTAAATATGGCCACAGCAAATCGAGTGCCACCACACCAAACAGCACAGCAAGCATCAGCACCATCCAGAACAGGGCGCGGTTCAAACGCTTTTGCTGCTTGGCCAGTTGCTCTATCTGGTTGTCAACCCGGTCATTGGACTGGGTCAAACTTTGGTGCAGCAAACGCGGCAAAGCTGGCAAAATTTGCGACCATTGTGCGGCTTCCCATTGCAGGGAAGACTGAAAACCTTTGAAGCCTATTTGCTGGTGCATCCAGTTCTCAAGGTAGGGTTTGGCCGTTTTCCAAAGGTCAAGATCGGGATCAAGCTGACGACCCAAACCCTCCACGTTCAACAGGGTTTTTTGCAACAACACCAGTTGCGGTTGAATTTCTACATTGAAGCGGCGAGAGGTTTGAAACAGGCGCATCAGCGCTTGCCCCAGCGAAATTTCTTTCAGTGGTTTGCCGAAGAAGGGTTCAATACAGGCCCGAATGGCCGATTCCAGTTCATCGATGCGTGTGCCCTTGGGCACCCAGCCCGATTGCACATGAAGTTCAGCCACCCGTTTGTAGTCTTGCCGAAAAAAGGCGAGAAAGTTTTGTGCCAGGTATTGTTTGTCCACATCGCTGAGTGTTCCCACAATGCCAAAATCAAGCGCAATGTAGCGGCCGAAATCTTCGGGCTGATCACCCACATAAATATTGCCGGGGTGCATGTCCGCGTGGAAAAAACCGTCGCGAAACACCTGCGTGAAAAAAATTTCAACGCCCTCGCGAGACAGCTTTTTCAAATCAATATTGTGTTCAAGCAGCCGTTCTTTCTGCGAAATCGGAATGCCATGCATGCGCTCCATGGTGATCACAGTACTGCAGCAATAATCCCAATACATTTCGGGTACACGCAACAGGTGCCCGCTGCCCGATTCCGCTGAAAAATTGCGGCGCAACTGCGATGCATTGGCCGCTTCACGCATCAAATCCAGTTCGTCGTGCAGGTATTTGTTGAACTCAGCCACCACCTCGCGGGGCTTCAACCGCTTGCCATCAGATGAAATTTTTTCAATCCACTGGGCTGCGGTTTTCATCAAGGCAAGGTCTTTGTCAATCACCTCGATCATGCCGGGGCGCAGCACTTTCACCGCCACTTTTTTGCCTTCGTGTTCGCCGGCCCGAACGACTGCGAAGTGAACCTGCGCAATGGACGCACTGGCCACAGGGATGTTCTGGAAATCCAGAAACATGTCGTCGATCTGGCGACCAAGGCTGGCCTCAATCAATTCACGCGCTTTTTCCGAGGAGAATGCTGGCACCTGGTCTTGCAGCTTGGCCAGTTCATCGGCCACATCTTCGGGCAACAGGTCGCGCCGGGTTGACAGCAATTGACCAAACTTCACGAACAGTGGGCCAAGGTCTTCCAGTGCCCTTCGCATGCGTTCGCCACGGGGCGCCTGCACATGCGAGCGCGATGAAATCAAGGTAAGGAACCATTTGGCCAAACCGTTGTTGATGGAATCGGCCGCTGTCAGGAACAGGCCATATTTCCGGGCAACCAGCACAATGCGTGCCAAACGGCGAAGCTTCATGACTGCCCACCCAGCTTGGCCAAACGCTTTTCGAGGCGGGCCACTTCGTCGCGCAGCTGGTTTACTTCGCCACGAAAAGCGTCAAATTCAGACGCGGTGGGGGCCATGGACTTTTCATGCACCACATATTCACGCAAATTGTTTTTAAAGCGCTGCACCACATCGCGGGCATTCGTGCCGAAGGCCGACAAGGTATTCATCACCCAAACAGCCTGCGCGTCGCCCGCCACACGGGCCAAATCACGCTCGGGATCCCAGCTTAGGTCGTTGATGACCGTGGACACGGTTTGCGCAAAATCCATGTCGCCTTCAATGGCGGCCTTTCTGGACATGGCATTGGGGTTGCTGACCGAACCGATCAAATCAGCCCATTGCATGGAAATTTGCGTGTCTGCTGGTGCAGCAACGCCGTTGCTGGCTGCGCTGGGCTGAAAATAACCCTGGTCGTTCACGCGCAACCCCAACTGCATGGGCGCAATGCGGAGGGCAAGCACCTTGCCCGCTTCTTTTTGCAACTTGAATTTGCTGCTGCGCTGCTGGTCAAGCAGATGGTTCAACACCAAGCACACCATTTGAGTGACCGCGCCAGACATAAAACCCAAGGGCGCGGACAACAAGCCCCCTGCCGCTACCAGGCTTTTGGACTGGCCAGCAGAAAACAATTTGGAGGCAAACTGGAAAAGCAATTCGGGGGGACTGGCCAAGGCACACTTCCAACAATCAAAATTTGTTTGAGTGTAACCCAGCCGGGCAGGCCAAGCCCGGCGGGTGGGTTCAAAAATTACAGATTGTGAATGCCTGACAGCACCCAGCCACCGCCAGACACGGGGCGAGACATAATCCACAATTCGTTGATTTCTGCAGCGGCGGCATCTTGCTCTTCGCGCAGCATGCCCGTGAAAGCCACCGTGGCAATTTGCTCATCCACATCAGTTTCGAAACCAATCAACTGGGCATCCAGGGTAACCACATCCGTGCGGTTTACAGTGTTGCCGCGGGATTCGATCTCGGTTTTCAGGTGATCAACCACCTCATCGCTGCAATATTCACGCAGACCCGCCACATCGCCCTTGTCGAACACACCTTGCATGGTCACGAAAAACTTCTTCGCGCTGTTCACAAAATTGGCTTCATCAAAGCCGGCAGGCAATTCTTTAAGGGGTGTACTTGCCGGCATGGGCGCATCAAACGCATCTGCATTGCCGAACTGGCCGAAACCCTGATTGCCACCGGGCTGCCCCATGCCGGGCACGGGATCATTCACCGGGCCTTGACGGTAACTATTGCTATTGCCAACAGAACCGCCGGGCACACTGTAGGCTGGGCGCTGCTTGCTGGCCTGCTGCCCACGCAACATGCGCACCAGAAATACAACTGCAAACACGGCGGCTGCGATCAACAGCATGGTTCCCAGAAATTCGGCCATGCCCGCGCCAAAACCAAGGTAACCAAACAGGGCTGCCAAACCCAAACCTGCCGCCAAGCCACCCAATGGGCCCAGAAAACGGTTGCGGGGGGCAGCAGCGCCCGTGGTGGATGTTCCGGAATTGGTCGCCTGTTGCTTGCTGGGCGCCGTGGATGTGGTGCCTGAAGGTGATGTCGGGGTGGTTTTCTGAAACTGGGAAGGCGCAGTGCGGCCAAAACTGCCGCCACCGCCCAAACGGCGGGCTTCCGCATCGGTTGGCAGCACACTTAAACTTAAAAAGGCAGCAACCACTGCCAACACAGACAATCGAACAGACCAAACACGGGTTTTCAAAGCAAAAGCCTCCTGAGTATTGATAATTTGCTTGTAGCGGATAGACCGGATCAAGCGAATTTGGTTCCTTGGTGCAAAGCCACCACTCCAGCAGTGAAGTTGGTGTACTTCACTTGGTCGAAACCATTTTCAAGCATGATGCCCTTCAGGGTTTCCTGATCCGGGTGCATGCGAATGCTTTCGGCCAGGTATTGGTAACTGGCACTGTCTTGCGCCACGATTTGACCAATTTTTGGCAACACCTGAAAGGAATACAGGTCGTAAGCGGGTGCCAGCAAAGGGTTCACCTTCGAGAACTCGAGCACCAGCACTTTTCCACCGGGTTTGATCACACGGCGCATTTCAGCCAAAGCCACGTTTTTGTGGGTCATATTGCGCAAACCAAACGCCACGGTGACCACATCAAAGTAATTGTCAGGAAATGGCAGTTTTTCAGCATCGCACAATGCCATTTTGGGCAAATACCCATGATCAATCATGCGGTTGCGACCAACGCGCAACATGCTTTCATTGATGTCCGTCAGCCACACTTCGCCACCGGGACCCACTTTGTCGAGAAAGGCTTTGCTGAGGTCGCCGGTGCCACCGGCAATGTCCAGCACCCGCATGCCAGGCCGAACGCCCGCTGCGCGAACCGTGCTGGCTTTCCAAAGGCGGTGCATGCCGCCCGACATCAGGTCGTTCATGATGTCGTATTTGGCGGCGACCGAGTCAAACACCTCGGCCACTTTCCTGGCTTTCTGGTCCTCGGGCACCTTCTCGAACCCGAAATCGGTAATTTTGTCGTTCATGGTTTTAGTGGCTTGCGCAGGCGCCGCCCTTCTTTTGTTCAAATGGAATGTTTTCAGGGGCATTGGGCTCGCGGCTGGCACCGGCGGCCTTCATGCGTTCCAGGTAGTCTTCCCACAGGCCTTCCTGGTTTTCACCCATCCACAGCAGATATTGCCAACTAAACAGGCCTGAATCGTGACCATCCGAGAAAAACGGCTTGACCGCATACATGCCCACTGGCTCCAGATTGGTAATACTGACTTCTTTTTTGCCCACTTGCAGGGTTTCCTGCCCAGGGCCGTGACCACGTACTTCGGCTGAGGGTGAATACACACGCAACAGCTCGAACGGCAGGTTAAAACACGCCCCGGTGTCAAACTCGATCTCGAGAACACGTGATTTCTGGTGAACCACAATGCGGGTTGGGGTAGGAATGTTGGTGGTTTCCATGCTGCGTTGAATCTTTGGGATACGTAATCCTCAAGTGTATCTCATCGCGGCGGGCTACGGTTTGCAACAGGCTCGGTGATTAATTTGATGACGATTCATTCAAGTGTCATATTACTGTCATGTTAATCCACTACTTTAGGTGGCATTGCACAAGATCAAATAAGCCAAGGAAAGGAACACACGATGTCCAGCACCATTTTAGTTGTAGAAGATGAACCAGCGATTGCAGAACTGATTGCGGTGAACCTTAGCTTTGCTGGGCACAAAGTGCTGCGCGCCACCGATGCAGACCAGGCCAAAACCCTGATCACCGCAGAACTGCCCGATTTGGTGCTGCTGGACTGGATGCTGCCGGGAAAAACCGGCATTCAGTTTGCCCATGAACTGCGTGGTCATGAGCGTACACGCGCTGTGCCCGTGATCATGCTGACAGCCCGCACGGAAGAACAGGACAAAGTGGACGGCCTTGAAGCGGGTGCAGACGACTACATCACCAAGCCCTTCTCGCCCAAGGAATTGCTGGCACGAATCAAGGCTGTGTTGCGCCGCCGCGCGCCCCAACTGACAGACGACATTGTGGAAGTACACGGCTTGAAGCTGGACCCTGTGACGCACCGCATCATGGGTCATGACAAAATCATCGACATGGGCCCCACAGAATTCCGCCTGCTGCACTTTTTCATGACCCACCCCGAGCGCGTGCACAGCCGCACCCAGTTGCTGGATCAAGTTTGGGGCGACCACGTGTTTGTGGAAGAGCGCACAGTGGATGTACACATTCGCCGCCTGCGGCAGGCACTGACCATTTCAGGCCATGACCGCCTGATTGAAACGGTTCGGGGTGCTGGCTACCGTTTTACCGCAACGCAAAGTGAAGGTGCATTGAACTAAGGACACCCCCCGGCGGGATATTCCCCTAAAATACGCATCTATGGCATTCATCCTTTTTCGATTGATTTTACTGGCCATGGTGCTGGTTGCTGCCGCCATTGTGGGCCAAATGATTGCTGGCCACAAAGGCGCGGTGGCGGGTTCTATTTTGGCCTCGCTGTTTGTGTATGCCCTGCACGTGCGGTCTGGCCTGCGAATTATTGAGTGGCTGGACAACTTCAAGGTTGAAAACGTACCCGATGTATCGGGCTGGTGGGACGACCTTGCTGCCAAGCTGTTTCGCTACCTTCGCTTGCACCAGCGCCAGCAGCAGGCACTGACCAATGCCCTGGTTTCATTTCGCACCGCCGCGCAAGCCCTGCCCGATGGGGTGGTCACGCTCGATTCGGAAGGTCACATTTCCTGGTGCAACGACACCGCACAAGAACACCTTGGCCTGAAACTGGGCAGTGACATTGGGCAGCCGCTGATCAACCTGGTGCGCAATCCGAATTTTTCCCAGTACATTCGAAGCCGGTCTTGGGAACAACCCTTGATCATGACCGCGCCGCGCAGCCGCAGCAAGGTGCTTTCCGTGCAACTGGTCAGCTACGGCGACCAGCAAATGCTGGTGCTTTCCCGCGATGTAACCCAGGTTGAAAAACTGGAACGCATGCGCCGCGACTTCATTGCCAATGTATCGCATGAACTGAAAACACCGCTCACCGTACTCAGCGGCTTTCTGGAAACTTTCCGCGACCTGCCGTTGAGCAAAAAACAGCAAACCGAGTACCTGAACCTGATGTACACCCAGGCCAACCGCATGCAAAACCTGGTGGAAGACCTGCTTGCATTGTCTGCGCTGGAATCATCCCCCAACGCCGGTGAAGGTGGCGAGCCGGTTGATTTAAGCGGAATTGCTCAAAAAACCGGCGATGAAGCGCAGCAACTGTCTGCGGGCAAACATGAAATTTCCGTGGATGTGGAAAAAGGTTTGGTGGGGTTTGGCAACTCAACAGAAATATTCAGTGCGTTCTCAAACATTGTGACCAATGCTGTGCGCTACACGCCTGAAAAGGGAAACATCACCATTACCCTGCGCCGGGCGGAAAACGAGATTGGCAAAGCCTGCGCCGCATTTGTGGTGCGCGACACGGGCATAGGTGTTTCACCCGAACACATTCCTCGATTGACTGAGCGTTTTTATCGCGTTGACCGCAGCCGTTCACGCGAAAGCGGTGGTACCGGCTTGGGCCTGGCGATTGTGAAGCATGTGGTGCAACGCCATGATGGTGAACTGGACATTCAAAGCCGGCCGAATGCGGGCAGTACATTTACGATTTTGATGCCGCTGGCGAAGGCTGGTTTGGCTTCGAAGCCTGTGGTTTCTGAAGCAACGACTATTTGAGCGAAGCATATCGGTATGGCGTTCGAAGTGGCGCTCGACTTGAATGCTGTACCGCCTTGCCTAAGCAATGCTTCTTGATCCGGCTTGATGCTTCTGGCGTGGGGCATGCGAAACACACAGCGTCACCGTAAGCCCACAGCAAACCCACGTAATCGACAAAGGCACGCTTTTAACCTTTGTTTTCAAGTAAATCTTGCATCAAGGGTTAGGCCCGAAAACAGGGTCCTGCGGTACACTTGCTCTTATGCCAAAAGCACCTCAGATCAATCTAATTCGAGCAATTTGCCCCATTGTATTGGTTGCGATTCTTTTGGGTTTGTCTTGGGTTGAATTGTTGCCCGAGTTGGACACTGTAACGCTGGATGCTCAGCAGCGTTTGCAGATTCGTTTCTCCCAATCTTCAAACAGTAAAGCCAGCGAGTTACTGCCTCGCCTGAATCCTGTGATTGTAGGTATGGACGATCAATTTGTTGATCAGGTCGAAACGCCAATTGCCCTTAGTCATGTTTGGATTGCCAAATTGCTGGAGGCTTTGGCCTCAGCCAAACCGGCTGTAATCGGGGTTGATTTTGCCTTTCCCGTTAAACGTTTTGATTCGATTTACCTTGCGGACAATCCGCAAGTTAATTTTCATCAACGGTTGATACAGGGCCTTGCCAACGCAAGTCGTTCAGTACCGATTGTTGCGATCAAGGTATGGGATTCAGAGAAATCAGATTTCAGCCCGATTCACCCTGATTTTCAAAACGTATTGGACAGCCAGCCCGGCGAGTTTGAGGCGGTAACCTCCGCGATGTTTTGTCAGGATGTGGACGGAATGATCCGGACACTTCCAGATTCAGTGTGCCAGCCAGACGACACAGAACACGGTTTGGCCAATGAAATGGCTGTGGCCATGGGTTTGCCAGGAGTTAAAGCCGGGTGGATTGATTTCAGTATTGGCGAAAAATTTGATTACATCCCGATGATGGATGTGATTCAGGCGAGTGAGCGTGGCGACAAAGCGTGGCTTAGCTCCCGGTTTGAGGGTCGACCTGTGCTTTTTGGTGCGGTAATGCAGAACATGGACAGTCATTTTTCACCGCATCCTTTGGCGGCTTGGTTGGGGGACACAACCTACGTGCCGGGTGTTCTTTTTCATGCTCAAATTTTTCGCAGTATTGTAAGTGAACGGGGTATCAAGGCACTCCCTGATTGGATTCCGATTGTTTTAACACTTGTTACAGCGACTTTGTGGTGGCTACCATCACAGCGTTTGTTTGAGTTGTCAGTGCTTGTGATGATGCTTAGTGCTACTGTAGTTCAAGTGCTGCTGATTCACCGGTCTTTGTGGTTGCCTTTGAGTTTGATGTGGTTGTGCGGGGCTTCGCTGGTGGTTTTGCGGCTTGTGTTTGACAATATTGTTAACTTGTCTGAAAAGCGGCGACTTAAAAAAGTATTTGGAGGGTATGTCAGCCCTTCAGTGCTTGATGGAATATTGAAGGGGTCGATTGACGGATCTGGGCAAGGCAAAGAGGTTGAGGTTGCCATTCTTTTTTCAGATATTCGTGGATTTACTCGCTTCGGAGAAAAGCACTCAGCCGAGCAAGTGGTGCAGTTGCTCAATGATTATTTTGGACGGATGACACGTGTGGTGCATGAGTCTGGGGGCACTGTCGACAAGTTCATCGGAGATGGTTTGATGGCCTTTTTTGGTGCACCCAATTCATTGCTAAGGCCTGCCACGCAAGCTGCCTGTTGTGCCCTGAAAATGCAGAATGAACTAGAAAGTTTCAATCAGACGCTTGAAGCAAGGGGGCAGCAACCCATTCAGATCGGCATTGGATTGCATTTTGGGTGGGCGGTGATTGGTCACATTGGCAGCCCGGATCGTTTCGAATACACGGCGATTGGCGATACGGTCAACGCCACTGCGCGAATTGAAAGTTTGAGCAAAGACCTGGGCACATCTGTATTGTGTTCGAAAGCATTTGCTGAGAGGATGAATCAAGAAGACTCAATACCTGTTGATAAACACTTTGCCGAGTTTCCGAATTTAGGTAATCTGAAGATGACAAATTTTGGGCCGCAAGCGTTAAAGGGGCGAGCCGACATGGCGGTTTTTGGAATGGAAATGAAGCGATGATCAAGCCTTTTAAATTGTACCGAATGAACGCATTGATTGCTTGTTCGAGAAACTCATGTATCGCTTTGACAGCTGTTATGCTCACTTTGCAGGTTAATACTGGGCAAGCTGAATCTGGCGATGTCAACACCAAGGACATTCAAGAACAGAAAACGGAAGACGTAAGACCGTCGGCGATGCCATCGCCGCCGCCAAGTCCGTCGGCAACGCCGCCGCAGGGCTCTGGGGAAATGATGAGAATGCCGCAAGATGAAGAAAGCACCAGGCAGAAAAAGCATAAGCCAGTGGCTGGCGGTGTTGTTATTCGCAAAGATGCCACAGACGAACGCGGTGCCGACTGACAAATTTTTTTCTAGCTGAGCACACGGGCTGCAACTTAGCCCGGAAACGCAGCCAGCAATTCAGCCCGCAAGGCCAGCATCCATTTCGGCTTGGAATCAAACACCCATTGCTGCCGGGGCGACAGCGAAACACCTGCTTTGGCCGCAGCCCACACCGGCGCAGGAAAGTGTTTGTCGTCCGTAAACCGCGGAATGACATGCCAGTGCAAATGCGGCACAACATTGCCCAAGGTGGCAATGTTGGCTTTGTCGGCTTTGAACACACGCAGTACAAACTGTTCAAGCACCACCACTGCATCCATGCACAGCATGCGGTCTTCTCGACTTAAATCAGAAAACTCACGCACATGATCGTTCCAGACCAGACGAAGAAAGCCGGGGTAATCGGCATCCATTGCTTCGATCACGCGGAACTTGCTGCAGTTAAAAACCCAATCGCCGCCCGGTGTGGCACACAGGGGGCAATTGGCGTTTTGCTCAACGTTATCTGTCATACCAGAATACGTTCAATGCCGCCGTCGTTCGCGTCTTTCACGTAGTTCTGCAACCAGTCCTTGCCCAGCACATGCTTGGCAACTTCCACCACAATGTAGTCGGCCTCAAGATTGGCATCGTCGCTGTAGCGGCTCAAACCCTGCAGACAAGACGGGCAGCTGGTCAGAATTTTTACATTCGCCTGGGGTGCCTTCTCTCGCAGCTTGTCGGCGCCCTTGCGCATTTCCTCTTCCTTGCGGAATCGAACCTGTGTGGCCACGTCGGGACGTGACACACCAAAGGTGCCTGACTCGCCACAGCAGCGGTCATTCTTGGTGATGTTCTGACCTTGCAGATCGCTGTTCATCAACTGGTTCACAACCTTCAACGGGTCGTAGGTTTTCATGGGCGTGTGGCAAGGGTCGTGGTACATGTACTGCGTACCTGTCACGTTGTCCAGCTTCACGCCTTTTTCCATCAGGAATTCGTGAATGTCGATGATGCGGCAGCCGGGGAAAATCTTCTCGAATTCATAACCCTGCAACTGGTCGTAACACGTGCCACAGCTGACCACCACGGTTTTAATGTCGAGGTAGTTCAGTGTGTTGGCCACGCGGTGGAACAGCACGCGGTTGTCGGTGATCATTTTCTCGGCTTTGTCGTACTGCCCTGCCCCGCGCTGCGGGTAGCCGCAACACAGGTAGCCGGGTGGCAACACGGTTTGCACGCCCACATTCCACAACATGGCTTGCGTGGCCAAACCCACTTGGCTGTACAAGCGTTCAGAACCGCAACCGGGGAAGTAAAACACCGCTTCCGTGTCGGCCTGCGTGGTTTTGGGGTTGCGAATCACCGGTACGTAATCGCTGTTCTCAATATCCAGCAACGCGCGCGCAGTTTTCTTGGGCAAACCACCGGGCATGGGCTTGTTGATGAAGTGAATCACCTGCTCACGAATCGGTGCCTTGCCCACGGTGGCGGGCGGCTTGGCGATTTGCTTGTTCAACATGCCCAGCGACTTGGCGACTTTGTAAGCGCCGCGTTGCAGCTTGTAGCCAATACCGGTCATGCCCACACGCATGGCCTTGATGGTGGCTGGGTCTTTCGCGTTCAGGAAAGTCATGGCCAAGGCAGTGCCGGGGTTGAAACTTTTCTTGTCCATCTTGCGCAGCAAGGCGCGCATGTTCATGGACACATCGCCAAAGTCGATATCAACCGGGCATGGGGTCAAACACTTGTGGCACACCGTGCAGTGGTCAGCCACGTCTTCAAATTCTTCCCAATGCTTGATGGACACACCACGGCGGGTTTGTTCTTCATACAGGAAAGCCTCGACCAACAAGGATGTGGCCAGAATTTTATTGCGCGGGCTGTACAGCAAGTTGGCACGCGGCACGTGGGTGGAACACACGGGTTTGCACTTGCCACAACGCAAACAATCTTTTACCGAGTCGGCAATTGAACCGATGTCGCTTTGGCTCATGATCAGGCTTTCATGGCCCATCAAATTGAAGCTGGGCGTGTAGGCGTTGGTCAAATCGCCACCCGGCAACAACTTGCCTTTGTTGAAACGGCCTTCCGGGTCAATGCGTTGCTTGTAATCCTGGAAAGGCTGCAACTCTTCCTTGGTCAAGTACTGGTATTTGGTAATGCCAATGCCGTGTTCACCGGAAATAACGCCATCCAGATTGCGGGCAATTTGCATGATGCGGTCCACGGTGCGTTCCGCTTCGTGCAGCATTTCATAATCGTCGGAATTCACCGGAATGTTGGTGTGCACATTGCCGTCGCCTGCGTGCATGTGCAAGGCCACGAACAAACGGCCACGCAACACCTGCTTGTGAATGGCCTTGCATTCTTCCATCACGGGCACAAACACACCGCCCTCAAAAATGCGGTTCAGGTTGTGGCGCAGCTCGGTCTTCCAGCTAACGCGAATGGTGCGGTCTTGCAGCACATCAAACACAGTGACTTCGGGCTGATCGGCAAGGCGCTTTTCCAGCGCGGCATCCAGATGACCCAAGCCAATGGTTTTCAGAATGGGGTTGGCCTGTGCCAGGGGCATGTTCATGTTGCCAAGCAACCAGCTCCAGCGGTCGTGCGTGGCTTCAAGCAATTCAACAGCACGGCCAACACGGTCGCCCACCAAATCTTCGGTAGATAGCTTGGTGGAATCGACTTCGTCTGTTTTGCCCAAGGTAAGCGGCTTCTCGAAAAATGAACGCAGCGCAGCAACCAGTTTCAGCTTGTTGCGGATCGACAGTTCAATGTTGATGCGCTCAATTTCATCGGTGTATTCGCCCATGCGCGGCAGGGGAATCACCACGTCTTCGTTGATCTTGAAGGCATTGGTGTGGCGTGCAATTGCCGCGGTACGGGCACGGTCGAGCCAGAACTTTTTGCGGGCTTCGGGGCTAACGGCCACAAAGCCTTCACCGGCGCGGCCATTGGACAGGCGAACCACTTCAGAAGCGGCCTGAGCCACCGCATTTTCGTCGTCGCCCACAATGTCGCCGAACAACACCATTTTCGGGAAGGCGCCGCGCTTGGATTTCGGGCTGTACTTCACTGCCCGCAAATAGCGCTCGTCCAGGTGCTCAAGGCCCGCCAAAATGGCGCCCATGGCTTTGCCTTCCGTATCAAGGTAATTTTTGATTTCAACAATCGAGGGCACTGCGTCACGGGCTTGGCCGTAAAACTCCAGGCACACCGTGCGGGTGTGCTTGGGCATGCGGTGCAAAATCCACTTGGCCGATGTAATAAGGCCATCGCAACCTTCTTTCTGAATGCCGGGCAGGCCCGCCAGAAACTTGTCGGTCACGTCTTTGCCCAAACCCACCTTGCGGAAACGCGCGCCCTCAACTGTGAGGCGTTCAGTTTTCAAAATTTTGGCGTTGGGTGGCTGGCGGCCATCGGACCACACCAGGTCAAAATCGGCCTGCGGTGCGTCGTGAATCTTGCTCAGATTGTGGTTGACCCGCGTTACTTCAAGCCAGTTGCCCTGTGGGTCGACCATTCTCCACCATGCCAAATTATCCAGCGCGGTGCCCCACAACACAGCTTTCTTGCCGCCTGCGTTCATGGCCACATTGCCGCCAATACAGCTGGCTTCAGCCGAAGTGGGGTCAACCGCAAACACGCGGCCAGCGGCTTCTGCCGCTTCCGACACGCGCTTGGTGACCACACCTGCACCGGAAAACACGGTGGCGTATTCTTCAGAAAGGCCGGGCAGCACTTCCATTTTCACCTGGCCAAGTTCTTCCAGCTTTTCCGTGTTGATGATGGCAGACAAGGCCGTAAGCGGCACTGCTCCACCGGTGTAGCCCGTGCCACCTCCGCGTGGAATGATGGTGAGCCCCAAATCGATACAGGCTTTCACCAAACCAGGAATTTCAGATTCACGATCGGGCGTAAGCACAACAAAGGGGTATTCAACGCGCCAGTCGGTCGCATCAGTTACGTGGGACACGCGGGACAAACCATCGTATTTAATGTTGTCTTTCGCAGTGTGTTCGCCCAATACCTTGCGGGCACGACCACGCAATGTGGCCATGGCTTCCAGTTCGCGCTGGAATTCAAATACGGCTTTTTCTGCGGCTGTCAGCAACGCACGCACTTTGGCGCTGCGGTCCGCAGAGTCCGCTTCAACTGCGGCTTCTTTCACTTCCACGCGGCGGGCATCAATTTCGCTCAAGCGATGGAACAATGCTTCGATCAACGCAGTGAGGCGCTTGGGGTTGTCCAGCAGGTCATCTTGCAAATAGGGGTTGCGGCGCACCACCCAGATGTCGCCCAGTACTTCAAACAACATGCGTGCTGAGCGGCCGGTTTTTCTTTCCTGGCGCAGCTCTTGAAGAATGTTCCATGCGGACTCGCCCAGCAGGCGGATCACGATTTCGCGGTCCGAAAACGAGGTGTAGTTGTATGGAATTTCCCGCAGACGAGCGGTTTCGCCGGCTGAGGGTTTCAGTGTGTTCAATTCAACGGGTGCGTTCATGCAAAACCTTTAGACTGCTTAGCCTTTCATGGTAACAAAAACCGGGTACTTGCGCCTAGAGTGGCGCCTCCTCAATTTTCACCCAAAACCCTTACAGCATAAGGGTTTTGCGGCTTTCTTCCTGTAACTTTTTACATCCGCTTGGGTGCTGAAACCCCCAACACTGCCAAGCCGTTGGCCAACACGGTGGCTACAGCCACCAGCAAGGCCACGCGCGCGGTTTTCAGCGACAAATCGTCAATTCGAACCCGCTCGGCGTTGTAGAAGGTGTGGAAAGCAGCCGCCAGTTCACGCAGGTAAAAAGCGATGTGGTGTGGTGCCAACTCTTCGGCCGCCTTGGACAAAATGTCCGGGTAAGAAACCAACGTTCTAAGCAAAGCGAGCTCGGAAGGTGCGCCCAACAAGGTTAAATCGGCCTGATTCAGCGTGGTCAAATCGACCTCGGCCTGATCCAGAATGGAATGAATGCGGGCATGGGCATACTGCACGTAGTACACGGGGTTTTCATCGGATTGAGCCAAGGCCAAATCGACATCAAACACAAATTCGGTGTCCGCTTTGCGGCTAACCAGGAAGAAACGCACCGCGTCGCGCCCCTTGGTCAGCGCGTCGGGCTGGCTTAGCATGGGTTGGGTTTCATCCACGCCGCCGGACCAGCAAATCAGGTCTCGCACGGTCACGTAGCTGCCGGCACGCTTTGAAATTTTCACTTCCTGCCCGCCTTTCATCACGGTGACCATTTTGTGCAGCACGTAGTCGGGATAGCCCTGCGGAATGCCCACATTGCAGGCCTGCAGACCTGCCCGAACACGCGCAATGGTGCCATGGTGATCGGTGCCCTGAATGTTGATCACTTTGCCGAAGCCACGCTTGAATTTCTGGATGTGGTAAGCCACATCGGGCACAAAGTAGGTGTAACCACCTTCCGATTTACGCATGACCCGGTCTTTGTCGTCGCCGTAATCGGTTGAACGCAGCCACAGCGCACCGCCCTCCTCGAAGGTTTTTCCGGAAGCCACCATTTTTGCCACGGCTTCTTCAACCTTGCCTTCGGAATACAAGGAGCTTTCCAGGTAAAACTGGTCGAAATTCACACCAAAGGCTTTTAAATCAAGGTCTTGCTCGGCGCGCAGGTAAGCCACTGCGAAGACGCGAATGGATTCAAAATCGTCTACATTGCCACTGCCTTTCACTGGCTCGCCGTCGGCCGCTTTCACTTCTTTGCCTGCCAAAAAGTCGGCTGCAATGTCGGCAATATAATCCCCGTTGTAGGCACTTTCGGGCCATGCTGCATCGCCTGGATTGATCCCCTTGGCGCGGGCCTGGACGGACGTGGCCAGCGTTTGGATTTGCACCCCGGCATCGTTGTAATAAAACTCTTTGTGAACTTTCCAGCCTTGGGTTTGCATCACTGCGGCCATGGCATCGCCCAGTGCGGCTTGGCGGCCGTGGCCCACGTGCAGGGGGCCGGTGGGGTTGGCCGATACAAATTCGATCAGCACTGTTTCACCAGCATGGGCTTGGGATTTGCCAAACTCAACGCCCTGCTCAAGCACCTGTGCTACCACGGCCGCGCGGGTTTGCTGGCTTAAACGAATATTGATAAACCCTGGACCGGCAATTTCAATGGCTTCAACCAAACCTGCACATGCAGGGTTGGCTTTTACATGGTCGGCCAGCAGTTGGGCCAATTCACGGGGGTTGCGGCGGGCGGGCTTGGCCAACTGCATGGCCAGGTTGCATGCCACATCACCGTGACTGGCGTCTTTGGGTTTTTCCAAGGCAACCACACCCTCAAAAGGCTGATTAAGGGCAGCGGCAGCGGCCGCTTCAAATGCGGCGATCAGCGTATTTCGTTGTTGGGTAAGCATGGGGAGGTGTTGGGGCTGTGTTGAGCTAAGCCTCTGATTGTAGCAAGTATTCCGTGCCTGGAACCCGGCTGCGCGTCTGACCGCCTCAATGTCTTGCGGCAAAGCCACCTCACCGTGTATAAAATACGCCGATAAAAACAGACAAGGCATTTTGCGAAGTGTCGTCGGCCAACACCTCCGAAAATGCGCAGAGCTTCTTGGCGATGCTTACTTCAGAATTTGGACTTGCGCGGGGTCAAATACAAGAATTCGATTTTGCCCTGCAAACTGCTCTACCAAACCCGACACTACAATTGTTTTACCGAAAAAGAACTTCGGCAAATCATGTATTCCCTGATAGGAATACCATGCTGCCACGCGGCCATCGATCACCACCGCCAGGTTGGCCGGATCGCGAAAATTGGTGTGGGAATTCAAGTCAACTTCATCGCGATCGGTTCGCAATTTACTCGATCGAACTTTCATTTGAACCTGTACTTCCTGATTCAAACGGGTGACTGCCTTGTCGGCAGTAATCGGCGCTGCTTGAACAAGACCCGCACCAACCAGCCCCGCCAAGCCTGCCAACACGCACATTGCAACAAGCATGCGCCGCATGTTTTGCTCCCAGGCATTTGTGTGGCTTTCAGTGTATATCAGCCTAGAGCCAAAGCACACGGGCAATCATGTACCCACCCAAAACCAGCACCCCCGCCATGGTGGGGACAAGGCCCAAGGCCTGCAACAACTCGTCTTTGCTCATGCCGAGCGAATTCATATACGGTGCGGAAGGTACGGACGACACACCCGTTGCGCCCGCCAAAAACCCGGCGACCAGAAAAGCCACGCCCACAATGAGGGTGTAGTCGTTGAATCCCACAATGTGTCCTTCAGAGCGGTGCTGGGGGTTGATACCCGGTCTGATTTTCCAGCCATTTTGTGACGGCAGGTGCCTGATAGCATTTGAAAGCTTCAAGCAAAGCGGTGGCGCTGGAATCGGCCATCAGCATGTTGCGATGCTGCGGGCGAATGAAGGCCTCAGAATGTGCATGGTCCAAAAATGAAAGCAGGCCATCGTAATAGCCATTCACATTGAGCACGCCCACAGGTTTGTGGTGAAAACTGAGCTGCCCCCAGGTCAGGATTTCAAACAACTCCTCGAATGTTCCCAAACCACCAGGCAAGGCAATGAAGCCATCCGACATTTCGGCCATCATGGCTTTTCGTTCATGCATATTGCGGGTGACATACAATTCAGTCAGTGCCGGGTGTGCCAGCTCCTTGGTCACCAACGATTCCGGAATAATGCCAATCGCACTGCCGCCCTGCGCCAATACTTCTTCGGCCACCACGCCCATGAGCCCAAGGTTTGACCCCCCGTAGACCAAGCCAAAGTTGTTGGCGACCAAGGCACGGGCCAGGTTTTTGGCACCCTCGGTGTATTCAGCACGGCTACCCGAACTGGATCCACAGT
>Ga0209024_1000806_pt1 | contig 39643 bp, 35 predicted proteins | sample AutmiccommunBRH5_FD_187380 | JGI IMG/M metagenome (GOLD analysis project Ga0209024, IMG submission 187380) | Deep subsurface microbial communities from Mt. Terri, Switzerland - Autotrophic microbial communities BRH/5 (SPAdes) (version 2) | ecosystem: Environmental > Aquatic > Deep subsurface >... | reverse complement strand
GGCGGCGCACCTTCGGGCGGCGCAGAAGCCAGCCCCAGCGTCCACAGCCGCGCGCCCGCCCCGGCCAGCCGCTGCGCCTCGTCCAGCGCCGGGGGGCTGACGCCGCCACCGTCGGAGATCAGGATCAGGTCCACCCCGCCGACGCCCGGATGCCCCTCGCGCAGGAACAGGTCCCGCGCGCTGGCCAGCGCGATGTCGGGGCGGCTGCCCTGCACCGGCATCGTCTGCGCATCCAGCACCGCGATCAGGCTTTCCAGCGTCGCCGCATCGCTGGTGGGCGCACTGGCGAGGTAGGCATCGGCGGCGTAGAGCATCAGGCCGACGGGCCGCCCCTGTGCCGATTGCAGCACCAGCGCGGCCGCCGCCTGCGCATCGGCCAGCGCCGGGCCGCGGGTGATCGAGGGCGAGAGGTCGAGGATCAGCACCACCGGGTCCATCGGCGCGAAGGCGGTGGCCGAGGCGCGCAGCCGGGCCGGGCCTGCCAGCGCCAGCGCCAGCAGCGCCGCCAGCATGAAGGGGGCGAGCCGCGGCGCCGCCCCCGCGCCGACAAGCCCAAGCGCCTGCATCCGGCGCAGCAGCGGCGGGTCGACCAGCCGCTCCCACCCGCCACTTGCCGCGCGCCGCCGCACCCAGAGCGCCGCCAGCGCGACGGGCAGCAGCGCCAGCAGCCAAAGCGGCCGCAGCAGGACCAGATCCCCGGGAGTCATGCCGCCCCCCTCGGGTCGAGGCCGAGCCCAAGCGCGGCCAGCAGCGCCAGCATCGCGGGCCAGATCCACAGCGGCTGCGGCACCAGCACCGGCGGGCGGCGCGAGGGGTTGGGCTCCAGCCGGTCCAGATCCGCCGCCATCGCCGCCAGGTCGGCCATGTCGCGCACCCGGTAGCTGGTGCCGCCGCTGGCCGCCGCAATCTCGCGCAGCATCGCGACATCCACGGCATCGCGGCTGGCGGGGCGGGTTTCCAGATCGTCGGGGCCAAGCGCGATGGTGTGCACGCGCACGCCCCGTTCCGCCGCCAGTGCCGCCACCTGCCGCGCATCCATCCGCGCGCCGGTTTCCTTGCCATCCGACAGCAGCACGATCACCTGCCCCCGCTCGGCGCCCGCCACCACCCGCTTCAGCGCCAGCCCCAGCCCCTCGGCGATGGCGGTAGAGCGGCCGGTGATGCCGATCCCTGCCTCCTCGATGGCGCGGGAGACGGCGGCGAGGTCATGGGTCAGCGGCGCGGCGACATAGGCGCGGTCGGCGAAGAGCACCAGGCCGATGCGGTCCCCGGCGCGCGAGGTGACGAAGCCTTGCGCCACCTGCTTGACGGCATCGAGCCGCGAGATGCGCTGCCCGTCGAGATCGAAATCTTCGATGGCCATGCTGCCCGACAGGTCCAGCGACAGCAGGATATCGCGGCCCGAGGCGCTGGTATCGGCAGTGGCGACCAGCCGCGCCGGGCCTGCGAGCGCGAGCACAAGGGCGCACCAGAGCAGCGCCTTCAAGGCCCGGGTGCGGGTGAGGATGCGGCGCTGCGCGTCCGCAGGGAGGGCCGCCGCGCCGATGGCGCCGGGCAGGCGCATCGCGGCCAGCTGCGCGGGCTGGGGTGGCAGCAGACGGCGCGCCAGCAGCGGCAGCGGCAACAGCAGCAGCGCGAGCGGGGCGGCGAGGATGAGGGTGCCGAGGTCAGGCATGGTTGGCCTGCTTGGCCGCGGCGCGGATGAGGGGTTCCAAGGGTGTGTCCGGCACCGGGGCGCCGGCATAGAGCGCGGGGCGCAGGTCCTCCGGCACCGTGCCGCCATGGCGCACCAGCAGCGCCGCCTGTGCCAGCAGCCGCTCCTGCGGCGGCAGCGGGCGGAGGGCAGCCAGCGCCGCCTCCAGCGCCTCGGCGGGCCGGCGGCGGCGATGCAGGGCGGGGCGCAGCAGGGCCATCAGCGCCAGCACCGCCAGCAGGCCGATCCCGAAGGCGGCCAGAACCTCGGCGGGGCCAAGCTGCACATAGTCCAGCGGCAGGCGCGGCGGGTGCAGGTCCTGGACGATTTGAGGGGTCATGATGCCGGGTCCAGCGACAGGGGCGCGTCGGTGACGAGGCGCTCCACCTGCGCGCCGAGTGTCGTCAGCCGCGCAACCAGATCGGCGCGGCGCGCGGGCAGGGCGGTGAAGTCACCGAGGCGGGCGGGGCCAGCGCCAAGCCGGTAGGGCAGGGCAGCCGTGGGAGGATCGCGCTCGAAGCGGTCCTCGGTCAGCACGATGCGCAGCGGGCCGCGGCGCAGCACCCCCGCCAGCACCTGCTCGATCCCCGCGCCCGGATCGTCGAAGCCGGTCGCCAGCACCACCGCCGCCCCGCGCGGGGCGAGGCGGGCGGCCCCGGCGAGCATCTGCGCGAGGTCGGGCACCGCCGCCTCCGTCGCCTCCAGCGCCGCGCCGTGCGCCCGGGCAAGGCATCCCGCCACCCGCGCCATGCCGCGGGCCCGCGCGGCCGCGCGCTCCGCCACCAGCCCCCCGGCCGTCAGCGCCACCACCCCGGCGCTGCCGCCCGCCAGCACCGCCTGCCAGCCCGCCAGTGCCAGCGCCTCGGCCGCGGCAATCGAGCGGAAGCGCCCGCGCGTGCCCCACAGCATCGGCGGGCGAAAATCGGCGATCAGCATTACGCTGCGATCACGGTCTTCCTGAAAGCTGCGCACCTGCAGGCTGCCGCTGCGCGCGGTGGCGGCGGCGTCGAGGTGGCGCAGGTCGTCGCCCTCGGTATAGGGGCGGATCTCGCGGATCTCATGCCCCTGACCGCGCAGGCGGGTGGCGGTCACCCCGGCGCGGCGGGTGATCTGCACTGCGCCGCGCCCGGGCCGCCCCAGCCGGGCGCCGATCGCCAGCAGATCCTCGGCGCGCAGGTCGGTGGCCGGATCAAAAGCGCGAGGAGGGGGGGCGAGCATCTGCAGCCCCTCAATACGGCCGGACCTGCGCCAGCAGCCGGGCCACGATGTCCCGCGCCGACAGCCCTTCGGAGGTGGCGCGCCAGCTTGGCACCAGCCGGTGCGCCAGCGCATCGGGGGCCAACGCCTCGACATCCTCGGGCAGGGCATGGTCGCGCCCGGCCAGCGCCGCCCGCGCCCGCGCCGCGGCGGCCAGTGCCAGCGTGCCGCGGGGCGAGACGGCATGGTCGATCAGCCCGGCCAGCGGCGCATCCTCGCCCGCCTCGCGGGTGCCCATCACCAGCCGCACGATGAAATCCTTCAGCGCCGGGGCAAGATGCACCGCCGCCACCGCCGCGCGGGCGGCGTGCAGCCGGTCATGCCCCAGACGCGGGCCCTCGGGCGCGGGCGGTGCCCGCAGCTCGCCTTCCACCAGATCGAGGATCGCCCGCTCCGCCTCTGCCCCCGGCAGCGCCAGCTGGACATGCAGCAAGAAGCGGTCCAGCTGCGCCTCGGGCAGCGGGAAGGTACCTTCGTGTTCGATGGAGTTCTGGGTGGCGATCACCATGAACGGGTCGGGCAGCGGCCTTGTGCTGCCGCCCACCGTCACCTGATGCTCGGCCATCGCCTCCAGCAGCGCCGATTGCACCTTGGGCGGGGCGCGGTTGATCTCATCCACCAGCACCAGCGAGTGGAACAGCGGGCCGGGCGCGAACTCGAAGCTTTCACTGGCGCGGCGGAACAGCTGGGTGCCGATCATGTCCGACGGCATCAGGTCGGGCGTGCACTGGATGCGGGCGAAGCTGCCGTCGAGGCCCGCTGCCAGCCGCTTGACCGCGCGGGTCTTGGCGAGGCCGGGCGGCCCCTCGATCAGCACATGACCATCGGCCAAGAGGGCGATCACCAGACGCTCGACCAGATGGTCATGGCCGATCAGGCCGGCTGCCATCGCCGTCGTCAGCTCTGCAACCTCGGCCGCAGCCGAGGGCGCCGGAACGCTTTCCAAAAGTGCCACGCCTCACCTCCCCGATCGGCCATGTCCGGGGCAGAGTGGCAGAGGAACGCGCCCCCCGCCACCGCCTGCGCCTCATACTTGCGGATGAGCGGAGGGCGGGGTGAGGCGTTGGCGGCAGGGTGCGGTCCTCCTATATCGTGGCGGGAGAGACTGGCATTGACCCGGCGGGACCCCGATGATGAAGGCGCTGCATCGAAGACGTCGGGCTTCCCCGGTGCCCGCTGGTGCAGAGGGCGCCCGTCGGGACAAGGTGGATGCCTTCGTGTGCCGCCATTTCACATGGCCCGGCACCTTGCGGCTGCATGGGGCGGCGCTTGGCCTCGACATCCTGCGGGCGCCGGTCAACGTGATGCTGTCGCCGGTGCTGCTGCTGGCGAGGGCGGGCGCGTGGACCTGCCGCAAGCTGCGGATGGTGCGCGCCGCGGACTGGCTGGGGGGGCGGCGGTTGCTGCTGCGCACGGCGGTGTCGGCGCGGGTGGAGACGGCGATCCTGGGGGAGTTGCTGGAGGTTCCGCTGACTGGCCGCGCCATCCCGGACCGCGCCGCCATGTCGCGCGCCATCCTTGCCGCGCCGCAGTTTCGCGCGGTGATCCGCAGCCAGGCTTCCGTCGCCGGGGCGCAGGGGGTGGCGGACCGGATCACGGGGGCGATCAGCGACTACTCTGGCACAAGGTCCTCCATTGCCGAGTTCACCACCGGCCTCGTCACCCTCGCCATCGGAGCCATCGCGTTTCAGGCGCTGACCCCCGGCATGATCTCGATGGCGCCCGGCGTCGCGGGGGCGGTGTCGCGGGGCTCTGCCGTTGCCGAGTTTCCGCTGGGCTCCTCGCTCGGCGGGGTGTGGTATGGCGTGTTTCCGGTCGGGCCTTCGCCTGCGCTCATTGCCGCCACGGTTGCGGCCCTCATGCTGCTGGGGTCGGTCATCGCCGCCTTTGCCGGCGTCATCGCCGATCCGGTGCAGGTGCGGCTTGGCATCCATCGCCGCAGGCTGATGCGCCTCATGGAGACGCTCGACGCGGAGATCGGCGGCAGCCGGGACCGGCCCTTTGCCGCGCGCGAGCATGCGCTGGCGCGGGTGTTCGATCTCTGGGACGCTGCCGTGTCGGTGTTGCGGGTGTTTCGCGGCTGAGCGGTCAGCCCGCCCGGAAGCGGAGATGCGGGCTGGCCAAGCGGTGAACTCCGTCGGGCCCTCGCGCCGAGCGGCGTCATAATCCTGTGCAGATTCGGGCGCTACAAGCCGTGGAAACGTTTCCACAGGCCCGAAACCCATGCATCAGAAATCCGCCATCACCATCAAGGACGTCGCGCAGGCGGCGGGCTGCGGTGTGGCGACGGCCAGCCGGGTGCTGAACAACTCGGGGTCCGCCAGCGCCGATGTGCGCGAGCGGGTCGAGACGGCGGCGCGCGAGCTGGGGTTCAGCTTCTCGGCCATCGGCCGCGCGCTGCAAAGCCGCCGGTCGATGACCATCGGCTGCCTCGCGCCCTCGCTCGCCAACCCGGTCTTTGCGGAAGCGGTGCAGGGCGTGCAGGCAGAGCTGCAGGGGTCGGGCTACCAGCTGCTGATCTCCTGCTCCAACTACGATGAGGCGGCCGACGATGCCGCCATCGAGATGCTGCTGTCTAAAGACACCGACGCGCTGATCGCCACGATGGTCGCGCCCGAGCGCAGCGCCGCGCTGCAACTGGCGGGCAAGCGCGGCATCCCGGTCTCGCTGATGTTCCACGATCCGATGGAGGGCTTCGTCACCTCCTATGTGGACAATGTCGAGGCGGCCAAGGAAGTGGCCCGCCAGTTCGCAGGCCTTGGCCATCGGCGCACCGGGTTCCTTGCGCTGCGCTTTTCAACCTCGGACCGCTCGCGCAACCGATATGCCGGGTTTCTGGCCGAGTGCCGGGCAAGGGGCCTGCCCGACCCGGCGCTGATCGAGATCGGCGAGGGCGAGGCCCGCCAGCCAGAGCGCCTTGCCGTGATCCTCGGCCAGCATCCCGGGCTGACCGCGATCTTCGCCTCGAACGATTTCCTCGCCATCGCCCTGCAAAAGGCGGCGCGGCTGCTGGGATGGCGCGTGCCGCAGGACATCTCGGTTGCGGGCTTCGACGGGATCGAGATTGGCCGGTTGCTCGAAGTGCCGCTGGCCACCATCGAAACCTCGCCCGAGGCGATGGGCCGTCAGGCCGCCCGGCTGCTGCTTGACAGATTGCAAGGGGGGGCGCCGGTTCAGCCGCCCCCCCTGTCCTTCCGTTTCCGGGCCGGGGCGACGCTTGCCCCGCCGACCCCGGGAAAAGGTGACGACGGTCGGGTTGCAGCCCAACCGCCGTCCGCTCTCCCTGCCGAAACCGCTCAACAAGGATGAACCGATGAAACATACCGTTCTTGCCGTTCTCTTCGCAACGGCCATCGCCGCGCCGGCCTTTGCCGAGGATGCCGTCTGCTACAACTGCCCGCCGGAATGGGCGGACTGGGCCTCGATGCTGAAGGCGCTGGACGAACAGGCGGGCATCACCATGCCGCATGACAACAAGAACTCGGGCCAGACGCTCAGCCAGATGATTGCCGAGAAGGCCTCGCCCGTGGCCGATGTCGCCTATTACGGCGTGACCACCGGCATTCAGGCGATCAAGGAGGGCGTGGTCCAGCCCTACAAGCCGGCGGGTTTTGACGAGATCCCGGACGGGCTGAAAGACCCCGAGGGCAACTGGTTTGCCGTGCATTACGGCACGCTGGGGATGTTCGTGAACGTCGATGCGCTGGCCGGCGCGCCCGTGCCGCAATGCTGGGCCGACCTGACCAAACCCGAATACAAGGCGATGGTCGGCTATCTCGACCCGGCCTCGGCCTTCGTCGGCTATGCCGGTGCGGTTGCCGTGAACCAGGCCTTCGGCGGCGATCTGACCAATTTCGACCCGGCGATCAAGTATTTCAACGACCTGTCCGCCAACAGCCCGCTGGTGCCCAAGCAGACCTCCTATGCCCGCGTCGTGTCGGGCGAGATCCCGATCCTGTTCGACTATGACTTCAACGCCTACCGCGCCAAGTACAACGAGGGCGGCAACTACGAATTCGTGCTGCCCTGCGAAGGCACGATCCGCGTGCCCTATGTCATGAGCCTCGTGGCCGATGCCCCCCATGCCGAGACCGGCAAGAAGGCGCTCGACTTCATCCTGTCGGACGAAGGTCAGGCGATCTGGACCAATGCCTATCTCAAGCCCGCCCGCCCGGTGGAACTGCCCGCCGACGTGGCTGGCCGCTTCCTGCCCGACAGCGAGTATGAGCGGGCCGTGGCCGTGGACTATGCGGCGATGGCCGCGGCGCAGGCTGCCTTTGGCGAGCGCTACCTGTCCGAAGTGAAGTAACGGCAAAGGGGCAGGGCGGTCGCGCCCTGCCCATCCGAAACCAAGGAATCCCCCATGTCCTCCCGGCAGTTTGTCGCCCTCTGCCTTGTGCCGCTTGCCATCTTCGCGCTGACCTTCCTGGCGCTGCCGCTGGTGCGGCTGGTCCTTGCCTCCGGCGAGGGCGAGGCGGGCTGGGGCATCTACTGGCAGATCCTGCACACGCCGCGCTACCTGACGACGCTGGTGCAGACGGTTCTGGTGTCAGTCAGCGTCACCATCGCCGCGCTGGCGATCTCCACCACCGCCGGGCTGTTCCTGACCCGCAACCGCTTTCGCGGGCGAGCGGTGCTGCTGTCGATCCTGACGCTGCCGCTGGCCTTTCCGGGCGTGGTCGTGGGCTTCATGATCATCCTGCTGGGCGGGCGGCAGGGGCTGTTCAACACGGTCTTCCCCGGCCATGTGGTCTTTGCCTATTCGATCTTCGGGCTGTTCCTCGGCTATCTCTACTTCTCGATCCCGCGCGTGCTGCTGACCGTGATGGCGGCGGCCGAAAAGATCGACCCGGCGCTGGAGGAGGCGGCGCGCACGCTTGGCGCCCCGCCGCACCGGGTGCTGCGCGATGTGCTGATCCCGGCGCTGGCCCCGGCGCTGGTTGCCGCGGGCGCGATTGCCTTTGCCACCGCGATGGGGGCCTTTGGCACCGCCTTCACGCTGGCCACCAATATCGATGTGCTGCCGATGGTGATCTACACCGAGTTCACGCTGTCCGCGAACATCGCCATGGCTGCCGCCCTGTCGGTTCTGCTCGGCATCGTCACCTGGGGAATGCTGTTCCTGGCCCGCAGCTTCTCGGACTCCACCATCGCGGCCGGGGGCTGAGGCATGCGGATCGGCAAGGCCCTGCAACTGGCGGTGACACTGCTGGCGGCCGCCTTCCTGCTGGTGCCGACGATCCAGTCGGTTCTGGCAGGGCTGACGGTGAACTACTTCCAGGGTATCCGCTCTGGCCTGACGCTGGACTGGATCTGGGTGGTGTGGGGGCTTTATGCCTCCTCCATCTTCCTGTCGCTTGGCATCGCGCTGGCCTGCCTGTGCGTGACGCTGGTGATCGGCATGCCTGCCGCCTATGCGCTGGCCCGCAATCCGGGCCGCCTGTCGCGCGCGGTGGAGGAGTTCATTTCCCTGCCGCTGGCCATTCCCGGCCTCGCGCTGGCGCTGGCGCTGCTGCAGCTTTACGGCAGCTACAAGGGCTTTAGGATGAGCCCGGCCTTCATCCTTGTCGGCCATGTCCTCTACACGCTGCCCTTCATGGTGCGGTCCGTGCAATCGGTGCTGGCGGCCATCGACCTGAAAACGCTGGAGGAGGGCGCAGCGACGCTTGGCGCCGGCCCGGCGCGGCGGTTCTTCGATGTGGTGGTGCCGAACGCGCTGCCCGGCATTCTGGCGGGGGCGCTGACCGTGGTCACCCTGTCGATCGGCGAGTTCAACCTGACCTGGATGCTGCACACACCCTTCCTGAAAACCCTGCCGGTGGGGCTGGCCGACAGCTACGCCTCCATGCGGCTGGAAATCGCCTCGGCTTATACGCTGATCTTCTTCGTGATGATCGTGCCGCTGCTGCTGGCCATGCAATGGGCCAGCGCCCGCGCCCAAAGAATTGCGCCATGACCCTGACCCTTCGCACCGTCGCCAAGACCTATCCCGGCGGCACCCGCGCATTGTTGCCCACCGACCTTGATATCGCCGAGGGCGAGATCGTGTCGCTGCTTGGCCCCTCGGGCTGCGGCAAGACCACGCTCTTGCGGATCATCGCGGGGCTGGAGACGGCCGATGCCGGGGCGTCGATCCGCTTCAAGGACGACGACATCACCCACCAGCCGGTAGAGCGGCGCAAGGTGGGGATGGTGTTCCAGTCCTACGCCCTGTTCCCCAACATGTCGGTGCGCGGCAATATCGGCTACGGGCTGAAGATGCAGGGCCTGCCGCGCGCGCAGATCGACGCAAGGGTGGACGAGGTGATCGCGCTGTGCCGGCTGGAACCCTATGCCGGGCGGGCGATCACTGCGCTGTCGGGCGGGCAGCGGCAACGGGTGGCACTGGCCCGTGCCTTTGCCCCGCGCCCGCGCCTGCTGCTGCTGGACGAGCCCTTGTCGGCGCTGGACGCCGCCCTGCGCGGGCAATTGCGCGATGAGCTGGCGGCACTGCTGCGCCAGTTCGGCATCACCGCGATCTTCGTGACCCATGACCAGGACGAGGCGATGGCGATTGCCGACCGGGTTGCGGTGATGAGCCAGGGCCGCGTTGCCCAGATCGGCACGCCGGAGGCGCTGTACCGCGCGCCGCAAACCGCCTTCGTCGCGCGCTTCGTCGGCAACTCGATGCCGCTTGGCGGCCGGATCGAGGGCGGTCAGCTTCACCTGCCGGGCGGCACGCTGGCGCTTGCCGCCCCGTCGGACGGCAAAGCCGCCTTCGTGCGGGCCGAGGATGTGCGGCTTGCGGGCGATGGCCCGCTGACCGCCCGCGTCACCGCCGTCACCTTCCTTGGCACCCATTACCGCATCGCGCTGAGCGGTGCGACGGACGACACTCTGTTCTGCCTGCATCAGGGCCAGTCCGCCCCGAAACCCGGCGAGACGGTGCGCCTTGCCATTGCGCCGCAGTCGATCCTGACCCTGACCCCAGAGAAAGCCGCCGCCTGAATGCCCGCCTTCATCCAGATCAGCGATCCCCATATCGTGCTCAAGGGCCAGCTTGTCTGCGGCCAGTCCGACACCGCCGCCGCGCTGCGCACCGCTGTCGCCTCGATCAACGCCCGGTTGCCAGCGCTCGGCCCCGTCGAGTGCGCCATCGTCACTGGCGATTTGACCGACCATGGAACGGCCGAGGAATACGCCCATTTCGCCGAGATCATGGCCGATCTGGCGCTGCCCTGGCTGGCGATCCCCGGCAACCATGACAGCCGCGAGGCCATGCGGCGCGCCTTTGCCGGGCAGGACTGGATGCCCGCCAACGGCCCCGTCCACTGGCTGCGCGATTTCGGCCCCTTTGCCGTCATCGCCCTCGACACGCTGCTGGAGGGCGCCCATCACGGCTGGCTGGCAGAGGAGGGGTTTGCCTTCCTGGAGCGGTCGCTTTCCGATCTTGGCGGCCATCCGGTGGTGGTGGCGACCCATCACCCCTGGCTGCACAGCGGGATCCCGGCCATGGATGCCGACAACCTGCGCAACGGCGAGGGCGTGATGGGCCTGCTGGACGCCTATCGCGGCCCGGCGCGGATGATCTCCGGCCACGTCCACCGCGCCATCACCGGGCAGATCGGCCGGGTCGGTTGCATGATCGCCCCCTCCACCGCCCATGCCGTGCACCGCGACCTGCGGCCGGGCGCGGTGCACTCTCTGGCGCTGGAGCCGGGCGGGGTGGTCCTGCACAGCTGGCTGGGCACACAGCCGGGGCTGGTCTCGGATGTGCTGCCCCTGACCCTGAACCCCGCGCTCTGGCCCTTCGACTGACGCGGCGATCGGTTGAAACTTGCCGGTTTCGCTGCGCCGCCCGCGCGCGGGCCAAGCCCCGATTGCGACCGCGGGGGGTTGCTCTATGCTGGCCGCAAAGATCAGCCAAGGAGGGCAGACATGTCGATCAACAGGCGGCACTTCGGCCTCGGGCTTGGGGCCCTCGGGCTGGCGGCTTGCGCGGGCCCGCGCAACCTTGGGGGCACTGCGGCGCCGGCCGGCATCCCGGACGATCTGCGCCCGGTGCCGAACGCGGGCTATGATGCCTGGGTCGCCTCGTTCCGGGGGCGGGCGGCGGGGCAGGGGATTTCGGAAGGCACGCTGTCTTCGGCCTTCCGCTCGGCCGGTTTCGTGCCCGGCGCGGTGACGCGGGATCGCAACCAGCCCGAATCCACCCGCACGCTGGAGGATTACCTGTCCACCGCCGTGTCGGATGAGCGGGTGACCAAGGGCCGCGCCGCCTATGCCCGCCACCGCCCGCTGCTGGCCGCGCTGGAGGCGCGCTATGGCGTCGATGCCGCGATCATCACCGCGGTCTGGGGGCTGGAGAGCTTCTATGGCGAGCGGCGCGGCGATGTGCCGGTGATCTCGGCCACCTCGACGCTGGCCTATGACGGGCGGCGCGCGGCGTTCTTCGAACAGCAGCTGGTGGCGGCGCTGCGGATCTTGCAGAACGGCGACGTCACGCCAGAGCGGATGACCGGAAGCTGGGCCGGGGCGATGGGGCATACCCAGTTCATCCCGACCTCCTATCTGCAATATGCCGTGGATTACACCGGCGACGGGCGGCGCGATATCTGGTCGAATGATCCCACGGACTCGCTCGCCTCGACCGCCGCCTATCTTGACCGCAGCGGCTGGACCCCGGGCGTGCGGTGGGGGAGCGAGTCTGCGGATGGCGCGCTGCAGCCGCAGCCGGGCGGGCCGCGCTTTGCGGTGACCGGCAACTTCCGGGCGATCAAGCGCTACAACAACTCCGACCTCTACGCGATCGGCGTCGGGCATCTGGCCGACCGCATCGCCGGCGGCGGACCGCTGCGCGGCAGTTTCCCGCCCGATGCCAATGGGTTGACCAAGGATGACCGCATCCGCCTGCAGCAGCGTCTGACTGCGCGCGGCTTCGACACCGGCGGCGCGGATGGGGTGCTGGGGCCAAAAAGCCGCAGCGCGATCAGCGCCTATCAGGGCAGCATCGGGCAGGCGGCGACGGGCGTGCCCTCGGTGGCGCTGCTGCGCAGCCTGGGGTAGCAGGCCGCGTGCCGAACGGCCCCGGCCCTACGGCGCCCACCCGATCTTGCCAGCGCTGCCGCCCCCGGGCCGCAGCGCTGGCAGGACGGGCACCCTGGCTCAGCCCCAGGTCCGGTCCAGCACCGCCAGCCAGTTCTTCCAGGCCAGCTTCTCGATCAGCGCCTCGCCATAGCCATGGGCGCGGAACGCCTCCAGCAGATGCGGCAGGCCGGCCACATCGCCGATGCCCTGCGGAATGGTCGCGCCGTCGAAATCCGACCCGAGGCCGAGGTGATCTTCCCCCAGCACCGACAGCAGGTGATCCATGTGCTTCAGCACCGGCTCCCAGCCAATGTCCGCGCTCTGCTTGCCATCCTCGCGCAGGAATGATGTCGCGTAGTTCAACCCGACCATCCCCTTGCTCTCGGCGATCATCCGCAGCTGCCGGTCGGTCAGGTTGCGGGTGGAGCGGGTGACGGCATGGGCGTTGGAATGGGTGGCGACCAGCGGCGCGTCCGACAGGGCGGCGACATCGTTGAAGCCCGCCTCGTTCAGGTGGCTGAGGTCGATCATGATCTTCAGGGCGTTGCATTCCTTGACCAGCCGCTTGCCCGCGTCCGTCAGCCCCGGCCCGGTGTCCGGCTCGCCCGGAAAGCGGAAGGGCACGCCATGACCAAAGACCGTGGGGCGCGACCAGACCGGGCCAAGGCTGCGCAGCCCCGCCGCGTGCCAGACATGCAGCGCGTCCAGATCCTCGCCGATGGCCTCGGCGCCCTCCATGTGCAGGATCGCGGCGATCTTGCCCGCGGCCATGGCCGCGCGGATATCGCCGGTGCTGCGGCAGATCGCCAGCGCGCCGGTGCGTTCCATCCACAGCAGATGCCCCACCATCGCCATCGCCACCGGCATCGCCGCCGCATCGCCGATCAGGTCCGGCAGCGGCAGGTCGTAGGGCGGGTTGTTCATCAGTGCCTCGTAATCCGGCGCGTCATGGGCCTTGGGCGAGGGGATGTAGACGGCAAAGAACCCGCCGACAAAGCCGCCCGACTTCATGCGCGGCAGGTCGAGATGGCCCTTGCCCTCGCCGGTCAGCCAGATCGCCTCGCGGTTGGCCGGATCGCGCAACAGGCGCAGCAGAAAATCGTTATGGCCATCGAAAACGGGGGTCAGGGTCATGATGCGGCTTTCGTGTATCCGTAGGAGGCGGTGAGGAGTTGGCGGGTGTAATCGGTGGTGGCAGCGCGGGCGCGCAGGGCCTCGCGGGTCAGTTCCTCGACCGCTTGCCCATGCTGCATCACCATCAGCCGGTCGCACATATGCGCGACGACGGCGAGGTCATGGCTGACCATCACATAGGTCAGCCCGCGTTCGCCGCGCAGCCGGTCCAGCAGGTTCAGCACCTCGGCCTGGATCGAGGCATCGAGGGCGCTTGTCGGCTCGTCCAGCAGCAGCACCCGCGGTTCGAGGATCAGCGCCCGGGCCACGGCGACGCGCTGGCGCTGGCCGCCCGACAGCTGGTGCGGATAGCGGAAGCGGAACGAGGGGCCAAGGCCGACATCGGTCAGCGCCCGTTCCACCCGCGCCTCGCGGTCGTCAAAGCCGTGGATCGCCAGCGGCTCCGACAGCACCCGGTCGACGGTGTGGCGGGGGTGGAGCGAGGCATAGGGGTCCTGGAACACCATCTGCACGCGGCGGTAGAAATCGGCCCGGCGCGGGGCGGTGAGTTCGGTGCCGCCCAGAAGGATGCTGCCCTCGCTGGTCGGCGCCAGCCCGCATATCGCGCGCAGCACGGTGGACTTGCCCGAGCCGCTTTCCCCGACGATGCCATAGCTTTCGCCCTCGGCCACCTGCAGCGTGACGCCGCGCACCGCCTGCACCGCATCGGGGCCATGGCCGAAGGTGACGTGCAGGCCCCGGATATCCAGCAGCGCGCTCATAGCGCCCAACTCGCGTCGCGGGTCATGGTGGGCAGGGGGCGCATGTCGTTGTCGATCTTGGGCAGGCAGTTCATCAATCCTTGCGTATAGGGATGCTGGGCGCGGTCGAGTTCCGACGCCTTCAGTTCCTCGACCACACGGCCGGCATACATCACCAGCACCCGGTCGCAGAAACTGGCGACAAGGCGCAGGTCATGGCTGATGAAGATCAGCCCCATGCCCCGGTCCGTCACCAGCGCGTCGAGGATGCGCAGCACCTCGATCTGCACGGTGACGTCGAGCGCGCTTGTCGGCTCGTCCGCGATCAGCAGATCAGGCTCGGTCACCAGCATCATGGCGATCATTGCCCGTTGGCCCATGCCACCCGACAGCTCGTGCGGATAGGCGCGGAACACCCGTTCGGGGTCGCGGATCTGCACCGCCTCCAGCATCGCCATCGCGCGGGCCTTCTTCTCGGCGCGGCTGCTGCGCCCGTGAAAGGCCAGCGCCTCCATGATCTGGCGGCCGATAGTCATCACCGGGTTCAGGCTGAACTTGGGGTCCTGCATCACCATCGACATCCGACCGCCGCGCAGGGCGCGCCATTGCTTGGCGCTGGCGCTGCGCAGATCGATGCCGTCGAACTCCAGCCGTTTGGCGGTGGCGGTGCCGGGCGGCGGGGTCAGGCCCAGCAGGGCGCGGCCGGTCTGCGACTTGCCCGACCCGCTTTCGCCGACGATGCCAAGCCGCTCGCGGCCGAGGGTGAAGCTGACGCCGCGCACCACTTCGGACGGGCCCTGCCGCGTCGGGAAGGTGATGCGCAGGTCTTCGACTGTCAGAAGGGCGCTCATTTGCGGGCTTTCGGGTCAAGGACGTCGCGCAGGCCGTCGCCAAGGAAGTTGAACCCGAGCGAGACCACGAAGATGGCAAGGCCCGGCATCGTCACCACCCACCACTGGTCGATGATGAAGCGGCGGCCGCCGGCGATCATCGCGCCCCATTCGGGCTGAGGGGGCTGCGCGCCAAGGCCGAGGAAGCCGAGGCCGGCTGCCGTCAGGATGATGCCGGCCATGTCCAGCGTCACCCGGATGATGACCGAGGACAGGCACAGCGGCACCACATGCCCCCAGATGATCCGCACCGGGCGGGCCCCCTGCAGGCGGATCGCGTTGATGTAATCGGTGTCGCGGATCGTCAGCGTCTCGGCCCGGGCCAGGCGCGCATAGGGCGGCCAAGAGGTGATGGCGATGGCGATGATCGCATTCTCGATCCCCGGCCCAAGCGCGGCGACGAAGGCCAGCGCCAGGATCAGCCGCGGGAAGGCCAGGAAGATGTCGGTCACGCGCATTAGCACGGTATCGACCCAGCCGCCGAAGTATCCGGCCGTGGTGCCGACCAAGAGGCCGATGGGCGTGGCGATGACCGCGACCAGCGCCACCACCATCAGCGTGATGCGCGAGCCGTGGACGAGCCGCGAGAAGATGTCGCGCGCCTGCTCGTCGGTGCCCATCAGGTAGGTGAGCGAGGGCGGCAGCAGCCGCTCGGTCCGCAGATCGCCGCCCACGATCGGGTCGTAGGGCGCGATCACATCTGCCAGCAGCGCGACGACGACCAGCGTCACCACGATGCCAAGGCCGATCATCGCCAGCGGATTGGCGCGCAGCGCGAGCCAGGTGCGGTAGCCTTGGCCCAGGCGGGCCTGACGGCGCGAGGCGGGCTGTTCGGACAGCAGCCATTCGCGGCGGGAAAGGGTGGCGGTCATGTGCGGCGCCTCACGCGGGGGTCGAGGAGGGTGTAGAGAAGATCCGACAGCAGGTTCAGCCCGACGAAGACCACGCCGATCACCAGCGTGCCGCCAAGCACGGCATTCATGTCGGCGTTCTGCAGGCTGTTGGTCAGATATTGGCCGAGGCCGGGCCAGGCGAAGACGGTCTCGGTCAGCACCGATCCCTCCAGCAGCCCCGCATAGGACAGGGCGATCACCGTCACCAGCGGCACCGCGGCATTGCGCAGCGCGTGGACCCAGATGATCCGCCATTCCGGCACGCCCTTGACGCGGGCGGCGATGACATATTCCTGCGCCAGCTCGTTGAGCATGAAGCTGCGGGTCATGCGGCTGATATAGGCCATCGAGAAATAGCCCAGAAGCGAGGCGGGCAGGATGATATGCGAGAAGATGTTCTGGAACGCCGCCCATTTCCCCTGCATCGCCGAGTCGATCAGCAGCAGGCCGGTGGTGGGGGTGATGTCATATTCAAAGCTGATGTCGATGCGCCCCGGCCCGGCAACCCAGCCAAGCTTGGCGTAGAAGATCAGCAGCCCCAGCAGGCCCAGCCAGAAGATCGGCGCGGAATAGCCGATAAGGCCGACGACGCGCACCACCTGGTCGGCCAGCCGGCCCTGCTTGACGGCGGCCAGAACCCCCAGCGGCACACCAAGGATGGTGCCAAGGATCACGCCGAAGGTTGCAAGCTCCAGCGTCGCGGGGAACACCCGGATGATATCGTCCAGGATCGGACGCTTGGTCATGAAGCTGTCGCCGAAATCGCCGGTGAACACCTTTTGCAGGTAGATCCAGAATTGCTGGATCAGCGGCTTGTCGAGCCCCAGTTCGATATAGACCCGGTCATAGACGGTCTGGCTGGCGCGGTCGCCCACCACCGACAGCACCGGATCGACGGGCACGACGCGCCCGATCAGGAAGGTGACGAAGAGAAGCCCCAGGAAGGTCAGCGCGACCGAGGCGATCAGCTTCAGGGCCTTCCACGCGAAGGGGAGGGCGCGGCTGCGCCCTCCGGTCTTGGTTGCGGTTGCGGTCGCCATCAGCCCTTGGTGACCCCGGCATAGGAGTTGTCGCTGAACGACGGCCCGATGACGAAGCCGTTCACGTCCTTGCGGTGGGCCATCACCTCGATCTCCTGGAACATGATGACGAAGGGCGACACGGCCTGATGCTCTTTCTGCAGCTCGATATACATCTCGGCGCGCTTGTCGGCATCCCCCTCGAGCACGGCGGCATCGGCCTTGGCGGTCATCTCCGGGATTTCCCAGGCATTGCGCCAGGCCAGCGGCTTGGACGCCGCATCATCCGAGTTGTCGGGATTGCGCGCGAAGGTGTCGGCGTTGGTGTGGGGGTCCTGATAGTCCGGGCCCCACTGGCCGATATAGATGTCGTGGCTGCGGGCGCGGTACTTGGTCAGGGTCTGGCCACCGTCGCCGGGGATCAGTTCCAGCTTGATGCCGGCCTGCGCCATCGTGCCCTGGATCGCCTCGGCAAGGCTGGTGATCTCGGGCGTGTTGCGGGTGTCCATGGTGACGGTGAACCCGTCGGGCAGCCCGGCTTCCGCCAGCAGTTCCTTGGCCTTCTCGACGTTCAGGCTGTAGGGATTCTCCTCCAGCACGCCCAGGAAGCCCTTGGGCAGGAAGGCCTGGTGAACGGTGACGCGGCCCTTCATCAGCGTGTCGGCGATGGTCTCATAGTCCACCAGCCACTTCATCGCCTCGGCGACCTCGGGCTTGGCGAGGTTCTCGTTCTTCTGGTTCAGGCCCATGTAGTAGATCGAGCCCTTGACGCCATCCTCGACCACCAGATCGGGGTTCGACGACATCGCGGTGATCTCGTCGGGGCCAAGGTCGCGGGCGATGTCGATATCGCCCTGCTCCAGCAAGATCCGCTGGGTGGCCGGTTCTGGAATGTGGCGATAGATCACGCGGGCCATGGCCGGCGCGTCGCCCGAATAGTTCGGGTTGCGCTCCATCACGACGACCTCGTTGGCGCGCCATTCGCGGATCATGAACGGGCCCGAGCCGGCATAGCCGGTCTTCAGCCAGTTATAGCCGAAATCGCCATCGACCTCATGCTCCTGCACCAGCTTCTTGTCGACGACAGAGGCGACGTTGGAGGTCAGGCAATACAGGACCAGCGTCGGCGCATAGGCCTGATCCATCTCGAATTCGAAGGTATAGTCGCCGGTCTGGCGGATCTTCTCGTCCACGTTGTCGGCGGTGAGGCCGAACTGCGTGAGGATGAAGGCCGGCGACATGTCCATCTTCACGGCGCGGGTCAGCGAATAGACGGCATCGGCGGCGGTGATCGGGTTGCCGCTGGCGAAGCTGCGGCCTTCCTTGATCTTGAAGCTCAGCGTCTTGCCGTCTTCGGACACTTCCCAGCTTTCGGCGATCTTGCCGCTGATGTCCGACACGTTCATCGGGTCATAGCCGATCAGCGTTTCATAGCTGTTCCCGGCGATCTCGCCGGCGGTGAATTCGAAAAGCTCGGCCGGGTCGAGCGAGATGACGTCGTCGATCGACCAGGCCATGATCAGCGTGTCGGCGGGCGTTTCGGCCTGGGCCATCGGCGCGGAAACGGCGGTGAAGCTCGCCACCACTGCCGCGAGCCACTGTGTCTTGTGGAACATGGATGTATCCTCTGTTGGACTTGCACGTCCCCGCGACCTTCAGGGCGTCGGGGCGGCACGGGCATGATTAACCGCTTGGTAAAAAATGAAGTCAAGACCTGCGGCCCGGCGATCTGCCGCATTTTGCGGCAATCCGCCGCGCCGCCCGGGAAGTCGCGCCGGACTGCCTGAAGCTTCGGCACCGGTGAAACGCAGGGCCCGATGGTCAGGTCACGATGCGCACCGGCGCGCCCTTGTAGGCCGGTGTCTTTGACTCGACGTCATGCCACTCCAGCGGCACCAGCGGGTTCGCCTCGGGGTAATAGGCGGCGACGCAGCCATTTGGCAGGTCATAGCCGGTGACGCGCATCCCGGGCAGGGCGCGGCTCACCCCATCCTCGACCGCCGAGACCAGCGTGACGCGCTGGCCCTCGTGCAGCCCGGCGTGGGCCATCTCGGCGGGGTTCATCAGCACCACCATCCGGTCGCCCTCCAGCCCGCGCAGCCGGTCGCGGAAGCCGTAGATCGTGGTGTTGAACTGGTCGTTGGACCGCAGGGTCACCAGCGTGAACACCGCTTCCCCCGGTTCGGCGCCAAGCGCGCTGAGCGTGGTCGGTGTGGTGAACTCCGCCTTGCCGCTTTCGGTCTTCCACTCGCGCTCGCGGGCAGAGTTGCCCCGGTAGAAGCCGCCGGGGGTCAGCATCCGCGCGTTGAAGCTGTTGAACTCCTCCGGCCAGGTCGCCTCGATCAGGTCGCGGATGCGGCCATAGTCGGCGACCCAGTGGTCCCATTGCATCTTCCGGTTCGGCGCCAGCGCCGCCTTCGCCATCCCCGCCACGATGACCGGTTCCGACAGCAGCTGCTCCGACGCCGGGGCCCGCCGCCCGATTGATCCGTGGATATGGCTCAGGCTGTCCTCCATCGTCACCGTCTGCGGCCCGCTGGCCTGCCGGTCCTCCTCGGCGCGCACCAGGCAGGGCAGCAGCCAGGCGCCATCCCCCACCAGCACATGCGAGCGGTTCAGCTTGGTGGCGATCTGCACGTTCAGGGCGAGGCCGCCCCAGGCCCCATCACTGCGGCCCTGATCGGGGATGGCGCGGGCGAAGTTGCCGCCGAGGCTGACGAAGCCGCGCACCGAGCCGTCCAGCAACCCCTGCACCACGTCCACGGTGGTGCGACCCTCGTCGCGGGGCGGCTCGAACTCGAACAGCTCCGCCAGCCGGTCCAGCGGCACCAGCTCGGGCTTTTCGGAAATGCCCACGGTGCGCTGGCCCTGCACGTTCGAATGGCCCCGGACCGGAGAAATCCCGGTCCCCGCCCGCCCGATATTGCCGCGCATCAGCAAGAGGTTCACCAGCATCTGCACGCTTTGCGAGCCATGCACATGCTGCGTCAGCCCCATGCCATAGATGCCGATGGTCCGGGGGCTGCGCGCATAGAGATCCGCCACCGCCTCCAGATCGGCCCGCTTCAGGCCCGAGGCTGCTTCGATCTCGTCCCAGTCGGTCCCGCGAATCTTCGCCTCGAAGCTGGCGAAGCCGTCCGTATGCTCGGCGATGAAGCCGCGGTCGATGATGTCGCCCGAGGCATCGTCCAGCGCGAACAGGTGCTTGCACAGGCCCGCAATCGCCGCGATGTCGCCGCCGGGGCGGACCTGCAGGTAATGATCGGAAATCGGGGTGCTGCCGCCCGTCAGCATCGGCAGCGGCTCCTGCGGGCTGGTGAACTCGATCAGGCCGCGTTCGCGCACCGGGTTGAAGGTGACGATCTTGCAGCCGCGCCGCACCGCCTCCTGCAGCGGATGCAGGAAGCGCGGGCTGTTGGACCCGGTGTTCTGGCCGAAGAACAGGATCATCTCGCAATGGTCGAAGTCGGACAGCACGCAGGTGCCGACCGGCGAGCCTATCGCGGATTTCAGCGCCACGCTGGTCGTCTCATGGCACATGTTGGAGCTGTCGGGCAGGTTGTTGTGGCCAAGGGCGCGCGCGAAGAGCTGGTAGAGATACGAGGCCTCGAGGCTGGCCCGGCCCGAGGCGTAGAACACCACCGATTTCGGATCGAGCTGCCGCAGCCCGGCGCCGATCCCCGCAAAGGCCTCATCCCAGCTGCAGGGCAGGTAATGGTCGGTGCCGGCGTCATAACGCATCGGGTGGGTCAGGCGGCCGACGCGCTCGAGGTCATGGTCGGACCAGCCCTGCAACTCGCTGACGCTGTGCTGCGCGAAGAACTCCGGCGTGCAGCGGTCGCGGGTCAGGTCCCAGATCGTCGCCTTGGCGCCGTTCTCGCAGAACTCGGCCAGATGCGGGTTCGGCGGCTTGGCCCAGGCGCAAGAGGTGCACATATGCCCGCCGGGCTTGTTCTGGATGCGTAGCGTATCTAGCACGGCGGGCGTCGGGCGGCCCTTGACCAGCCAGCGCGCGACGCTTTTCAGCGAGCCCCAGCCGCCGGTGGGATGGTCGTAGAAGGGCGTATCTTCGCGCTGCCGGGTCTCGCCTGCGTCTTTCATCGCCGTCTCCCTCGCGCTTTGGGCATTCGGGGGGCCAACTCTGGAGGAGGGCATGTGTTCCCCGCCTGTCCGGGTTGACGGCGGCGGCGTTTGCTGGCGGTCTGGGTGCGAACCAAAAAGGACAGCCCGATGCCAGAGCAGACAACCGCCATCGTCACCGGCCATTCCCGCGGACTTGGGGCCGCCATCGCCGCCGAACTCCTGGCCCGCGGGGCGCGGGTGCTGGGGCTCTCGCGCAGGGGCAACCCGGCGCTGGCTGCCGCCTATCCAGCGGCGCTGACCGAGGTTGCGCTGGACCTTGCGGACCCGGCCGCGCTGGCAGGGTGGCTGGGCGGGCTGAGCGCCCATGTGAAGGGGGCAGGGCCGGTGCTGCTGGTCAACAATGCCGGCATGGTGGAGCCCATCGGCCCGGCCGGCACGCTCGACCCCGCCGCCATCGCCAAGGCGGTCGCGCTAAACGTGACCGCGCCGCTGATGCTGGCCGATGCGCTGATCGCCCTCGGCGGGGCGGACCGGCGGGTGATGCATATCTCCAGCGGGGCCGCGCGCAACGCCTATCCGGGGTGGAGCCTCTATTGCGCCACCAAGGCCGCGCTCGACATGCACGCCCGCGCCGTGGCCGAGGATGCGCGCCCCGGCCTGCGCATCGAGAGCCTTGCGCCCGGAGTGATCGACACCGACATGCAGGCCGCGATCCGCGCCACGACCGAGGCGCAGTTCACGATGCGCGAACGGTTCGTGGGGCTAAAGGAGAGCGGCGGGCTGTCCAGCCCCGAGGACTGCGCCCGCCGGCTGGTGGATCACCTGACTGGGCCCGCGTTTGGCGCTTCGCCAGTGACCGACCTGCGCGACTTCTGACGCTCAGGCCGCTGCGCCGATGCGGCGGGCCTTCAGCGTGGCATAGGCGAAGGCTGCGCCGAAGGCGGCGGTCATCAGCAGCACGATGGTCGGGGCCGGGGCGCTGTCCAGCGCCACGCTCAGCACCACCCCGCCGATCGAGGAGCCAAGCGCCACCGCGACCGACACCACCATCATCGCGCCGAAACTCCGCGTCAGCAAAAACGCCGTCGCCCCCGGCGCAATCAGCAGCGCTACGGCCAGGATCACCCCCGCCGCCGTCAGTGCGCCGACGATGGTCGCCGACAGCAGCGCCAGCAAGCCATAGTGCAGCGCACCCACCCGCAGCCCCACCGCCCGCGCTTGGGCGGGGTCGAAGGCATGCAGCAGGAACTCACGCCATTTCGCCAGCAGGATCAGTGTGACCACCGCGCCGATGATCCCGGTCTGCCACAGGTCGGCAGCGGCAAGGCCCTGGATGTCGCCGAACAGGATGTGGTCGAGGTGCAGCTCCGTCTGCACCTGCGAATAGAGAACCAGCCCCAAAGCGAACATGCCGGAGAAGACGACGCCCATCACCGTGTCCTGCTTGACCCGGCTCCGCTCACGGATGAAGCCGGTCGCCAGCGCGCAGGCCATCCCGGCGGTGAAGGCCCCGACGGCCAGCGGCAGCCCCGCCATCCAGGCCAGCACGACGCCGGGGAAGACGGCGTGGGAGACTGCATCGCCCATCAGCGACCAGCCCTTGAGCACCAGAAAGCACGACAGCAGCGCCGTCGGCACCGCGACCAGCACCGCGCCGAGCAGGGCGTTTTGCAGGAAGGGCAGCTGGAAGGCGGCGATCAGGTCCATCATGCCGCAGCCTCCGCGCTGCGCCGGCGGGCGGCGATCAGCCCGTGCTTGGGGCCGAAGACGAAGGCCAGCAGGAACAACCCGGTCTGCGCCAGCACGATGATGCCGCCCGTCGCCGCATCAAGGAAGTAGCTGGCATAGGCGCCGCCCGCGCAGGTCAGCGTGCCGATGGCGACCGACAGGCGCAGCAGCACGGCAAAGCGGTCGGTCAGCAGGTAGGCCGTCGCCCCCGGCGTCACCACCAGCGCGATCACCAGGAACGCCCCCACCGTCTGCATCGCCGCCACCGTCGCCGCCGCCAGCAGCGTGAAGAAGATGCCCCGCAGCAGCACCGGGTTCAGGCCGACGCTGCGGGCATGGGCCTCGTCGAAGAAGGTCACCATCAGGTCCTTCCACTTGGCGCCAAGGATCGCCAGCGACACCACGCCGATGATCGCCAGTTGCAGCGTGTCGGCAGGCGTGATCGCCAGCACATTGCCCATGATGATCGTCTGCACATTCACCGGCACCGGCGAGACAGAGATCATGAACAGCCCCAGCCCGAAGAAGCTGGAGAAGATCAGCCCGATGATCGCGTCCTCCTTCAGCCGGGTGCGCTGGTTCAGCACCAGCATCGCCGCCGCCGCCAGCCCGCCCGACAGGAAGGCGCCAAAGGCGAAGGGCAGGCCCAGCATCCAGGCCCCCGCCACGCCCGGCACGATGGAGTGCGACAGCGCGTCCCCGATCAGCGACCAGCCGCGCAGCATCAGGAAGGCGGAGAGGAACGCGCAGAGCCCGCCCACCAGCGCCGAGACCCAGATGGCGTTGACCATGTAGCCATAGGCGAAGGGCTCCAACAGCAGGCTCATCCGCGCACCGCCCTGCCGGGAGTGTCGGCGGCAAAGGCCAGATTGCGCAGCGCGCCGCCGAAGGTGTTTTCCAGATTGTCGCGCGTGAACACCTCGGCCGTCGGCCCCTCGGCCAGCACCGTGCCGCGGACCAGCACGATGCGGTCGCAAAACTCGGGCACCGCGGCAAGGTCATGGGTGGCGACCAGCATCACCCGCCCCTCGGCCCGCAGCTCCTTCAGCAGCGTGACGATGGCGGCCTCGGTCTGCACATCGACGCCGGTGAACGGCTCGTCGAGCAAGATCACCCGCGCCTCCTGCGCCAGCGCCCGGGCGAGGAAGACGCGCTTGCGCTGGCCGCCCGACAGCTCGCCGATCTGGCGGAGGCGGAACTCTTCCATCCCCACCCGCGCCAGCGCCGCCGACACCGCCTGACGGTCGGCAGGCCGGGCGCGACGGAAGAAGCCCATATGGCCAAAGCGGCCCATCATCACCACATCCTCGACCAGCACCGGGAAGGTCCAGTCCACCTCCTCGGCCTGCGGGACATAGGCGACAAGGTTGCGCTTCAGCGCCTGCGGGGCGGGCAGGCCGAGGATTTGCACCTCGCCGGCCGAGGGGCGCACGAAGCCCATGATCGCCTTGAACATGGTGGATTTGCCGCCGCCGTTCACCCCCAGCAGCCCGGTGATGCTGCCGGTCGGCAGGGTGAAGGCGGCACCCCGCAGCGCGGTATGGCCGTTGCGGTAGGTCACGGTGAGGCCGCGCACCGACAGGCCGGGAGGGGCAGAGACCGGCGCACTGCCGGCAAGGCTGAGCGCCGGGGCGGTCATTGGGTTAGCCCCTTGGCAATGGTTTCTGATGTCACCCGCAGCAGGTCGATATAGGTTGGCACCGGCCCCTCCGGCCCGCTGAGCGAGTCCACATAGAGCACCCCGCCATAGGCCGCCCCGGTTTCCCGCGCCACCTGCTGCGCGCCATCGGCCGGGACTGTGCTTTCGCTGAACACCGCCGGGATATTGTGCTCGCGTACCGCGTCGATCACCCGGCGCACCTGCTGCGGCGTGCCCTGCTGGTCGGAGTTGATCGGCCACAGATACAGCTCCTGCAGGCCGAAATCGCGGGCAAGATAGCTGAAGGCGCCCTCGCTGGTGACCAGCCAGCGCCGGTTCTCGGGGATGGCGTCCAGCTGCGCGCGGATCGGTTCCACCGCTGCCATGATCTCGGCCTTGTAGGTCTCCGCGTTGGCCCGGTAAGTCTCGGCATTGGCCGGGTCATGTTCCATGAAGGCGTCGCGGATATTGTCGACGTAGATCATCGCGCCCTCGGGGCTCATCCAGGCATGGGGGTTGGGCTTGCCGGTGTAGGGCCCCTCGGCGATGCCCATCGGGTCGATGCCGTCCGACACGACGATGCCGGGCACGTCGGGCAGGTTGCGGAAGAACCGCTCGAACCACTGCTCGAGGTTCAGCCCGTTCCACAGGATCAGGTCGGCATCCTGCGCGGCGATGATGTCGCCGGGGGTGGGCTGGTAGTTGTGGATCTCGGCCCCCGGCTTAGTGATCGAGGTGACCTCGGCCGCATCGCCGGCCACATTGGCGGCGATGTCGGCGATGACGGTGAAGGTGGTGACGGCCTTGAGCTTGTCCGCGGCAAGAGCCGGACCTGCCAGCAGCACCAGCGCGGCGAGGGTCCCGGCAATGCGGCCCCTGTTCCCTGCGCGTTGCATCCGTCCCGGCATCGTCATCCCCTTTTTGAGAGTCGTTCTCAAGAAAGGTAGGACGCCTTCGCTAGAATGCAACTGCAAATTATTCGCAAGAGACTGAATCGCTCCCCGCCGGGAGCAGCGGGTGTATTCTGCGCGCGCCGCGCCTGTGTTAATCGAACGCGCCGCCCTCGGAGGATCCCGCATCTTGACCGCCCCCGCCCCCGCCCCCGCCCTGATCCGCTGGATGCGCGAGGAGTGGCTGCTGCTGCTTTTGCTCGCCCTGTTGCCCCTGCTGCTCTGGCTCGTGCCGACGCGCCCTGCCGACCTCGCGGCATTGGTGGACTGGACGACCATCGGCGCGCTGGCCGGGCTGATGGTGCTCAGCCGCGGGCTGGAGGTGAGCGGGGGGATCGACCGCGCGGGCCGCGCCGCCCTGCGCGGGCTGCGGACCGGGCGCGGGCTGGCGGTGGCGCTGGTGTTGTTTGCCGCGGTGCTGTCGGCGGTCGTGACCAACGACGTGGCGCTGTTCGTCACCGTGCCGCTGACGCTGGCGCTGTCGCGGCTGGTGCCGCTGCCGCTGGGGCGGCTGGTGATCCTGCAGGCGCTGGCGGTGAATGCCGGCTCCACCGTCTCGCCGGTGGGCAACCCGCAGAACCTGTTCCTGTGGCAGGTCTCGGGCGCCGGGTTCGGCGAGTTCGTGCTGGCGATGCTGCCGCTGGCGGCCGCGATGCTGGCGATCCTGCTGGCGCTGGTGCCGCTGGCGGTGGGCAAGCAGAGGCTGACGCTGGCCGAGCCCGCGGCGCCGCTGCCGCTGCGGCCGCGGCTGATGGCGGTCTCGTTGGCGGCCTACCCGCTGTTTCTGGCGCTGGTGAACGCCAGCCTCGCCGTCCCCGCCGCCGGAGCCATCCTCGCGCTTTACGCCCTCGCCTTCCGGGCGGTGCTGCGCTGGCTCGACTGGCCGCTGCTGCTGGTCTTCGTGCTGATGTTCGTCAACCTCGGGCTTCTGGGCCAACTGCCCGCCATTGCCGCCGCGATGCCCACGGCTTTGGCCCTTCCCGGCGGGGTTTTTGCCGTCGGCGCGCTGCTGTCCCAAGCCATGTCCAACGTCCCCGCCGCGATCTTCCTTGCGCCCTTCACCGAGGATTGGCGGGCGCTGGCCTGGGGCGTCAGCGTCGGCGGCTTCGGCCTCGCCATCGGCTCGCTCGCCAACCTGATCGCGCTGCGGCTGGTGCGGGTGCCGGGGCTGTGGCGGCAGTTCCACCTGTGGTCGCTGCCGATGTTCGCGCTCAGCTTCGCTGCCGGGGCGCTCTTGCTGCGGTAGGCTGCCGACGACAGGCGCACCCCATTGGCGCGCGGCGCCGGGGCCGCTATGGTCAGCGTCCCGCAGACAGGAAGCTGACCATGACCGCACCCGACCCGACCCGCCGCATCCCGCTTCTCATCGCCGGGGAGATCGGCGCCCGCGCCGATCAGGTGGCGCAGGCCATCGCCCTGCTGGATGGCGGCGCGACGGTGCCCTTCATCGCCCGCTACCGCAAGGAAGTGACCGGCGGGCTCGATGACACCCAGCTGCGCACGCTGGCCGAGCGGTTGGTCTATCTGCGCGAGCTGGAGGCCCGCCGCGCCGCGATCCGCGACTCGATCGCCTCGCAGGGTAAGCTGACGGGCGATCTGGAAAAAGGCATCGCCGGGGCGGTGACCAAGGCGGAACTCGAAGACCTCTACCTGCCCTACAAGCCCAAGCGCCGCACCCGCGCGATGATCGCCCGCGAGAACGGGCTTGGCCCGCTGGCCGACGCGATCCTGCAGGACCGGCGCGCCGATCCGGCGGCGCTGGCGGCGGGCTATGTGACCGAGGCGGTGCCCGATGCCAAGGCCGCGCTGGAGGGCGCGCGCGACATCATCGCCGAGGGGCTGGCCGAAGATGCCGACCTTCTGGGCCGCCTGCGCGCCCATATGAAGAAGGTCGCGGTGCTGTCGGCGCGGGTGGTCGAGGGCAAGCAGGCCGAGGGCGCCAAGTTCTCGGACTACTTCGCCCATTCCGAAAGCTGGGCGACCGCCCCCAGCCACCGGGCGCTGGCGATGCTGCGCGGGCGCAACGAGGGCGTGCTGTCGCTGGATCTGGAGATTGACGCCGATGCCGCCCCCGGCACCGGCCCGGCCGAGGCCATCGTCCGCGGCGCGCTGAAGGCTGGTGGCCAGCTGCCGGGCGATCTGTGGCTGGCGCAGGTTGCCGGCTGGGCCTGGCGCGTCAAGCTGCGCACCTCGCTGTCGCTGGACCTGATGACCGACCTGCGCGAGCGCTCCGAGGCGGAGGCGATCCGCGTCTTCGCCCGCAACCTCAAGGACCTGCTGCTGGCGGCGCCGGCGGGCGGCAAGGCGGTGCTGGGGCTCGATCCCGGCATCCGCACCGGCTGCAAGATCGCGGTGATCGATGCCACCGGCAAGGTGCTGGCGACCTCGACCGTCTATCCGTTCCAGCCGAAGAACGACCTGCGCGGGGCGCAGGCGGAACTCGCCATGCTGATCCGCAAGCATGGGGTGGAGCTGATCGCCATCGGCAACGGCACCGCCAGCCGCGAGTCGGAAAAGCTGGTGGCGGACCTCTTGGCGCAACTGCCCGCGGGGCCGAAGCCGACCAAGGTGATCGTGTCCGAGGCCGGGGCCTCGGTCTATTCCGCCTCCGAGCTGGCGGCGAAGGAGTTCCCGGACCTCGACGTCTCGCTGCGCGGCGCGGTGTCCATCGCCCGCCGGTTGCAGGACCCGCTGGCCGAGCTGGTGAAGATCGAGCCCAAGAGCATCGGCGTTGGACAGTATCAGCATGACGTGGACCAGCACCGGCTGGGGCGCTCGCTGGAGGCGGTGGTGGAGGATGCGGTGAACGCGGTGGGCGTGGACGTGAACACCGCCTCGGCGCCGCTGCTGGCGCGGGTGTCGGGGCTGGGGCCGTCGCTGGCCGAGGCCATTGTCGATCACCGCGACGCCAACGGGCCGTTTGCCACCCGCCGCGCTTTGCTGAAGGTGGCGCGGCTGGGGCCCAAGGCCTTCGAGCAGGCGGCGGGCTTCCTGCGCATTCCGGATGGCAAGGAGCCGCTCGATGCCTCGTCGGTCCACCCCGAGGCCTATGACCTTGCGCGCCGCATCGTGGCTGCCTGCGGGCGGGACCTGCGCGAGGTTATGAAGGACGCAAGCACCCTGAAACGGCTGGAACCGGCGGAGTTCGTCGACGACCGCTTCGGCCTGCCCACGGTGAAGGATATCCTCGCCGAGCTGGAAAAGCCCGGCCGCGACCCGCGCCCCGGCTTCAAGACCGCGACCTTTGCGGATGGGGTCGATGACATCAAGGACCTGAAGCCGGGAATGCTGCTGGAAGGCACGGTGACCAATGTCGCGGCCTTCGGTGCCTTCGTCGATATCGGCGTGCATCAGGACGGGCTGGTGCATGTCAGCCAGCTGGCGGACCGCTTCGTGAAGGACCCGCATGAGGTGGTGAAGGCCGGCGACGTGGTGAAGGTGCGGGTGACCGAGGTGGATGTGCCGCGCAAGCGCATCGGCCTGACCATGCGCAAGGAGGCCGGCCCGGTGGAGCCGCGCCCTGCGCAATCCGCCAAGCCCGCCCCACGCGGGCCGATGGCGGCGGCGCCGAAGGCGACGGGGCCGAAGGCGGCGGGCGGCGATGTTGGCGGCCTCGGGGCCGCCCTGCTGGACGCGATGCGCAAGAAGTGAGAGCGGGGGGCGGCTGCCCCCTCGCTCCGGCGGCGTTACTGGCCGTGCGCCGCCAGCCACTCCGTCATCCAGGCGATTTCGCCCTCCTGCGCGGCGATCACCTCTTCGGCCAGCTTGCGCACCTCGGGGTCGCTGCCATGCTCCAGCACCACGCGGGCCATGTCGATGGCGCCTTGGTGGTGCGGGATCATGCCGCGGATGAAATCGACATCCGCATTGCCGCTGGGGGCGACCGCCATCCCCTCATGCATCTTCGCATTGGCCGCCGCATAGCCTGCGTCCCAAGGCGGGGAGCCGGCCTCGGTTTGGGTGGCGGGGGCGCCGTGGCTGCTGTGATCCATCGTCTGCGCATAGGCGCCGAAGGCCAGCGCGAAGGCCAGCGGGCTGAGGCGGGCGGCGCGCAGCAGGGTGCGGGCGGGGGTTGGGCGTGTCATCGAACTGTCCTCACTGTTGTTGGGGGCAGACTGCCCGGCGCTGCGCATCCCGTCCATTCACCAATGGGTGAGGCTCAGCGGAGAGCCGCCTGCGCCTCGGCCAGGGCATCGGGCAGGGCGGCGGCGAAGGCGGCGAGGTCGGCTTGCGTGCCGCAGCTGACACGGATGCAGCGGTCATGCGGGGCGGTGAAGGGCATCCGCACGAAGATGTCGCGGGCGATCAGCCCGGCCAGCACCGCGCGGGCGAAGGCGCCGTCGGCGCCGCAATCCATGGTGACGAAATTGGTGGCGGAGGGCAGGGGCAGGAGCCCGTTCTCGCGGGCGATGGCGGCGAGGCCATCGCGGGCCGCGGCGACCTGGGCTTGCACTGCCGCCAGCCAGTCCTGATCCGCCAGCGCCGCCAGCGCGCCGGCCTGCGCGATCCGGCCCATGCCGAAATGGTTGCGCACCCGGTCGAAGGCGGCGATCAGCGGCGCGGCGCCGATGGCATAGCCCACCCGCGCGCCGGCCATGCCGTACCCTTTGGAGAAGGTGCGCATCCGGATCACCCGCGGATCCTCGGGCGCGATCACGGGCGCGGTGCCGGGCGGAGCAAGTTCCACATAGGCCTCATCGAGGATCATCAGGCAGCCTTCGGGCAGCGCCTCCACCATCCGCTCAGGCGTTTGCGCAGGGTGATGCGAGCCCATCGGGTTGTCGGGATTGGCGATGTAGAGGAGCCGCGCGCCGGTCTCGGCCGCGCGGGCGAGCAGCGCCTCGGGGTCTTCATGGTTGCCGCGGTAGGGCACCTTGTGGAGCGCGCCGCCAAAGCCCGTGACGTGGAAGTTGAAGGTCGGATAGGCACCGTCCGAGGTGACGACGGCATCGCCGGGCGCGACCAGCATCCGCACGAGGTACCCCAGAAGGCCGTCGATGCCCTCGCCCACCATCACATGCGCCGGCGTTGTGCCGTGATGGGCGGCGAGCGCGGCGCGCAGGTCGTGGTTCTCGGGGTCGCCATACATCCACACATCGCGGGCCGCCTGGGCCATGGCGTCGATGGCGCGGGGCGAGGGGCCGAACACGCTCTCATTCGCGCCGAGCCGGGCGGCGAAGCGGCGGCCGCGCGCCCGCTCCTGCGTTTCGGGGCCGACGAAGGGCACCGTCGCGGGAAGGGAGGCGACGAGGGGCGTGAGGCGGGGCGGGGTTGGGCGAGGTGCGGTCATGGCGGGCATCAGAAGCCGAAATCGCGGTGCCGGGCAAGGGGTATGGCGGCGTTGCCCCCCGTGGCCGGCGCCGGGGGACTTTGCGTCCCCCGGACCCCCTGCAGGATATTTGCGAAAGGCAAAGGGCGAGGGGCGGGCGGCAGGGGTTGCACCCGCCGCGGCTTCGACGTGATAAATGGGGAACGATCCGGGCAGCCGGGCATTGACGAGGGGCCGCGCCGTCGCCCGGACCCAATTGCCGCCCCGCTTGCCACTGCCGCCCGAGGAGCAGGACCATCGCACGCCATCCGACTTTCGCGCCTCTGGGCATCCCGACCTTCCGCCGGCTCTGGGTCAGCTCGCAGGTGTCGAACCTGGGCGGGCTGATCCAGGCGGTGGGCGCTGGCTGGCTGATGACCTCGCTCACCACCTCGCATGGAATGGTGGCGCTGGTGCAGGCGTCGAACACGCTGCCGATCATGGTGTTCTCGCTGGTCGCGGGCGCGCTGGCCGACAGTTTCGACCGCCGCCGCATCCTGATCGCGGCGCAGGTGTTCATGCTGGCGGTTTCCGTGGCGCTGGCGCTGACGGCCTGGCTGGGGGTGCTGTCGCCCTGGGGGCTGCTGTCCTTCACCTTCCTGCTGGGCAGCGGGGTCGCGCTTTACAACCCGTCCTGGCAGGCCTCTATGGGCGATATCGTGCCGCGGAGCGATCTCTCCGCCGCGGTGAGCCTGAACAGCATGGGCTTCAACCTGATGCGCAGCGTCGGGCCGGCACTGGGCGGGGCGCTGGTGGCACTGGCGGGGGCGGCGGCGGCCTTCGGGGTGAATGCGCTGAGCTATGTGCCGACGATCTGGTCGCTGATCCGCTGGCAGCCCGAGACGGCGCCGGCGCGGCTGCCGCGCGAGCCCTTGGGGCAGGCGCTTGGCGCCGGGCTGCGCTATGTGTCGATGTCGCCGAACCTGATGCGGGTGATGGGACGCTCGGCGCTGTTCGGCTTTGCCGCGTCATCGGTGCTGGCGCTGCTGCCGACGGTGGCGCGCGACATGCTGGGCGGCACGGCGCTGACCTATGGGATGCTGCTGGGGTTCTTCGGGCTTGGCGCGATTGGCGGGGTGGCGCTGAACAGCCGCGTCCGCGCGCGCTTTGCCAATGAGAAGGTGGTGGTGGGGTCGTTCTTCGGCTTTGCCCTGGGGGTGGCGGGGCTGGCGCTGGCCACGCACCTGGCAGTTGCCGGCGCGGCGCTGATGGTGGCGGGGGCCTGCTGGGTGCTGTCGCTGTCGCTGTTCAACGTGTCGGTGCAGTTGTCCACGCCCCGCTGGGTGGTGGGGCGTGCGCTGTCCTTCTACCAGACCGCCGTCTTCGGTGGCATGGCGTCGGGCAGCTGGTGCTGGGGCCTGCTGGCCGATGCGCGGGGGCCCGAGCAGGCGCTGCTGGCAGCCTCGGCCCTGCTGCTGCTGGGGGCGGCGGCGGGGCGCTGGCTGCCGCTGGCGGAGTTCGGGGCGCTGGACCTCGATCCGCTGGGGCGGTTCCGCGAACCCGAGCTGCGGCTGGACGTGCGCGGGCGCAGCGGGCCGATCATGGTGATGGTCGACTACCGGATCGCGCCCGAGGATACCCCGGCCTTCCTGGGAGCGATGCAGATCCGCCGCCGGGTCCGTATCCGCGACGGGGCCCGGCAATGGGCGCTGCTGCGCGATCTGGAGGATCCCGAAAGCTGGACCGAATCCTACCATGTGCCGACCTGGGTGGACTACCTGCGCCATAACGAGCGTCGCACCAAGGCCGACCTTGACAGCTATGAGGTGCTGCTGGCGCTGCATCGCGGGCCGGAGCGGCCGCGCGTGCACAGGATGATCGAGCGGCAGACGGTGCCGCTCTATGACGACATGGCGCTGAAGCCGCCGCCCGATATTCATCACTGAACCCGGGCGGCTGACCCCTCGATCCGAAGCCCGTCAGCCCATGTCGGCGAGGCGGGCGAGGGCGGCGCGGATCTTGCCGGCCTCTTCATCGCCAAGCGCCAGTTTCTCGCGGTTTTCCTCGACAATCTCCTCGGGCGCGCTGGCGACGAATTTGGGATTGTTGAGGCGCCCGCGCAGGCCGTTCAGGTCTTTCTCCAGCTTCTCCAGCGCCTTGGTCAGGCGGGCCTGCTCCTCGGCCACGTCGATCACGCCGTCGAGCGGCAGCGCGAAGGTCGCGCCCTCGGCGGCGATGGTGATCGCGCCCTTGGGGGCCGCGGCCTCGGTCAGGCCGTCGATGCGGGCGAGGCGCTGGATCAGCGCCTCGTTCCGCTGCCACGCCGTGCGGGCGGCGGCATCCGCCTCCACCAGCACCATCGGCAGCTTGAGGCCCACCGGCACATGCATCTGGCTGCGGGCCGAGCGGATTTCCTCGATAAGCGCGATGACCCAGGTCATCTCGCGGTCGGCGGCGGGGTCCAGCAGGTCCGCGGTGCGGTAGGTCGGCCAGTCGGCATGCACCAGCGGCTTGGAGCGGCCGATGGGTGGGGCGGTCAGGGCCCAGAGCTCTTCGGTCAGGAAGGGCATGATCGGGTGGCACAGCGTGTAGCACTGGTCCAGCACCCAGGCCATGGTGTCGCGGGTTTCCTCGGCATCGTCGCCGTCGAACAGCGGCTTGGCGAATTCGACATACCAGTCGCAGACCTTGCCCCAGACGAAGGCGTAAAGCGCGTTGGCGGCGTCGTTGAAGCGGTAGTCGGCCAGCGCGTCATCCACCGCTTCGCGCACGCGCGCCGTCTCGCCGATGATCCAGCGGTTGACGGTGTGTCTGGGCTGCGGGATGCCAGTGGGGCGCGGGCCGATGAACACGCCGTTCATCTCGGCAAAGCGGGTGGCGTTCCAGATCTTCGTGGTGAAGTTCCGGTAGCCGGCGATGCGCGCGGTGGACAGCTTCAGATCGCGGCCCATCGCCGCCATCGCGGTGACGGTAAAGCGCACCGCATCGGCACCATATTCGTCGATCAGCTCCAGCGGGTCCAGCACGTTGCCGAGCGATTTCGACATCTTCTTGCCCTTCTCGTCACGGACGAGAGCATGGACATAGACGGTGCGGAACGGCACCTGACCGACCACCGCAAGCTCCATCATCATCATCCGGGCGACCCAGAAGAAGATGATGTCGAAGCCGGTGACGAGGGTGGAGGTGGGGAAGTAGCGCTGGAGTTCGGCCGTGTCGGCCGGCCAGCCAAGCGTGCCGATCGGCCAGAGGCCGGAGGAGAACCAGGTGTCCAGCACATCGGGATCGCGCCAGACCGGATAGACCAGATGGGTCGGGTCCTGGCTGAGATTGTATTCGGCAAGGCAGGTGGCCAATGCCTCGATTGCGGCGTGCTGGTCCGCGACCTCGACCACCCGGGCGGCGTGCAGCGGGGCGGGCAGGGCGGCCAGATCGGCCTTGAACGCCTCGGACACGGCATCCAGATCGGCGGCGCAGTGGGGACGCGGCTCGCCATGGTTGAAGGCGCCCTCGTTCAGCAGGCGGAAGATCTCCACCTCATCCAGCGCATTGTCGCCCTCGTCATCGGCAAAGCCGGTCTGGAACAGGTCGAGCCCGTACCACACCGGGATCTGGTGGCCCCACCACAGCTGGCGGCTGATGCACCAGGGCTCGATGTTCTCCAGCCAGTGGAAATACACCTTCTCATGCTGTTCAGGCAGGATCACCGTGTCGCCATTGCGCACCGCGTCGATGGCGGGCTGCACGATCCTGGCGGTGTCGACGAACCACTGGTCGGTCAGCATCGGTTCGATGACCACCTTGGAGCGGTCGCCGAAGGGCTGCATGATCGGCTTGTTCTCGACATAGGGAACCGGGTTGCCCTCGTCATCCGCGACCATGACCGCGAGGCCCTCGGCGGTGATGTCGGCGACCACGGCCTTGCGCGCCTCGAAGCGGTCCATGCCGCGATAGGCATCGGGGACGAGGTTGATCGCGTCGATCTCTGCCTCGGTAAACGCCTTCCCCTCGACGATGGCCTGCGCCTTGGCGGCCTCTTCGGCATAGGGGGCGCCGTCGGCGCGCAGCGTGGCGCGGGTGTCCATCAGCCGGTAGCAGGGGATGCCGTTGCGCTTGGCGACGCCATAGTCGTTGAAATCATGCGCGCCGGTGATCTTCACCGCGCCCGAGCCGAAGGCGGGATCGGGGTAGTCGTCGGTGATGATCGGGATCAGGCGGCGATGCTCCTTCGGCCCCACCGGGATCTCGCAGAGCTTGCCGACGATGGGCGCATAGCGCGCGTCCGAGGGATGCACTGCCACCGCGCCGTCGCCCAGCATGGTCTCGGGCCGGGTGGTGGCGATGGAGATGTAGTCGCGCATTTCGCGCAGCGTCACTTCGCCATCTGCGTCGCGCTCGATGTACTCATAGGTCTCGCCGCCCGCGAGCGGATACTTGAAGTGCCACATATGGCCCGCGACCTCGATATTCTCGACCTCGAGGTCGGAAATCGCGGTTTCAAAGTGGGGATCCCAGTTCACCAGCCGCTTGCCGCGGTAGATCAGGCCCTTGTGGTAGAGGTCCACGAACACCTTCAGCACCGCCTGCTGGAAATTCGCGTCCATGGTAAAGGCGTTGCGGTCCCAGTCACACGAGGCGCCAAGGCGTTTCAGCTGGTTGATGATGGTGCCGCCCGATTGCTCCTTCCACTCCCAGACCTTGTCCAGGAACGCCTCGCGGCCCATCTCTCGGCGGCCGGGCTGCTGGGATTTGGCCAGCTCGCGTTCCACCACCATCTGCGTGGCGATGCCGGCATGGTCCTGCCCGGGCTGCCAGAGCGTGTCGAAGCCGCGCATCCGGTGCCAGCGGACAAGGATGTCCTGCAGGGTGTTGTTGAAGGCATGGCCCATGTGCAGGCTGCCGGTCACGTTCGGCGGCGGGATCATGATGCAGAACGGGTCTGCCCCCGGCTTGGCATTGGCCCCGGCGCGGAAGGCGCCCGCCCGTTCCCATTCGGCATAAAGCCGCGGCTCGGCCTCGGCGGCGTTGAAGGTCTTTTCCATCGGCATCGGCTGCACCCCGTATAACTTGACGTGGTGTTTAGCCGCCCATCGCCGCAAGGGAAAGGCCAGAGCCGCGGGCGAGCGCGATCAGAACAGGCTCGCTGCCCAACGGGCCACCTGCCGGATCAGCCAGGCCCAGAACAAGAGCCCGCCCACAGCCGAGGGCACCAGCCACCAGCCCGAAGGGGCGCTGCCCTCGTCATCCTGCGCGGTAGCGCGGTCTGATCTGCTGGTGTCCGCCTCTCGCTGTGTCCCCCACCACCACCATACCCCCATCCGGGGCACGGGTGCTTCGGCGATAGGGTCCTCTGCGGAACAAGACTCGGCCTCAATGACCTTCATAGCGATTCTCCCCAAGCCCACCTTGACGGAAAGCCTCCGCGAAGTCTTGCGAAGTGGTTAACACGTAAGGGAAATGTGACGCTTTTGGTTCCATGTGGGAAGCAATCAGACCGCTCTGTCCATTTTTGTCGACAGATGGATCAGGCTTTCCGAGGATTTCACCCCCGTCATCTCGCCGATCTGGTCCAGCACCGCATCCAGCACCGCGGTCGAGGGCGCGGCGATCTGCAGCAGCAGATCGACCCGGCCGGATGTCGTATGCACCCGCTCGATCTCGGGGATCGCCTTCAGCCGCGTCAGGATCGCCGGCTGCGCGCGCGGTTCGATCGTCAGCAGAACGGTGGCGCGAATCCGGCCCTGCCGCGCCGCCTCGCCCAGCTTGACGGTGTATCCGGCGATGATGCCAGAGGTCTCCAGCCGTTCCAGCCGCGCCTGGATGGTCGAGCGTGCGACCTTCAGCCGCCGCGCCAGAGTGGCCACGGAAATCCGCGCATCGGCGCTGAGCAGCCCCAGAATGCTGCGATCGAGGTCATCCACGGGTCTATCCTTCACATTGACCGAACGATGTGGCATTGTAACGACGATGCACCGCAAATCTACTCTTTTGATCGGTGAAACTGTGCCCCATATCGCGCAGACTTCGTTTTCAGGAAAAGGGCGGCTCATACGCACCTGGCCTGGTTTGGTTGAACGCGTAAGCGTCCCGAACTGGTATTCCAGGGCTGGGGAAGGCTGCGCTCTGTTGGCACAGAAAGGGACACGCCGATGGGGCTCTCGAAAACGATCTGGGCAAATCCGTCCGAACTTCTGCGCGCTCAAAAACCGGAAAACCCGGTCATGTTCTTCGCCCCGACGGTCCTGCAAGCGACCGCGCGGCGCTTCATCGCGGGCTTTCCGGGACTGGTGACCTATGCGGTCAAGTCCAACCCCGACGAGATGGTGGTGCAGAACCTCGTTGCTGCCGGGATCCGCGGCTTTGACGTCGCCTCGCCGCATGAGATCGACATGATCCGCCGGCTCGCGCCGACCGCGGCACTGCATTACAACAACCCGGTGCGCGCGCGGGCCGAGATTGCCCATGCTGTGGCGGCCGACGTGAAATCCTGGTCGGTGGACAGCCATTCCGAGCTGGCCAAGCTGATCGAGATGGTGCCGGCGGCGGGCTGCGAGATTTCGGTTCGCTACAAGCTGCCGGTGGCCGGTGCCGCCTACAACTTCGGCGCCAAGTTCGGCGCCACGGTCGAGGTTGCGGCGGAACTGCTGGCGAAGGTTGCCGAGGCGGGCTTCGTGCCGTCGCTGACCTTCCACCCCGGCACGCAATGCACCGACCCGATGGCCTGGGACGCCTATATCCGCGCGGGCGCCGAGATCTGCGCGATGGCCGGTGTGAAGGCCACGCGGCTGAACGTCGGCGGCGGCTTCCCGTCGCACCGGCTGAACGAGGTGACGCCGCAGCTGGAAGCCACCTTCGCGCTGATCGACCGCGTGGCGACCGAGGCCTTCGGTGCCGACCGTCCCGCGCTGATCTGCGAGCCGGGCCGCGGCCTTGTCGCCGATGCCTTCACGCTGGCGGCCAAGGTCAAGGCGGTGCGCGACGATGCGCATGTCTTCATCAACGACGGCGTCTATGGCGCGCTGACCGAGCTGCCGATGATCGGCGTGATCGACCGCACCGAGGTGATCTCGACCGAAGGGCAAAAGCGCGACGGCCTGACCCGCGAGCGCATCGTCTTCGGCCCCACCTGCGATTCGGTGGACCGCCTGCCGGGCGAGCTGTCGCTGCCCTGCGACCTGCAGGAAGGCGACTACCTAGTGTTCCACGGCATGGGCGCCTATTCCACCGCCACCAACACCCGCTTCAACGGGTTCGGCGACGTGCTGCTGGCGACGACGCTGTCGCTGCGCTGAGCCGAGGCCCTGCATGACCAGGAAGGCGGGCGCGCGATCGCCCGCCTTTTCGTATCGGGCTGTGCAGCCGCTTTGTGCAGGCAGGCACGGAACCTACACCATCTTCCGCGACTATATCCTTGATCGGCCACGGCAGGGGCGGCACCCTTATGCCATCCTTGCCGTGCCAGCTGCGCGCTGATGAAGGAGGCGAAGGGTCAGGGTGAAATGGCTTCGTGACGGGCTTCTCAACCTCTTCGGCCTTGGCGCGCGCGTCGAGAGCACCGGCCCTGTGGCGCCGTCGGGCCCGGTCCGCCCCCGCTATGACCATGTGATCCTGCTCGACGGCACCATGTCCTCGCTGGAGCAGGGCGAGGAAACCAATGTCGGCCTGATCTGGAAGCTGCTGCGCGACATGCCGCGCGATCCGGCGCGGCAGATGGTCTATTACGAGGCCGGCGTGCAATGGCGCAGCTGGCGGCATGTCGGCGATGTCGCCTTGGGGCGCGGCATCAACCGGCAGATCCGCCGCGCCTATGGCTGGCTGGCCACCCGCTATCGCCCCGGCGACCGGATCTTCCTGATCGGCTATTCCCGCGGCGCCTATGCCGTGCGCTCCTTGGCCGGGGTTATCGACCAGGTCGGCCTGCTGCGCCATGATCAGGCGACAGAGCGCAACATCCGGCAAGCCTTTCGCCATTACGAACAGCCCGGCGACAGCCCCGCCTCGCGCAGCTTCGCCAGCCTCTATTGCCATGCCTCGGCCGAGATCGAGATGGTCGGCGCCTTTGACACGGTCAAGGCACTGGGGCTGCGGCTGCCGCTGCTGTGGATGCTGACCGAACCGCAGCACGCCTTCCACAACCACCGCCTGGGCCCGGCGATCCGCCACGGCTTTCACGCGCTGGCGCTCGATGAAACCCGCGCGGTGTTCGAGCCGGTGATGTGGGACTGCCCCGAGGGCTGGACCGGCCGGGTGGAACAGGTGTGGTTCCGCGGCGCCCATGGCGATGTCGGCGGCCAGCTGGGGGGCTTTCACAAGGCGCGGCCGCTGGCGAACATCCCGCTGGTCTGGATGCTGGGCGAGGCAGAGCGCTGCGGCCTGCTGCTGCCCGAGGGCTGGCGCGCCCGCTTCGAGATGGACCCCGAGGCCCCCAGCGTCGGCTGCTGGCGCGGGATCGGCAAGCTGTTCATGCTGCGGGGGCCGCGGCGGGTCGGAACCGATCCGTCAGAGCGGCTGCACCCCACGGCGCAGCTGTCGCCCCGCGCCCGCCGGTTGCGGCTGCCGGGCGGCGTAAGCCCGTGGCGCACCAGCCCTTAAAGGTCCATGATCAGGCAGGTCGTCTGGCCGGTGGCGTAGAGACGGTCATCCCCGGCGCCGCGGATCTCGCCCCGGGCGACGGCGGTGGTCCGGCCGGAATGCATCACTTCTGCGATGCAGATCACCTCGGTTCCGGGGGCCAGCGACCGGGTCAGGTTCACGCCATAGTCCAGCGTCGTGTACCAGCGCCCCTGCGGCACCACGCTGAGCACGGCGCAGCCAAGCGCGCTGTCGAGCAGCACCCCGAACCAGCCGCCATGCACTGCGCCGAAGGGGTTCTGGTGCTGCGCCTCGGCCTGGCCGCGAAAGCTGACGCGGCCGGGGGCGATGCTGTCCAGCCGGATATTGGTGGTGAGGGCCATGGGGGCGGGGGCAATCTCGCCCCGTGCCATCGCGCGCAGCAGGTCGATGCCGGCCATCCGGGCGAGCAACTGGCGGGCGGATGGGGGGGCTGGGATCTGGTCGGCCATGCTGGGTCTCCGGCGATTGGCCCGCAGGATGCCGCGGCGGTGGGCTGGGGTCCAGTGCCAGCCAGCGGTGGGTAGAGTGGACCGCTCGCTTCGGGCGGAAAAAGGCGAGGCACTGCCTCGCCCCGCCCGTGCGCGAGCGTTCACCCGGAGCCGCCGGCAGCACGAGACCGTGTGAGGCCAGCGCCCGCCGAGGGCGGGGCGGGCGCTGGCCGGGCCCTTTGGGGGCCCGTCCGGAGAGGGG
>Ga0209024_1000804_pt1 | contig 39717 bp, 29 predicted proteins | sample AutmiccommunBRH5_FD_187380 | JGI IMG/M metagenome (GOLD analysis project Ga0209024, IMG submission 187380) | Deep subsurface microbial communities from Mt. Terri, Switzerland - Autotrophic microbial communities BRH/5 (SPAdes) (version 2) | ecosystem: Environmental > Aquatic > Deep subsurface >... | reverse complement strand
TTCGTGCCCTTGTCGTTGGCGGCGGCGCCGTCGGAAACGGGATCGCCTATCACCTCGCCAAGGCCGGCTGGGACACGATGCTGCTGGAGCGGGACGAGCTGACCTCGGGCTCCACCTGGCACGCGGCGGGGCTGCTGCCGCTGTTCAACATGGGCTATGCCACCACCCATATCCACAAATACAGCGTCGATTTCTACAAGCAGCTGGAGGCGGAGACGGGCCTCAACGCCGGTTTCGCGGTCGTCGGCAACCTGCGCATGGCGCAGACCGACGCGCGGATGGATGAATACATGCTCTATTCCTCGGTCGCCGAAACCGCCGATGTCTATCACGAATTCCTGACGCCTTCGCAGATCAAGGAGCGCTGGCCGCTGGTGCGGAGCGAAGACCTGAAGGGCGCGCTGTTCCACCCGCAGGACGGCTATATCAACCCCGCCGACGTGACCCAGGCGATGGCCAAGGGCGCGCGCCAGCTGGGGGCCGAGATCGTGCGGCGGATGCAGGTCGACAGCTACGAATGGACCGGCGCCGAATGGATCGTGCGCGGCCACAAGATGGTGGAAAAGGGCGGGATGCTGGTCGCCTCGGACGAGGGTTTCGAGATCCGGGCCGAGCATGTGGTCACCGCCACCGGCAACCACGCGCAGCGCACCGCGCGGCTGCTGGGGCTGAAGATCCCGGCGATTCCGGTGGAACACCAGTATATCGTCACCGAACCCGACCCGATGCTGGCCGCCTGGCGCAAGGCCGGAAACCCCGAGCATCCGGTGCTGCGCGATGCCGATGCAAAATGGTATGTCCGCGAGGAACGCGGCGGCTGGATCCTTGGCCCCTACGAGCGTAACGCGCCGGCCCGGTTCCTCTATGACGTGCCCGAAAACTTCCGCGCCGATCTGTTCCCTCTGGATCTGGAGCGGATCGAGGAAGAATACATGAGCATGATCCACCGGATTCCGTCCTCGGAAACCGTTGGCCTCAAGGACGATTTCAACGGCCCGATCTGCTACACCCCCGATGGCAACCCGCTGGTCGGCCCGGCGCCGGGCCTGCGCAACATGTGGCTGGCCGAGGGCTTTTCCTTTGGCATCACCGCGGCGGGGGGCACGGGCTATTACCTCGCGCAGCTGATGACCCAAGGCGAGGCCGAGATCGACATGGCCAGCCTCGACCCCAAGCGCTACGGCAGCTGGATGACGACCGAATATGCCGCCCGCAAGAACGAGGAATGCTATGAGCATGTCTTCATCCTGCACCACCCCGATGAGGAACGCGAAGCCTGCCGCCCGCTGCGCACCGCCCCGGTCCATGACCGGCAAAAGGCGCTTGGCGCGCAGTTCGGCCAGGTGAACGGCTGGGAGCGGCCGAACTACTATGGCCCGCTGGATGCGCCGTCGAATTTCGACCACGATTCCCGCAGTTTCCGCCGTGGCGCGTGGTGGGACCATGCCCGCGCCGAGGCCGAGGCGCTGCGCGAGACCGCGGGGCTGATCGACGCCACCGCCTTCACCAAGCATCTGGTGCGCGGTCCGGGCGCGACGGCGTTCCTTGACCACTTCACCTGCAACAAGCTGCCCGCCATCGGCCGCATCAACCTGACCTATGCGCTGACCGCGACCGGGACCACGCGGACGGAATACACAATCGTCCGTTTGTCGGAAAATGAATACTATCTGGTCTCTGCCGGGGCCTGGACAGCCTATGATGCAGATTATCTGAAACAGGCCGCCGAGGATTTCATCGCGGCGGGTGGCGGCTACATCGACATCCACGATGTCACCACGCAATGGGGCGTCTTCGCCCTCGCCGGCCCCAACTCCCGCGCGATCCTGAACGAGCTGGTGCGCGATGCGGTGCCCGAAACCGTGCTATCCAACAAGCGCTTCCCCTGGCTGACCATGCGCAACATCGAACTGGGCATGTGCCCGGTGCGCGCGATCCGCGTCGCCTATACCGGCGAGTTGGGATGGGAGCTGCACCATCCGATCGAAATGTCGGCCTACCTCTGGGACCAACTCCAGACTGCCGGTGCGAAACACGGCATGAAGCTGGTCGGCGCCCGCGCGCAAAACTGGCTGCGGCAGGAGAAATCCTACCGCGCCTTCGGCACCGAGCTTGGCCGCGACGCGACCCCGCTGGAGGCCGGGCTGGACCGCTTCGTGGACCTGTCGAAAGACTTCCACGGCAAGCAGGCGATGCTGGACACCGGCATCCGCAGCAAATGCGTGACGCTGCTGATCGACGGCCCCGCCGATTGCGACCCCTGGGGGAAAGAGGCGCTGCTGCATGACGGCGCCAAGATCGGCCGCCTGACCTCGGGCGGCTGGTCGGTCGCCTTCGGCAAGCAGATCGGCATGGGCTATGTCCGCCCCGATCTGGCCGTCACCGGGCAGAAGCTGAAGGTGCGGATGCTGCGCCAGCTCTGGGATGCCGAGGTGGTGGAGGACAGCCCCTTCGACCCCACCAACGCCCGCATCCGCAAGGACGGCTGAGGGGGGCCGTCAAGCCCGCCTTACTGCACGCGCCGCGCCAGCCAGCGCGACCATTGCTTGCGCGTCCCGCCAAAGGCGTTCAGGTCCACCTCGCCCGACACCCCGCGGGCGAGGCCGGTGCCGGTATATTGCCAGAACGTCCAGTCATGCCCGGGATAGACCTGGCTGGGATGCCCCGCGACCGAGCGCAGCCAGAACTCCACTCCGTTCAGCCGCCACATCTCATTCTCGCGGAAGAAGTCCACCGTGGTATAGACCACCGGCCGCGTACCGTAATGCCGGGTCAGGATGTCCATGAAGACCTGCGCCTCGGACCGGATCCAGTCCGGCGTCGGACGGCCCGGGCAGGTGCGCGAGGTATGGGTCCATTCCATGTCCAGCACCGGGGGCAGGGCGCCGCGTTCGGCCGGGACGTTCTGGATGAACCAGGCCGCCTGCTCCTGCGCGGTGCGGCAGAAATAGTAATAATGGTAGGCACCGCGCGGCAGGCCGGCACGGCGCGCGCCCTCCCAGTTGGTGCGGAACATCGGGTCGGCGACGTCGCCGCCCTCGGTCGCCTTGATCCAGGCGAAGTCCACGCCGCCCGACCGCACGCTTTGCCAGTCGATATTGCCCTGCCAGCGCGACACGTCGATGCCATGCACCTCATATCCCGCCGGGGTGCGTCCATACCAGGGGTGCGGCTTGGCATCGCCGAATTGCGGCGGAATGCCCGGCGGATGCCCGCCCCCGCAGGCCGCCACAATCACCGCCACGGCGATGACCGCCAGACCCTTGATCCATCCGCGCATCCGCTGCCCCTGTTTCCTGCCGGCGGGCCATGCCGCGCCTCACTTTTTTGCGACTTTGCCGAAGGGGGGGCGGAATGTCACGGGGGGCAGAGCAGGGGCAACGAAAACGTGTCCGGGCTATGCCTCTTTGGCGGCCGCCAGCTCATCCCAGCAGGCCAGCGCGTGCCCGGCATACATCATCGCGGGGCCGCCGCCCATCTGCACCGCCATCGCCAGCACGTCGCCCAGCTCCTCGCGCGTGGCGCCTTCCTTCATCAGCGCCTCGACATGCAGCACGATGCAGGGCTCGCAGCGCACGCCCACCGCAATGCCGAGCGCGATGAACTCCTTCTCCTTCATCCCCAGCACGCCGCCCTCCTTCACGCCCTTGGACAGCGCGGAAAACCCCTTGGCCGTTTCGGGAATCGCCTTGTAGAGCGTGCGCAGCTCGTCGCGCATCGTGTCGATCTTGGTCTGGTAGTCCATTTGCGTCTCCTGCCTGCTTGGGTTCAGGGACACCAAACATGGCCGGCCGGCCCGCACCTTGATCCGGGTCAAATCATGCAATCTTTGCTATATGTCTGGCCTCAGCCGAAGCGTGCGGGCGACAGCGCGGCGACGGTGGCGGCGTCCAGCCCCGGCGCACGGCCCGCGATCAGGTCCGCCGCAAGCTGGCTGGCGGCGGGCGCGGTCTGGAACCCGTAGCCGCCTTGCCCCGCCAGCCAGAAGAAATCCGGCACCGCCGGGTCCGGCCCGATCACCAGCACCCGGTCGGGCGCGAAGGTGCGCAAGCCCGCCCAGTTGGAGAGGATGCGGGTGACAGGCTCTGTCACCATCTCCTCATACCGCGCCAGCCCCTCGGCCAGCACCATGTCATCGGCCCAGGCATCGTGCGGGTCCATCGGGTGCTCCTCGGCCGGCGAGACGATCAGCGCCCCGGCATCGGGCTTGCAATACCAGCCCTCGCCGGCGCCAAAGATCATCGGCCAGCGCGTCAGGTCATGCCCGCCCGGCGCCGGGATCCGTGCCATCGACCGGCGGTTGGGCTGGTGGCCAAGCGGCCGCACCCCCGCCATCTGCGCCACGCCATCCACCCAGGCCCCGGCGGCATTCACCAGCACCCGCCCGGAATGCGTGCCCGCGGCGCTGGTCACGGTCCAGCCGCCTGCATCGCGCGCAATCCCCGTCACCCGCGCGCCGGTCACGACCGTGGCGCCGTTGCTCCGCGCCTCGCGCAGGAAGTTCTGGATCAGCAGGTCGGTGTCGATATCCTCGGCATGGGTCGCATAACCCGCCAGCGCCACCGCCTGAGGGTTCAGGATCGGCACGATGGCCTGCGCCTCGGCCAGGCTGATCTGGTCCAGTGCCATTCCGGCGATATCCTCGGCGAAGGCCTCCGCCTCGCTCTCGCGCGCCACGATCATCATGCCGCGCGGGGTCAGCACGCCCCCGTTCGCATGGCGGTGATGGTCCTCGCTGGCAAGGCTCAGCTCCACCACCGGCGCGAGGCCATAGCGCGGCTCGAACAGCGCTGCCGAGCGGCCCGAGGCGTGATAGCCAAGCGCCTGCTCCGCCTCGAGCAGGGTCACGCTGCCCAGATGCGACAGCCGCGCCGCTGCCGAGATGCCGGCGATGCCGCCGCCGATGATGAGGAAGTCCTGCATAGCCGTCTCCTGCCGTCAAATATCAAAGGGGGGCGCGGGGCCCCCCTCTGCCCTGTCTGGGGTACCGCGCTTATTGCGGGATGTCGCCCTTGATGCCTTCGACATAGAAGTTCATGCCCGCCAGCGTGCCATCATCGGCCACTTCGCCCTCGGCCAGCCACGGCGTGCCGTCCTGCTTGTTCAGCGGGCCGGTGAAGGGGTGATAGGACTTGTCGGCGATGGAGGCCGCCAGCGCCTCGGCCTCGGCCTTCACCTCGGCGGGCACCGCATCGGTGATCTCGCCGATGCCGACCTCACCCTCGCCAATGCCGCCCCAGGTGTCGGTCGAGGTCCAGGTGCCGTCCAGCGCCGCCTGCACGCGGTCGATGTAATAGGGCGCCCAGTTGTCGACGATCGAAGAGACGCGCGGGCTCGGCGCGAAATCCAGCATGTCGGAGGCTTGCCCGAAGCCGATCACGCCCGGCGTCTTGGCAGCCTCGGCCAGCGGCGCGGTGGAGTCGGTGTGCGCGAGGATCACGTCCACGCCCTGCTCGATCAGCGCCTTGGCGGCATCGGCCTCTTTCGCCGGGTCGAACCAGGTATAGGCCCAGACCACGCTGATCTCGACATCCGGGTTCACCTTCTTGGCGTGGATGTAGCTGGAGTTGATGCCCTGGATGACCTCGGGGATCGGGAACGACCCGATATAGCCGATCTTGTTCGATTTGGTCATGCGGCCCGCGATGGTGCCCATCACGGCGCGGCCTTCGTAGAAGCGGGCATTGTAGGTGGCGACGTTGTCGGCGCGCTTGTAGCCGGTGGCATGTTCGAATTTCACATCCGGGAACTTGGCGGCGACGTTGATCGTCGGGTCCATGTAACCGAAGGAGGTGGTGAAGATCAGGTCCGCGCCCTGCATCGCCATCTGGGTCAGCGCGCGTTCGGCATCGGCGCCTTCGGGCACGCTTTCCAGATAGACGGTCTCGACCTTGTCGCCGAACTCCTCTTCCACGGCCAGACGGCCCTGGTCATGCTGGTAGGACCAGCCCAGATCGCCAATCGGGCCGACATAGATGAAGCCCACCTTCAGCGGGTCTTGCGCCAGCGCCGGGCCGGCCAGCGATACGGCGACCAGCGCGGCGGCGGTGGATTTCAGCAGGGTTCTGCGTTGCATCTTCGGGGTGCTCCCTTGGGGTTGATATGGGTTAGGTTAGCTGGAGGCATGGAACACCCGCCCCAGCGAGGCGGGGGCGTTCTGCGCCGCGCGGCGCCGGTCGGCCGAGATGATGACCAGCACGATGATGGTGATGACATAGGGCGCCATCGACAGGTATTGCACCGGGATCGCGACGCCCGCCGCTTGCAGGTTCAATTGCAGCACGGTGACCCCGCCAAAGAGGTAGGCCCCGGCCAGCACCCGCCACGGCCGCCAGCTGGCAAAGACCACGATGGCCAGCGCGATCCAGCCGGCGCCGGCGGTCATGCCTTCGGTCCATTGCGGCACCCGAACAAGGCTCAGATACGCGCCGCCAAGCCCCGCGCAGGCGCCGCCGAAGGCGATGGCCAGCACCCGCAGCCGCACCACCTTGTAGCCAAGCGCATGGGCGGCATCATGGCTCTCGCCCACCGCGCGCAGCACAAGGCCCGCGCGGGTGAACTTCAGGAACGCCCAGACCGCGGCGATGATCAGGATCGAGACATAGACCATCGGATCATGCCGCAGCAGCATCGGCCCGATCACCGGAATATCCGACAGCGGCCCGAAATCCATCTTCGGCGTCGGCGGCGGGCGAACGCCGGTATAGCCCTGCCCGATCAGCGCCGAAAACCCGATGCCGAACAGCGTCAGCGCAAGGCCCGTCGCCACCTGATTGGACAGCAGCACCTGCGTCAGGAACGCAAAGATCAGCGACAGCGCCGCGCCGGCGACCGCCGCGCCGAGGAACCCCATCAGCGGCGAGCCGGTCTCCACCGCCATCGCAAAGCCGGCGATGGCGCCGACGATCATCATGCCTTCGACGCCAAGGTTCAGCACCCCCGCCTTCTCCACCACCAGCTCGCCAATCGCGGCCAGCAGGATCGGGGTCGAGGCCACCATCAAGGAGGCGATCAGCAGGATCGGGTCGATGGAGCCCATCATGCCCGTGCCCTCCCTGCCAGACGAATGCGGAAATTCGCCAGCACGTCAAAGGCCAGCAAGAAGAAAAGCAGCATCCCCTGAAACGCCTGCACGGCGGCAGAGGGCAGGTTCAACGTCAGCTGCGCCAGCTCGCCACCAATGTAGGTCAGCGCCATCAGCAGCCCCGCCAGCAAGATGCCCACCGGATGCAGCCGGCCCAGAAACGCCACGATGATCGCGGTGAACCCGTAGCCCGAGGCGAAGTCGGTGGTGATCTGCCCCGCCGGGCCCGTCACCTCGAAAAGCCCCGCCAACCCCGCCAGCGCGCCCGACACCCCAAGGCAAACCGAGGTCAGCAGCGCCGGGCTGACGCCCGCAAACCGCGCCGCCCGCGGCGCCTCGCCCGCCACCCGGATGTGGAAGCCAAGGATATGGCGCGACAGCAGCACATAGGCCGCCACCACCGCCCCTAACGCTGCGACACCGCCCCAGTGAAGGCCCGTCCCTGCAAGCAGCTCGTCATTGAACGCCGCCGGATAGTGCTGGAAGTTCCGGCTGCCCGGAAAGCCCATGCCTTCGGGGTTCTTCAGCATCCCGAAGGACGCCGCCGACATGATGTGCTGCGCCACATAGACCAGCATCAGCGACACCAGGATCTCGCTGGTCCCAAAGCGCAGCTTCAGCACCGCCGGGATCATCGCCCACAGGAAGCCGCCCACCGCGCCCATCACCACCATGGCCGGGAACAGCAGCACGCTATCGGTCGGGTAGAAGGCCAGCCCGGTGGCAGCACCGAACAGCGCGCCCATGATGTACTGCCCCTCGGCCCCGATGTTCCAGACCTGCGCCTTGAACCCGAGGCTGAGGCCGATGGCGATCAGGATCAGCGGCCCGGCCTTGACCAGCAGCTGCGGGCGCGAATAGCTGGCGAACTCGCCGAACAGCGGGTCCCAGAAGATGGTGCGGATCGCCTCCACCGGCGCCTTGCCAAGCGCCGCGAACAGCAGTCCGCCCGTGATCATCGTGGCAATGACGGCCAGCACCGGCGTTGCCGCCGTCCACAGCCGCGAGGGGGCAGGGCGCCGCTCAAGCTTCAGCATGGGTGCCCTCCGCATGCAGCACATCCGCCGCGCCCGCTTCGGGCACATGCATCCCATGCGCGCCGCCCATCATCAGCCCGATCTCCTCCATCGTCAGCCCCTGCACCGGGCGCGGCGCCGACAGCCGCCCCTCGTTCAGCGCCGCGAAGCGGTCGGCGATCTCCATCAGCTCGTCCAGATCCTGGCTGATCACCACCACCGCCGCCCCCGCCGCAGCCCGGTCGAGGATCACCTGCCGGATCGAGGCGGCCGCCGAGGCATCGACGCCCCAGGTCGGCTGGTTGATGACGATCACCGAAGGCTCCTGGCTCAGCTCGCGCCCGATCACGAATTTCTGCAGGTTCCCGCCCGACAGCGCCCGCGCCGCGACATGGGTGCCGGGGGTGCGCACGTCGTAATCCTTGACCACGCCTTCTGCAAAGGCCCGCGTCGCCGCCCAGTCGATGAAGCCGCGCTTGACCAGCCCCATGCGGATGGCGCCCGACAGCAGCGCGTTTTCCACCAGGCTCATCCCCGGCGCGGCGGCATGGCCCAGCCTCTCCTCGGGCGCGACGACAAAGCCCGCCCGCCGCCGGTCATTCGGGCCCTTGTCGCCCAGATCGACCCCCGCCGCCCGCACCATGCCCGGCGCCGATTTCAGCTCCCCCGACAGCGCCAGCAGCAGCTCGTCCTGGCCGTTGCCGGCAACCCCGGCGATCCCCAGCACCTCGCCGCGCGCAACGGTAAATCCCACATCCTTCAGCGAGGTGCCGAACGGCATGGGTGAGGCCACCGACAGCCCCGTCACCTCCAGCGCCGGTGCTCCCGCCCAGTCGGTCCGCGCCGCGCGGGCAGGGGGCGTCAAAGCCGTGCCCACCATCATCTCGGCCAGCTCCCGCGCCGAGGCCTCGCGCGGGGTGCAAGTGGCGACCACCTTGCCCCGCCGCAGGATCGTGGCGCTGTCGCACAGGCTGCGGATCTCCTCCAGCTTGTGGCTGATATAGAGGATCGCGGTGCCCTCGGCCGACAGCTGCCGCAGCGTGGCGAACAGGATCTCCACCTCCTGCGGGGTCAGCACCGAGGTCGGCTCGTCCATGATCAGCAGTTTCGGGTCCTGCAGCAGGCAGCGGATGATCTCCACCCGCTGCCGCTCGCCGGCCGACAGGTCGCCCACCAGCCGCGAGGGGTCCAGCGGCAGCCCGTAAGCCTCGCTCACCGCCCGGATCTTCGCGGCAAGCTCGCGCTGCCGGGGCGGGTGCTCCATCCCAAGCGCGACGTTCTCGGCGACGTTCAGCGCCTCGAACAGCGAGAAATGCTGGAACACCATCGCCACGCCCGCCGCCCGCGCCGCCCGCGGTTCGGAGGGTGCATAGACCTCGCCCCGCATCCGCATCTCGCCCGCATCGGGGCGCACCAACCCGTAGATCGCCTTCACCAGCGTGGATTTTCCCGCGCCATTCTCGCCCAGCAGGGCATGAACCTCGCCCGGCGCCACGGAAAACGACACGTCGCTGTTGGCGATCACGCCCGGATAGGCCTTGGTCAGGCCCTGGATCGTCAAAAGCTGTGATGTCCCCGTCACTATCCCCGCCCCCCGGCGTGATCCCTTGCGGTTTGCCTCCCGCTTGCCCCTGTGAGTAGCGCGGCCGCAACGCCGACGGCAATGGCCTGAGGGTGTTTTCCCAAGGCCGGATCGCCTATTGGGCAGGCAATGCGCAAAATTTTGGCATCGGAATGACCAAGCCCGCGCAACCGGCTGCGGAATCGCGCGCGCTTGCTGGCCGAGCCGATCAGCCCCGCCGCGCCGAACCCATGCCCCAGCAGCCGGTGGCACAGCTCGAGGTCCAACTGATGCGAGAAGGTCAGGATCAGATGCTCCGCCTGCCCTGGCGCATGGGCCACTAGGTCCGCCGGGTTAGCTGCAATCAGCTGCGTCACGCCTTCGGGAATCGCCCCCGGAAACCGCTCCGCCCCGGTGTCCACCCAGGTGATCGCCAGATCCGGCAGCGGCGCCAGCACCGACACCAGCGCCCGCCCGACATGCCCCGCGCCCCAGATCCACAGCGTCCGCGCCGGTTGCACCGCCCGTTCCACCAGCCAGCCGCCCTCCAGCACCGGCAAGCGGGGCAGGGCGCCTTGCCCCCGCGCCCGCGCCAGAAGCCGCGTCACCGCCAGCGGCATCGCCGATCCGTCGAGCGCCCGCGCCACCAGCGGCCCGGTCTCCAACTGAGCCAGCCGCGCCGCATCCAGCCGCTCGAAGGCCAGCACCACCGCGCCGCCGCAACACTGCCCCAGCGCCGGCCCCAGCGGCACCCGGCTCACAGCGCCCGCCGCACCGCTGGCCAGCAGCTCCCGCGCCCGCAAGCTCGCGTCCCATTCCAGCGCGCCGCCGCCGATGGTCCCCTCCTGCGCGCCCGCGCTCACTAGCATCGCGGCCCCCGCCTCGCGCGGCACCGACCCCGCCGAGCCCGCCACCAGCACCCGCACCAGCGGCCCCAGCCTTTCCACAGCCGCCGCAAGGGCCCCAGCATCAAAGCTCATCTGGCACCCCGCGCCCGCGCCACCGCCGCCAGCACCCGCTCCGGCGTGGCCGGCGCATCCAACGACGGATAGTGTGGTCCGCAAGCCGCACAGGCCGCCGACAGCGCCAGAAACGCGGAAATCCCATGCATGAACGGCGGCTCACCCACCGCCTTCGAGCGGTAGATCGTCTCCTCCCGGTTCTCGCCCTGCCACAGCGCCACGTTGAACACCTCCGGCCGGTCCGAACAGGCCGGGATCTTGTAGGTCGAGGGCGCATGGGTCCGCAGCCGGCCCTTGCCGTCCCAGACCAGCTCCTCGGTCGTCAGCCAGCCCGCGCCCTGCACATAGCCGCCCTCGATCTGCCCCAGATCCAGCGCCGGGTTCAGGCTCGCCCCGCAATCATGCAGGATATCGGCGCGCAGGATCCGGTATTCGCCGGTCAGCGTGTCGATCACCACCTCCGAGACCGAGGCCCCATAGGCGAAATAGAAGAACGGCCGCCCGAAGCCCCTCACCCTGTCCCAGGTGATCTTCGGCGTCGCATAGAACCCCGTCGCCGACAGGCTGACCCGCCCCTGATAGGTCGCGGCCACCGCCTGCTCCCAGCTCAGCTCCTCGGTCCCGACAAAGACCTTGCCCCCCGCGAAATGCACCTCTGCAGCCGTGCCGCCATGCCTTTCAGCCACAAACGCCGCAATCCGCCCCCGCAGCGTGTCACAGGCCGCCTTCACCGCCATCCCGTTCAGGTCCGCCCCCGACGAGGCTGCCGTAGCCGAGGTATTCGGCACCTTCCCGGTATCGGTCGCCGTCACCCGGATGCGGGCATCGGCAATCCCGAAGGCCGCCGCCGCCACCTGCGCCACCTTGCGATGCAGCCCTTGCCCCATCTCGGTGCCGCCATGGTTCAGCTGCACCGAGCCATCCTGGTACACATGCACCAGCGCCCCAGCCTGATTGAGGTGCGTGAGCGTGAAGCTGATCCCGAACTTCACCGGCGTCAGCGCGATCCCCTTCTTCAAGATCGGATTTCTGCTATTCCATTCGGCAATCGCCGCCCGCCTTGCGGCGAAATTGCTGGATTTCTGCAACTTCTCCGTCAGCCCATGCAGGATGAAATCCGATACTTCCATCCCATACGGCGTCGTATTCGTTCTGGTGGAAATATCCCGGGGGGTCCGGGGGGCTGGCCCCCCGGCGCCGGCAGGTTGCACCGCCACATCCGCCCCGCGCGACGTCAGATCGCCATGCGCCCCCGTCACCTCCGGCTCATCCTGCGTCACCGCACCTGGGCCGGCATCCGCCTCCGCCGCCTCGGGGTAGTAATTCGCCCGCCGCACCGCCAGCGGATCGAGCCCGAGCGTATGGGCCACATGGTCCATCACCCGCTCCACCCCGATAATCCCCTGCGGCCCGCCAAAACCGCGGAACGCCGTCGCGCTCTGGGTATTCGTGCGCAGCCGGTGGCTCTCGATCCGCACCGCGGGCAGCCAATAGGCATTGTCGGCATGCAGCATCGCCCGGTCGGCGACCGGCAGCGACAGGTCCACCGACCAGCCGCAGCGCACCAGATGCGTCACCTCCAGCCCCAGAACCCGTCCCTCGGCATCCACCCCGGCGCGGTAGGCAATGCGGAAATCATGGCGCTTGCCGGTGATCATCATGTCATCGTCGCGGTCATAGCGCATCTTGCAGGGCCGCCCGGTCCGCGCCGCCGCCACCGCGCAGGCGACGGCCAGCGCATTGCCCTGGCTCTCCTTGCCGCCGAAACCGCCGCCCATCCGCCGCATCTCCACCCGCACCGCGTGCATCGGCACATGCAGCGCCTCGGCCACCTTGTGCTGGATCTCGGTCGGATGCTGGGTGGAACTGTAGACGACCGCGCCATCCTCCTGCGGCAGCACCAGCGCCGCCTGACCCTCCAGATAGAAATGCTCCTGCCCGCCGATCTCGAAGCTGCCCTCGACGACCCTTTCGGCCCTGGCAATTCCCGCCGCGGTGTCACCGCGCGCCCAGATCACCGGCCCGCCCTCGAACCGGCTACCCGCCGCGAGCGCGTCCTCCACCGTCAGGATCGCTGGCCGCTCGTCATAGCTGACGCGCCCCAGCCGCGCTGCCCGCCTTGCCGCCAGATGGCTCTCCGCCACCACCAGAAACACCGGCTGGCCATGGTAGTGCACCTCGCCCGTGGCCAGCAGCGGCTCGTCATGCAGGCTGGGCGAGCAATCCGGCATCACCGCGAAATCGGCGGCCGAATAGACCGCGACGACCCCCGGCGCGGCGCGCACCCCGGCAAGGTCGATGCCGGTGATCACGCCATGCGCGACCGAGGACATGCCGAAGGCCAGATGCAGGCACCCCGCCGGCACCGGCAGGTCATCGACATAGCGCGCCTGCCCGGTGACATGCAGCCCGGCGGAGTCGTGCGGGAGGGGTTTGGAGACGCTCATGCCCGCACCTCCAGCACCGAAACTGCATCGCCCGAGAGGTCATGGAAATATCGCAGCAGCAGGTTCTGCGCCGTCTCCAGCCGATACGCCGCACTGGCCCGCATGTCGCTCAGCGGCGCGAAATCGGCCGCAAAGGCGGGCAGGGCGGCTTCCACCACCTCCCGCGACCAGTCCCGCCCGATCAGCGCCGCCTCTACCGCTGCTGCCCGCTTCGGAACGCCCGCCATCCCGCCGAAGGCAATCCGGGCGCTTGTGATTTTCCCGCCTTCCAGCCCCAGGTTGAAGCAGCCACAGACCGCCGAGATATCCTGATCGAACCTTTTCGACAGTTTGTAGCAGCGCAGCCCCGGCGCCGCTTCCGGCAGCGTCACCGCCTCCACAAACTCCCCCGGCAGCCGGTCCTGCTTGCGATAGTCCAGAAAGAACGGCTCCAGCGGCATCTCCCGCCGCTCTTCCCCCCGCCGCAGATGCAACACCGCCCCCATCGCAATCAGCGCCGGCGGCGCGTCGCCGATCGGCGAGCCGTTGGCGATATTGCCGCCGATGGTCGCCGCCGCCCGGATCTGCTCGCTGGCAAAGCGGCGCAGCAGCTCGGCAAAGGCCGGGTGCGGCCCCTCCATCGCGTCCCGCAGCGCGGCAATCGTCACCCCGGCGCCAACCCGAAACCCGCCCGGCACCGCTTCGATCCGTTGCAAGTCTCGCGCCGCGTGCAAGAACGCCACCGGCCCCAGCGGGCGCAGCTCTTTCGTCACCCACAGCCCCACATCGGTCGCCCCGGCGATCAGCGTCCCCTCCGGGTGCTCCAGGCACCAGGCCGCCAGCGCATCGCTGCTGGCCGGGGCATAGGGCGCAGGCCCCTCCGCGCCGAACTCATCCCGCATCCATTCCGGCACCGCCTCCGCTTCGGCAGCCTCCGCCGCACGGATGATCGGCGCATAGCCGGTGCAGCGGCAGAGGTTCCCCGCCAGTACATCGTCATGGTCGCGCCGCCCGTTCAGGTGCCCCACCGCCATCGAGGCTACGAACCCCGGCGTGCAGAATCCGCACTGGCTGCCGTGATGATCGACGAGTCCCTGTTGCACCGGATGCAGCGCGCCGCCGGGCCCGGCGATGCCCTCGACCGTGCGCACCGCGCGCCCGTGCAACTGCGGCAGCAGCAGGATGCAGGCGTTCAGCGCGCGGACCCCGGACCCGTCCGTCACCATCACCGTGCAGGCCCCGCAATCGCCCTCGTTGCAGCCCTCCTTGGTGCCTTTCAGCCCGCGATCTTCCCGCAGCCAGTCCAGCAAGGTGCGCGCAGGATCCAGCGCCGAGGCCCGGACCGGCGTTCCGTTCAAGAGAAACGCGATCTCCGTCATTCGTGAAAAACCTGCCGCTGTCTCCATGGCTTGGGCCGTGGCGCGCCCGCCCGATGCGGCGGAAAGCGGGGCGCGCGCCCTGTTCGCTGCCCTCCACACAATCGCGGGGGGCGCGGCTTGGCAAGCGTTTTCGCGGCCTTCCGCCCGGCGCGCCCAAAGGCTAGGCTGGCACGATGACCAAAGCCCCCCGATTCATCCACCTGCGCGTCCATACCGAATATTCGCTGCTGGAAGGCGCGGTGCCGGTCAAGAAGCTGATCGCCGCCGCCACCAGCATGGCGATGCCGGCCGTGGCGGTGACCGACACCAACAACCTCTTTGCCGCGCTGGAATTTTCGGTGCTGGCCAAGGGCGCGGGGCTGCAACCGATCGTCGGCTGTCAGGTCGATCTGGCCTATGACCCGCCCGCGCCGGGCGAGCGGGCGCGCCGCCCCGCCCCCGTGGTGCTGCTGGCGCAGACCGAGGCGGGCTATCGCAACCTGATGAAGCTGAACAGCCGGCTCTACCTCGACAAGACCGGCGAGGCGGCGCAGGTCACGCCCGACCAGCTTGAGGCCCACTCCGAGGGGCTGATCTGCCTTTCGGGCGGCCCCGATGGCCCCATCGGCCGGCTGCTTCAGGCCGGCCAGACTGCCAAGGCCGAAGCCTTCATGGCCCGGCTCGCCGCGATCTACCCCGGCCGCCTTTATGTCGAACTGCAACGCCACCCCGGCGAGGGTGGGCAACTGCCCGAGGCGGAACGGCTGACCGAGCGCGGCCATGTGGAGATGGCCTATGCGATGGGCCTGCCGCTGGTCGCCACCAACGACGTCTATTTCCCCAAGGCTTCGATGTATGAGGCGCATGACGCGCTGATCTGCATCGCGGATGGCGCCTATGTCGACCAGCAGGAACCCCGCCGCCGCCTGACCCCGCAGCATTATCTGAAGACACCGGACGAGATGGCGGCCCTCTTCGCCGACCTGCCCGAGGCGTTGGAAAACACCGTCGAAATCGCCCGCCGCTGCGCCTTTGCGGTGAAGAAACATGCCCCGATCCTGCCGCGCTTCGCCGATGACGAGGTGGAAGAACTGCGCCGCCAGGCCCGCGAAGGCCTCGCCGCGCGCCTCGCCGTGATCCCGCATTCCGTGCCGGTGCCCGAGTATGAGGCGCGTCTGGAATTCGAGCTGGGGATCATCGAGCAGATGGGCTTCCCCGGCTATTTCCTGATCGTGGCCGACTTCATCAAATGGGCCAAGACCGAGGGCATCCCCGTCGGCCCCGGCCGGGGGTCTGGCGCCGGCAGCCTTGTCGCCTATGCGCTGACCATCACCGACCTCGACCCCCTGCGCTACAGCCTGCTGTTCGAACGGTTCCTGAACCCCGAACGCGTCTCGATGCCCGACTTCGACATCGACTTCTGCATGGACCGCCGCGAAGAGGTGATCCGCTACGTGCAGGGTAAATACGGGCGCGAGAAGGTGGGCCAGATCATCACCTTCGGCGCCCTCCTGTCCAAGGCCGCGGTCCGCGACGTCGGCCGCGTGCTGCAGATGTCCTATGGGCAGGTGGACCGGCTGTCGAAGATGATCCCGGTCGAAGGCGTCAAACCCGTCAGCATCGAAAAGGCGCTGGCCGACGAGCCGCGCCTGCGCGAGGCGGCCAAGGCCGAAGAGGTGGTCGCGCGCCTTCTGGACTACGCCAAGGCCGTCGAGGGCCTGCTGCGCAACGCCTCCACCCATGCCGCCGGCGTGGTGATCGGCGACCGCCCGCTGGACGAGCTGGTGCCGCTGTATCAGGACCCCCGCTCCGACATGCCCGCCACCCAGTTCAACATGAAATGGGTGGAGGCGGCGGGCCTCGTGAAGTTCGACTTCCTCGGCCTGAAGACGCTGACCGTGATCCGCAACGCCATCGACCTGATCCTCGGCGGCGGCGGCCAGCTGCACATCGCCGCGGATGGTCGCAAGCTCTACGACCCGGCTCCGGGTGCCGAGAACGACATCGGCCATATCCCCTTGGACGACGTGCCCAGCTATGAGCTCTACGCCGCCGCCCGCACCGTCGCCGTGTTCCAGGTGGAAAGCTCGGGCATGATGGACGCCCTGCGCCGCATGAAGCCGACCTGCATCGAGGATATCGTGGCGCTGGTGGCGCTCTACCGTCCCGGCCCAATGGAGAATATCCCGACCTATTGCGACGTGAAGAACGGCGCCAAGGCGCTGGAATCCATCCACCCCACCATCGATTTCATCCTCGCCGAAACCCAGGGCATCATCGTCTACCAGGAACAGGTGATGCAGATCGCCCAGGTCATGGCCGGCTACAGCCTCGGCGGCGCCGACCTGCTGCGCCGCGCCATGGGCAAGAAGATCGCCGAGGAAATGGCCAAGGAACGTCCCAAGTTCATCAACGGCGCCAAGGCCACCCACAATGTCGACGCCAAGAAGGCCGGCGAGGTCTTTGATCTTCTGGAGAAATTCGCCAATTACGGTTTCAACAAGTCCCACGCCGCCGCCTATGCCGTGGTCAGCTACCAGACCGCCTGGCTGAAGGCGAACCACCCGGTCGAATTCATGGCCGCGGTGATGAACTGCGATATCCACCTCACCGACAAGCTGGCGATCTACAAGCGCGAGGTGGACCGGATGGGCATCACCACCGAGCCGCCCTGCGTCAACCGCAGCCTCGCCACCTTCGCGGTGTCGGAGGGGCGCATCCTCTACGCCCTCGGCGCGCTGAAGAATGTCGGCGTCGAGGCGATGAAGATGATCGTGGAGGCGCGCCAAGGCCGCCCCTATGCCAGCCTCTTCGACCTCGCCCGCCGGGTGGACCTGAAACGCGTCGGCAAGCGCTCGCTGGAAATGCTCGCCCGCGCCGGCGCTTTCGACCGGCTCGACCCCAACCGCCGCCGCGTCTTCGACAGTCTCGACGCGCTGGCCAGCTATTCGGCGGCCGTGCATGAGGCGGCCTCCTCGGCCCAGGTCTCGCTGTTCGGGGCAGGGGGCGACGACCTGCCCGAACCCCGCCTCGCCCCCGGCGATGACTGGCTGCCGGTGGAGCGCCTCGCGCAGGAACATGGCGCCGTCGGCTTCTACCTCTCCGGCCACCCGCTCGACGATTACATGCCCGCGCTGAAGCGCCGCGGCGTGAAAACCCTCACCGAACTCACCCGCGCCGCGCAGGGCGGCCCGCTGGTCGCCAAGCTCGCCGGCAATGTCTCCTCGCGCCAGGAACGCAAGTCGGCCAAGGGCAACCGCTTCGCCTTTGTCCAGCTCTCGGACCCGACCGGCCTCTACGAGGTCACCGTCTTCTCCGACACGCTGGAAGCCGCGCGCCAATATCTCGAACCCGGCCTCGCCGTGGTGTTGACGGTCGAGGCGACGCTGGAGGGCGAGACGCTGAAGCTGCTGGCCCGCGGCGCCCAACCCGTCGATGCCGTCGCGGCCGAGGCGGGCAGCTCCGGCCTGCGTATCCATCTGGGCGCCGAGGCCGCCATCGCCTCCGTCGCCGCGCTGTTCGAGCGCATCAAGAACGATCCGAAAACCCGCACCGCCCGCGGCCCGGTCAGCTTCTGCGTCACCGATCCCGAAACGGGGGCCGAGGTGGAGATCACCCTGCCGGGCCAGATGCCGGTCAACCCGCAGATCAAGGGCGCGCTGAAGGCCATCGGCGGTGTGGTGGCGGTGGAGGAGATCTAGGGCTTCTTCAGCCGCCGCGAAAACACCTGCGCCACCGTCACCGCCAGGACGATGCGCAGCACGTGATGCGCGGTGACGTAGAGCACGCTGATCTGCAGCGACAGCGCGATCAGGCTCATCTCGGCCAGCCCGCCCGGCGCAAAGGCCAGGAACACCGCCGCCCGCGGCTCATGCACCAGCGGCGCCAGCCCCACCGCGATCAGCCCGGCCAGCGCCATGGTCAGCGCCACGTTCAGCGAGGCCAACCGCAGCGCCACCACAAAGGCCCGCGGCGCCACCCCGGCAAAGCGCACCCCCAGCGTGGTGCCGATCACCACCTGCGTCACCCCGATCAGCCAGCCCGGCGGCAACGCCTCGGTCAAGCCGGCCAGATGCGCCGCCCCCGACAGCAGCACCGGCCCGGTGATGATCCCCGCCGGGATCCGCGTCCGCCGCCCCAGCACCGCGCCGATGATCCCCGCGGCCAGCAAGATCCCCACATCCCGCAGCCCCGGCACCTCGCGCGCGCCCATGCTGGCGCCGCCCGCCGAGCCCACGGCATGGCCGGTCATCCAGGCAAAGAAGATCGGCACCAGCACGATGGTCAGGATCAGCCGCATGAACTGCAGCATGGTCAGCATCGGCACATCGGCGCCCATCTCCTCGCCCATCTGCACCGTCTCCATCAGCCCACCGGGGGCGGTGCCGAAAAACGCCGTCACCGGGTCCAGCTGCCCGGTCGCGCTCAGCGCCCTGAACCCGATCCAATGCGCCAGCGGGATGAACAGCGCCAGCGCCACCAGCGACGGCCACCACAAGGCCGCCTCGCGCAGGATGTCCGGGGTAAACGCCCCGCCGATGGACACCCCGATCACCGGCACGAAGACCAGCCGCACATCCTGCGGCAGCGCCGGCAAGCGCCCGGCCAGCTTCACCCCAAAGACCGAGGCCCCGCCCACCGCCAGCAGCGATCCCAGCAACAGCGCCAGCGGCACATGCAGCTGGCGCGCCAAAAGGCCCCCCGCCGCCCCGAGCGCCAGCGTCAGCAGCACGGTCGGCAGATGCACCTCGGTGCGGCCGATGTGAAAGGTCAGGGACATGCGCACTCGGGATCACGGCATCGAAAGGGGCGGTTCCAGGCGCCGCGCCAACCCGGCCGCGTCATCCTGCGGCAGTTGTGTCACCTCCCCCCGCCGCCCGCAACCTGCAGGGGCAGGGCGCCGCATCCTCCCCATCTTCTTTGTCCAAATATCCTCGGGGGGCGCGGGGGGCAGAAGGCCCCCCGCTTCTTCGCTTCACGGCGGGGCAGAAGGCCCCCGGCTTCCGTCAGGCCCGGAACGGACAGCTCCCGCCCCTCACCAATGCGGCGGCCGCTGATCCGCCAGCGGGATCGTCCCGCCGCCCTCGGTCTCCCGCTCCGCCTCGCGCTGCATCAGCATCGCCACGCGCCGCGTCAGCACGTCGATCTCGCGCTGCTGGCGGGCGACCACCTCGGACAGCTCGTCCATCCCGCGGGTCAGATGCGCAATCGCCTCTTCGCTGGCCTGAAGCCTCGGTTCTATCGCCATGTCGGCCCCCTATGTCCTACCGTTTCAGTTTACATACGGTATCCATACGGCTTCCGCATGCTTTCCATATGCCCCGCAAACCCTCGCCGCTTGTCCCGCGCCCGCCCATCCGCTACACCCCCGCCCGAGAGCAAGCGAGGCGATGATGGCCAAGGACAAAGCCCCCCGCAGACCGCGCGCGGAATCCCCCAAGGGCTTCCGCGACTATTTCGGCGCCGAGGTGACCGAACGCAAGGCCATGCTCGACGCCATCGCCGAGGTCTATCACCGCTATGGCTTTGATCCGCTTGAAACTTCCGCCGTGGAAACGGTGGAGGCGCTCGGCAAGTTCCTCCCCGATGTCGACCGCCCGAATGAGGGAGTCTTCGCATGGCAGGAGGATGCCGAGGGCGAGAGGCCCGGCGACTGGCTCGCCCTGCGCTATGACCTCACCGCCCCGCTCGCCCGCGTCGCCGCCCAATACCGCAACGACCTCCCCAGCCCCTACCGCCGCTACGCCATGGGCCCGGTCTGGCGCAACGAAAAGCCGGGGCCGGGGCGTTTTCGTCAATTCTATCAATGTGATGCGGATACGGTGGGCTCCGGCAGCGTCGCCGCCGACGCCGAAATCTGCGCCATGCTCGCCGACACGCTCGAAGCCGTCGGCATCCCCCGCGGCGACTACATCGTCCGGGTGAACAACCGCAAGGTGCTGAACGGGGTGATGGAGGTCGCAGGCGTCCTTGATCCCACTGATCCCGAACGATTTTTCGCCGAACGCGGCATCGTCCTGCGCGCCATCGACAAGCTGGATCGCCTCGGGCAGGACGGCGTCCGCGCCCTCCTCGGCGAAGGCCGCAAGGACGAGTCCGGCGACTTCACCAAAGGCGCCGGCCTCTCCCCCGAGCAGGCCGAAGTGGTGATGGGTTTTCTGAACGCGAAGGAGAACGCGAAGCGGTTTTCGGAGAGCGATCTTGTGTCCGCCGCTCGGACAGGGGATCAACGCGCCCCTTGGATTGCCGAACAAGTGGCTTACCACGACAATCCAACCGGATTGCCGCCTGAGAAAACTCACTCGGGGCGCTACGCCAATTATCTTGTGCTCCGCGAGCTCGAAAGACTGGTTGGAGACTCGACGATAGGTCTTGAGGGCGTGCAAGAGCTTGAAACCATTTCCGAACTCCTCGACGCCCAAGGCTACGGCCCGGACCGCATCGTCATCGACCCTTCCGTCGTCCGCGGCCTCGGCTATTACACCGGCCCGGTGTTCGAGGCGGAGCTGACCTTCGAAATCCTCGACGAAAAGGGCCGCAAGCGCCAGTTCGGCTCCGTCGCCGGCGGGGGGCGCTATGACGATCTGGTCAAGCGCTTCACCGGCCAGTCTGTGCCCGCCACCGGCGTCTCCATCGGCGTGGACCGCCTGCTCGCCGCCCTGCAAGCCAAGGGCCGCGCCGGTGCCGCCAGTGCCGGTCCGGTGGTCGTCACGGTGATGGACCGCGACCGCATGGCCGATTACCTCGCGATGGCGGGCGACCTGCGCCGCGCCGGGATCCGCGCCGAAGTCTATCTCGGCAACCCGAAGAACTTCGGTAACCAGTTGAAATACGCCGACAAACGAGGCTCCCCCATCGCGGTGATCCAGGGCGGGGATGAGGCCGAGCGCGGCACGGTGGTGCTCAAGGACCTGATCCTCGGCGCCCGCATTGCCGAGGGCGCGAGCCTCGAGGAATGGAAGGCCCGCCCCGCACAGCGCGAGGTGCCCCGCGCCGATCTGGTCGCCGCCGTCCGGGCGATGCTGGTGCAGGGCTGATGGCTGCGGGTAAGGCCGAGGCCCGCGCCACCGGCCAGCGCCTGCTCGCCTCCTTCCGCGACGCCGGCGCTACCGAGGTCGAGGCCGACATCCTGCAGCCCGCCGAGGTGCTGCTGGACCTCTACGGCGAGGATATCCGCGCCCGCGCCTTCGTCACCCAAGACCCGCTGCGCGGCGAGATGATGCTGCGCCCTGACTTCACGGTGCCGGTGGTGCAGATGCACATGGCGAACGGCACCGACCCGGCCCGCTATTGCTATTTCGGCGAGGTGTTCCGCAAGCAGGACCACCGGGGCCCCCGCGCGCCTGAATACTTCCAGGTCGGCTACGAGGTCTTCGCCCGCGATGACGCCCCTGCGGCGGACGCCGAGGTTTTCGCCCTGTTCGCTGGCGTGTTGGCCCCCTTGGGCCTGCGCGCTGCCATTGGCGATATCGGCATCCTGATGGCCGGCGTCGGCGGATTGAACACGCTATCTAGCCGGAAAGCCGCGCTGCTGCGCCATCTCTGGCGTCCAAAGCGCTTCCACGCCCTGCTCGACCGCTTCGGCGGCGCCGCCCCGGTCCCGGCCGCCCGCGCCGACCTGCTTGGCCGCATCGCCGCGGGCACCGCGGACAGCAACGCCCCGCTGATCGGCCTGCGCACCCCCGCCGAGATCGCCGCCCGCCTCGCTGCGCTTGCCGAAGACGCCGCCGCCCCGCCGATTGCTGCGGCGGAGGTGGCGCTCCTGAACGCCCTCTTCGACCTCGCCGCCCCGGCGCCGGAGGCGCTGGCCCGCCTGCAGGATCTGGCCCGCGAGATGCCCGCCATTGCCCCCGCCGTCGCCGGCCTCGCGCGCCGCCTCGACGCGATGGCGGCGCGCGGCGTCGATGTCGCGGCGCTCGACTTCGAGGCCAGCCACGGCCGCAGCACGATGGAATATTACGACGGCTTCGTCTTCAGCTTCCGCGCCGCCGACCCCGCGCTGCCCCCCATCGCTTCGGGCGGGCGCTATGACGCGCTGACCCGGGTGCTGGGGCGCAACGGCGGCCGCTCGATCCCGGCGGTGGGCGGCGTGATCCGGCCGGGGCTGGTGGCCAGTCTGGAGGCACGAGGATGCTGAAGCTCGGGGTGCCCTCCAAGGGCCGGCTGATGGAACAGACCTTCGAGTGGTTCGGCGCCCGCGGCCTGACCCTGGCCCGCACCGGGTCCGACCGGGAATATGCCGGCGCGGTCGAGGGTTGCGAGGGCGTGGAACTGGTGCTGCTGTCCGCAGGAGAGATCCCGCGCGAGCTGGCCGCCGGGCGCGTCCACCTTGGCGTCACCGGCTCCGACCTCGTGCGCGACCGGCTGGCCGACTGGCCCGACCAAGTGGCGGAGCTCGCCGCGCTTGGCTTTGGCCATGCCGACCTGATCCTGGCGGTGCCGGCCTGCTGGGTGGATGTCGAAACGCTGGACGACCTCGACGCCGCCGCCGCCGCCTTCCGCCGGGCCCATGGCTTCCGCCTGCGCATCGCCACCAAATACCACCGGCTGGTGCGGGAGTTCCTGCAAGATCAGGGCGTTGCCGACTATCAGCTGGTCGACAGCCAGGGCGCGACCGAGGGCACCGTCAAGAACCTGACTGCCGAAGCGATTGCCGACATCACCTCCAGCGGCGAGACGCTGCGCGCCAACCACCTTAAGATCCTGTCCGGAGGCCCGATCCTGCAAAGCCAGGCGATGCTCTTCGCCGCCCGCGGCGCCGACTGGAGCACGGATGCAGGCGAGGTGCTGGACCGCCTGCTGCCGACCCTCGGCCTGACCCGCCCGCAGGGGCTCTGACCCCCTCCGCCTTTGCCTTTTCCAAATATCCTGCAGGGGGTCCGGGGGACGCAAAGTCCCCCGGCGCTGGCCGGCGGCGCAGGAGGGGGCTGTCTGCCCCCTCTTGGCCTGCGGCCAATTCACCCCCGAGGATATTTGGAAAAGGCAAAGCGGGGCGGGCGTTCTCAGCGCAGCCCGATCTCCGCCAGAGCCTGCAGCAATTCCCGCGGCAGCGGCTCCTCGCGCCCGCGGCCCTTGGGCAGGTCGCGCGGGCTGTCGGCTGCCGGCATGTAGCGCCAGCCCTGGAACGGGCGCTTGGGCATGGGTTCGGTGCGGATCACCTCGGGGTCCATCACGATGGCGCAGCGGGCGATGCCATCGGCGCCGGTCCGCGGCTCCAGCGCCACGATCCGCTGCCGGGCCAGCACCGCGCCCTTGAACACCCAGTAGAGCGAGCCGCCCGCCAGGATCTCCTCGGCGCGCTTGGGCCACATCCTTGTGACATGCACAGGATTGTCGCTGCCAAAGCGCGATTTCTGCCATGCCAGCAGGTCTTCCACCGCTTCGGCGCCGACGCAGAGCTTTACGAGATTTATGTGATCGGTCACGCAGCACCCCCAAGATTGGGTATATAGTCGGGCACGCGGCCGCTGCAATGGCTGGACTGGCCGGGCATGGGAGGCTATCCTGCAGCCCCGCGCATGCGGCTGTTCCGGCAGCCCGCGCCGCCCGGATTCCCGACGAAAAAACGCGCAAGGATACTCGATGACCCGCTTCGCCGCCCCCATCGCCGAGCAGATCTGGGATATGAAATATCGGCTTAAAGAGGCGGATGGCACCCCGGTCGATCAGTCGGTGGAAGACACCTGGCGCCGAATCGCCCGCTCGCTCGCCGCCGTCGAGGCCGAGCCTGCGGTCTGGGAAGAGCGGTTCTATTCCGCGCTGGAAGATTTCAAGTACCTGCCCGCCGGCCGGATCATCGCCGGCGCTGGCACCGCCCGCAGCGTGACGCTGTTCAACTGCTTCGTCATGGGCACGATCCCCGACAGCATGGGCGGCATCTTCGACATGCTGAAGGAAGCCGCGCTGACCATGCAGCAGGGCGGCGGCATCGGCTATGACTTCTCCACCATCCGCCCGCGCGGGGCCGAGGTGCATGGCGTCGCCGCCGATGCCTCGGGGCCCTTGTCCTTCATGGATGTCTGGGACGCGATGTGCCGCACCATCATGTCGGCCGGCAGCCGCCGCGGCGCGATGATGGCCACGATGCGCTGCGACCACCCGGATGTGGAGCAGTTCATCGAGGCCAAGCAGGACGCCGCCCGCCTGCGCATGTTCAACCTGTCGGTCCTGATCACCGATCCGTTCATGGAGGCGGTGAAGGCCGACGGTCCCTGGGACCTGCAATTCGGCGGCCGCATCTACCACACCGTGCAGGCGCGCGACCTGTGGAACAAGATCATGCAGGCGACCTATGATTTCGCCGAGCCCGGCGTGATCTTCATCGATCGCATCAACCGGATGAACAACCTCGGCTACGCCGAGACCATCGCCGCCACCAATCCCTGCGGCGAGCAGCCCTTGCCGCCCTATGGCGCCTGCCTGCTTGGCTCGATCAACATGGCGCGGCTGGTCAAGAACCCGTTCGAGGCGGATGCCGATCTCGACCCCGAGGCGCTGGACGATCTGGTGCGCCTGTCGATCCGGATGATGGACAATGTCGTCGATGCCAGCCGCTTCCCGCTGCCGCAACAGGCCGATGAGGCCCGCGCCAAGCGCCGGATCGGCCTTGGCGTGACCGGCCTGGCTGACGCGCTGCTGATGACCGGGCTGCGCTATGGCTCGGAAGAGGCCGCGGCGCAGACCGAGGCCTGGATGAAGCGGATCGCGCGGGCGGCCTATCTGGCCTCGGTCGATCTGGCCAAGGAGAAGGGCGCCTTCCCGCTGTTCGATGCCGAGAAATACCTCGCCAGCGGCAACATGCTGCAGATGGATGACGACGTGCGCGAGGCCATCCGCACCCACGGCATCCGCAACGCGCTGCTGACCTCGATTGCCCCCACCGGCACCATCAGCCTCTATGCGGGCAACGTGTCCTCGGGGATCGAGCCGGTCTTCGCCTATGCCTACAAGCGCAAGGTCCTGCAGAAGGATGGCAGCCGCACCGAAGAGGAAGTGGTCGATTTCGCCGTGAAGCTGTGGCGCGACAAGTTCGGCGATGCGCCGCTGCCGGACTATTTCGTCAACGCCCAGACCCTGCCGCCGCTGGACCATGTGCGGATGCAGGCGGCCGCGCAGAAGTGGATCGACAGCTCGATCTCCAAGACCATCAACTGCCCGGAGGATATCGATGTCGAGGCGTTCAAGGACGTATACATGGCGGCCTGGGATCAGGGCTGCAAGGGCTGCACCACCTACCGCCCGAACGCGGTGACCGGCTCGGTGCTGTCGGTGTCTGAAACCACGGAAACCGCGCCCGAGGTCGATCAGGGCGCCGAGGTCGTCTATCTGACCGAACCGCTGGACCGCCCGCAATCGCTGGAAGGCGCGACCTACAAGCTGAAATGGCCGGACAGCGAGCACGCGATCTACATCACCATCAACGACATCGTGCAGGGCACCCGGCGGCGGCCGTTCGAGGTGTTCATCAACTCCAAGAACATGGAGCATTTCGCCTGGACCGTGGCGCTGACGCGGATGATCTCGGCGGTCTTCCGGCGCGGGGGGGATGTCAGCTTCGTGGTCGAGGAGCTGAAGGCGGTGTTCGATCCGCGCGGCGGTGCTTGGATGCAGGGGCGCTATGTGCCCTCGATCCTTGCGGCCATCGGCGGGGTGATCGAGCGGCACATGATCGCCACCGGCTTCCTCGCGGGCGAGGGGATGGGGCTGAAAACCGATCCGCAGGCCGAACGCATGGTGGTCGCAGGCGGCGAGGCCCCGCGCGGCAAGGCCTGTCCCTCCTGCGGCAGCTTCGGGCTGCGCATGGTCGAGGGCTGCATGACCTGCGGCGATTGCGGCTACTCGAAGTGCAGCTGAGCTAGGATTAGCGCAGGTGTAGTGTAGCGACCACCAATTCTTGGCCATTCTGGGGGTCGAAATGGCCATTTGACAACCAATTGGTGGCCATTGGGGTATTTGCGCCGAAAAAAGGTCCTTTGGGCGCCTGTTATCGGAATAAGTGGCCCTGGATGTCGATGAAGGCCTTCCGGATCTCGGCGACCGATCCGAGAGCCGCCTTCGCGTCGTTCGTGCCGCCATACCGGATGCGCAGGAAGTCCCGGATCTTCCGGAGCGACAACTCCTCGACCCCGTGCGCCTCGTAGGCTTGGAGGACATAGTTCAGGAACTGGCGCATCTCCAACTCGTAGCCACCGAGGCCGCTAGATCGCGCTGCGCTGGCTCGCTGCGCGCGGGCCAGCGGCGCGAGGGTGAAGCGGACGTAGGCCAGCACGTCGAAGATGTCGCTCTGCGGCGCGTCGATGAGGCGGCGCATGTCCTCCATCCGGTCGCTGTCGTAGCCGAGCTCCGACAGCCGCTCGATGAAGCCCTCGCGGCGGTCCGGATCGCTCCAGATCTGCCGCAGCTCGTCCTCGGAGGCCAAGAGCGCCCCGAGATCCCCGAAGAGCTGTGCCATGAACTCCTGCGCCGTGATCGGCCGACCGTCATGAGACCAGTAGGTCGTGGCGGCGATGTAGCGGATCTGGCGATCCTTGCCGTCGGCGAGCTTCACGACGATCTTTTCGCCGGCTGGCGGATCGTCGTCGGGTCCCGGTTCAGGCGGCTCGGGTGGCGGTCCGGCAGGTGGCTTCGGCCCAGGGCCAGGTGGGTCCGGGGGCAGGGGCTCACCATCCCATTCCGGGTCGCTGAAGTGTTCATAGGCCTTCACGAAGTCGTAGACCGTGAAGAAGTCCTTCCCGTCGAAGGTCCGGGTGCCGCGCCCGACGATCTGCTTGAACTCGATCATCGACTTGATGGGGCGCATGAGTACGATGTTGCGGATGTTCCGCGCGTCCACTCCGGTCGAGAGCTTGTGCGAGGTCACGAGGATCGTCGGCAACGTTTTTTCGTTGTCTTGGAATTCCCGCAGATGTTGTTCGCCGAGCTTGCCATCGTCGGCTGTCACCCGCTCGCAATAATGCGGGTCGGGATTGTCCTTCACCTGGTTGATGAAGTTCCGCACCCGGGCGGCATGGTCCTGCGTGGCGCAGAAGACCAGCGTCTTCTGGCGCTGATCGATCTGGTCCATGAACTCATGGACCCGGCTCAACTCGCGTTCGTCGATCACGAGCTTCGTGTTGAAGTCGGCCTCGGTGTATTCCCGGTCCGGGTCGATCTCGCCGCTCACAACCTCATCGCCGTCGCCAAGCCTGTAGGTATCCATCGTGCTGGCCATCTGGCGCACCTTGAAGGGCGTCAGGAAGCCGTCGCCGATCCCCTCCCTCAGGGCGTAGGTGTAGACCGGGTCGCCGAAATAGCCGTAGGTGTCGGCATTCACGTCCCGCTTGGGCGTCGCGGTCAGGCCAAGCTGCACGGCGGGCGCGAAATATTCGAGTATGCCGCGCCAGGTGCTCTCGTCCTTGGCGCCGCCCCGATGGCATTCGTCGATCACGATGAAGTCGAAGAAGTCCTTCGGATAGCCTTGAAAGGTCAACTCACCCGTGCCGGTCATGAAGGTCTGGAAGATCGTGAAGAATATGTTGGCGTTCTTCGGGATCTTACCCTGCTTGCGGATCTCGTCGGGGCTGATCCGGCAGAGCGCGTCGGGCGGGAAGGCGCTGAAGGAATTGTAGGCCTGATCGGCAAGGATGTTGCGGTCGGCGAGGAACAGGATGCGCGGGCGGCGCACCGGGTCGCGGCTGAGGTTCCAGGAGGCATGGTAGAGCTTCCACGCGATCTGGAAGGCGATGGAGGTCTTTCCGGTGCCGGTGGCCAAAGTCAGAAGGATGCGCTCGCGACCCCGGGCGATGGCCTCCAGCACCGCGGTGATGGCGTTGTGCTGGTAATAGCGTGGTTCCCACTTGCCGCCTTCGGTCTCGAAGGGGACGGCGCCGAAACGGTCACGCCAGTCGTTGCCCTCGGGAAAGCAGCGGTCCCAGAGCTCCTGCGGCGAGGGGAAGGGCAACGCATGATCGCCCTCGGCCCCCGTCGTCATGTCGATGCCGTACCAGCCGAGGCCATTCGTCGACCAGGCGAAGCGCGCCTGGAGGCGGCGGGCGTAGTCCTTGGCCTGTCCGACGCCGTCGGTATGGCCGAGCCCGGCGCGCTTGGCCTCGATTACGGCCAGCTTGCGGTCGCGGTAGCTGAGCACATAGTCAGCCGACAGTGGGTTGACCCGCCCGCCGCCGGTGATCCGGCCGGGGCAGATCATCTCGCGCCGGATCTTCGAGCCTTCGACGACACCCCACCCGGCCTCGCGCAGGACGGGGTCGATGCGGTTGGCGCGGGTGTCGGCTTCGGTCTCGGTCATGGTCAGGTCAGTTGGCCGGAGAAGGCTTTTTGCAGGAGGGATTGGCGGAGGCTGGCGATATCGGCAAGTTTGACATCATAAGCCCCCTTGATCTGAGAAATTTCCGTTCGAAAACGGACCATGTTGTCGCGTAGCTTTATTTGATCCTCAGGGTCAGCGTTCGGGATCGTGATGCTTCCAAGTCTTTCAAGCGCAAGCTTAGGTTGTGCCGCCGTTCGTGTTTGAGCGATAGCCTGCTCCCTGAAGTTGCTTGATCTTGTGGCCCAATAGACAAAGTCTCTATCCCACTCTTCCGATAATACTAACTTTGCAGCATTTTCGGTAAGATTTGCACCATCGAGGCTTTCCGGGACGGTGCCGGTTTTCGCAATCGTTCCGGCGATGCTCACGTAGATGTCTGCGCTCGATATGGTATATCTCTTGATCGACTTTTGAGCGGCCTCGGAAATGTATTGCACCGTGTCCACGCATATTGTGCCCGCTTCCGTCATATCCCTGACGCTAATGTAGGGGAATGGCGTCGTGTTTGGGGAGGCTTTTTCGCCTTTGGGTAGTCTCTTGCCACCTTTCACGGAGGCTAATCTATCAATCCGAACGCAGCCAAATTTCTCGAAAAGCAACGTAATCTGTTCATCAAGAAAAATTTCTCCAAGCTGGTGGGCATCCGCCAGGTTGGCCTCCGCATGAGCGCGGGCACGGTCGAGGGCGGCGAAGGCCTGATCGAGCACCGCAACGATCCGCTTCTGCTCCTCCAGCGGCGGGAGCGGCATCAGAACCTTCTTAACGTCCTGCTGATTGACGCTTGCCTGGTTGACGGATTGCTTGCAGCGAGACCGCCAGAAGCCCTGAGAGTGGAGGTGCCCGAGGTAAACATGGAGGAACTCTGGTAAAACTCCTTCGGCCGCGCGCATCAGCAAGAGGTTTACCCCGTGAAAAAGCGGTTCATCACACTCCTGGACGACTGCGCACTTACCAACATGGGGGGCGCTATTGATGTGGCTGAACAGAATATCCCCGGGACGAAGAATGAACTTCTGCTTTTGATCATCCGATAGAACTGCCCTGCCAACCTTCTGTAAGTTGATCTTGCCGTCCGCGATGGTCTCAATTCGCGATACTGCATCCCCCTCTTCGGTCCGACTCTGTTTGCAATTTATTCCATTGCGGATCGTACCGATCGCATCGCTAAGAGGAATCTGCCGCCAGTGAGAGGTGTCGGATTTTGAAGATTCGTTGCAATTGGTTTGATCCTTCACAGCAACCCCCGAATGTCTTCGAGGATCTGCGCCGTCTCCGCGTCGCGCGCCAGCATGGCGTCGATGATCTCCTCGGGGCTACGCAGCGCTGCCGCTTCCGGCGCGTTCGGGTTCTTCGCCGACAAGTCCCATGTCGCGGGGTCGAGGGTGGCGACGTCCACCGACCAGCTTTTCGGGCTGTCCTGTCGCCCGGGCTGGAACGCCACGAACTCCGCCAGATCGGCATCGTTCAGCGGGTTGGTCTTGCCCATGTTGCGGCCGGGGTCGAGCTGGTAGTACCAGACCGAACGCGTCTTCGCGCCCTTCTCAAAGAACAGCACCACCGTCTTGACGCCCGCGCCCTGGAACGTGCCGCCGGGACAGTCGAGCACGGTGTGGAGGTTGCAGGTCTCCAGCAATTCCTTGCGCAGCGCGACGCTGGCGCCGTCGGTGTTGCTGAGGAATGTGTTCTTGATCACCACCGCGCCGCGGCCGCCGGCCTTCAGTTTGCGGATGAAGTGCTGGAGGAAGAGGTAGGCGGTCTCCCCCGACTTGATGGGGAAGTTCTGCTGCACCTCCTTGCGCTCACCCCCGCCGAAGGGCGGATTGGCGAGGACGATGTCGTGGCGGTCCCGCTGCTGGATGTCCATCACGTTCTCGGTGAGCGTGTTGGCGTGGCGGATGCTGGGCGCCTCGAGCCCGTGCAGGATCATGTTCATGACGCCGAGCACGTAGGCGAGCGACTTCTTCTCCTGCCCGTAGAAGGTCCGGCGCTGGAGCGTGTCCCATTCCGATGCGGACAGGTCATCGCGCCGCAGGTACTCCCAGGCCTCGCAGAGGAAGCCCGCCGAGCCGCAGGCGCCGTCATAGATCGACTCGCCGATCTGCGGGTCGACCACCTTGATCATGGCGCGGATCAGGGGGCGCGGCGTGTAGTATTCGCCGCCGTTTCGGCCGGCGTTGCCCATGCGCTTGATGCGGGTCTCGTAGAGGTCGGACAGCTCGTGCTTGGCGCGGGTCGAGCCGAAGTCGAGCTGGTCAACGATCTCCAGCGCGTCACGAAGGGAGTAGCCGGACCGGAACTTGTTCACGATCTCCGAGAAGATCTCGCCGATCTTGTACTCTAGGCTGTCGGGGTTGTCGGTGCTTTCTCGGAACCCCTTGAGGTAGGGGAAGAGGTCACGGTTGACGAAGTCGATCAGGTCGGTCCCGGTCAGGGCAGAGTTGTGGTCGAGCTTGCCGTCGGGACCTTTCGGTGCGGCCCAGGTCTTCCAGCTGTATTCGGCGTCGATGATCGGCGCGTAGTCATGACCCTCGAGTTCGGCTTCGTCGCGATGCTCGGCCTCCAGATCGTCGAGGTACTTGAGGAAGAGCAGCCATGACGTCTGCTATGCGTAGTCCAGTTCCGACGCCAGACCCTCGTCGTTGCGCAGCACCCGGTCGATGTTATTGAAAGCGTTCTCGAACATGCCTGCCCCTTATTTTTTCTGACATTAGCGGGTGGAGGGGCTGTGGGCAATTGCGGTAAGGGCATACCGAAGGGCGCTTGGTCAAGTCGCTCCGAAATCCAGGTCGCGCGCCGGAACATGGTCGGTGAGCCAGACGCCGTTGTCAGCCTGATAGAACGTGTGACCTTCGGCATGCATGGTGCCTGCCATGACCCGCAGTACTACCGGCTTGCCATGCCTTCTGACCACGAGAACGGCGGTGTCGGGATTTGGAGAGAGGTGTACGTGGCGCCGCCGTCCGGACTCGAGGCCGTGGTCCAGCCCGTGGGGTTCACTCCAAACCCGGCTCAGTTCTGGGTGGAGATCAACAGCGCACGAGAAGCAGGCCCACCACTGCGGTCAGTGCGCCGATCGTGATGGCGAGGATCGCGGCGGCGTTCCGGAAACCGATCTCCGGACCAAGATACCTGAGTGCGACCAGCCCGGCGAGCGCCAGGATTTCTGGCACTGTTCAGCATCGCTTGGCAGTTCTGTCCTCACGAATTATAGCCTGCTGCCTCGACTGTCGCTAAAAAAGGCGCATGAAAAAGAGGTCTATCTTCTTGTGCCGCTCAGCGGCGGTTGCGTCGCTACATGATCCTATCTAAGAAGCGCTATGCTTCAAAGCGCGACGAATCCGAAATTCAGGATATACCGATGACAGACTCACTCGCAAGAATGATTGAAAGTGCTTCAGGGACACTTACGCTCCTTACTAAAATTAGATGCGTGGAGAGCTACCCTCTTCCTTCGGATTGCACGCCCAAGAATTTGTTTTCTTGGCCCAATACACAGCATCTTGACAAGGAAGACGCGTGCTTTCTTGAATCCAAGGGCGTCTTTATGTGCGACAATTATGTCAAGTCATATCCGGTTCCATATAACCTCTACGACAAGATGAAAAAAACCGATAGCCCCAGCGTTGCCACAATTAAAGCTACCCGGGCGTTGTTGGATGCATTTCAAATAATCTCTTGTCGCAAGCCTATTACTGGAATTACGGCAGCATGGAATGCTGCAGAGCACCCAAACCGCGCAGTCCCAACATGCGTATCAGATGCTCAGGGGTTGAGAGACTTTGGAGCACACAAAGACAGTTTTCTCATCTTCCACATTGAAGATGAGAAGTACGATATAAAGCTGCGGGCTGCCGTATTTCCAGCTGTTCTACAGGAAAAGCCTGAGATCAGCGGCTGTTCGATTTCCCGCGGGGATCTGAGAGAATTTGTCGGCGGCAAGGTGGATGGCCGCGGTCGAAAGAATCGAAATATTGTCTTTCAAGCAAACGAAGCCCACTTGCGGAGAGTAGTCCAACAAACGAACGATGCCGTTGAAAAGCTTGTTGGCAACAATAACTTGGCGAATGAGATCAATAATATCTATCAGGCTCAGCGGCGCTAACGGCTTGACATCTCTTCCAATAGCGACCGGCTTAAAATTGCCGCTTTTCAATATTCGGCGGCCCTGCCGCCCTGTGGCGCACCGGAAACATGTCGCGGGGCACCATCAATGACGACCACACGACCGTTGCAACCGGCCCCACACCGGACCTTCAAGCCTCTCAGGGCGAAGGTCCGCTCCCAGCCCACAGCTGCCGGTTGTGCCCGACGCAGAGGAGCGTAAGGGCCTGCGCACGGTGCGCGCTCGCGTTCATCGCCGCGACAATGCGTTCCGTCAGTTTCCAAAGGAGTTGGCGGAAGTTGGTAGCCCCGGGGATGTTACGTTTTGGAACATCTGCTTTCGTGGTAAGGTGTTGGGAAGTTGATGCGCGACCAATTGCCTAAGGTGAAAACCTGGTTTCTCGCAAGGGGATCCCCTGAGAGAGATTGCTTTAGGGTGGAAGAATTAGGAGAAAATTAGAATGGCAGTATCGCTCTACCGAGTGCTGATCGACACCAGCGTTTGGCTGGACATGGCCGGCAGCTATCGAGCTGCGCCACTCGTCCGCGCTCTGCATGAGATGTGTGACAACGCTCAACTTGAAATCATTGTGCCTGACATTGGCCGAGAAGAATTTTCCCGAAACAAGGACAGAGTGGCAACGCAATCCATGAAGGCCCTGCAGTCACACCTGAAATCGCTCCGTTACGCCCTGACAGGACATGCAGACCAAGACATCGCAAAGCAAGCGCGGGATTTCCTGCAGGGCTTAGATTTTTCGAACGCTACTCAAGAGAGTAGCATCGTGGATCAGGTGCAGGAGTTGATGGATCACGGCGACAACATCAATATCGAAACTTCCATTTTCCACCGGGCAAGGGCGGCAAATCGCTCTCTGCATGGAGAGGCACCTTGTCACCGTGACAAAGGCAGTATTGCCGATGCGATCCTCTTTGAGGTCTATGACGAAATACGACGGGAGCCTGTCAGGGATCACATCGTGTTCGGTTTCGCGACCACTAATCACTCTGATTTTAGCGACCCCCGAGGTGACAACCGCACGCCGCATCCAGAGCTGGCTCACGCCTTTAATGACCGTTCTCAATACATCTTGGACATTGGCAAGTTCGTCGAAGAGGCAGACCCCGGCGCTCTTGGAATGGTGGATTTCGAATTGGGCTATAGCCCTGAATTCCGCACGCTGACGGAGCTGACCGAGGCGGAGAATCTTCTTTACCGACAAGTATGGTATAACCGACACATAAACCTTCGCTACCGCGTGGAGCAGGGAATTACGAAGGTGGTGCCTGAGGCTGAATATTCTCAAGGCCCTTACAGATCGGACCAGGTACTTGATACCGTGTGGGAAGGAGCGCTTGCTGCTGGCGAAAAAACTCGTCAGGAGGTCGGGATAGAAAATCTCGGGCCATGGGATGATTTCGAATGGGGCATGTTGAATGGCAAGCTTTCCGCTCTGCGTTGGGTCCTGGGAGACGAATGGGATATGCTCGATAGTTAGTCACACGGTGGAATTCTGCACGTCTTGCCTGTTCAGGGCCGCTCGCTCAACGGCTGTCTCCTGCTCGTTACCGTCGTTGGTGACCGGTGCGGCGAAGGTCCGGAACCCGCACACGATGACGTAATTGCTGCCGATGGTTCTAAAGGCCAAGCGAGAGCAGACTGAGCGGGAAACTCTGGCAGATGAGAACTCCCCATTAAACAGTATGTTGGGTTGGACGTGTCTCAGAAGGAGACATCGATCTGTGTGGTGGACGAAGGCGGAAACCCAATTTTCCAGGGGCGGGCGAAGTCTGATCCTGGCGCCTTGGCCGCGTTGTTGGCGAAGAAGGCGCCGCAGGCCGAGTGCATCGGCTTCGAGACCGGTGCCATGTCGAGCTGGCTCTGGCACGAACTGCGGCGGGTCGGCTTGCCCGTCGTCTGCATCGACGCCCGCCATGCCCATGCTGCGCTTTCGGGGCGGATGAACAAGAGCGACGAGAACGATGCGCGCTGTCTCGCCGAACTGGTCCGGATCGGCTGGTATCGCGAGGTGGCGGTGAAGAGCGAGGCCAGTCAGCAGGTCCGCTCGCTCTTGGTCGCGCGGACCGGGAAAGGCGTGCTTGAGCGAGTTGATCACCAGTTCAGTCACGATCGATGGGTCCTGACCCGACAGAACGGCGCCCTGGATCAGAAGCCCGCCTTTCCAACTATTTTCCGTTTTCCGTTTCGTGATCGGAGAAAGCGGCCAATGTTGTAATTGAGCCGTATATGAAGAGGCAAGAACGGGCCGATCAAGGCCGCTGCCACAGGGGCCTTTGAACCGGCACCAACTGTGATCCCGCCCAGGGAAAGGAGGACGAGGGCAACCTTGAAGCTGCCGCGACGGTGCAGCGTACCCAAAAGACTTCACCAATGTTCGACTCCCTCTCCACGGAAGGCCGCTTCGGCCTCTTCGACCTCCTGCGCCATTTCTTCTTCGACCACGGCCGCGATCTGGCCATGGCGGCGTCCCTGCTGGGCGGTGCTGCCGCAGAGCGGCGCGTTGCGTCTTGTGCCGACCGGCTCAAGGCCGCGAGCCATATCGACCAGCGCCTCACGCGGGACCTGCATGCCCTGCACCGGTTGCTGTCGCTCGACGATGTCGGTGATCCGGACCTTCTCGAGACTGCGCTCTTTGCGGATATCGATCCTGCCTCGGCGGAAGTGGAGACGGTTTGTCGGCTCACAGACCTGCTCGGAGATCTGCTGCGCGACATCGACGCCGCGGCCAGCCTTCGGACCCGGTGCAGCGAGGGCAGCAACCTGGTCGCGGCCTGAGGCCTCGCTCGATCCCCGGCGCAGGGATCGAGCCTTGACGCCCGGCCGCTGCGGCTGGGCAACCCAGGAGGTTCCGATGAATACGACCAAGCAGACCCCGCCGCAGGGGATTGATGACCTGGCGGTGACCACTGTCCGGCTCGGGCGGGAGCTGGGGCAGATGTCGCACGCCGCCTGCCTCGGCGGCGGCAGCCACGAGAACGGGTTCGCAATGCGAACATTGCGCCGCCTTGCCGAGCGTGCGCCGTTCGATCCCCGCGATGACGCTTCTCTCGAGGCCCTTGGCGGCATCATCGAAGCCGATGTGAGATCCGAGGTTCGCGGATCGGAGTGGCAGTTGTTTGAGACCGGTGGCGATGCCGACGGACCGGATGTCGAACTTCGCGAATGCGCCGTCTACAGCGAGCGGGGGCAGGAGCTGCTTCGGATCCAGAACACCTTCCTGCGCTTTGTGGCCGCGCGGAACGCAACCCTCGACCGGGTCGCGGCCGAGCGCGCGCTGTTGCAGCTGATGACGACCTGAGGCGGCCGCGTGTCGCTGGGATCTGCCGTCCGGGCGGCGATGATGCCGGACCTGCAGGCCGTGCGGCCCCGGATCACGAAAAAAGATTGCTGCAGATTCATGGCAGTAACCATGGCGCTGCAAGTTTCTTTCCAGAACCGCTCCCTGTTCTCCAGAACGGCGCAATTTCCGGAACGACCAGCAAAGCTCGAACAGGAAAAATCACCATGTACAAGACGCAAGACGGAAACGTCAAAACTCCGGGGACGCTGGCCGAAATGCCAGGGTCCATGAGTACGGTTCGTGCCGTGACCAAGGAATTGCGCGGCAAATACATCAGGATGGAGCGGGACCGCATGTTCAAGTCTACGCTTGACCGGCTTCTCGAATGCGACGAGTCGGGCAACCTGATTTCACGGCCTGTTACGTGTGCATCGACGGGAGAGACCCGTGGCATAGTGGTTGTTGACGGTGCGGGCGGAGGAAAGACTTCTCTGGTGCGGCACGCACTCAGCAATCATCCGGCACTGCAACCGTCGCCGACAACCATGCCCTGCGTCACCATCAGTGTCCCAAGTCCGGCAACGATGAAAAGCGTCGGCCTCGAGATCCTGAGGGCAAGCGGCTATACTGAACTGGAAAAGAAGCGCGTCGCCTACGACATCTGGAATCAGGTCAGGTACCGTTTTCAGATTCTCGGTACGGTCGTCCTCTGGATAGACGAGGCACACGACCTGTTCCCGAACGGATCGAAGTCCGAGGCTCCCCAGATCCTGAAAACTCTGAAATCCCTGATGCAGAGAGACGCCGCCGTGATCGTGATCCTTTCTGGCGTCGAAAGCCTCTGGGACAGTATCTCTTTCGACTATCAGGTAGAGCGCCGGTACTTGAAGTTCGAGCTTCCGCCAGTGACGATAGCGGCAGATTGCAGACTCGTGTGGAACCTGATGGGCGGCTTCTGCGATCGCGCAGGACTTGCCGGGCCGGAGCGCGGCGATCTTGTCGAGCGCCTAATCCATGCCGGGCGGCACCGCTTCGGGCTCTGCATCGAATACATGATCAGCGCCATCGAGATCGCGCTTACGCGCGGAGATGATAAACTGCACATCCAGCATTTTGTGGACGCCTTCTTCATGCAGGAAGGCTGCCAAATGGGCTCCAACGTTTTCCTCGCGCGGCGATGGTCATCGATTGACCTAAGCCGCCGTGGTGCGCGGCGCGCTGATTGACACACCCCCAGAATCCCTGATCCCATTGCGGAGCTGAATAATGGCAGTACTCTTTCCCCACCTTTCTTTCGATGCCGTAGAGACACCCCTATCCTTCGCGACCCGTCTCTCCAACTTCCATCTCCGGTCAAACGTAGTCCCCTTTCTGCACGACATCGGCGTACGCCCAGCTGCCCTACTTGGGTGTGAGGAAGCCGCAGTACAGAGGTTGGCTGCCATCGCCAACGTCGACATCACCGCCCTGCAACGCAACTCCGCGCGCCGGGTCGAGAAACGCCGCTACGACCTTCGCGGAAACGTGCTGAGCGCAGAAATTTTCTCCAGCCCGCACACCGTCTTCTGCCCCGCATGCCTGCGGGAAGACGACCAAGACTTCGCCGATGCCGGGAGTTCGCGGCGCGGTCGCCTGGGATGGACGTTGCGGCCCGTCCGAACCTGCGCCCGCCATGGTCTTGCCCTCATCCACCGCAAGAAGCAGCGGTGGGACGACTTGTATCAGGAGCTCGCGCGCCGCGTTCCGGAGCGCGGAGACACGCTGGACAGGCTGATAGAAAGCGCTCACCAGCAAGAGCCTTCGCCGTTGCAGGCCTATGTCATGGCGCGCCTTGATGGGGTGGCAGGCCCTACTTGGCTTGACAAGCAAACCCTCGAGCAGGCGGTTCGCACGACTGAGATGCTTGGAATGCTCATCGTGTATGGCCCTGAGAAGAAGCCGTCGGAACTTGGCCCTACAGAGTGGGAACATGCTTGTCGCGCTGGTCATGCGGTCACATCAGTCGGGGAGCCGGCGATCCGCGACGCACTGCAAGCGATACAAGCGGACTCCCGCAGTAGAGGAAGACAGGCTGGGCCCCGCCAGGTATTCGGCGCACTCTATCAGTGGCTTTCGTCGCCCAGGAACAACAAGGAACCGGGCGACATTTCACGGATCGTGCGTGAGCAGATCTTCGGAACGATGGTGGTCGCGCCCGGCGAGTCCATCCTCGGAGGGACACTGACGGATCGGCGCCTACACAGTGTTGAGTCCTTGGCGGCCGAAAGCAAGCTCGACGCAAGGACGCTTCGGAATGTGCTTGCGGCAAGCGGCCTTATCCCTGTGGAAGAAGACGTCAGCGAAAGACACATATTCGACGCAGCGGACGGCCGAAGGGTGGCTGCTTCGATCCAGCGGTTGACTCATGTCATTGGCCTTCCGAAGGCCCTGAACTGCACACGGCCGCAGGCCGATCAGCTCGTCGACGAGCGTCTGCTGATCCCGATCTCGGAAGGGCCGGGTGGAGCTGCTGGCCGTACGTGGAAAGCGGTCGATAATCTTGAAATCACGCGGTTCATTGCTGACCTGCATGCTTGCGCCCAGCCAGCTGACACGGTTGCACCCGGCTTGGTCCCGATCTCGAAGGCCGCCGAGAAGGCGAAGGCACCGTGCATCGAAATTATACACCTGGTCCTTGGTGGCTTCTTGGAAAATGTCATACGGCACAACGGCATTGCCGGGTACGCGGCGATCTTCGTCAATCCCGACGAAGTGCGTACGCAGATCGCCGCGCAAATGTCGGGCCTCTCGGCCTCTGCCGTGTTCGGCAAGCTTCAGATCCCAAAGTCGACCGGCTGGGCATTGACCCACCGTGAGCAAGGACCTCGCCTCGAGCCGGTTGTAATCGGTGGCAAGAACGGCCGACATCGTTTCTACCGCTTCACTGAGGAAGCCGTTGCCGCGTTCATGTCGGAGTTTACGACCGATGCCCGCATTGCGGTCAATTGTGAGGTCCGGCCTGACGTGATGGCAGCCCGTCTGAAAAAAGCTCGGGTCGCTCCTGTTCTCGCTCGAAGCGAAATCGGCTTGGATATCTACCGCGCGTCGGAAATTCCGGAGAGCGTGCGAATGTAGAGAGACTTATCCAGCGGGGCAAATTCGTCGCGCCGCATTGTTTCATCACCTCGAAAAGGAGGCCGCCACTTTGGCGGCCTTTTTGTATTTTGAAGATTCGTAAATCCCGCTCCATACTTCAGTCTTGGGGCTTCACGTTGTTTTTTTGCGTTCCGGCAGATGGTCAACATTTGCTTGCCAAAAGGTCAAGCTCCGGAATCTTCAATTCCTCACCCGCGTAAAATCAGACACTTAGCGATGCGCAATGGTCATTTAATGGTCGTTGTTACATGTAGCAACCACCAATCCTTGGCCATTCTGGGGGTCGAAGTGGCCATTTGACAACCGATTGGTAGCCATTGGGCAAATTTTGGCAGTTTAGCAGGCTGCTGAAGAAGTCTGTGAGCAGGAACGGTTTCCCCCGCGGCGGCAGTCGGCGTTCAGCTTTGGGTCGTTTGTCGCAGAAGGAATGTGTGCCTGAGGCGTCTTCTCATCGTCATGTGGTCAGC
>Ga0209024_1000803_pt1 | contig 39752 bp, 18 predicted proteins | sample AutmiccommunBRH5_FD_187380 | JGI IMG/M metagenome (GOLD analysis project Ga0209024, IMG submission 187380) | Deep subsurface microbial communities from Mt. Terri, Switzerland - Autotrophic microbial communities BRH/5 (SPAdes) (version 2) | ecosystem: Environmental > Aquatic > Deep subsurface >... | reverse complement strand
AGCGCCGGGGCGGGTGGCAGGCCGTCTATCAGGGCAGCGACGGCGGCCTTGTCGGACGCCTGCCCGGCGGAGAGCACGATCCTCAGCGGAAGGCCATCCTGGTTCACCAAGACGTTGATCTTAGTGCTCAGTCCTCCACGAGAACGGCCAATGGCGTGATCCGGGCCCCCTTTTTTCCACCCGCAGCATGTTGATGAGCGCGGATAATGGATGAATCGATCTGGTGCAGGGACTGGGGCGACGATGACGCCAGCGCCTCGAAAACCCTCAACCACACCCCCGCCTTCGCCCAACGATTGTATCGGTTGTAGACGGTCGTGTGGGGGCCATAGCGGCTCGGCAGATCCCGCCACGGCGACCCGGTCCTCAGAACATAGAAGATCCCATTGATCACCCGGCGGTCATCCACACGGGCCACCCCGCGCGGCTTATTCGGCAGCAGTGGCGCGATCAGTCGCCACTCCGCCTCGCTGAGATCGTAACGTGCCATCCAAGAACTCCTCTCGGAACTCTTGAATCAGCCCGCCTCGATCCTCGCAACCTTTATGGGTACAGAACCTAGGTGGAGCACGCTCAGAGTCCGAAGGACTTGGCGAGGGTGACGACGAAACGGGGCGCCTACCGTTGCCGCACTGAGTGCGGAAAGCGCCTCAGTCATCGCCACGCCGTCCCGGCATATACCTCCGGCGCTTGGGGAAGTATCGCACCTCCCGCGTTCAGAGACGATGCCGGCCTGGCCTTCTTCGTGCATCTTCCCAGTTCGCCGCCACGGCTTCCGAAGCGGCGGTCGAAGGCGTCGGCAGTGCGTCGGCGCCATTCGTCATGATCCGATATTCTGTGGGCAATCCGTCACCGGATCCGTCGAACACCATCTCCTGCGCCTCGCGGGGAAAACCGCACGTCGTCTCACCCAAACACAGATCCGTCCTTGGCGTGCTGCGGGAGCAGGAGGCCGGTAGCTCGATGTGCATGTGCGCCGACGGCGCCGAATCGACCGGCAAGCCTTGTGTCTGAAGCAAAGATAATATCTTTGAAGAAGACATTGTTGCTCACCGGCCTTTGATTTTTTTAAATGCCAAACTATTGCAAATCGCGATGTTGTCAGATGCATGGGCGGATCTGTTCTTGGTGTCATATCGCGACAAGCTGGTTGGATGTTTCAAACTTTACGCATTAAGGAATCGTCAATGTTGTCGGGCTAGATGCTGGCGATCTACGGCGGCGTGCGTTTGACGGAGCGGCAGATGGCCGGCGTGACGATCGATCTCACAGACAAGACCGACTTCGTGGCGGGTACGGCGGATGACGACCTGGTCACTGCCTGGATGAGCAAGTTCAGCGGCAGCGATACCGTTCGCGCAGGGGATGGATACGACGTCCTGCGCATTCTGAACGGCAGCGCCACGTTCGGCCCCGCCTATTTCGTCAATGTCACCGGAATAGACGAACTCGATCTGTCGAATGCCATCAGCAAGATCGTGCTCACCGTCGACGATGCGATGGTGGGCCAGAGCGACGCCGGCGTGCTGCGGGTCCGGCTAGGGTCCGCTCGGGTCGACAGGCTCGACAGCTCCGGGGTCACTGACCCGGCCGGGCTGATCCTCGACGGAACGGGGCCGATCACGCTGATCGACGGTCGGGACAATCGCATGAGCCTCGGCGAAGCCGGCGGGTTCGTCCAAGGTGGTACGGGCCGCGATCGCGTGGTCGGCGGCGTCGGTGACGACACGATCCGCGGCGGCGAGGGCGGCGATGCGCTCTACGGGAGTCGGGGGCGCGACATCCTGGAAGGCGAGGCCGGCGGCGATCGGCTGGAAGGTGGGGACGGTGACGACACGCTGACCGGCGGTGTCGGGGACGACGTCATGGTTGGCGGTGTCGGCGCCGACCGGTTCGTGATCAGCTTCGCCGATGGCCAAGACCGCATTGAGGATTTCGATGCCGCCCAGGGCGATCGCCTCGTGCTGCAGGGCTTCACCACGATCAGGTCCTTCGCCGACATCGTGACGACGCAGACGGCGACGGGGATCCTGCTGAACCTGGGCGGGGTCGGTTCGGTCGAACTGGTCGGTCGCACGGCGTCGGAGGTCCGCAGCGCCGTCCAGATCGACGGTCCGTCCGACGCTCCCGTCGCTGCCAAGCTGACCGGCGATGCCGATATCCTCAGTGGCGGAAGCGGCGACGACGTCTTCTCCGCCTATATCTCGGCGATCGGCGCCGGCGACGTGGTCAAGGCCGGAACCGGCATCGACACCCTGAAGATCCTCAGCGGTGTCTACACCCTCGATACGGCGAAGCTCCCGACCATCGTCGGCATCGACGTGCTGGACGTCACCGCGGCGACGACGCCGAAGCTCACGATCGATCAGAGCTTCGTGGGCCAGTCGGACCACGGCGTGCTGACGGTCCTGCACAAGGGCACGCCGTACCTGAACACGTCGGGGGTGGGCGACGCCTCCGACGTGGTTCTCTTCGGCGGCAACGGCGTGACGCTCGCGGACGGCGCGGACAACCGGGTCAGCATCGGCGACGGCGGCGGCAAGGTCTATGGCGGTTCCGGCAACGATACGATCGTCGGCGGCCCCGGTGGGGACATGATGGTCGGCGGCGGCGGCGGCGACGTGCTGGTCGGCGGCCGCGGCGGCGACACGATGCGCGGCGGTACCGGTGCGGACCTGTTCGTGGTCGAAGCGGGCGCCACGTCGCTGCTCATCGAGGACTTCGACGCCAACGACACCGGCGAGCGCATCGACCTGTCGGCCCTGGGCGTCTCCGGGATGGATGATCTGGCGATCGCAGGCGACAGCGGCGGTGTCACGATCGGGGCGGCCGGCGCGGAGATCCGGCTCGCCGGTACTGCCGCGGGTGCGCTACGGAGCGACGATTTCGTGTTCGGGGCGGCCGGCTCCGGTCCTGCCGAACCTGCGCCCGAACCCGAACCTGCGCCCGAGCCCGAGCCCGAGCCCGAACCCGAGCCGGAACGCGATCCCGTGCCGCAGGATCCGGCGGTGTTTGCGAAGCTCGGCGGCGGGACGGACAATCTCGCCGGCGGTTCCGGAAACGACGTCTTCTCCGCCTACACCTCCGCGATCGGCGCCGACGACGTAGTCAAGGCCGGAGCCGGCATCGACACTCTGAAGATCCTCAGCGGCACCTATACCCTCGATACGGCGAAGCTGCCCGACATCACCGGCATCGACGTGCTGGACGTCACCGCAGCGACGACGCCGAAGCTCACGATCGATCAGAGCTTCGTGGACCAGTCGGACCACGGCGTGCTGACGATCCTGCACAAGGGAACGCCGTACCTGAACACGTCCGGGGTGGGCGACGCTGCCGACGTGGTCCTCGTCGGCGGCAACGGCGTGACCCTCGCGGACGGCGCGGACAATCGGGTCACCATCGGCGACGGCGGCGGCAAGGTCTATGGCGGTTCCGGCGACGACACGATCGTCGGCGGCTCCGGTGGGGACATGATGGTCGGCGGCGACGGCGGCGACGTGCTGGTCGGCGGCCGCGGCGGCGACACGATGCGCGGCGGTACCGGTGCGGACCTGTTCGTGGTCGAAGCGGGCGCCACGGCGCTGCTCATCGAGGACTTCGACACCAACAGTTCGGTGGAGCGTATCGATCTCAGTTCGCTGAACCTTTCGGGCATGCAGGATCTCACGATCATCAACGACAGCGGGGGCGCCACCGTCTCGGGCGGCGGCGTACAGATCCGGCTCGCCGGCGTGCAGGCCGACGCCGTCGCCGAGAGCGACTTCGTGTTCGGCGAGGCCGACAGGAATCCGAGCGTGATCCGGTTCGAAGCGGGCGCCTCGGTGGCCGAGATCCAGGCGACCATCCGGCACGCGGCACCCGGTACCGTCATCGAACTCGGTGCCGGCGAGTTCCGCTTCGACACGACTCTCTATATCGACCGGCCCGACATCGAACTTCGCGGCGCCGGATCGGCACAGACGAAGATCGTCTTCGACCTGGACGGCGGTGTCGAAAAGCACGGCATCGTGGTCGGCGACCAAGTCTATGCCAAGGCGGCGACGTCGGTGACGCTGAAGGCCAATGCAAAGGCCGGCGCCTCCACCGTTTCGGTGAACGATGCGGGCGGCCTGAAGGCAGGCGACTTCGTCTATTACAGCCAGGCGAACGATCAGGCGTTTTTCGACCAGCAGGGCTACGACAAGCTGAGCCCCGCCGGCACCGACCCGCTGCGTGAAGGTCTGGCGCGGATCGAAAGCATTTCCGGCAGCACGGTAACCCTTGACCGGCCTCTGGGGTTCGACCTGGCGTCCGGCAAGGCGACGGTCACGCCGATCGGCCTTCTCGAAGGCATCAAGATCGAAGGGTTTCAGATCGCCTTCACGCTGGGGGACGCCGACGCCTACGATTTCAACAATACCGAGGCCGCATTCGAGAGCGCGGGCGCACTGAAGGTCCAGAACACCTTCCGCGCCGAGGTCTCGGACATCGACGTGGTGCAGGCGCCCAGCAATGCGATCTGGTTCACCCGCGCACTCGAACTGGAGGCGAACGCCCTACGAACCGAAGGCGCGCACAACAAGGGCGGCGAGGGCAACGGCTACGGGGTCATTCTCGATGAAGTGACCGACAGCAGCATCGGCAACGTCAGGTCGCTCGATATGCGGCATGCCGTCCTGTTCGGCGCCTGGAATTCCGAGTTGCGGAACGACATCCATGTCGCGCTGACCGATCGCGACATCAATTTCCACGGCGGTCCGGACCACGGGAACACCGTCGTCGTGGACAGGTCGCTCGCCGACTACACCAACAAGAGCTGGATGATCGTGAGCCGCGGCGGCGAGCTGATCCATCCGCCGACCGATCTGACCGAGAATGCGGTGTATTTCCGCGAAGCGCATGCCGGCGGCCTCAACGACTTCATGCGCGGCCATGACGACGGGTCGCGGCTCTCGGGCGGCGGCGGGAACGATACGATCACCGGCGGCGGTGGCCGCGACGTGATCTCCGGCGACCTCGGAAACGACCTCCTGGCCGGGGGCGCCGGTGCGGACCGGTTCGTCTTCACGAACGGCGACGGCTACGACACGATCCTGGACTTCGATGCGTCCGGAGGCGATGTCCTGGAACTGCGCAACTTCGCGATCGACCGGATCCAGGATGCCGGCTACCGCATCAGCGGTTCCGATCTGATCCTCGACCTGGGCGGCTCGAACGGGATCGTCCTGAAAGGGCTCGCCGGCACGAGTGTCGGAGATCTGCCCGCCGCTATCGAAGCCAGCGCGGAGACGGGGCTCTCACTCGCCTCGTCGCCCGGAACGACCATGATGATGGGCTCCGATGCCGATGATACGTTCAGCATCTACCTGACCAACGTGGCGACGGACACCCGGATCATCGGCGGCGACGGTGACGACACGCTCTTCTTCAAGAGCGGATCCTTCACCTTCGATACCCGCAACTATAAGGGTTTTCAGGGTATCGAGACGATCGACCTGACCGGGACGACTACCCCGAAGCTCTATGTCGGCACCCAAATGGTCGATGCCGCGGACGGCGACCAGCTGGTCCTGCGGGTCGGGTCGCAGGGCTTGGAGCGACTGGAGACTGCGGAGATGCCGAGCGGGTTGAAGGTGGTTGTCGAAGGGCCGGGGCGGGTCGATCTGGGCCCCGCCGGAGCGGAAATCGAGCTGTCCCAGACGGGGAGGCATTACGTCGTCGGCGACAAGAGTAACGACATCGTCCGGGCCGGCGACGGCGGCGACCGCATCGAACTCGGGGCGGGCAACGATACGATCGTCGGCGGGCGCGGCAACGACACCATGGCCGGCGGCTCCGGCGCCGACAGGTTCGTCTTCGCGCCCGGCGGTGGCCACGACGTGATCAAGGACTGGAATGCCGTCGACGATGTCATATTCGAAGGGTACGCGGCGGGCGCCACGTTCACGAGCAAGCTCGTGAGCGGCGGATTGCTCCTTTCGCTGTCCGACGATCAGTCCATCCTGCTCTCGGGCATCACGAGCAAGGTTCTCTCTCCGAGCGATGTGGACTGGATCTGATCGCGTGGAGGGCTGCCGCGGCATGTACGGCCCGATTTGAGCACCTGTGCGGGCGGCCCACCGCACCCGCGGCCGAAGGCATCGATTCCTTGCCCGAATGGGCTAATTCGTGCGATCTTGGCAGAGGGCGAATTTGCCGCACGGGTTTCCGGGGGGAGGTATGAGCTCAAGGCAAAAGGCCAGGGGTAACCCTCTGGACTGGCCGGAACTTGTCGCCGGGGTAGGTCACGAACTGGCGAATATCGCGTGCTACGTCGCCATCGTCGTGAACGGTGGCGTCGGACGACCCGGGGGGCCTGCAGACAGCCGCCGAGGTGCGGCCGGGCCCAATCTCGAGCGTGGACTGGACCGTATCTCCAGTTTGTCCAAGTCGGTCAGCGAGATCGGTTTCGCCGGGCGCGACGCTGAGCTTCCGATGCGGCTTCTGTCGTTGCAGGACATTGCGCTTGAGGCGGTCGTCGCGGTGCGTCAGGCCGCGGAAAGCCGTGCCGTCGACGTGACGATCCGGGCTTTGCCCGGTGAGGAGCCGTCCTGCTTCGGTAGCCGGGACCTGCTGATCACGGCCGTCCGCCGTCTGCTCGACAACGCGATCCAGTACAGCGCTCGGGGTGGCAGCATCGAGGTGCGGGTCGAGGCCGACCGCGAATCGTCGCGTCTAGTCGTTCTCGACGAGGCGATCGGGCTGGAGGCGGGTGAGGAGGAACTCGTCCTGAACCCCTTCTATCGCGGGCGTCGGCAGGTAGAGGCGACCGAGTACGGCGTGGGCCTGGGCCTGACGGTCGCCACCGTGATCGCCGCCCGGCACGAGGGGGCGATCAGAGTTGCCTGCCGTAAGGGCGCGGGCCTAGCCGTCACCCTGGAACTTCCGAGCGCGGCGCGCTCTAAGAGCAGGGCGAAAAGCGAGGCCGCAGTCCGCTCGAAACGGATGGAACTCTTCCTGGTTTGAGCGTGCGCGACGGCTAGTCCGAGGCGGGAGGCTGCTCTCCCCGTTCGGCGTTCCGCCATTCGGCGACCTGAGGTGCCGCGGCGATCGCCGCTTCCGTCCGGTTGCGTACCTTCAGGCGGCGCAGGATCTCGCGGACGTGCTGCTTGACCGTATTCTCCTGAAGGCCGAGCGAGCGTCCGATCTCCTTGTTGCTCCGCCCTGCCACGAGCAATTGCAGCACCGCCCGTTGCCGCGGCGAGAAGGCGCATCTCGAAGAATGTAATTCGTTCCGTGCCATCCCCGCGTCGATCCCCGCCGGCTGAACTTGGATCGGCCCGTCGTCGGTCGGTTCGGCCTTTCGGCCGGGGGATTCCAACGACCGCTTCTGATGAAGCATGCCCATCAGCGCCGAGACGGCTTCCCGATGTTCCTGTATCGATAGACCCTTGGAGATAAAGCCGCGGGCGCCGGCGGCCAGTGCGTCCGCCATCGCGCCCGGGACGTCCGATCCCGACACCACGATCAGCGTCGCCCCGGCGCAATGCTGCGCGATGCGCCGCACGCCCTCCATCGAGTTGTTGTCCGGCAGTCCCGGATCCATCAGCACAAGATCGTAATTATAGGCGGCGACATACTGAAGTGCCTGAGACAGATAGACCGCTTCGTCGATGGTCACGTCCTCGGCCACCTGCTGCAGCATAAGCTTCGCGCCCAGCCGCGTGAGCGGATGGTCCTCGATGATCAAGAAGCGCATGCTCGGCCCCCAAGCCATTCGCGGAATCTTGATGCGTATCCGTCCCTCTTCGCTTCTGTCTCCTCTACACGGGTTCGTGAAGAGAAGTGATCGAGCAAAGTTTCCTTGTCGGCGATAGCAGCTGCCTGCCACACTCGTCTGTGGGAAAGCTTACTATTGTACTCAAAACCCCTCAATAGTTTTTCTTGTGTACTACGTAGTTAGATATTTCTGCGAAAACAGTTGAAATCAGGCGATTATAGCGCGCGCCTCCTCTAAAGGATGTGATCCGTCCGGCATCTAGGTCGGTGCAACCGAGATTCGTCACGATAGGCGCCTTCGGACCCTGCTCGGGAGCGCGACGTGGCCTCGGATATCGACCTGGACGGCGACGGCATCCTCAATGCCGACGACCCTTTCGCCCTGGACCCTGAAAACGGGCTCGATGTAGTGATTGAGGCGGACAGCCCTTGGCGCCTCGACTTCGTCTCTCTCGGGCAGCTGGCCACGCCCCCTGCAACCGTCTACGAGGCCGGGTTCACCGGCCTCATGACCGTCCCCGGCGGAGCCAACGGACCCGTGAACCCGGCGCCCTCAGGGGTGGCACTGGGGCCTGCGGGGCTTACGGTCGCCGCGGTACCGGCGGGCGACGCCTATCAGAACAAGAACTCCCTCGCGCACGGCTATCAGTCCGGCATCGACGTCAGCGGCCTCGCCGCGTTCGTGGCCGGCACGCGGATCGCCAATCCGTTTCAGTTCGTCGCGCCGCAGAACTACCAGGCCCAGGGTCTCCAGATCGGGACCGGCAGCCAGGACAACTACGTCAAGCTGGCCTTCATCGCCAAAGGCGGCGCCGGCGGCGTCGAGGTCGCGTGGGAGAACGATGGCGTCGTCGCGTTCAAGCAGACCTTCACGCTCGACCTGCCGCCGGGCGTTACGCTGTCTGCGGTGGCAAACATCGAACTCGAGCTGAGCGTCGACCGACAGAGTGGAACGACCCTGGTTACGCCCCGCTGGCGTCTCTTCGACGCGAACGGCGGCCTTCTCGACGACCAGATCGACGACGCACCAGCATCTTTCGCCGTGACCGGCGCGGTAGCCGATGCGCTCGCCGGCACGCACAGCGTCGGCGGCATGGCCAGCGGAGCGGCCGTCGGCCTCTTCGCGACGTCGGCCGGCGCCACGCCCTTCGCGGCGACGTGGGAGACCATCGAAGTTCGCGCCGCCTCCGGTGTCGACCCGCTGGACCTCGACGGGGATGGTATACTGAACGGGATCGACGCCTTCGCGGTCGATGCGAGCAACGGCGGCGGCCTGGTGATCGATTCGGATGCCGGCCTGTCGTTCGACTTCGCCGCTCTGGCAAGCGGGGGAGGCGGCGCGCCAACGCCGTATGAGGCTGGCTTCACCGGCCTGATGACAGTGCCCGCCGCGACGGCCAACGGGTTCAACAGCACCCCGCCGGGGGTCACCATCGACGCGAACGGTCTCACCATCGCGGCGGTCGCCGGCGGCGACGCCTATCAGGCGAAGAACTCGCTCGCGCACGGCTATCAGGTGGGTGTCGACGTCAGCGGCGTCCCGGCGTTCAACGCGCGTACCGTGATGGCCAATCCGTTCCAGGCGACGGCGCCGCAGAACTATCAGGCTCAGGGCCTCCAGATCGGCACCGGCGATCAGAACAGCTACCTGAAAGTGGCGCTGATCGCGAACGGCGGCGTAGGGGGCATCGAGTTCCTCTGGGAGAACGGCGGCACCGTCGCGTTCCGCAAGGTCTTCACTCTCGACCTTCCGCCCGGCACGTCCCTCGCGAACGTGATCGAGGTGGAGGTCGGGCTGGACGTCGACACGAACACCGGCTCGGTACTTGCTGCGCCCGTTTGGCGGTTGTTGGGTGTCGGCGGAAGCGTGTTGGACGACAGCACCGACAACGGCGTCACGCCGATCGCCGTGACGGGTGCGGTCGCTGCGGCCGTGAACGGAACCTACACCATCGGCGGCGAGGCAAGCGGTCTCGCCGTCGGGCTGTATGCGACGTCCTCTGGCGCATCGCCGTTCGCGGCGACGTGGAAGACGCTGGCCGTGGACGCGCAAGTCGGTGCCGACAGCTTCGACCTCGACGGGGACGGCATCCTCAATGCCGTTGATCCTTTCGCACAGGACGCGAGCAACGGCCTAGTTGTCGTGATCGACGAGAATAGCGGCCTGTCGCTCGATTTCGTCGAGATCGGCGCCGCCAGCGTTGTGGCGTTGACCCCGTACGAAGCCGGATTCACGGGTCTGGCGACGGTACCCGGCTCGAGTGCGCACGCCTTCGACGACGGTCCGTCGGGCGTCGCCGTTACGGCCGGCGGTCTACGGATCGCGGCGGTTCCGACAGGCGACTCCTATCAGGCGAAGAACTCGCTCGGCCACGGCTATCAGTTCGGCGTCGACGTCAGCGGCGTGGCCGCATTTCAGGCGCGCACCCTGATGGCCAATCCCTTCCAGGCGATCGTTCCACAGAACTACCAGGCGCAGGGGCTGCAGATCGGAACCGGCGACCAGAACGCCTACGTCAAGGTCGCGCTGATCGCCAACGGCGGCTCCGGTGCGATCGAGGTCCTCTGGGAAAACGAGGGATCGGTCGCCTACCGCAACGTCTATTCGCTGAACCTCGGTGCGGGCAAGACGCTCGCCGACGTCGCGGAGGTCCAACTCGGCCTGGAGGTCGATACCGCCTCGGGGGTGGCGATCGTCGCGCCGACTTGGCAGCTGCTGAGCACCAGCGGCAGTGTCCTCGACGACCAGAGCGACAATGTGGTCCTGCCGTTCGCGGTAACGGGTGCCGTGGCGGCCGCCATCGAGGGGAGCTATGCGGTGGGTGGCGCCGCGAGCGGCCTCGCCGTCGGTCTCTATGCGACGTCGGCGGGAACCACCCCGTTCGCAGCGACCTGGAAGACACTCGGTGTGTCGGCTACGGACGGATTCGGCAGCCTTGATGTCGACGATGACGGGATCCTGAACGGCGCCGACGCATTCGTGCAGGATGCGTCGAACGGTGCCGACTTCGTGATCGCGCCGGGCCACGGTCTTTCGCTGAACTTCGCGGCCCTCGGCGCTTCCGGCGCCGCGACGCCATACCAGGCCGGCCTGACCGGCCTGATGGCCGTTCCGGGCTCCGCGCTGAACGGTTTCGATTCGGCGCCCAACGGTGTGGTAGTCGATGCGGCCGGCCTGACCGTCGCGGCCGTTCCGAGCGGCGATTCGTATCTGGCGAACAACAGCTTGGTCCACGGCTATCAGGTCGGCGTGGACGTCAGCGGCACGGCCGCATTCGTGGCCCGTACGACCATCGCCAACCCCTTCACCGGGGTGGTGCCGCAGAGCTATCAGGCCCAGGGGCTCCAGATCGGCACGGGTGATCAGGACAGCTACGTGAAGATCGCCTTTATTCCCCAGGGCGGCATCGGCGGCGTCGAAGTGCTCTGGGAGAACGCGGGCGTAGTCGAAGTGCGCCAGATCTACGCGATCACGCTGCCCCCTGGCCTGACCCTGGCCGACGTGGCGACCGTCGATTTGGGCCTGGAAGTCGATACGAGTACCGGCACGCCGCTCGTCCTCCCCAACTGGCGGCTGTTCGATGCCGGCGGCACGCTGCTCGACGATGATACCAGCGACGCGACCGCGCCGTTCGCGGTGACCGGCGCGGTCGCCGACGCCATCGCAGGAACCTACAGCATCGGTGGAGTCGACAGCGGCCTGGCCGTGGGCCTCTACGCCACGTCGGCTGGTGCCACGCGTTTCGAAGCCACGTGGAAGACGCTGTCGCTCGACGTCAGCGAAGGCTTCGGGCGGTTCGACCTCGACAGCGACGGGCTGCTGAACGGCGAGGATTCCTTCGCCCTCGATGGGGCGAACGGCTTCGCGAACGTCGTGACCCAGGACGACGCCTTCAGGCTCGACTTCGGCGCGATCGCCGCGGCCGCGGGGGGCGCCATGACGCCCTACGAGGCGGGGCTGTCCGGGCTCATGACCGTGCCGGGCACGATCAACAACATCTTTCAGCAGAATCCGAGCGGCGCGACCGTGACCGCCCAGGGGCTGACCGTGGCGGCGGTGCCGACCGGGGATCTCCATCAGGGCAAGAACTCCCTGGCGCACGGCTATCAGGTCGGCGTCGACGTGACGGGCGTGCAGGCCTTCGAGGTGCGCACCGTCGTGGAAAACCCCTTCCGCGATACCGCACCGACGAACCATCAGGCGGTCGGCCTGCAGATCGGCTCCGGCGATCAGAACGCGTATGTGAAGCTGGCCTTCATCGCCAAGGCCGGGCCGGGCGGCATCGAGGTTCTGTGGGAAGAGGACGGGGCCGTCGCGTTCCGTCAGTCCTTCACGCTCGACATGCCGCCTGGCTTCTCTCTCGCGGACGTCGCCGACATCGAACTGACCCTTCACGTCGACACCAGCACCGGCGAGACCATCGTCACCCCGGAATGGCGTCTCCTCGGCGAGACGGGCGGTCTGATCGACAGCAACATCGACGATGCGGTCGTCCCCTTCGCGGTAACCGGCAAGGTCGCCGAGGCGATCGCCGGTACCTATACGATCGACGGCGTCGCCAGCGGGCTGGCGGCGGGCCTTTATGCCACGTCCGCGGCGACCGTCCCGTTCGAGGCGACCTGGAAGAGCCTGGACGTCGAATATTCCGAGCCGATCGTTCCGCCCTACGCCTTCTCGCAGTTGCTCCTGACGGGCACCGACGGGCTCGCCAATCCCACCTCGCTGGAATTCGGCCCGGACGGCCGGCTCTACGTCGCGGAGCGGTTCGGCGGCGTCTGGTCGTATGAGGTGGAGAAGATCGGCGACGGCTACAACGTGGTCGACGCCCAGTATATCGACCTCGTCAAGAACATGCCCAACCACGACGATTCGGGCAATCTCGCCAGCGTGGTCGGACGCCAGACGACGGGTCTTCTCGTGGCCGGCACGGCGGAGAACCCGATCCTCTACGTCTCGTCCAGCAATCCGGTCGTCGGCGGCGGTCCGGCGGGGCTGGACAAGAACATCGACACGAACTCCGGCGTGGTCAGCCGGCTCACCTGGAACGGTTCGGCGTGGGAGAAGGTCGACATCGTTCGCGGCCTGCCGCGGTCGGAGGAGAACCACTCCGTCAACGGGATGGTGCTCGACGGCGACACGCTCTACGTCACCGTCGGCGGCAACACCAACCAGGGCTCGCCCTCCAGCAAGTTCGCCTTCCTGAGCGAGTACGCCTATTCGGCGGCGGTGCTGAAGGTCGACCTCGCCGCCATCGACGCGATGGAAGTGAAGGGCGCGGGTACGGCCAACCCCTGGATCTACGACCTGCCGACCGTCGACGATCCCACCGTCGCCAATATCGACACGAACAACGACGGCATTCCCGACGACGACCCGAACGGCGTGTTCGGCGGCAATGACGGCCTGAACATGGCGAAGATCGTGCCCGGCGGCCCGGTTCAGATCTTTGCCACCGGCTACCGCAACCCGTACGACATCGTGAGGACGGAATCCGGCAAGATCTATGTGGTCGACAACGGCGGAAACGCGACCTGGGGCGGCGTTCCGCTCTACGACGGCAATGGCCGGGCGACCAATCAGCCCAACCCCAACGAGAACTCCGTCTCCCAGGACAGCCTGCATCTCGTGGCGGAGGGCAGTCATGGTGGGCACGCAAATCCGACGCGTGGCAATCCCGAAGGGGCCGGCCTCTATCTGGGGGCGGACGGCGTTACCGGCTGGGTGACCGATCCGTCGGGCCTGCCGATCGACTGGTCGTCGGTGACGGGCGGTCTGTCGTTCGAGAACGACAACATTTCCCGCAAGGCCATCGTCGACAGCGAAGGCAGGCCGATCCCCGGCACCGAGAACGACGGCTCGCTCTGGGCGTTCTCCGCCTCGACCAACGGCCTGACAGAGTACACCGCGTCCGAATTCGACGGCGCGATGCAGGGCTACCTCGTCTCCGCCAGCTACGACGGCCGGCTCGCGCTCATCAAGCTGGATCCGACGGGCACCTTCGCCGAGGACGTCGACTATCTGCAGGTGCTGCTGGGCAACACGGTGCCGCTCGACGTCACCGCCCAGGGCGATACGGATCCGTTCGCCGGCACCATGTGGATCGCCAACATCGGCAGCAGCCAGATCGTCATCATGGAGCCGACGGAACCGGGCTCCGTCATAATCGATCCGTCCATCGCCGCCGACGTCGACCAGGACGGCGTCGCCAACATCAGCGACGCCTTCTGGCGCGATCCGAACAACGGCATGGGGACGACCTTTTCGGCCGGCGAGACCGTCGTGTGGGATTTCGCGCGCGACGCGAGCAATCCGCCGCCGCTCGGGCCGATCAGCATCTTCGGACTGGGCTTCACGGGGATAATGTACAACGGCTCCAACAAGCCCACCGAGCTGTACAATCCCGACAACATCCTGCCCTCCGGCGCCAATCCGGTCTTCCAGGTCAACTTCGTCAGCGAGGGGGAGGCCAACGGCGGCGCCAACAACCAGGAGAACGCCTTCCAGTTCGGCGTCAGCTTCGACGACAGCGTTCACGGCGCGCTGATCTCGTCGGTCATCGACAACCCGTTCGATTCGACGACTCCGGCGCAGTACCAGTCCCAGGGTATCTTCATCGGGACCGGCAGCCAGTTCGACTACATCAGCGTCGCCGCCTCCCAGCACCAGGGCGGGTCGATCGAGGTGAAGCAGGAGGTCGACGACGTCGTCGTCTATCGCAAGCTCTACAATATCCCCGAGCTCTTCGACACGACCGAGATCCAGCTCGACTTCGAGGTGAATACCGACACCGGCGCGGTCCGGCCGCGCTGGAGCTACACCCTGAACGGCGAGACCTTCTCGGGCGCGGGCGAGCAGTTCCTCGCGATCGGCGATACGCTGGACGCCATCCAGGGGTCCTACACGCAGGCCCGCAACCTGCCGGGCACGACCGGTAACGTCGCGTCCGGCCTCGCGGTGGGGATCATCGGCTCGTCCGTAGGGCCTGCCGAGGAATTCACCGCTTCCTGGGCGGACATCACGGTCACCGCGCTCGCCGACGCGCCACCCGCACCGACACCGTCGGCCTTTCTGGGGATAACCCTAAAGAATGTGCTCGGCACCTCTTCCTTCACGAGCAACTCTTTCGAGTTGGTGAACCTGCCGGACAGCGGCCCCGACCTTCTGAGCGTCACGATCGACACCAGCACGGCAATTCTGCCGCAGATGGTGTTCGACCCCCTGGGGACTGCCGGCGACGCCGCGACCCCGAAGCCCTTCACGATCGACACCAAATACGGCTCCTTCGCGGCGACGGCTAGTTACGAGGACCCGCTCGACGGCGGATTCCAGACCCTCCGGATCAACCTGGACGAGTTCGGCGCAGGTGAGCGGCTGAACTTCTCGATCGACGCCGATCCCTCGAACATCAAGGGCGTCGCGCCCCCCGGACCCGCGGACACGGGCGCCGTTTCGGGGCTCGAACTGGCAGGATCCACCGTGACGATGACGTTCGCCGACGGCACGGCGGCCACCACGCGGCTGTTCAAGGACCCCGCGAAGCTCGCCGGCGGCAGCGCCGTGGTCCGCAGCGATCTGCCGCCGGCGCCCGTCGTCGACGTCGACGGTTTCGAGTGGGGGGACACCGTATCGACCGCCTCCCACACCGTGTTCGTCGATGGAACGCCGGGCACCACCGTGCGCGTGGTGGTCGCCGAAGGCGGCCTCTACCTGGACGGGGTGCCGCCGGGCGGTCCCGCCCCCGAGGGGGCGAACACCTTCCTGGACGTCCGGCAATACGACGTCGCCATCGGCACGAACGGCACGGGTGCGGTCGATGTGCTGCTGAGCGATGCGGACGGCGCCGCGGGTACACAAACGGGTTGGAACTACATCTTTGCGGCGGAGCGGGATCCGGATGCGCTGTTCGATGGAATCCAGCACCTAGGGCCTAGCTCCGATGGATTCTTGCTGCACTACCAAGCAAATGATCTCCTCGGGATATAGGTGAACGCGGCGGTCGAGTTCGGTGTATCGAAGTAAAGCGCGGTATGACCGCTTCGTTACATCGATTTGACCGTCGCACACTGCCTGATGTTCTGGTGTTTAGTCCTGTCAGGCTGCTTTCGGCTGAACCGACCTCGCCTTCGGAGGCTCTATAAATGCCGGATACGATCGATCGATTTGGCGATTCCCGGATCACGCCCGTGCTGCTGTCCAGCGACAGCAGTTCGCGGCTCTGGCCGCTGGCGCGTCAGTCCTACCCAAGCCAGTTCATGTCCCTGTCTCGGGAGGGCTCCAACATTCAGCACGTCGCAGGCCTCGTCGCCGATCCGGCACTCTACCGCAAGCCGGTGGTCGTCTGCGGCGACGACCAGCGCTTCTTCGTCGCCGACCATCTGCGTGGTCGGGGGGCGCGGATAATCCTCGAGGCCGTCACACGGGACACGGCGCTTCCGATCGGGGTCGCGGCGCTGCACGTTGCGGCCACCGACCCCGAAGGGGTCCTTCTGGTGCTCTCAGCCAACCACCAGATCGCCGGAAAGCCGGCATTCGCGAAAGCGGTCGAGACCGCAACTCGTGCTGCCCGCGCGGGTTGGATGGTCACGCTCGGGGTCCCGCCGATCTGGCCGGAGAGGGACTATGGCTACGTCCTGTCCGGTGAAGCCATTCCGGGCGTCGAAGGCGCCGACGCGATCGCCTGCTTCGTCGAGAAGCCGGATGGCGAGTGTGCCGCCAAGTTCCTGGGCGACGGGCGCTATCTCTGGAACACGGGCATCCTGATCGCGACGGCATCCACGGTGCTGGACCAACTCGGTGTCTACGCGCCGGAAGCGCTCGATGCCGCACGGGACGCTTACGAGGGGGGCGTCGAGGATCTGGACTTCTTCCGTCTCGACCAGGCGGCGTCGGTACGGGCGCCCGCGGTTTCGTTCCAGACGGCCGTCTTTCAGAGTTGCGCGCGCAATGCGCTCGTCAAAGCCGACCTGGAATGGAGCGACTTCGGCTCCTGGGGTGCGCTGTGGCGCCGGCAGCAGCGCGACGATCGCGGCAACGTCACCAGCGGCGACATCGTCTGTGCCGACGTGGAGCGCAGCTATCTCCATTCCGACGACATGCTGGTTGCCGCACTCGGCGTGCGCAATCTGGTCGTCATCGCGACAGGAGACGCGCTGCTGGTCGCGGACCGGGATCGGATGAGCGAGGTCGAGGATCTCGTCGTCCGGCTGAAGGCGGAAGGCCGGCAGGAAGCGTTCGAGCACAAGCGGGTCTATCGGCCGTGGGGCTACTACGAATCGATCTCGTCCGGCAGCCGCTACCAAGTGAAGAAGCTCTGTGTGAAACCCGGCGGCAAGCTGAGTCTCCAAAGTCACAATCACCGGGCCGAACACTGGACCTGTGTCAGCGGCACCGCGATCGTGACCATCGATGGAAACCGCCAAATATTTGGAGAAAACGAGTCGACCTATATTCCTCTCGGGGCTGTTCATAGGTTGGAAAACCCCGGGAAGATCGACTTGATGATCATCGAAGTGCAGTCCGGGTCGTACCTCGGAGAAGACGATATCATTCGCTACGAGGATATCTACGCGCGGACTGCATCCTCTCAACTGACGCCCGTACGATAGGAATCGGAAACATGCAGGTAAGCATTTTCGGAGCGGGGTATGTCGGCTCCGTGTCGGGCGCGTGTCTGGCCAAACTCGGCCATGGTGTGACGTTGGTCGACGTCGATCCGCACAAGGTCGGCATGATTCACCGCGGCAAGGCGCCGATCGTGGAGAGCGGCCTGCCCGAGATGATCGCCGAAGGCGTGTCGTCCGGCCGGCTGACGGCCACGACCGATGCCGACGCGGCGGTGCGCGGCAGCGACGTAAGCATCATCTGCGTCGGCACGCCGAGCATGGCGAATGGCGATCTGGATCTTTCCTATGTCCGGCGGGTCTGCCAGCAGATTGGTGAGGCCATCGCCCGCAAGCCCGAGACCGGCGGATCGCGTCACGCCGTCGTCGTGCGGAGTACCATGCTGCCGGGTTCCGTGCGCGGCGTCGTCGTTCCGACGCTGGAGAAGAGTTCGGGCCTCGAGGCGGGCAGGCACTTCGTGATCGGGATCTATCCCGAATTCCTGCGGGAGAGTTCGGCGATCGACGACTTCTTCAATCCCGCGATCACCGTGTTCGGTGCGGACGGTCCGGAGATCGTGTCGGTCCTGCGCCAGCTGACCCACGGTATCGCGTCCGAGGAGGTGGTGGTCGCCGTCCAGACCGCCGAGGCAATCAAGTACGCTAACAATGCCTGGCACGCCGTCAAGATCACCTTCGCGAACGAGATCGGCAACATCTGCAAGGCGGCCGACATCGACGGCCACGAAGTGATGCAGGTGGTCTGCAAGGATACCCGGCTGAACATTTCGCCGGCCTATCTTCGGCCGGGCTTCGCCTTCGGTGGCTCCTGCCTGCCCAAGGATCTCCGGGCGCTGCGCCGCAAGGCAATGTCACTCGACGTCGCGACCCCGCTGTTCGACGCCACGATGCGCGCGAACGAAAGCCAGATCCGGGCGGCGTTCGACATGGTCGAGCGGACCGGCAACCGGCAGGTCTCGATGCTCGGCCTGACGTTCAAGACAGGCACCGACGATCTCCGCGAGAGCCCGCTGGTCGAGCTGGCGGAACGCCTACTGGGCAAGGGCTACGAACTCAAGATCTACGACCAGGACCTGAAGACGGGGATGCTGATCGGAAGCAACCTGGAGTACGTGACGTCCAGGCTGCATCACCTCTCGGAACTCGTCGCCCCGGAGCTCGACGACGCGCTGAACCACGGCAAGACGATTGTGGTGGGCAAGAGCGATCCGGAAGTCCGCAAGGCGTTGATTCGACCGCGCCCGGAGCAGCACGTCATCGACCTCGTCCGATACAACCCGCAGATGCGGACGAACGGTCGGTACGAGGGCATCTGCTGGTAGGTCGCGGGTCGCGCAAGGCCGCCGGAGCAGAAGGCATGCGCACTACCGCTTTGCTCTTCCCGATGCTCGCCGCGGTGGCGGCTGCGACGTCGGCTGCCGTGAATGCGGCGGGTGCAGCTGAGGTCGAATCGCGAATTCTGGCAATCGAAACCACGGATCGGTCGATGTGGATTCCAGCCTACAGCCGCCTTCTCCAGGACGTGACGAAGCCTTCGGCGACGGGCGTGTCCGCCGTGCCGGGCGGCCGGGAGGCCGGCGAGGTCGCGCTGAGGCTGCTCGACGTGGTCCTTGCCGGGACCGACCGCGGGACCGTCGATCTGGCGGAGACCGTGCGGGCGATCCCGGTGCCGGAACTGCGTGCGGCGGGGTTCGTCGCCCTGGCGCGCGACACGGGCACGACGGAGTGGCTGCACGCCGCTCTCGATGCCCTCGCGGGGGAGGCCGGCGCGACGCCGGCCGGGCAGAACATGACGGCCGCCGTGGCCGACGCCGCGCTTTCCCTCGGCGATCGGGCGATGGCGGAAGCGGCCATGGCGAACCTCGCGCCGGGACAGGTCCGCGCTTCGGTCGCCTCGCGGCTGGCCCGGGCGCGCGGGATCGATCCAGCCGCCTTTGCGGATTGGGCGGAAGAGGTCGAGAGACTGGCCGAGGGGGGCGACCTGCGCGCGGCTGTCGACCTCGCGATTGCCGCGGATGCCCGCGAGGCACACAAGAGGCGGGACGGGCTGCTCCGCGATCTCGCGACGGAGGTGCTGGACCTGGGCGACCTCCCGACGGCCCTGAGGGCCGCCGAGGCGATCTACGCGCCGCGCATGCACGGCCTCGCGGTCCGGGACATGGTGAAGGATCTTCTCGCCGCGGGGCGCTCGGATGACGCGGTCCGGATCGCCCGCGGCGTTCGCGAGCCGAAGAGTGCGAGCGCGATCTGGCTCGCGCTGGCCGAGCCAGACATGCCGGAGGCCGATCGCCGGGAGCGGCTGGAGTGGGCGTACGATCATGCCCGCCGTGTTCCGGAAGCACTTTCGCGGGACGACTACACTGCCGACGTGCTGAAGCGGGCCGCCGAAAGAGGTTGGTACGACGCCGCGCTGTCCAGGATTTCCTGCATCGGCAGCGACGCGCAGCGCGACCGCGTCGTCGAGGCGGCCGAGAAGCGCGCGAAATCGCCGGGCGGATATCGCGGGGCCGACGCTCTGTCGCTGGCCGACTGCGCTGTCGCCCCGGCCGCGCCCGTGCCGTCCGTCCGCACCGTCTCGCCGCGGCGCGGCATCGTCGATGCGTCGGCACGCCGCGCGGCCTTGCGGCGGGCAGGGGACGCCGCCGGCGCCGCTTTCTGCGATGCGGCGGATGTCGAGATTGATCCGGACATGGAGGTGCTGGACGGCCTTCGCGGCACGTCCGGCTACGGATCCGATCAGCGGGCGGAGAGTTTCTCCTGGACCGTCATGGTGCTGGCCGGTCGCCACCTTGCGGGTCACGCGGCCTCCGGCGACGCCCTGGCGAAGCTGATGGTCCGGTGGGCCGAAGCGCGCGCGCTGGAAGCGACGGAAGTGTCGCATGATGCGTATTACGCCCTGAAGCGGCTCCTCCTGCCAACGATCGTCGCCTTCACGCTTCTCGACGGCCGGATGGCGGCGGACGACGCCGCGAAGGTCGGGCGTTGGCTCGACGGGCTGGTCCGGCGCATCGACCACCGGTTCGACGGCGAGGTCGACCGCAACAATCATCGCTATCTCGCCGACAGCGTGCAAATGGTCTGGGGCAGCTGGATCGGCGACGCGGAACTCTTCAATCGCGGTATCGCGGCGCTGGATATGGCGCGGCGCGACATCCGGCCGGACGGGAGCCTTCCGCTGGAGGTTCGGCGCGGGGCTCGCGCGCTCTGGTACATGCGGCAGTCGGCATCGAGCTTTACGGTGATGTCGGCAGCGCTGCGCGCGCAGGGATTCGCCGAACTGGCGAGGATGTACGAGGAGGCTCTGCTCCTCCCGGTCATGTCCTTCATCGTCGACGGTGCGCGCTACCCGACGCACCTGCTGCCCTACGTCGCCGAGAACTACATCGCCGGTCCGTCGCAGGACTACTTCGTGCAGGACGCCGGCTACCTCGATCGCCGCGGCCACGGGCGCCATTACATGGCCTGGGTCGAGCGTGCGGCCGGGACCTTTCCCGAAGCGGCCGGCGCGGCCCGCATGCGTCTGCTCGCCGAACGGGAAGTGCTCCCGGAGCGGCCGCTGATCGACGAGTTCGCGGCCGGCAACGCCACCTGCTTCTGGGCGAGCACGGCAACCAACCTGCAGGGAGTGGGACGGTGACGACACGCATTCGGATCGCGCCGCATGTTCGCATGGCCGGCGCCTCGTGCTTGCTGGTTCTGGGCGCCGCCACGGCCTCCTACGCCGCCACGGCCGTGGAGGCCCAGGACATCCCCGTGCTCCGGCCGGCCCAGGCGGACTACGCGAAGATATGCGTGCCGCCCACGCGCCTGGCGATCCCGACCGCGGTCGACTGGTCGCGCTGGACGCCCGCCTCCAAAGGGGCATCTCCGGCGGAAGCGCTGGCATTCGCCCGCGAGACCCTGTCGGCCCGCGCGACGGACGACGACAACGACATCGCCAGGAAAGTTCTGGAATCGTTGGTGAAGAGCGTGCCGGCCGAGCGGGCCGCGGCACTCTACGAACTCGCCGCCGCCGACCTTGCCGGGACGAACACTGCCACCGAGCAGACGGTCAAGCGGCTGAGGCGGGCGCTCGCCCTTGGGTACCGCCGGGCCGCCATGCTGCTCGGGCCGATATACGAGTACGGACTCGCGGGACAGGCCGTCGATCTCGCCCAGGCGGAGCTGTTCTACAAGCTGGCCGTCCAGGCGCGGCTCGAAGGCGGCGCCTTGAAGCTCGCGGCACTGGCGACGCAGAGGCGCCGGCCCGAGGAGGCGCGGCAGTGGATAGCGCTCGCGCAGCAGATGATGGGCGCGCGCCTCGGGGCCGGCGACTGTTCGCAACTCTCGGCGATGGCGACGCTGTATCTCGACGGAAAGCTCCTGCCGCGCTCGCCCACGATCGCCGCCGAATGGCTGGAGGCCGCGCGGGTCGCGGGCGATGCGCGCGCATCGCGCCTCCTCGGCGAACTGCTTCTGTCCGGCGATGGCGTGCCCCAGGACATCGCGCGCGGGCTGGCGTTGCTGGAGGCGGCCGCCGACGGTGGCGACCTGGCGTCGATCGTGGCACTGGGCCGCTGGTACCGCGGCGATTACGGCGCGACGCCCGATCCGCAGCGCGCACGCGCGCTGTTCGAGAGGGCGGCGGCTGCGGTCCCGCCGGACACCACGGCGCTGATGGAACTCGCGCGAGCCTATCGTGACGGCCTGGGCGGCGCGCCCGACGCCGCCGCGGCGGAGCGGACGTTCGCGCGGGCCGCCGACCTGGGCAGCGTGGCGGCGATCCGTGAACTCGCCGGCCTGGCGTTCAACAGCGATCCGCCGCAGGTCGAGCGCGCCCTGGGGCTGTTGCGGAAGGCGGCCGCTGCGCGGGATCTGGCCGCGGCGGCCATGCTGGGCCGGTGGCTGCTGAGCCATTCCTTCACGCCCGATGCGTTGGCGGAAGGGGTCGACTGGCTGGGGAAGGCGGCGGCGCAGGGCCACGTCGGATCGGCGAAGGCGCTCGCGCGGCACCATGCTGCGAGGCTGGATATGGCCGCCGCCGCGCGCTACTGGCAGATGGCGGCCGACATGGAGGATCCCGAGGCGCTGGTGGAACTGGCGGCGCTCCGCTTTCGCGGCGCCGTCCCGGCGACCGGCGACGGTCCCGAGCGCCTGATGCAGCGCGCGCTAGCGGCTTCCGAGACGCAGCCCTGGGGGTTCGTCGCGGTCGGCCGTGCGCTCCGTTCCGGCTGGCTGGGACAGCCCGATGCCGCTGCCGGCTTCGCGATGTTTCGCCGTGCCGCCGACCGGGACGATCCGTCCGGCCTCCGCGAAACCGGCGAGGCGCTCGCCGTCGGCGACGGCACCGAGCGGGACGCGGCGGAGGGCTGGCGCCTTCTGGAAAAGGCATCGAACATGGGCGACGCTGGCGCCCGGATTGCGCTCGCCCGCGGCCTGGCGGCCGGCTGGTTCGGCGATCCGGACCCCGAAGGGGCGCGTGAACGGCTGGAGGCCGCGGCGACCGCCGGCGTTCCCGGAGCCTTCGGCGAGTTGGGTTCCCTCTACAGTCGCGGCGCCTTCGGTGATGTCGATCCGGCTGCCGCCGTGGAATGGTGGCGCAAGGCGGCGATGGCCGGCGACGCCGAGGCCATGCGCGAACTCGCCAATGCCCACGCCATCGGTTTCGGCGCGGACATCGACCCGCGGGAGTCGGTCGCCTGGCTCGAACGCGCTGCAGGCCGCGGCGATCCGGATGCCATGCGCCGCCTCGCCTATGCCTATCACGCCGGTGTCGGCGTGGAGCCAGACAAGGCGAAGGCGGAGCACTGGACGACGATGGCGCGCTTCAGCGCCCCGCTCCCGACCGTCGGGGAGCCCGTCGCGCAATGAACGCGAACCCCGGCATCTATCCTCTGCCACCGCCGGAGCCCGAGCCCTGGGCGACGCGCGCGCGCGCGTTCCGGGTCGTCGACGAGGCGCTGAGCCGGGAGCCTTATCAGGCCTGGGGGATGACCTCCTACTTCGCCTTCGTCCTTCTGGTCGGTTTCGGTCTCATCACCGCGCCGCCCTGGATCTTCAATCCCTACAGCACCTATTTCCTGTTCGTCATCGGCGCGATCGGAATCTGGCGCTACAGTTGGGGCGCCCTGCACGTCGTCCGCTCGCTGATCTACCGGAAGATCGTGTTTCCGAAGTGGCGCCGCGCCGTCGCCCGGCTTCCGGACGGCGGGCACCCCTCCGAGGTCTTTCTCCTCGTCACGAGCTTCCGGATCGACCCGGAAGTATCGCGGCTGGTGTTCGGCTCCGTGATCGCGGAAGCCATCCGTTACGGCCGGCCCACCACCATCGTCGCGTCCATCGTCGAGGGTGCGGAGGAGAGGCTCGTCCGCACGGTCTTCGAGTCCTTCGAGCCGTCCCCGGACATTCGGCTCTGCATCGTGCGGATCGCCGGCAAGGGAAAGCGTGCCGGGCTCGGGTACGGCTTCCGCGCGATTTCGGCGCTCCACCCGGCGCAGGATGCGGTGGTCTGCGTGATCGACGGCGACACGATGCTCGAACGGAACCTGCTCGCCGACACGCTGCCCTTCTTCAAGCTCCGCCCGAACGCCGCCGCCCTGACCACGGACGAGATCTGCGACGTGCGCGGCAGCGCGATCTATCGCGAATGGTACAATCTCCGGTTCGCGCAGCGTCAGATCTACATGTCCTCCGTGGGGCTGTCGCGCCGGGTCCTCACCCTGACCGGCCGCATGTCGGCTTTCCGCGCGTCGATCGTCACCGATCCGAGCTTCATCCGTCAGGTCGAGAACGACGAGATCGAGCACTGGCGCTTCGGCCGAATCAAGTTCCTGACGGGGGACGACAAGTCCAGCTGGTTCTGGATCCTGAGCCGCGGCTACGAAATGCTCTACGTGCCGGACGCCCGTATCCGGACCGTGGAGGATCCGCCGTCCGACAACTTCATTGCGGGCGCTACGGTCCTGATGACCCGCTGGTTCGGCAACATGCTGCGCACCAATGGCCGTGCCATCGCGCTCGGGCCGAAGCCGATGGGGCTCTACACTTGGTGGTGCATCGTCGATCAGCGGGTCACCATGTGGACAACCCTGATCGGCCCGATCGCGGCAATATTGATTGCATGTTTCTTTCAGTACAGTTTCGCATATCTCTATTTGCTCTGGGTTGCCTGCAGTCGTCTTGTCCAGACGACTGCGCTACTCACGGCCAGGGATCGCGTCTCCGGCTGGTATCCTTTTTTGATGTATTTCAACCAAGTCTACGGTGCGATTATAAAGACATATATTTTGTTCAGACTCGATAAGCAAAAATGGACGAGGCAGAAAACATCCCTGAAGAGTGATCGGTCCGCGTGGTCCGCGCTGGCGGCGAAATACAACAATCGGCTAGCGCATGTGGTCTGCGTATCGATGTTGGGCACCTTCGTTGGCGCAATGATCGGTCTCCTTCACGTGCCGAATACCGCGACCGTCGGAATGATATTGGGGAGTGTCTTCAAGTGAAGACTATGCAACTGATCCACGAAGCCGAAGTGCAGCGGCAGCATCCGCGGCTTCGAATCCCCGTCTCCGTCGAACTCAAGGGCGAGCGCTACGAGGCGTCGAACATCTCGGTCAGCGGTCTGGGCCTGCCGCCCGAGGCGGGTCCGCTGGTCAGGGGGGCGCGCCACGACCTGGTCCTGCGCATCCCGTTCAACGACTTCGAGATGTCGTTGCCGATAAAGGCAGAAGTGAAGCACGGCGGCGGAGAGACACTCGGTCCCGGGCTCTGCTTCACCGACGTCACCCGGCGGCAGCAGAGCTTTCTGCAATACGTCGTGAACGGCTATCTCAGCGGGCAGATGATCCGGGCGGGGGACGTTTTCGACGTGGCCGCGCGCGATGCCTTCGTCCCGAGCCGGCCGGACGGAGCCGCGAAGGCGGGCGGCGGCGCGAAGGCCCGCTTCAAGAAGGTGGTGGGGCTGACGCTGCTGACGATCGTCGGCCTGTCCTGCTTCGTTTTCGTCGGTACATCCATCGCCGAGCGTACGTTCGTGACCGAGGCCGCAGGCACGCTCAGCAGCCGCCATTCAGTGGTGGTGCGCGCGCCGCTCGCGGGCCTGGTGCGCAGCCTCCTCGTCGCGCCGGGGACGGACGTGACCGAAGACACGGTGCTGGCGGTCATCGAGAGCGAACTGGGCGCGGTTCGGCTCGTCCAGAGTCCGTGCAACTGCGTGCTGGCCACGACGTACATCGCCGACGGCGAGTATGTGAACGTCAATCAGGCGCTCGTGGGCATGACGCCGGATTCCGCCGCCCAGGTGGTCGTGGCGCAACTGCCGTTGGAGGCCGCCCGCCACGTGAAGCCCGGCGACGACGCGTTCGTCGATTTTCTCGACGGCCGGCAGAGCGTCGCCGGGACCGTCGAGCGCGTGAAGGCGGCGTCGATCGATCCCAACAGCTATGGCGGCCGGAGTTTCAACACCCCGGCACTGGCCCGCATCGAGGTTTCGCTGAGCGAGGACCTCCCCGTGTCGGAGATCGGACAGCCGGTCGCCCTGCGCATCTCGTCCATCTCCCGCACGATCAACGCGGCGACGGCGCTGCTGAAGGAGTGATGCAATGAGGCAGATACCCTCCACCGCCGAACGCCGCGTGCTGAGCCGCGAAGAGTTCCTGATGCGGTTCGGTGGTCTGTCGATCGCGGTTCTGCTCCCCTGTTACAACGAGGAACTGACGGTCGCCGGATGCATCGCGGGCTTCCGCGAGAGCCTGCCGAACGCGACGATCTACGTGTACGACAATCGATCGACCGACGGGACCTATTCCGCGGCCGAGGCCGCCGGCGCCGTGGTCCGCCGTGAGCCGCTTCAGGGCAAGGGCAATGTGGTGCGGCGGATGTTCTCGGACATCGACGCCGATGTCTACGTCATGGCCGACGGAGACGGCACGTACGATGCTCGTTCCGCGCCCTTCCTGGTCGAGTATCTGCTGGCGAACCGCCTGGACATGGTCGTCGGGTCGCGCGCCGCCCAGGACGCCAAGGCCTACCGACCGGGCCACGCGTTCGGCAACAGGATGCTCACCGGTGTGGTGGGCTTCATCTTCGGCAGCCGCTTCGTCGACATGCTGTCTGGCTACCGGGTGTTCTCCCGTCGTTTCGTGAAGACCTTCCCGGCGCTCTCCACCGGCTTCGAGATCGAGACGGAACTCACGGTCCATGCCCTGGAACTGCGGCTGCCGGTCGACGAACTCAGCACGCCGTTCGGCGAGCGGCCTGAGGGATCGTCGTCAAAGCTGTCGACCGTTCGCGATGGACTGCGCATCCTCAAGCTGATCGTGGACCTGTTCAAGCTCGAGAAGCCACTGAGCTTCTTCGGGATTGTTGCCGGCCTGCTCGTGCTCGCGAGCCTGGCGATGGGAATACCACTGATCACGGAGTTCATGGCGACCGGGCTGGTGCCAAGGTTGCCGACGGCGGTGCTGGCGTCGGCTCTGATCGTGCTCGCTGCGCTCTCATTCGTGTGCGGCCTGATCTTGGACACGGTCACGCGGGGCCGTCGGGAACTGAAGCGGCTGCACTACCTCTCGCATGGAGCCGTTCCGTGGCGGATCCCCTAAGCCGCGCCGGGCGGGCTGCGGCGGAGGCTTCGCGGTTTGTGCGGTTCGGCTTCGTCGGGGTCGCCGCCTTCGGTGTAGATGCGGCCACCCTGTTCGTCGCGATCGAAGCTGCCGGTACGTCACCCTACACCGGGCGCGCGATCTCGTTCCTCGCCGCAGCGACGGCGGCCTGGGCGCTGAACCGCCGATTCACCTTTCCGGAGGCGGAAGGACACCCGGTGCTGGAGTGGGGCCGCTATCTGGCCTCGAACAGCGGCGGCGCGCTGCTCAATCTCGGCACCTATACCGCCCTGGTCGCCGGCAGCGATGTCTTCTACCGCCACCCGGTCGCGGCGGCGGGGCTGGGCGCATTGTCCGGCATGATCGTCAACTTCCTGGCTGCGCGGCGCTTCGTGTTCCGCGCCGGACCGGCCGACAAGTAAGGATACCGACGCGTGCGCGTTTCACGATCGGTTCAGAGGGCAACGATCGCGGCGCTCCAGATCGCTGCCCTGGTCACATGTGTCGCGATCCCGGCACGGGACGCGACGGCGAGCGAGCGGTGGAGCCTCTACCGTGGGCGGGACCCGCTGGTGTTCTCCACGGCGACCGAGACCATCGACCGGGCGCGCGCGGCGCTGCGGAGCCACCAGCTGTCCGCGCGGCAGGACGGCGTGGCGTACGATAGGCGCGCGGCGCAGCCGTTGTGGCTCGATCTGATCGTCGCGCTGTTCGCCGGGCTGAAGGTGCCTTCCACATCGGCGGGCGCCGCCGACGACCTGGCGGTGGAGACGCGCAACGCGATCATTCAACTCGACGACCCCGCTGAGCGGGTCGCGTTGCTCGAGGATCTCGCGCGGATCGAGTTGTCGAAGGGCCGGGTCGCCAGCGCCGAAAAGGCACACAGCATGTCCTGGCGCAGCGTCCTGGAGGTATCGAGCCCGGCGGTGCAGGATGCGCTCAAGCGGCGAGCCGCTTCGCTGGGCGCTCTCCTGTCTCCCGCCGCCCGTGCGGAGGCCAGGGAACGGGCGGCCACGATCGGAGATATCGCGCAGCGCATCGCGGCGCTGCGGGAACTCGCCGGGGCGGATGTCGCGGACGGTTCGGCCGGCGCCGAAGCGCAGATGCTGTTTCAGGCCGGGGATGCCCCGGAACTGCGCGACGCGCGCCTGTTGGCGCTCGCGGAGCGCTTCCTGCTAGTCGGCTTCTCGGATCTCGCGACCACCCTGACGCTCGCTACGGAGGCCGTTCCCACGGAGCGCGACCGGATGCTCGCGCGCATCGTGGAGCGCGAGATCGTGTGGCGCGTTCAGCCGCCGCGGCTATTTGCGCACCGGCTGATCTTCGATTCCCGGCTCGCGGCCGCGGTGGCTCGACGCGTCGTCGCCTACGAACTGGCGTCCAGGGAACTCGCGGCGGCGCGGCAGACGGCGCTCGGTATCGAGGTGGCCGGGGAGCGGTGGGCGGCGCTTCTGGATATCGCCGCCTGGCTCGGCGCCGAGCGTTACGGGACCCAGGCCGAAGGGCTGCTAGATCTCGTCGACCGGGAGACATCAGCCGCCGGGGTGAGTGCCCTCCGGCCCGCGCTCGAGGCGCAGCGCTTCGCATTGCTGCTGCAGCGTGAGGACGCGGGCGCCGCCGTCAAGCTATGGCGCAGCGGTGCGTCCTCCGTTCCCGAGGTGCGCGCACGCATCGGGGAATTCGCGCGGCTTCTGCTGCAGGCGGAGCGATCGCGCGATCTCGACCGGCTGGCCGACGAAACGATGGATGCGGACGAGGCGGCCCTCGTCGGGTACGAACTGGCCCGGGCGGCGCTCCGCGACCGTGCCTATGCGAGGGCGGCCGGATACATCGAGCGTATCGCGGACGCCGATGCCAGGGTCCGTGCGAACCTGGAACTGGCGCGTGACCGGGTACTGTGGGCCGACCCGCGTGCCGAGGTGGGCGTCCGTGACGCGATGGTGCGTAGGGCAGAGGCGGCGCTCGTTGCCGGCGCGCGGACCAGCAGCACCGACGAGGAGCTGCACGTGCTTCTCGTCGATACACTGGCCGCTCTCGGACGATACGATCTCGCTTTGCAGGCGGTGCAGCGGCTCAGCCCGGAGCGGCAGCGGCGTCTGGATGTCCAGGGGATGCTCGCGGTGGCGGCGGCCCGGTCCGGCGACGTGATGGCTTCCCTGCAGCGGATCGAGGCCTTTCCGCCGTCCGGCTCAAGGGCCAGGGTGGTCCGCGACGTCGCGGAAGTCCTGATGGAGCAGGGCCATGTGCGGGAGGCGACCGCGCTGGTCCGCGCGATCCCGACATGGGCGGACCGCGCGAAAGGCTTCAGTTTGCTCGCGCGGCGGCATGGCGAACTCGTGCTGGCGTCCGGCGCGCTGACCGGGTCTGCGGACGGCATCCCGCCGGGACCCGCGGTGCCGGACCGTCCGGATGCGCTCGTGGCGAAGCAACGCGCTCCACTTTACTCCAGGGGCAGCATCAGTTTCTTCGGCAGCGACGATCCCGGCGAAAAGCTCCGACTGCCGGACCTTCCGGACCTTCGCGGGGCTGACGCGGCTTCGATCCGCGCAGCGGTTCCCGCGATCGCGCCGGGCCGGATGCACGTCACCTTCCTGCAGTACAGCCAGTACAACAAGAAGTTCATGGCCGACGTCGGCAAGGTGGATCTCGCGCGGGATGCGCAGGGATCGCGGCATCCGCGGTACATCTTTCTCGAAACCGGGGTATTCGATCTGCCGGCGATCTACGACCGTCTCCGCGACAGCGACGAGGACCAGATACTGACGCGCGAGGGGCGCAAGTATCTGGTGCGGATGCCCGTACTCGTCGGACCCGAGGCGTCGCTGGTGATTTCCGGCAACGACGTCGAATCGTTCCGGCTCAGTAAGGAAGGCTCGTCGTACCTCGTCAATGCCGGGAAACTGTTCATCGTCGACACCGAACTGATGTCCTGGAGCGAAAAGTCGGGTGAACTGGCCCGGCTGAGCTATGAGACGCGGCAGGATTACCGCCCCTTCTTCCTCGCCTGGTCCGGGTCGGAAACCCTGGTCACCCAGTCGCGGATCGCCGGCCTCGGCTACCAGTCGGACAAGAGTTACGGCATGTCCTTTTCCGCGGGACCGGCGGACCTGCTGCGCGGCTTCGGTTCGAGACTCGCGCGTCCCACGGGAACGATCACCGACTCGATCTTCGATCAGATGCTGTACGGCTACTATTCGTACGAAGCGGACGACATGCGGGTCGTCGGCAACACGTACGAGAACAGCGTCGTCTACGGCGTCGACCCGCACGATCGCTCGAACGGCCTGGTCTTCGCGTACAACACGGCCTACGGCACCGAGGTGGCGCACGGTCTGATCGGCTCGCGCGAAGTCGACAGCGCCTGGTGGATCGGCAACGTCTCCTTCGACAATGCCGGCTCGGGCCTGATGATCGACCGCGACTCCGTGTCCAATCTGATCTTCGGCAACCTGCTGTTCGACAATCGTCAGGACGGCCTGACCTTCTTCGAGAGTTCCTGCGCCCTCGTCGTCGGCAACGAGATATTCGGCAACGACCGAAACGGCGCCCTCGTCCGGAACAGCTGGTCGATCTCGCTCTTCCGCAACCGCGTGACCGGCAACAGCATCAACGCCGTCACCGCCTATGCGGGGACGCTGGACCAGCCGCAGCGCGATTACGCGCTGGACCCGTACTTCCCCGTCACCTCGCTGACGGTGGCGGACAACCTGCTCGCCGGCCGGCAGAGCCTGATGAACCTGAAGTCCCTCAGCGCGGTCACGCTGGGCAAGAACCGGTTCCTGGGGGCGCGGCTGATTTCGGGCATGGACCGCAAGGTCGAGCGGGATCTGGTGGGCCTGTCGGGTCGCGGCGTGACCATTACCGACCAGTGCGCACCATCCATTCCGGCGGTTGACTGCGGGCTCGAAGAAGCGGGCTTCGTGAAGCCGGTCCGCCACTTCGTCGAGCCGCTGGCCGGCGAGGCGTGCGGTGCCGGAGGGGCGCGCGCCCATGCTGCGGTCGAACAGGACGAGGCGAAGCGATGAACATCCGCGTCCTTCTCTCCTGCGGTGTGCTGGTGATCTGCGCGGCGGCTGCCGGCATCGCGATGCACTGGAGCTATTTCCGCGGACCGTCCTTCGACGTATGGGCGGGCGAGCGCGTCGTCGAAGCGCGCGCGCTGATCCGGACGGGAGACCTGGAAGGAGCGCGCCGCATGCTGGGCCGTATCGGCGAAATCTCGCCGGCACGCGAAGCATACGAGCTGGGCCGTTTCTTCCGCGACGGGCTCCTCGGCGACCTGCGTCCGAACGCGGACACCGCCGCGGCCGAGGCTGCCTTCGCGGCGGCTGCCGGCGGCGGCCCGGGGGAGATCACGGCCAAGGCGCTGCTCGAACTCTCGCGAATCCGGACGGCGCGCGGGGCACCCGATGCCGAGGTCGAGGGGCTGCTCCGGCGCGCGTCGGACATGGGCGACCGCCGCGCGTCCACGCAGCTCGCGCTCAGGCTCCTGCGATCCGACGCCCCACCGATCCGCGCCCAGGCGCTGCGGCTTCTATGGGGCGCCAGCTGGTCCGACCCCGCCGCGGCCATTGCCCTTGCGCGGCTGTACCGGAGCGGTGCCGTCCCGGTACCGACCGAGCGTGTCGAAGCGGATCTCGTGGCGCGCGCGAAACAGTTCCTCGCACGCGGGGCGCGGAATGGTGCCATCGGCGACATGATGAGCCTGGGACGCTTCCTGCGCGACGACGATGTGGGCCAGCGGGATCTGCCTCTGGCGCTGGCGTGGTTCCGTCGCGCCGCAGCCGCCGGTTCGCTTCAGGGTATGGTTGCGGCGGCCGATCTCCTGCTGGGCGACGACCCTGGGGTGCGCGACGCGGAGGGCGGCGCGCAACTGCTCGCGATGGCCGCGGATGCGGGCAGTCCCGACGCCGCCTTCCGGCTCGGCCTCCTGCATACGGAGGGGCGCCTGCAGGGCGCGGATGCCACATCGGGCCGGCAGTGGCTGGAGAGGGCCGTGGCCATGGGCTCCGCGGCCGCGATGGTCCATCTCGCGGAGCCGCTGATGCAGGCGGCGCCGGGGACGGCGGCGTTCGAACGCGGCACCGCGCTGGCCAGGGCGGCGTCCGGCGCGGGAAGCGCGTCCGCTGCGTTCCTGATCGGCAAGGCGATCGAGCAGGGCCGGCTGGACGGTGGAGATCCCCGTTCCTGGTACGAACTGGCCGCGCAGCGCGGCAGCCGCAAGGCGATGTCCCGGCTCATCGAAGCGCACCGGATCGGCGATATTGCGAACGTGGATCCGGAGCGTGAAATGTTCTGGATCAGGCGCTCGCTGGAGAATGGCGGCCGGAACACCACGCTGATGCGGCGGCTGGCCGAGGCGTATCTCGCCGGCACCTACGGTCTGCCGCGCGACCTGGTCCAGTCGGCCCACTGGTTCGAGCTGGCGGCGGAGCGCGGCAGCAGCAGTGCGATGCTTCAAATCGCGGAAGCCTATGCGAACGGCGGCGGGGTGCCGCTGGACGCGGAGAAGGCGGTCTACTGGTACACGCGGGCGGCGGAGCGCGGTTCGGTCAAGGCGCTGGACCAGCTGGCGCGGGCCTATGCGTCCGGCTTCGGCGTCCGCCTCGACCCGGTCGAAGCGTTCAAGCTGTTCCTGCGCGCGGCGCGCGCCGGCTCGGTGTTCGGACTGCGCGAGACGGGCCGCTGTTACGCCATCGGCTTCGGCGTCGAGGCCGATCCGGAACGCGCGCTCGAATTCTACGAAGCCGCCGCAGCAGCCGATGATACGGCCGCGATGCTCGAACTCTCCTTCTCGTTCCGGAACGGCTACGGAACCGCACCCGATCCGCGCCGCGCCTTCATGTGGATCGAGCGTGCTGCGTTGCGCGCCGACAAGAACGCGCAGTTCCTTATCGGCCGTGCGTATCTCGAAGGCGATCAGGTCACGAAGGACATCACGAAAGCCCGTACGTGGCTGCGCTCGGCCATGGCGCTCGGGTCCGGCGACGCCGAGCGGTTGCTGGCGGAGATCGAGCGTGACCTTCCGGTGCAGGGAACAGGCGGATGACCATCGCCGTGACCGCGAAAGAGACGCTGCTCGGCGCAGGCGTCACCATAGCCACCACGGCGGTCTGCTTCGCGTTCTTCGTGGCGGTGCAGGTCCTGTCCTACTGGATACCGCCCGATCGAGCTGCGGCGCATCTTCGCCAGGCGTTCGTGGACGGCGATCTGCAGCTCGCGAACTCGCTCCCGCACGACGCAGTCAAGGGCTACCACCAGCGCAACGATTGCCTGGTCTTCTGGATGACCATCATCCGCCCGGAGGAGATCGGTGAATATCTGTCGGCCGGCCAGTTCGTCGGCGACCCGAGCGGCCGCACGACCTATTGCGAGGTGATGCGGGATCATCTGTTAGATGATCGCCTCGGGACCGAAGACTACGGCAATTATTTGCGATACCTGCACGGCTATCGGGCGGTCACGGTATTCGCTCTGTCGGTCCTGGACGTACCCGGCATGCGGCTGCTCTACAAAGGCCTCTGCTACGCCCTGCTGCTGACCTCCTGCCTACTGGCCCTGCGGCGCCTCGCGCCCGGACGGGGACCGTCCGACGAGATGGCGCAGCTTCGCGCTTCCGGCGGTGTCGCCCTGACGGTCGCGTTCGCGCTGTTCTACGGGCTGCCCTATTTCGGCCAGTCGCCGTCCCACGCGCCGCTCGCCTGGACGATCTTCGCCTTTCTGATCTTCGCGACCGGCCGCGACCTTCTCGCCATGGGGCGGGTCGCCTACTACGCCGCACTTTCCGCCTTCGGCGCCTTCGTCGCCTTCTTTGAATATCTCACCGGCGGCGCCGTCATCGGCCTGGCGATGCTTCTCGGCCTGCTGGCGCTGCAGGGCGAGCGTCACACGGCGCCCGGCCCATACGTCCGTCGCAGCGTCCTGGGGGTGTTCGCCTATCTGGGCGGCATCGTCCTCGCCTTCCTGTTCAACCTCGCCCTGAACTTCTGGCATTTCGGCAACGACGCGCTGATCCGTTTCGCGCGTGCCCTGATCACCCGGATGGGCACGACGACGGTCACCCGGACGGACGGAGTGGTGGACGGCGGGCAGGCGAAGATCTCCGGTCTCGACGTCGCCGAAGCACTGGTGGCGAAGCTCGACTTCCTGGCGGGCGGCAATCCCGTTCTGGCGCAGCTGGTGTTCGTCGCGTGCGGATTCGCGATCGTCGGTTTCGCCGTCGTGGGTCTCATTCACGCGCGCTCGGCCACCAGCGTCGTCCGCGTGGCCCTGGTGGTCGCGTCGGTGGCCGTGGTCCTGCTGTGGTACGCAGCCTTCAAGAACCACAGCCTCATCCATGCGGCGTTCATGGTCCGTGTCCTGGTTTGGATCCCGGCGGCGGCGCTGCTCATGGCCGTGCTCGCATTCGAGCATCTCTGGGGCGAGCGGCCGGCCCCCGCCGCACCGCGAAGACCTCTCGCCGCAAGGAGGCGTGCATGATCCGCTTCGCCGGAGTTGCCGCAGCTGCCGTCCTGACCGTGGGCTTCTGGTGCGGTCTGGCCTCCGCCGCGGTGTGGGAGCCCCTGGTGCCGAAGGCATGCATCGACACCCGGTCTCTCGTGGAGCAGGAACCGGATCTCCTGGGGACGCGCACGTTCGGCAGCGTCGCCGAACTGCACGCCGCGGCCGACGCGGCGGCGCGGGCGCAGGGTGTCACGCTTCGGGACGCGCAATGGCGTGTCGCTCGGACGGCTGTGGCCTCCGTCGCGGCGCCGGGCGACGTGGCGCCGGTGCTCGATTTTCTCCGGAGCCTCTGGCGGGGCGGCGAGGCGCGGGCCGCCCTGGCGTATGGCGAGCTGGCGGCGCGCTGGCCCGCGCTTCCGGCCGTGCCGAGCGCCGACCGGGCGCTCGCCTCGGCCGCCGTCGCCGGAAGCGCCGAGGCCATGCTGGCCCTCGCGCGGCATCGTGCATCCGGCGCCGGCGCCGGCGCCGCGTCCGTGCCGGCGCTGCTCGCGCAGGCGCGCAGCCTGCTGTGGGGCCGCGTGACGGGGGGCGAGTGCGGGGCCCTGACGACCCTCGCCCGGCTCCATCTCTACCCGGTCGATGGAGAGCGCGATCCCGCGCAGGCCGAGGAACTCCTGGCGGCGGCCGCGGAGCGGCACGTGGCCGCGGCCGCCGTCGCGCTGGCGGACCTGCTGCTGAGCGGCGACGGCGTCGCCTACGACCTCGATCGTGCCATCGCCCTGCTCGAGCGGGAGAGCGGTCGTGGAACGCGCGGCGCCCAGTCGATGCTGCTCCGCCTGCGGCTGGCGGGGCCTCTGCCCGCTCGCGACCGGGCGCGCGCCGATCGCATCGCCGCGGCCTTCGCCGCGAGCCACGGCCCGGACTCGATGGGCGTGACGATCCTGCTGGCGGAGGACGCGGCCGGCCGGTTCGGCGGGCCGATCGACCGGGGCCGCGTCGCCACCCTGCTCGCCGAAGCGGAACGACACCCGCCGAGCCTCGACCACGCCATGCTGGCGCGCGCCTACCTGGAGGGCTGGCAGGGGACGGTGGACATACCGGCGGCGACGCGTGCGTTGACCAGGGCGGTGTCGCAGGGAAGCGCGGAGGCGCAGGCAGCGCTCGCCGAACTCCGCCTGATGACCGAGGGCGTCGTGCCGGAGGCGGTCCGCATGCTTCAGGAGGCGGCCGAGCGGGGCGTGATCGGTGCCATGCTTCGGCTTCAGGGCCTCGCGGCCGCAAGGAGCGTCTCCCCGAAGGTCGCCGACCGGATGCGTGCGCTCCTGGTTGAAGCCGCGGGTACCGGTTCGGACGCGGCCGCCTCTGCCGTGGCCCGCACGATGTTTCGTGAGGCGATTCTGGACGGCGAGCTGGCAGACGACGCGCGGACCGCGTTGGAGCAGGCGGCGCGCAACGGCAGCGTCGTGGCCGCTATGGAACTGGAGCGTGCGCGAAACCTGTTCCGGAACGGGCGCGAGAGGGCCGCACCGGATGCACATCGTGCGGCAGGGCTCGATGATTACGGCGCACCGGAGCGCATGCTGCGCATCGGCCGTGCCTACAACGGGCAGACGGCGCTCGGCACCCACCCCGACATCGCCTCTGACTGGTTCGCGAAATGTGCCCGGTTGGGCGATATACGGTGCCATGCCGCATTGGCCGGGCTGTCGGACAGGCATCCGGATCTGAACCTGATGCCCGCGGCCGTCGCCGAACGGAGCCGCCGGATAGCCGCGGAGGCGGGGATCGCCGATGCGATCTTCGCCGTCGGGACGATGACCGGGCCGCCTTCCGGGGAACGCGTCCGCCGAGCCGCCGAACTCAATCATCTGCCGGCGATGCTCGCCCTTCTGGACGCCAGCCGCGGCGACGCCGCACGGCTTCGCGATGGCGTCCGCTGGTTCGATCGCGCCTCGGCCCTCGCCCAAGCCGACATCGAGCAGTCCGTCGCCCTCGGCCGGGCCTATCGCGACGGTAGCAGCCTGCCCAAGGATGCCGACCTCGCCCTCGCGATCTTCACCCGGGCGGCGACGCTCGGCAGCGGCGTCGCGATGCGCGAGGTCGCCGACCTGCAGCTGGCGAAACCGGAGACGGAGGCGCGCGCGGCGGGGCTGCAATGGCTGCAGCGCGCCGCCGCGCTCGGCGACGTTCCGGCGATCGAACGGCTGTCGCGGGCTCATTTCGACGGCTGGTTCGGTCGCGCCGATGCCACCGCCGGCTTCCGCTTCGCGCTGCTCGCCGCCGCTCGCGGCTCTGCCGAGAGCAAGCACCTCGTCGCCGACGCGTTGGAGACCGGATTCGGCACGCGCGCCGATCCCGCCGAGGCTGAGCGCTGGCGTCGCGATGCCGCCGCCGGCGGCGACGTCGCCGCGATGGTGACGCTGGGCGAGCGTGCGCTCGCGGATGCGTCGCAGAAGGACGGCGACGCGGCACTGGCATGGTTCGGCCGGGCGGCGGCGGCGGGCGACGGCCGTGCGCTCTACCGTCTCGGCAGGCTCCAGCAGGAAGGTCGCTTCGGGCCGCCGGACGAGGCGGCGGCGCAGGGCTTGTTCGAGGCGGCTGCCGAGCGGGGCAACCTGATGTCGATCTACACACTCAGCCGGCTCCGCGACCAGACACACCCCGCTCCCGCCGAACGGCGTCGGATGCACGGATCGAACTGAGGGGCATGCCATGAACGGCACTACACGTCGCGCTCGCATCGGCCTGCTGCGATCGGCCGCCGCCATCTGTCTGTTCGCCCTCCCGGGGGCCTGCTCCTATCGCCTGGAGGATAAGCCGGGCAGCGTCGAACTGCTTCGGGCGCGCGAGCAGGCGGAGGCCGGTGACCGGCGCGCGGCACTCGATGCCGTCGAGGCTGGGATCGCCAAGGCCCGGGACCCGGCCATCGTCGCGCGTCTGCACTATGATCGCGCGCGGCTGCTCGACCGGCAGGGCGGCGGCGATCCGCAGGAGATTCTCCGCGAGCTGGAGATCGCCCGCCGGGGCGGCTATGCCCCCGCCACCATGTTCCTGGCGGAACTGCACGAGCGCGGCCGGCTCGGCACACCCGACGCCGCGGCCGCGGCCGCCCTGTACGAGGAAGCGCGGGCCTTCGATCCGCGTGCCGCCATCGCGCTGGCGCGTCTGGCGCAGCAGGGACAGGTCCGGCCGTCGGTGCCGCTGGCGCGGCTCGTGTCGGACGGTGTCGGCGCGCTCGAAGCGCAGGCTGCGATGGGACAGGTGAGCGCCGTCCGGGAACTCGCGCGTCTCAATACCGACGGCATCCTGCAACCGCCCGATCCCCTGAAGGCCGAACGGCTGCTGACGCGGGGGGTCGAACTCGGCGACGTCTCGGCGCTCACCGACCTGGCGCTGCTCTGGCTGGCGCGGCCGGAACCGGCGCAGAAGCGGCGCGCGCGGCGCATGCTCGAAAGTGCCGCCGACCGCGGCGCGCGGCGGGCGATGGTCGAGCTTGCGAAGTTTCATCGGGACGGTAGCTTCGGGGCGCCCGACCTCGTCGCTTCGGCGGGGTGGTTCCGCCGCGCGACCGCCGCGGGCGAGGCGGGATTGGAAATGGACCTGGCACAGGTCCTCCTCGCATCGCCCGGCCGGACGGACGGGCAACTGGCCGAAGCGGTGGGCCTGATAGACGGGGCGGTCGCCGCCGGAGACCCCCATGCGGCGCTGATCCGCGGCCGCCTGCACGCGTCGGGAACCGGCGGACCGGTCGACGGTCCCGAGGCGATCCGAATGTTCGAACGCGCCAGGGCCGCTCGTCTGCCGGATGCACCCGTCGAACTGGGGCGCCTCTATGCCCAGGGCACCGGCGTGCCTGCTGATCCCGCCCGTGCCGTGGGCTACTGGCAGGAGGCGCTGAGCCTGGGCGCCACCGGCGTCTATAAGGACCTCGGCGAAGCCTATGCGACGGGAACCGGCGTCGCCCCCGACCCCGTCCGGGCGCGCGAATACCTGACCGTCGCGGCGGAGGGCGGGTCGATATCGGCCGCGCTGCTGCTGGCGCAGCTCCACGAGCGGGGCGTCGACGGCCCGCCGGACAATCTGGCGGCGGCGAAATGGTACGAGGTGGCCGCTCGCGAGGGCTCGGTCGGCGCGTCGACGAGTCTGGCGGCGCTGTACGAGCGGGGCGTCGACGGCACTCCCGACATGCCCCGGGCGGTTCGGTGGTACGAGATGGCGGCGGAGCGCGGGTCGGTCGGTGCCATGGGCAGGCTGATCGCGATCTACGGCGATCCGCGGTCCGGGTTCGCGGACCGGTCGCGCGCGGTTCACTGGCTGGCGGCCGCGGCGGATGCCGGGTCCGGCTCCGCGATGTTCGACCTCGCGAAGGCCTATGGCACGGGCGACGGCGTGCCCCGCGATCCGGCCCGGGCGGAATCGCTGCTGGGGCGCCTCCATGCGACCGACCCGGACTCCGCCGCGTCGATCGCGCGCGCCTATGCGGACGGGCTGATCGGCGTGCGCGACCAGACGGCCGCGGTCGCCTGGTATCGGCGCGCGGCCGAACGCGGCGATGCACGGTCCATGCGTGCACTCGCCGAGGCCTATGACGAGGGGCGCGGCGTTGGCGCCGACGCCCGTGCCGCCGGTGCGTGGTATGCGCGCGCGGCGGATGCGGGCGACGTCGTCGCGATGCGCCGGCTCGGCGACCGGATCGTCGCCGCGGGCGAGGAGGGGGCGGGGAATCGCGCGGTGACCCTCTGGCGTCGCGCGGCGGCGGGCGGCGACGTCCCGGCGATGCGGTCGCTGGCGCATGCGCTGGCGGTCGGGATATCCGACGAGATCGACCCACGTCAGGCGCTGCGCTGGTACGAGGCCGCGGCGCGGGCCGGCGACGGCGAGGCGCAGTACCAGGTGGGGATGATGTATCTCCAGGGCCTGGGGGTGGAGCGCGATCCCGAGCGCGCGAAGACCTGGCTGCTCGCCGCGCGGCGCAACCAGATCGGCATGGCCGATGCCGGCCTTCAGGCTTTGGCAACACTCGCGCGCTAAATATCGGCGGTATACGGAGACCCGGCTGTGGGGCGTTGACAACAGGTAGTTGCTATTGCATCACGGTCGTATCTTCTTGGGGGGACTGTAGTTTCGCCGATGAAAAAGACGCAGTTGCTGCACACCGCGTATGCTGCGCGCGCAGCCATCTTTGCGGGAACGGTCCTCGCATCCTCCTCGGTGCTTCCGGGGGCGGCGGCGGCGCAGTCGAACGCGGCGCTTCCGTCCGGCGAATCGCTCGAGACGCCGTCGGAGATCGAACGCGGGTTCCCTCAGCTTCCGGCGGATTTCGACCGTCGCGAGCCGGCGGAACCTGAGGCGCTTCTCCGTATCGTCCTC
>Ga0209024_1000800_pt1 | contig 40069 bp, 46 predicted proteins | sample AutmiccommunBRH5_FD_187380 | JGI IMG/M metagenome (GOLD analysis project Ga0209024, IMG submission 187380) | Deep subsurface microbial communities from Mt. Terri, Switzerland - Autotrophic microbial communities BRH/5 (SPAdes) (version 2) | ecosystem: Environmental > Aquatic > Deep subsurface >... | reverse complement strand
TAAAGGCAAATACTTTTGGGCAAGAAGTCTTCTTGCTTCATGTGTCAGTGAAGGCTTAGCTACTTTTGTTGCCGGGTTAATTGCATTTTTTGGTATGATGCCGACCAAAAATATATTATATATAATGCTGAGCGCATTTATATTTAAAATGCTATATGGGTTAATTGCAGTTTGGCCGGCAACATTTTGTGCTTATATTCTTAAAAAAAGTGAAATTGAAATAACAAAAAATCCCACCTTAAATCCATTTAAAGTTCGAGATTAGAGAAACTAGTTCTGGATTGAATAAGTGTGGCGAGAACATAAATGTTTATTGATAAAGGCATTAAATTAAATTCATTATAAGTTGGATTGAGAGATTTTATAAATTTTTTTTCCATAGGGTTTATCATGATTTGACGGAATATGTACTTATTATCCTCTCCAGCTAACAAGCAAAAATCCCCGTTATGTGCTTTTTTATCTTTTTCAAAAATAAGAATAGATCCAAAAGAAAATTTTGGCTCCATCGAGTCATCATACATTGAAGTTGCAAAATAATTTTTATCTCTATCAGCATCTACTGTAATGAATCTATTTGCAAGAGTGAGAGCTTTATCAACTCCAAGCTCTTCTAGTTCTTGAAAGTCAAGATAAGGTATTTGGGAGGAATGTTCAATAATTCCATGGCCTTCTTCCACTCCATTAGTAGAGATCAAATCTTGAAGAGGGATTTTAAAATAATTTGCAATTGGAGTAATGGTCGATAATTTAGGGTTTTGATTAATCCCAGATATTATTCGGTTAATAATTTGCTGTGGTATACCAATTCTTTTTGATAATTCATTCTCACTTAATTGCTCCTTAGCTAAAAGGGCTTTTAAATTTTTCCCGATATAATTCATAGACCTATCTTCGATGTTGTGGTTTTGATTCATGACCAATTGTAAATATTAATCTTTTTTCATTCCTAACGACACAATGTGGATAAATTAAATTTTACATTTTGGATTGACATACACGCCAGAGTGTAATAATTTACACTTTAGGGTGTAGTTACTTACTCTTTAGAGTGTAAGTATAGCAATAGTATATAGCTTTGACTAGTTTAGAAAACTATTTGAAGCCTCGAGGCTTCTATTAGCTGAATAATTTGGTTGTCATTAGTATTTGACAAAAATTAATTTTTTAAGGGTGTCCATGTTATGGAAAATGAGATAGTTTTATACAACAAAGCCAGAAAGGTAATCGAAGACCGATTCCATGGCTTAACACACACCCACACGACACTGATTAAATCATTAATCACGCTAGCTGACCCTGACACAGGGATTGTTTCAGGAGTTACTTATCATGATTTATGCAAGTTATTAACTGTTGACCCATCACCAGGCCGAAAGGGCGTGGGCATGCCACAGAAGCAAACTATTCGAAGCTATTTGCGTACCATCGAAGACAATGCACCAGATGATTTCAAATTAATCACACAAGGCCAAAAATTAAAAATCCAATTTTTAAATCTTCCCAAAATCTATGCGCATTTTTTCGCTCAAAAAAAAGAATACACAGAAGGCGAGGGCGGTTTATCCTCAGTTAACCCTATGGAAAACAAAGAAAATAACCTTGAGTTTGAACTCAATTATTCTACGGACAACACCGCTGATTCCCCCGTTGAGAAAGAGTCTGCAAAGAAGTTATTTATATTAAATAACAAACATAACAAACAAACAGGGGCTGTGGCCTCTGAAAACCTCAAGCGCTTTATCTCACCGGATTTCTACCCCAGCAACGAAACCATTGCGATAGCTTTAGAGCAGGGCTTTACCCAAGCTCAAAATCCTGAAGAAATCCAAAAATTCATCAAATACAACTTGGATAACAACTGCTTATGGGCGGACTTTAACCCTGTTTTCCTCAGCTGGTTGAGGCGAGGCTTTGAATATCGCCAACAAAGACAACCAAAAACACAGGCACAAAATATCAGAAGGAGTGGTGGGCATGAGCGTACAACCAAAAAAAACAATACTTACGAGCAACTCATGGAGCAAGTCATGCGAGATAACGCTGATGCCTGCGCACCGTCCGAGTCTTATGCTAGAAGAAAACAACCCGTCGAACTATTTGACGAGCAGCCACATTGGATGGCTGTGGGTTCAACTTACGCAGATATATGGCCAGCTATTTCTAAACAAGCACGGCAATAAGGATACAGGCGTTTGGTTTGACAGCTTGAAAGGACTAACCCCAAAAGCATTGGAAAGTGGCATGGAGCGATTAAAAAGTTTATCAGCAGGGCAAAAGTTTTGTGAATTTCCACCCAATTGCTTGCAGTTTAAGTCTTTGTGCCTGGCCTTTTATGATGATTTACGGCTGCCAAAAGCAAGTGATGCATATCAGGAAATTAAAATGATGGCTTATCGACCTAATCAAAATTGGAGTCATGAGGTAGTGAAGTTTACAGCTTCACGCCTTACAGCGAAATTTTATGCAATAGAGCAAGAACAAGAGGCTTATGCTTTGTTTAAAAAATCTTACGAGCAGGTTTGTGCGTTAGTAAAACAAGGGCATGAGCTACCAAAGGTTCATCCGGTTGTTATGGCAAAGAAGGTTTCTGATAAAGCGACAGCCTATCAGTATCTATCGCAAATGAAACAGCGTCTGGGGGCTTAAAATGCATTATATGGCGACTATGAAAACATTTGATACAGAGGACTTGTTAGAGCTTTTGAAGGTTTGTGCGCACAACTTGTCTTGTGCTTATCAAGAGACACAAGAAGAGGTGTTGTTTTATGTGGCAGAGCAGGCGCGTGATGCTTGTCATTATTTGATGTACACGTTGGAAAAAGAGATGCCATTTAAATTAATTCATTAACCCACTTAATTAATGATAAAAAATTGAGCGACAGTTCGCTTAAGGGTTTTTTATAACCTAAAAAAGGAGAAAAGAAATGAAATCTAAAATCAAATCAATTTTTAAAAGCGTAAACCTAAGTGTTTTATCTTTCTTGTTCATGTTGCCTGGCTCAAGCCACGCCACATCAATTCAGTCAGTAATCGATAAAAGTGTCGGTTATTTACAAGGTGGGCTGGCGAAATCAATTGGTGTTGGAGCCATCGTTGTTTCTGGTTATTTGTGCATCGCTAAGCAAAAGTTTCCCAAGGAATATTTTATGTTGATTTTAGTAGGTTTGGGTCTGATATTTGGCGCGACCTCTTTATATTCAATCATGGCAGGGTAGTGCAATGTCTTATCAGGAAGAATTGTCTGTTCATACCTTGTTCGGAGCATTAACACGCCCTGCCATGATGGCTGGGGTAACGTTTGAGTATCACTTGTTAAATCTCATGGTTTCGGTCTGTGTCTTTATTATGATGAGCAATTTGCTTTATGGCTTTATTTTTTTACCGATTCACTTGTTTGGTTGGATGGTTTGTCGTGAGGAGCCAAGTTACTTCAAGCTTGCATATGTTAGATGGTTAGGGTTGCCACAGATTCCAAATGCTTCTCTTTGGGGGGTTAGATGCTATGAGCCTTATTAAAAGAATAAATACGGTAAGAAATGAGACGTATATTTCAAAGGCCGTTCCGATTACACACTTGAACAAAGCTTCTGTCTTTGAGACTTCATCAGGGGGTATGGGGTCTGTGTTGAAAGTAGAAGGGATACCCTTTGTTACAGAAGAAAATGAACAATTAAATCGATTAAATGCTCAGTGGCATCAAGCGCTGACATCATTGGACTCGCGTTTCATACAATATGTAACAGTTCACCGAAGAAAAGAAAATCTTGAGCTAAATGGTGAATATCACTCTTATTTTGGTAAAAGGGTAAATGATAAATATCATCAGCGATTTCAAAATAAATCACTTTTTATCAATGATATATACCTGACATCCTTTTTAAAGAGTGAACAAACTTCTAACAAAAGTTTCAATGCCATTTCAAAGTTATTATCCAAACTTAACAGTAAGGAACAAAGGGTTCTAGCCAGAGACGCTAATATTGGCATGCTGGAGTCCAAAGTAAATCAATTGGTGTCACTGCTTGATGCTTACAAGCCTGAGATTTTGGGGTGCAAAGATAAGATAAAATCAAAAAGTGAATTGTTGCCTTTTTTATCCTTGTTTCTTAATGCAAATAAGGATGTACAGTTTCAAACCCCTCATTTTAATGCACCTATTGCAAGTTCAATATCAGAGACATTCAAAGAAGAAAGCATCTATCCAATGGGAAATTTATCCCAATATCTGGCACAAAAAAGAATCTTCTTTGGTGACTATATCCAGTTTCAGGGTAATGCAAAGGATGATGTGAAGTTTGGAGCCATGTTATCTATCAAAAAATATGGCAGAGAAACAGCGCATGTAGTTTTAGATCCTTTATACGAGCTTGATGTGGAATTTATCTTAACGCATTCATTTGCACCATTATCTCGTGATAAAGCTTTAAGCGAAATTTCATTGAAACGCGACAAGCTTATTAACGCGGAGGATATGGGAGCGAGCCAGATTGAGGAGCTGTCTTGTCTTGAAGATGAGATTGCATCTGAGCAATCCTTATTAGGATTCCATCACAACTCCTTGTTGTTATTAGCCGACTCAAAAGAAGAGCTAGAACAAGCGCTCATAAAGGCAACGACTGTCTATGCTAACGCGGGGATTGTCGTTGTAAAAGAAACATTAAATCAGGAAGCTTGTTTTCTTGCCCAAATACCAGGAAATCACCATTTTATTACAAGAGCATCGTTAATAACTACCCATAATTTCACAGATTTTTGTTCGCTTCATAATTACCAAACAGGGTTTAAGGATGAAAACCATTTAAGGGGTGCAGTAACTGTATTAGAAACCTCATCAAAAACGCCCATATATTTTAATTATCACGCCAGGGGTGGTGACAAAGTAAATCCAGCTCCAGGGCATGCTGCTATTTATGGTGCAACGAATGCGGGTAAAAATACCTTAGTCTCATTTCTGGATGCGCAAATGGGGCGTTTTAATAATAGAACGTTTTTTCTGGATAGAGATAGGGCGCAGCAAATTTATGTTAGTGCCTACGAAAACAGTAGTTATACGGTGATATCGCCAAAAAATACTACATTGGCAATGAATCCATTTCAGTTATCCGACACACCTGAAAATAGAACGTTTTTAAAAAACTTTTTAGCTGAGTTAGTGAAAAAGCCAGGTGAGGTTGATGTTCCCGTTGATGTCAGAGAACTTTTAAATGAGTCGGTGAATTATGCCTATGAAGTCCTTGATAAGCCTTTTAGACAGTTATCACATATTACTAAAAATTTACCCTTGAATTTCCCACGATGGCCTGAGCTTCGCCAATTTTTAAAAGGTGATGAAAACCGTGAAGCAGGGGAATTTGGCTGGATTTTTGATAATGATATGGACTCTCTGAATTTGAATTTTGACAAGGTAGGATTTGATGTCACTTATTTAATGGATAAAGTCAGTACGCTGATATCCACACCGGTTTACATGTATTTATTACACATCATGTCTCAAATGCTGGATGGAAGGTTAACAACCTTTGTAATTGATGAGGCATGGCAGGTATTTGCCTCATCCTTTTGGTTAAAGGTTTTAGGCACATGGGTACCTACCATTAGAAAGCTAAATGGTCATTTTGTGTTTATGACCCAATCAGCAGAAACGGTCATCCAGTCCACAATAGCACACATTATAAATGATAATGTGGTCACAAAAGTCATTTTTCCAAACAGTGATGCGTTATGGAAATCCTATCAAAAGCTTGGGGTTTCGCATGCTGAGTTTGAAGTAATCAAAAACACCAATCCTTTATCCAGGCAATTTTTATACAAATCAAAAAATGAACACAGCATTTTATGTCGCCTTGATTTAAGTGACTTGAAAGAAGAGTTGCGTGTTTTTTCTGGGAATGAAAAAACCGTGAATCTTTTTAATGACATTGTCAGGGAGCATGGCTTAGAGCCTAAGCATTGGTTGCCTGTATTTTTTGAAAGGAGTGTTGTATGAACCAAAAAAAAACAATAAGCAGTTTGATGTTTATTGGTTTCCTGCTTACTAATCAGGTACATGCAGATATTTGGGGGGTTGAAGATGCACTTTTGATTGCAAAAGCGGGTGAGCAGTTAACAGTATTGCAAGATCAATATACAACATTAAAACGTTCCTATGATACTGCAAACAGCCAGTTGGATTCTGTCAATCAATTAAAAAACTTTAATCAAGGAAAGTATGGATTTGGAGATATTGGTAATGAGTTTAAAGACTTAAAAAATCGCCAATGGGCGCCTAATTCATGGGATGATGCACTAAACAATATCTCAGGTGGTAATCCGCAAAGATACAAGCAACTTTCTCAAGCGTATGAAAAAAAACACTCAGTTCTAAGTGATGATGAGTACGTAAAAGGGGCAAGTGAAGAAAAGCTAAAACAATATAAACAGAATGTTGCAGTAAATAAGGCCGCAAGCATTGAGAGCACTCACTCTTATGATGAGATTAACAAGCACATCAAAGCCGTTTATGACTTATCAAAAAAGATAGAACACGCTGAAAACACCAAAGGGGCAATTGATTTAAATTCACGCCTCATTGCCGAGGTGGCCTATCTTCAAGCACAAAATCTAAAGATACAAACATTAATTAGTCAACAAATGGCTCAAAATGGTGCAAGCAACATTGATACCGAATCAAGTCAGGCAAAATTTAATCAACTTCCAGATGGATATAAATAAGGAGAAATACAATGAAACGCCTCATAAAAATAACCTCTTTGCTCTCAATTTTACTATTAAGCGCGTGTTCTAAGCCCATAGATTTAGATGCCCCATGCCCTAATTACGGTAAATATTGTCCACAAATGCCAATCAACGCCTGGGATAATGATGAAAAACAACAATAAAAAAGGAGAAAAAATGAAATTTTCAAAAATGATGGTGATAAACGCTGTCTTATCAGGTTGTCTTTTACTCACGGCCTGCCATAACAATCCATTAGAAAGGCACACCCAGGAAGAAAATGCCAGGGCGTTTATGGCAGCGGCTGAAGGGGCTGAAAATCAGTTGCATATTCAACAAGATTCTAAAGGTGTTTCATATCGCATGTGTATGGAAGGAATTCAGGGCAATTTTGATTGCAAAGACTTTTTTAATCAAATGCTTTTCAAGCTTAAGAGTAAGCCAGGTTATAAGTCATTAACACTGGATGAGCTAACAAGCACATCAACATGGAATGGCATAAAAGAGGATTATAAGTCCCTGTTGTTTAACGCTATTGACTAGGAATGACAATGTCTGCACCAAACTATTCAAACATTATTATTACCTCTGGAAATCAAATCGACATCTTGCTTTCGGTATTTGTTAAGCAGGGTTATAGCCAATTGTCATCCTTTCTTTCAAAGCCTTTGGGATCGTTAATTGTGCTTTATTTTGTATTGACAGGCTATGGCATCATTCGTGGGCTGATTGACAAGCCCCTTCGAGAGTTAGCCAATGGTGCGGTGCGGATAGGCGTTATTTATTTGCTTGCCATGAACTGGAGTTTTTTTTCATCTTATTTCGTTGATTTTTTTACAAAAGGCGTGAGTGAACTAAGTGAACACATGTTGCATCTTATGCCTGTTAAGCTTCCTTCATGGGCAGGGCATGATTTGAATGGTGGGCTACAGTCCGTTTTAATGGAAGTAGTTCGTGTAGGTTCTTGGATATGGAAGAATGGCGGCATAAGAAACCCTGGACCATATTTCATCGCCTTTATTATTTATACCGCCGGATGCCTTGTTATAGCGTTAGCCTTTTTTGAAATCATTGCGGCAAAAGTTTTATTGTCTGTATCCCTTGTCGCAGCACCACTTTTTGTTATTTTCACTTTATTTGAGAAGACACGTTCATTTTTTGATAAATGGCTGGGGAACATGGTTGGATTTGCTTTAACCATTTTCTTTGTATCAATTGTCACAGGATTTTGCCTTCACTTAATTCACTGGGCATTAGCCGATCATTATATAAATCATGCGGTGGGGTTTAAGTCAGTCGACTGGTTACCGCTGGTGTTTGTATCAGCACTTTGTGTGATGACTATTAAAGAGGTAGTGTCGCTTGCAAAAAGCATTGGCGGGGCATGTTGCACAAGCTCTGGTGGCGCCATGATGGCAAGTTTTATGGGTGGGGCTATGGGGGCTGCATCCGCTAAAGGTGCGACCAAATCATTAGCACGAGGCGCTTTAAAAGGTGCTATGAAGTTTGCCCCAAGCGGCGCTTTAGCTAAAACGGCCTTTGGTGCAGCAGGTAAAGCATTAGGTAAAGGTGGCCAACAGATGAAATCCATTCAAAGCCGCTTAAGAGGGAACAAACAATGAAATTTTTAAAAACAGAAAAGAAAACTAATGAAAAAAAAGATTATTTCGCACACGCGAAGTCTTGGTCAGATGATGTCTTTGCCTCGGTTGAACAGTCAAAAAATCGCTACCAGCTCGCCTTTTTTAGCTCGATGGCCTTAAATGTTTTGGCAGTTTTTGCGGTAGGTGTCTTAGCGCCTATGCAAACCCTTGTTCCAATTATGGTGCATCATTATGACAATGGCATTGTAACCGTTGAGCCATTAAAAAATGAAAACATGCCCATGGATCGCGCCCAGATTGAAAGCGATATTGTTCGCTACATCCAAAATCGTGAAAGTTATGATATCAGCTCTTATAAAACACAATACGATCTAGTTAACATTCTGTCCAATGATGATGTCGCTGCTCAATATGCGCGGGAGCAGGATAAAAGTTCACATGTTTCGCCAATTAAGTTTCTAGGCGCACATTCTTATCGGGAGGCTCATGTCTTTAGCATAAACTTTCTTGATAATCTGAATTTCAATGAAAAAGAAGTGGTTAAAAATCATCATAATCTTGCCGAAGTCGTTTTCAGTTTAACAGACATTGATAAGTCAACAGGAAAAAAACAAGAAACCCACTATAACGCCATTATTTCTTGGGACTATGTGAAGCCGTCCCTTGCGCCTGATATTCGTTGGAAAAACTTTGATGGCTTTATGGTGACTCGTTATAACAAACAGCTAAGAAACGTTTAACACAAGGAACATATAATGAAAAGAATAATCGCAAGCATGATTTTAGTCAGTCTTTCGTGTGGGGTATGCGCTGAAAATCAACCTTTAAATGCACCCAGAGATCCAAGGGTTAAGTTGGTTTCGTATACAGAAGATAATGTAGTTCCAATTAATGGCAAAGTTTTTACAACAACCCAAATTATTTTTGCAAAGCATGAATACATCAAAATGGTACAAGGTGGCGACAGCGCGGCCTGGGAGGCGAGCTATAAGAAAGAAGTACCGAATATGCTGTTTATTAAGCCGACCATGCTTGATTCCAATTCAAATATGACGGTTGTGACTAACAAACATAATTACTATTTTAAAGTTAAAAGCAATAAGGCACTTGAGGAAGATGATCATAATGTGACGTATGCGATTAAGTTTTTGTATCCGGTTGATGAAAGAAATCGTTTGAATGCAAGGCTTAAAAGGCAACAAGAAGAAAAAGAGAGTGTTTTAAACCCCGCTAAAAATCCAAAATCCTATAATTGGAACTATCGCTTTAGTGGCAATAAACAAATTATGCCGTTGCATGTTTTTGATGATGATACGTTTACTTATTTTGAATTACGTAAAAATCAGGCCGTTCCTGCTGTTTTTGCAGTAGATAACAGCAGAGGGAAAGAGTCTGTGGTAAACACCAGGCGCGAGGGAAACTATTTAATTGTGCAACGATTAGCTCCGCAATTTACCCTCCGAAATGGTGGAACTGTAGCCTCCATTTTTAATGCTAATGAAATATATAAAATTAAAGCGGGAAGGGGGTAGTCATGGAACAGCAGGATAAAGACAGCAAAGATATTGCATCCAAGCTATCGAAGGTTACGCCCTCTAAAAAAGGCAATGCTTTTTCAAATAACAGCTATTTATATATTATCGGTCTTGTTTGTTTCTTCGTGCTTATTTCGATGTCTTTTTCTCAAAAGACATCATCAGAAAAAGCGGAAGTTGAGAAGAAAAATACATCAGATTATACCTTGTCTGAAAATCTGGAACTTATTGAAAAAATGAAGAGGGAAAACAGCAAACAAGTTCTGTCTTCTCAAACATCATATGAAGAAGAATTTAAAAAGAGAAGGGCAGAGCCTCCAAAGCTTCGACATGATACAAAGCACATTGTGGCTTTATCAAAAGAAGTCAGGTTCAGAATGAATGCCCCAAGTAGCTTTGACATAGGAAGCCCATTGGAAGAACCAATACAAAGCATAAACGAAAATGAACAAACAGACGCAGGCGATGTATTTAAGGGCAAGGATGCAAACAGTCATTTTATGAATGATCAAGGTGATATTACGACTGTTTCAGCAAAAAAATTACCGCATCCAGCCTTAACCATTCCGGCCGGGGAGATGATACCTGCAACCCTTGAAACGGCGATTAATTCTGATTTGCCAGGAATGCTCCGCGCCATTACAACACGTGATATTTATTCTTTAGAAGGCGGTAATCCTTTAATTCCGAGGGGTTCGACGCTCATTGGACAATTCAATTCAGGTGTTGTGGAAGGGCAAAACAGGATTTTTGCGGTATGGAATCGAGTGCAAATGAATGGTGGAATTATTGTTTCGCTAAATAGTCCATCAACCGATCAAATAGGTCGGGCAGGGCAGGGCGCTGACTTTGTAGACAGGCACTTTTTTGAACGATTTGGTACATCCGCCCTGTTATCTGTACTAGGCGCTTATACCTCTCTATCAGGTGTTAGCAATCAGGATCAATATAACAGTGCTTCACAATACAGAAGTGCAATGGCTACAAGCCTCCAACAAGCGTCCTCTCAAACCCTTGAGCAGACGATGAACATTAAGCCTACGCTACAGGTGAACCAGGGAACAAAAATCAATGTGTTTGTAGCGCATGATTTGGATTTTTATGGTGTAGGAATGCGCAAAGAACCATCTTACAAGACAATTAGGAAGCCTTCACCATGGAAATAAAAGAAGCGCGTTTTGCCCCGGGTTCTGAGGGGCTTTTAACCCCCTTATTACCGTTTCTACAGGATAAATCCGTTTCTGAACTATTAATAAATAAGCCTTATGAGGTTTTTGTAGAAAAAAACGGGGAAATGATACGACATGAAATAAAAGCGTTGTCAAACATTCATTTAAAAAGACTGTTTTTATTTATTGCAAATGAAAATGGTCAAAGTCTTGATGATAAATCACCACTTTTATCAGGCAATCTTTTTGATGGCTCAAGGGTGCAGCTAGTGATTCCACCGTCATCTAAACATTACGCGTTATCTATACGAAGAAAATCCATCAAAAGGCTAACACTTGATGATTATAAGCAGACAGGATTTTATAATGCGGCGATACCTTTTCATGACTTTATGAACGATGGACAGCTTTTATTGTCCGATGATAAGGCTTTAAATGCCCTGTATCAGCAACAAAGATGGGCACAATTCATAGAGCTTGCCGTATCATCGAAAAAAAACATCGTCATTTCAGGTGAAACATCATCCGGAAAAACAACGTTTCTCAATGCGTGTGTAAATCATATCCCCGAAGATGAGAGGATCATCACGTTGGAAGATACATTTGAAATCGAAGCGCCTCATATCAATCAAGTCTCACTGAAAGCACCCAAAAAACTAGAAAATGAACAAGCCACTGTGACTATGCAGGATTTAGTGCAGTGTTCGCTCAGATTAAGGCCAGACCGAATTATCATGGGGGAAATGAGGGGCGCTGAAATTCTAGATTTCGTCAGTGCCTGTTCTACAGGTCATGACGGCTCTATCAGTACGATTCATGCGCCTAATCCAAGAGTTGCTTTGATGCGAATGGTGCAAATGTATAAATTCAATAATGTATCCATGAGTGATGATGAAATCAGACATGTATTAAATGAAGTCATCGATATTATTTTGCAGGTCGAACCCACCGCACAGGGAAGGCGCTTAAAATACGTGCATTATAAAAATGCACACCTATTTCAAGGAAACTGATGAATGAAATATTTTATAAATCCAAAAACAATATTATTTGTAACGATTGTTTTCTTAATGGGATTGGAAATCGCAAGTCTTGTAAGTATAAATTTAATCGGTATACGTCAGATTCCATCTCCCCACGCGATTTTTTCTACGTTAAATCATCATTTCTATCTGGAGGCTTTGCTAGGGATTTTGTTTGGCGGGGGGTTTTTTCTACTAAGTATAGTTTGGTATAAAGGGGGCGTATCCCGTGTTATCAGCCAGCTTATTTCAGGGTTTTTCCTTGCAGCTTTTATTTCATTTTATCTGGGTTTCCAGGGTTTTTTGTCTTATGAGCAAGTTGATCTACAGAGTCTCGATAACATCTTAAGTAGTTTAAATGAATCAGATACATTGCGAGAACATTTTTTTATTGCCGAACTAATCAGTGCCAGCATTGTTTTCTTCATTGTTTGTTATTTGATATGGGAGCAGGTACGACCAGAGCGCAAAGCATTAGGTAATGCTCATTTTTCCAATGGGCTTGAAGTTCAAAAAACAGGTTTTTTTAAAAAAGAAGAGGGGGCTATTTTAATTGGTAAAAAATATGGTGTTCCTTTGTGGTCGAATGGATTTGAACACGTTTTAGTTTTTGCACCACCTGGCTCAGGTAAAACAAGCAGCATCGGTATGCCTAATTTGTTTCAATATCCTTATTCAATAGTGTGTAACGATGTAAAACTTACGATGTTTAAAACCACATCGGGTTATCGTGAAAAAATACTGGGAAACAAATGCTATTGCTGGGCGCCAACCAATAAAATAAGCCATCGTTTTAACCCATTGTCTTTTATCTCCGAGGACAAGTTAGCGCGCATGACCGATATTCAACGTATTGCACATATCCTAATGCCTGAGAATAAGAAAGATCCCATTTGGTCTCAGGCATCAAGGAAACTTTTTAAAACCATTGTCCTGTATCTTTTAGACACCCCAGAGAAGACAGTAACACTGGGTGAAATCAATCGTGTGATTAAACATCCATCTTTTGATTCCTGGTTAAGCGGTTTATTAAATGAAACGGAGCATTACGATCCTGAATTTTATCGTAATGGATTTTCGTATGTAAACAATCATGACAAAACAAGGGGTTCAATTAAAGAATCATTTAGTGGGTATTTTGAGTTATTTGACGATCCGACCATTGATGCCGCAACCAGTGCCACAGATTTTGACATAACCAGCTTAAGACGTGAGAAAACGACGATTTATATTGGTTTTACAGATGATGACATGGAGCGCTTGTCGCCGCTATTAACCTTGTTTTGGCAGCAATTGATCTCGTCAATGATTCATGAAATACCTGATTTAGACAAAGAACCTTATCCTGTTTTATGCCTGATTGATGAATTTTCATCTTTAGGAAGAATTGAGCGTTTAAGACGCTCCTTAAAACTACTTCGGGAATATCGCGTCCGGTGTGTGCTGATGATGCAATACATTGCCCAGACTTTTGAACAATACTCCCATGATGAAGCCCGCGCGTTTACAAATATGAAAACGAAAATTGCCTATTCAGTGGATGATGTACAAGATGCGGAATATATCAGTAAGCTTTTAGGCATGAGAACAAAACGGGTTCGCTCAGGCTCTTTATCTTCAAAAGATCATGGTTATAGTGAATCGCGAAGTTATAATTATCAAGCCATTCCTTTATTACGACCAGATGAAGTGATGCGCTTTCCTGATAAAAATACCCTGATTATACGAACAGGCTATGCTCCAGTAAAAGCGAGACAATTTATTTGGTATAAGGAATCAGAAATGAAATCCAGAGCACTAGAACAAAGTTTCGTGCCTTCTCTTGAAGTGAGTATCAATCCATTTAACCATAAAGAAAAAAAAGGAGGCTCTAATGGACTAAAGAGCATGAAGGATAGCTCAAAAGAGGCATCGGAATTCATATAAAGGGTTTTACCGCATATCCAGCCCAAACTGGCAATGAGATTTTCAATAATTAGGTTTGCTACTCGGTGAATAAATACCCCAATTCGCATTTGCCCCGTTTCTGTAATTTAACCCAAATATAGAAATTATTTAACGATAAAATCGAGAGCATGGGATACCACGTATGTGGATTTGAATCTCTCCTCAAAATCTGAGTCCGAGAATAGAATTAAACAACTTCAGGAGCTTGGGAACCATCAAGATTACTTGTTAGCCGGTGCAAAAATGTATTTAGTAGCGGGTCAAAAAACATTCAAGAAATCTATATAATTGAATATGAATTTTTAATAATAGAAATTCAATTATTTTACAAGAACTTACGAAATTATTTGGCATTAATAAAAAATCAATTTATTGGCTGCAACCTATGCTGGCAAAGGGTTATAAGGGTGTTGTGGGAAATTTCGTTCCTTCCTGAAAGAAACCCCTTGGTGTGTACGTAGGCGTTTTAACGCTCAAGTCCTTTGTCTTTTTCTATGCCACGCTTAATTGATTCATTAAGGCTATTTTTTAATTTTGGCAAATATGTTTTGATTTTTTCGCTAAGTTCCTTATTAGACGCAACCTGCCTTGCGATTTTAGTCATGCGTTTATCAATTTTTTCTTTTTCAAAAGTCGTATGTGCATCTTGTCTTGATTTGTTTAGTTTGCTGTATTGTGCCAAAACTGGATTTTTGGCGACCAGCTCTTTCCAGACTTGTTTTCGATAATGTTCCTGGAAAGGCTTAATGGCCTCATAAATATCTTTTGCATCAACCCCTTGTTGTTTTGCCAGTTGGCTAATAACTATTTTATTGACTTGGTTGTCAGTGTTTATAGCGCTTATTTTCCTACACAGTTCAGTATGTGATTCAAATGAAACGTCTTTAATAGAACTAAGCTTCACAACAGATTTAATAACATTAAGCTCTTCATGACGATGTTTTTCGGCTTTTAGAACATCTTGATCAAACCCTTTTAGCTTAATCGCATGAAGCATTTTAGTGTCGAGCTGTAAAATAGATGAAGCCTTTTTGTCGCGCGCAACAGACAGCTTGTAAAACGAATCAAAGCTGTTTAGTTCACTAACATCTACACCAAACCGTTCTGCCCGGTGTTTTAAATAAAGCTGTTGTGATTTAATTTTTGATTTCATATCAAGATATTTTGCGATCCCTTTTGCATTTTTCTTGATGTGTTTTTCATCATTTATTGAAGTATCATATTTCATCACAGATTGAGCTTTAGCATAGTTGTAAAGATAATTTGTTTTGTCCTGAATAGCTTGCTTAGCGCCTATCAAACGACTTACAGCACCCTCTACAAGGCCATTAAAATCAAACCCATGCCTAAGACCAAGGTTAAATGGATAATCAATTACGTTATCACTTAAACTGTGTCTTGAAAGCTTTTCTGTTAAATCATTGAAATCTTCAAAATTAGATGTATTGGCAAATGCTCTGAGATTTTCTTTATGTCGGGTAAACGCCACAAAGCTCAACATCCTATCCCACCATTTTGTATCAATACATACAAAAACATTTTTTGAACTCATACCCTGTGATTTGTGAACGGTCATGGCATAGGCATAGTCAAGCTGCTTAAAGCGTTTTGGTACATTTACAAATTCACCGGAATCCAGCTTCACGATAAAACTCTCTGAATTAATCGATTCAATAGTTCCAATGTCACCATTTTTTACCCCAATATCTCTGTCGCTTTTTTTGAAAGTGATTCTTTCATTTTGAGCTAAAAGTATCTCTTTCAATCCAGTCGGCTTGATATAACGTCTCAAATGAGCAGGAACATGCACTGTTTTTCCGTCATTTGTGATAATGACATGATTGTTTTCTTGATCAATATTGATGATGCGTGCCTGTTCGCCGCCAATTAACCCTAAGGCATTATCAGTATGTGTGATAATAACAAACTCACCAGCTTTTAATTTAGAGCTATCGTTTTTGAATTCTTTGATATAACTATAGTGTTGTGCGCCAATGATAATCTTGTAAATTAGCTTTTGACGTGCCTCAAGATTCAAATATTCGACCGTTGAATTTGCATGGGCTAATATAATGTTGTCAGGTAAATCGTCATGTTGAAGAACAGCTTTATCCCATGAAGTGATAAGAGACACCGAGGCATCAATTCCTTTTTGATTGTCGCATAGCACCAGGGCGCCTTTATTCCGATAATGCGTTAAACCTTTCGAGACGTGACCACTGGCCAGATCAATACTGGCCTGCCTGTCTTGTGAATCACGCTGTCTTTGAATATCAACCATGGTGAAACAACCAACATGATCTGAAATGCCCTTAAAGATAGATCCCTTTTTAATAGGTTTTAGCTGAGCAGGGTCGCCAACAAGCACAAGCTTGGCTTTCGCTTTTTTGACCTCATTAATAAGAAATGACATGCTTGAGAAATCAACCATGCCAGCCTCATCAATAATCAGCACATCGTTTTCATTAAGCTTAAAAGAACCCGTAATCATTCGAGCTGCAAGTGAAGATATGGTAGATGACGGCATGCCCGTTTCATTTTCTAGGTGCTTGGCTACTTTCCCACTTAAAGCAGCCCCAATTACCCGGCAATTCTGAGATTGGTAGAATTCTTTTATAGGCTTTAACATATAGCTCTTACCAACCCCAGGACGACCAATAATACAACTGATATCACTACCGCCGACAATAAAATCAAAAGCCTGTTTCTGCTCTTCGTTTAACGCCCTTTTGCTGAGGTATTTTCGTATGTTTCCGTGGTAAACATGCCCTTTTCTATCATCCAGTTTTTCAATATTATTAAGAAGCTTACCTTCCTGTTTGAATTGATGTTTGGTTGTAAATGACGTATGACCATGCTCGTTTTCACCAAGAAAAATAACATTCTTATTTGATAAGACCCTTTCAACTGTAACCTGAAAAAACTCGTGATATTGCTCATCTTTTAACGTTTTAAAGAGCAATATTTCAATGTCTCTTTTTGTGAAAACACTATGCTCAATAGATAAGATATTGATGAAATTTTCAATATCATGTAAAGCAATTTCCTGGCGCGCTTCCTTAATAAGTTCGTTTTCTTCGAAAATGTAGTGGTTCTCTTTGTTTCTATGGACACCTTGATGCTTTTCTGGAATGATATGATCTAAGTCAACGGACAAATCAAAGCCTTTTTCACTAAAATAATTATCCTGAAAATCACGCCATTTATCATTCCAGTGGTCTTCTTCTTTCACATAACCACGACCAAATTCAGGGTTTAAATCACGAGCCTTATGGGTATCAAATTCATCACCTTTTAATCGTCTCGTTGTTGTTAATATGTGCGCATGCGGATTACCATCACCATGATCATGAATAGCAATATCGGCGGGTATACCATTATCGACAAAATGAATTTGAGCAAATCGCTTTGCCAGTTCAATTTGATGGACTAAATCTATCTCTTTAGGTAATGCTAAAACGAAATCTTTACTAACTTGTGAGTTTTTCCTATTCTCTGCACGCTCTGCTTCATTCCATAAAAATTCACGCTCCATAAATTTTTCATCAGAACCTTCTGGTAATAAAATTTCAGTAAATTTAACATCACCTCTATTGCTGAAGTCATAAGTCTTTCCAAGTCGTTCATCATATAACTTAATGCCGGCACGATATGCGGCAGCAGCAACCGCACTGTGCCCTTTACTTCTTGAATGTATTGAAACGCGTGCAAATGAAATAGCCATAATCGTGAATTCTAGCAAACAAACTTTAGTTTGTATATTGCGCCCTTGAAAATTCTTCGGGATGCAATGAAGTCGCTTCGCTTATATTTAATTTGATTTTCTTCGGAGCATGGAGCATAATGCTAGATACATAATCAACGGACGCTTAGCAATGGTTAAAAAAAGTATTTCTGAAAAGGAAAAAGAACTTATTGAAAAAATCGAGCAATCGAAAAATGCTCTTTTAAAGCTCCAGACGAAACAAAAAATTGAAATTGGAAACATGGCCTATAAATATAACTTGCAAAACATTGATTTAAAAACCCTCGAAGGTGAGTTCAAAGAAATTGCCAAAAAACATAATATTTCAAAATGAACTATCGGAATGAAATAAAAAAGAAGCAACAGGATATATGTCGTTCCGAGCAGAAATTATCGGTTGAGAAATTAAAGAAAAGACGCGCGGACACTCGCAATAAAATTCAACTAGGTGGACTAGTCGTCAAATCAGAGATGAGTATATTTTCAAAAGAAATTATACTTGGATCGTTACTTCATGCATTCAGTATGATCAATGAAGATGAAAACTATAAAACCGTTTTTTCATCACTTGGTGAAAATGCATTTATGGAGAATGATAAAAATGGATAATCAGAACTTAATTGTCTCTGATGATGAAATCAGGGAAATGCGGAAACTTCTTGCCGAATACAAAAAACAGGAAGAATTTTCCAAACTCAAAGATGAGATTTATGATATTAATTTCAAAGCAAATAATACCTTGCATGAATTCAACGGCGGAATGAAGCAAGTTGATACCAATCATATTTTAAAAAGTAAAAAAAAAATCAAACATTAACCGATATCTTAGTTAATCGATTCATAAAAATGTGCTCATTACGTTCCGTTGTAGGAAATATAATAGGAATAGGCTTGTCGCTTATTTCTATAATCTCATTGCATTACTATTTAGGACAAAAAGAGTTGCAGCCTTTTGTCATGATTGTTACCTATATCATGGAGGCATCCATAGGAATACAAGTTATTAAATCAGCAAGTCGAAGTATAATATTACCGGTTTTTACAATGATCTTCATGGTAACATTTTTAGCGAGCTTAAAAGAAAATCAGTCATGGCTTCATCACCCCATTTTATTTTTTCAAATAGCACTGGTTGTAGGCATCATAAGCGTTGCGGTTTCAGTATTTTCAATAGATTGAACTTAAAACTTTTAATCTAACCCCACCCTAACCCATCAAAAGGGACTGCTCGCCGCAAGGCAGGTGTGCGAGGGTTAACACCACTGCACACACTGAATAAGCGTGTGGCGCTACAAACGAGTAAAGGTTAAACCCTTCGGGCACGCATTGCGTGACCTTGACTCCTTTTCCACTCGAAATAAAACACCGCACTGCATGTGTCCTTGACAAATTTTCCGCTAAATTAATCAGTAATTCGTATCTTTACATGTTTAAGTTTGGAAATAGCGACCTCGTTTGAGGTCGCTAAAAAAACCATTATGCTACTTCTAGAGCTTCTAACTTGGGCTTAATATAATGTTTATAACTGAAGGCTGCATTTAAAGTAAACTGCCTAACCCATGTGTTATCTCTGTTTCTTGAGAATTTGAAAGCTTTGGATTTCAAAAGCTCACGTGTTTGCTCGCATGGCTTAAAGCCAAAATGAATACAGATTTTTTGATCATCGCTGATTGTTACTTTTATGCCATTTGTAAATTCATCATTAATCGTTAGCGAGTTTGTCTTTTCAACTTCACCCACCCTTTTTTTATAGCGATTAACGTTTGCGCCTAAATTCTGCAATTGCCATTTTTCAAAGCCAACGACTTTGCCAGCATAATTAGGCTCAATTAATTTTACAATGTCCTTATCATCAATATTAAATTCATCTCGTAATTGACGCTTAAACGCTTCTAAATTTTCAGGCGATATCTCAGGATTTCCATTTTTAAAATACTTTCTAATCAATTTGTTAATGGCTTTCATCTGCTCGCGTTGTTTTTCAAGCGCTGCAATCTTATTTTCGATTTTATTGCAGGCGTTTGGATCGTCTGTCTTAATATTTGTGCCATCACCATGGGGCATGACAAACTTTAAAATATTTTTAATAGACTTTTTTCTAAACTCATCAATAGCTAATAACTTCGCATCAGCATAACCAGAAAGCTTTTGATTTCTTGCAACAGGAAAGTTTGCAGGCCCGGTGATGAAGCTTGATGCTACCCTGCTGTGAGAATAAAGCCATGCCTTATAATTATCACATAACCGCATACGATGTGACTTGAACCACTCATCAACAAACGCATCAAAATCACTTTTCAACTCAGCCCCTCTTTTTGAAGCCCTGCTAATGTCTTCTAATACATTAATCTTATCTGATAGCAGGCTTTCCGCATATTCGATACGGATATTAATCCCTCTTTTTTCAGGTGAAAAAGAGGTGTTCACAAAAGCCCGTTCTGCCATGGACTGGCTAATATCATGGATGTATTTTGAAACTTCAGGATTGTTTTTGGATAAATCTTGTTCTATGTTTTTTATAGTGTTGTCCATTCTTGTTTTCCTTTTAAAAAATATTACGCAAAAAGTTGTTTTTTAAGCTGTTCGTTCTCAAGTTTTAATCGAGAAAATTCAACCTCAAGAACGCTGTAATATGTTTTTCTTTTCTGGATACGAAAAAGAATGGATTTGATGAAAGATGTTTTTTTTGATAGATTTGCTTTAGTCATTATCACTACTCCAATAGTGTTGGTGATTAGTGGTATTTCGCTGCTCCAACAGCTTAATATCACGCTTTTTTGTTACTCTTTTATTATACCAAAACTTCTGTATTTTTCAATAAAAATCATAAGCTTAACCTGTTTTTTTGTTGTTATTTTTAACGATTTTTCCTTGCCTTCCTCCTGCCCATCTGGCTGCTTTTGATTTCCTGAACCCATCGCTTTAAAAACCAGCCATGAGCGAAGCGAATTCATTATTAAGTGAAGAAAAAACCTCGGTGGCAGTAGCTGCTTCGTCATCCATCCCCCATTCGCAAAAAATTAATTTAACGGAGTGGGGTTCAAATACAAGGTGGAACGCAGGAGCGCAGCGACGAGTAGACCTTGTATTTGAACCCCATGGAGTTAATATTAATTGCGAATGGGGGATGGATGACGAAGCAGCTACTGTGCTTGTATGATGCTCGTAGCGCTTGTCTAAAAAAACAAATTTTCCTCAATAAACTTAAAAAAATTTTTAAATCAATATCTGATGCGCCAGCGTTATCTTCTTTGCTAAAAAATGCTTACCGTAGTTTGCCGTGCTCTCAGCTTGAACTCGCTAAATATTATCTTTTTGAAACCGAAGAAATTATAGAAGCTTACGCGTGGGCTGATGTTGCCTACTGCAGAAATATTCGTGGTTCTCATGAAATAAAAAGACAGGCTCAAGAACTGTTAAAACCAGAGGAAACAAAAGAGGCATGGGATTTAGCGAGAGATTACAAACAGAACTTTATCCCAAAACTGCAAACGGCCGTCGCAAACACAAAAGCTGAAAACTTTCAAAACAGAATTAAAGAGCTTGAACAACAATTAAAAGACAAACGGAAGTGAATCTATTTTGCACCCTGCCCTTCTTAAAAATTCAGAAGTGCATTTCGCGTTAATTTTACGCTGCGATCTGCATAGTTACATGCAAGCCCAATCGATGCACCATATTAATTAATGTATCCAAGCGAAATTCCTCAATTTTTCCCTTGCTTAAGGCACTAACCCGAGATTGAGTAATATGAAGTTTAATCGCGGCTTCAGTTTGAGTAAGCCTCATTTCCTCAATATGTTCATTAATTGCAATCATTAATGCTGAACGTAATTTCATATTTTCTGCTTTAATGGGATCTGATTCCAAAGCATCCCATACGCTGTCAAAACTATTAAAATCACTCATGATTTTCTCTCCTCTAAAACTCTTTTAAATGCTCGGCTGGCCATTTCAATGTCATGCTGACTTGTTTTTTGGGTCTTTTTTTGAAAGGCATGTAATACATAAATAGCCGTTTCAAATTTTGCTACATAAATGACCCTATAAATTCCTTCTTTATCGCGAATTCTGATTTCTTTAACACCAGAACCAATCCCCTGCATAGGCTTCCAATCCAATGGATCTTTCCCACGCTGAACCCTGTCCAACTGATATCCTATTTCTCGCTTCGCTTCCAGGGAAAAGTTTTTAATATCTTCAAGCGAATGACCAATAAATATTATTTTTTTCATAATAATTATATTATACATCTAAAAGTATAATATACAAGTAAATGTATATTAGCGATCTAGGAAACACTGATTATCATTGTCTTATATGAAATTTTAATAAATTGAAATCCCTCTAACTAAAGGGTACAATGCACCCTATATTTGCATATAGACGAGGGTTGAATGTCAACAAATGAACAATTACAGGATCTCATGGATAAACATCAGCTGAGCACTGCTGATTTATCAAAATTAATAAATAAAAGTTCAAATACAATTAAGTCATGGATTGCAAAATCTGATACGACAAAATTTAGGAGACTACCCAACCAGATGCTGGCTTATATCAAAGCAAAAATTATATTACAGAAATGTAATAAAAAACCTGACATTGAGCATCAAATAACTGATAGAACGCTTAGTATAGAATATCATTTAAAAAACGCCTTGGATTTTTTTGAACATTTAACCGCAATTAGTAACCTTGATAAAGAAATTGCAAAAGAACTCGCGGAAAATTTAAACGCGGCATATGATGACATTTGTCTGACAAATCAACTGCTCATGGAGACTTTTCCCATCTTTCACACATACCCAGATCCGAACAGGCAAGTGAAAAGTGAATTAACCTCCTTTAAAAATAATCTACCTTCTGAGGCTGGGCATGAAACGCCGTAAAACACCTGTTTTTTGGACAGTACTAATTTCACTCATGTAATCGACTTAAAAACTCCTTATAACTATACGAAAATCTATGCCGTATATTATGACTGTACGGAAACTTAGAATATGGGGTTTTACGGATGAAAATTGGTTACATGCGTGTTTCTTCAGAAAGCGACAGACAAAATACAGATTTACAGCGTGATGCTCTGCTGAAAGAAGGCGTCGATCCTCGACATCTATTTGAAGACAAAGCTAGTGGGGCAAAAGATAAACGTCCGGGATTACAAAAAGCGTTAGATTTCCTAAACAAAGGAGATTGCTTAGTAGTTTGGAAATTAGATAGACTGGGGCGTTCCTTGCCTCATTTACTAGAAATAATTACCAAGCTACAAAAAGAAGGAATTGCCTTCTGCTCATTGACCGAACAAATGGATACTACTACTCCTCATGGTGAATTATTGTTTAATTTATTTGGTTCATTAGCACAATACGAACGCGCTTTAACCCGAGAGCGAATTTTAGCAGGTTTAGAAGCGGCCAATAAACGAGGACGTCGGGGTGGAAGACCCCAAATCATCAATGCCGAAAAGATGGGCGCTATTTTAGAAAATTTAAATTCAGGAGCAAGTAAGGCGTCTGTTTGCAGAAATTTTGGAATAAAGCGCTCTACTCTCTATGATGCGTTAAATCGCCAATCAACAGAATCCGTATGCCTGGAGTCATAAGAAAATGAAATGTAAATGCAGTAGAAGGTCATGGTTACATTATGGAATTATCTCAGGATTCTTGGGTGGATTCCTGTTTTTTGCTTTTGGAGTATTTATTCACTCAAATGATAGAAGTGTCCTGACTAAATCTAACATGAATTCACAATATGATCGGGCTGGAACTACAAGATGAAAGAAGAAAAAATTCCATATCAAGAAAAACTTTTGCAATTTATTCTTGGGTTTGTCATAGGTATTGCCCTGTGGGGGTTGACTTTGATGGTGCTCTTAATTCTTAATTGATAATCACGCCCATTGAAATACAAATGATTTCTATCTTTGAATCCGCCCTATACTATAATTAGGTCTGATTATATATATTAAAGGAGCCTAAAGGTAAGCGTTTGGAACGTTCACAGCGTTTTTATTCTATAGTCTTTTATCATATACTAAAATCAAAATTTTAGATGCAATCTTCTTTTGATTTTTTTTAACTGCCGAGTTAATTTGCTATCTAAAATTTTGATTTTTGCGTATTTTTTTCGACGTCTGACTACAAAGTGAAATTTAGTGTTGGTTACAGGGAATAATGAGCTATAGTTAATGAAATAGTTGGAGGGGATATGGATTTCACTCAACAAGGAACTGAACTTATATGCCATTACCTAAATAATATATTAAGTATAAACTTATTATTAATTACCTTGGCGTTATTCTATCTTTATCATTTCATCAAAACTGCTTGTCCCGGTTTATGCATTTATTTCCTTCTATTTGGCTCTATAGTACTTTTCATATTGGCTGTTATTTATGATTTATTTACTTTTAAAGATTTAATCGACAATGCTTTTAATGTTCAACCAGGCAGCAAACTCCCAGCAGACTTTAGGCCTCTTAACCAACTCGGTCGTTTAAACTGTATTTTTTGGTTGGATATAGTAGGTATGATTTCTTTATTTTTTGTTTTTGTGTGTGAGAAATGCAAATTTTATCATAGGAAAAGATATGAAAAAGTTGATTAAAGTTTCTTTATTATTTTTGTTGTTTACTACTGCGCTTAAGGCAAATACAGAGAGCTGTCCATGTTATAAAGAAGATTATAAGGATTGCGCAGTAGGGGTGACATCACCCGATGGATATCAAATTAGTATTCCAATTGAATACAAAAAAGAGTCAAAAAATTACACACTATGCGGAGCCAGTTTTTGCATGCCATCATACCTAATTGAACGTGATCCATTACTCACGGGAACCGTTTATGATGGCAAAAAATTTAATTTAATATTATGCAATGGTGAAAATAAACTTGATATTGTAGAAATACAGAGATCAACTAAGAAATGCACAATATCAAACAAAATAGAATGTAATTAACTTCTACATGAATGAATTCAGTCTCTTATATAGTCAGAATATGCACCTCTTCCAGGCAGCTACGAATATATCTTCAGACCTTAGAATCTGGTTCCTATTAACTTGTATATTTGTTCAAAAATTTTTTTGAACTATCAAACAAAAAATTTATTGCTACATGCATTATGCCATATTTTGAATATTGTACAAAATCATACCAATAAATTTTACCGCATATAAAGACAACCTATAATGAGCAATACGGGACGTGTTCAGTGCTGGTATGGCCTGCAGCGATTGGTCAATTTTAGTCCTAGGTGATTTTTTGCTAATACACCCTAATTTATATAAAATAGCATCATTATAGGCACTGAATGAAAATCCGATGGCACGAGAAGGAAAAGCGAAGGTTTTAAGTGAGTCTGAGTTCAAACGGCTGCTGATCGTTGCGAAAGCAGGAAAAATGAGCACGCGAAATATCGCCCTTATTTATTGCTCATTTGGCTTAGGCCTGCGCGCCAAGGAAATCGCCTCATTAACCATTGAAGATATTGCAGACAGCAATTACCAACTATTAGATGAAGTATGTTTAAAACGCGCGATGACCAAAGGTGAAAAACAACGGTATGCCTACCTTGTGAATAAAAAAGTGCGCGATGCCCTGCAAGCGCATCTTAATGATTTAGCAGGTGTCGACAAAAAGAAACCTTTTTTTCAAACGCAACGTAAAAGTCGCTTTACGCCTAACACGATGCAAAAATGGTTTAAAGCACTTTTTAATAAGGCCGGGGTAGTCGGTGCCAGTTCCCATTCGGGAAGACGAACATTTATCACTCGACTCATTGAACAAGGGGTCGATATCAAAGCAGTATCTCGACTGGCCGGTCACTCCAATATTGTAACTACTGCTATTTATGTCGAAGACAATCCAGATCGCTTAAGACGCCTTGCCAATTTGGCCATCTTATAATGCCACCCTGGTTCATCACCCCGCCCTTTCTCTTCTTCATAAAAATTGGCAAGCTTGAATCCTATCATGCATTGCGATTTGAAAGAGAACAACGCTATTACGAAATTCGACTTCAAAAAGATTTGCTGGGTGATTGGACTATCGTCGCCACTAATGGACGAATTAAATCGAAGCTGGGTAAAAATCGTACCTTGGCCTACAAAACCTATCATGAAGCATTTGACAACTTATGCCTCATCGCCAATATTAGGCAGAAACGGAAGTATCGATTAATAATCTACACCTGTTGTAATGCATTTTATCTCTACATGCTATTTGCTCTAGATTGCATCGAAACAACCGCGCCTAAGCGTAGGCGTGATAAAATGCGAGAGCGTGAAGCCATACCAACCAAAATACCATCACAATCGCTTAATAACTTATCAGAGACATCGCCATTTCATCAGCAATCCTTTTGTTTTTAATCGATAGGTAAGCTTGTTTTAGTCAATTTTATTTTCATTTTAATAGATAATTGACCTAGTAATGAATTATAAAAGTTCTAAGGCTCGATAAGTAGTAGCCATCCTGCCGCATTCCTACCAATTAAAAAATCCAGCACAGGCTTTATATGGCGTCCAAATTATCTTTGTTTGTAAATAATCTATTTGGTAGGTTTAATCACTAGTACTACTGCTTGAGGATAGTTGCGACTGAACTTCTTCTCGATTAACTCGAATGGTTCGAGGTGTTCTGGTCAACCAAAATTGGACACTTTTATTATTCTTTTTTCATAGGCCACAGGGGGTATATCTCCCAGTGTAGTGTGTAGCCTCTCGTGGTTGTAATAACGAATATATTTTTGAACATCAATTTTCATTGCCTCTCTAGTTAAGTGGATAACTTTAATCAGCCACTCATGCTTTAAGCTACCAAAAAATCGCTCCACCACTGCATTATCCCAACATGCGCCTTTGCCACTCATTGATGCTTTTATACTGTTATCTTTTAGCAATTTACTAAAGCGTCGACTCGTATATTGAGAGCCTCGGTCGCTGTGAAAAATAAGCCCTTCGGGAGGCTGACGAAGATTGATAGCCATTTGCATCGCCTTTAATACAAGCCCTGTTGTCATGCGGTTACTAATGTGCCAGCCAATGATTTTACGAGAGTAAAGATCCATTACTATCGCTAAATAACACCAGCCTTCACGTGTCCTCAAATAAGTCACATCACCTGCCCAGACTTGATTAGAATGACTAGGATTAAACTGCATGTTCACAAGATTACTAGCAACAGAATCACTGTGCTTGCGCTTAGTAGTAACTTTATATGCTACTCGCTGAATAACCTTTAAACTATGAACCTTCATTATCTTACGTACCTTCGTCCGGGACGCACAAATGCCCTCTGACGCCAATTTTTTAGCCAGCTGACGTGAGCCCAAACTTCCACGACTATCATTAAATAGTTGTTTAATTCGGCGATGCAATTGCAGTTGTTCCTTGGTAATTATCTTGGATTTTCGGTAACGCTGGTGATACCAAGTGCTACGCGAAAACCCAAATGCACTGCATATGCGTTGTACCGGATAACGGCCTTCTATGCATTTATGAATACGGTGTAAAAGCGCGGTACGCTTATTTATCTCATCTCTTTGGCAAAGAAGGCCGATGCCTTTTTTAATATTTCTTTCTCAATCCGTAGGTTTTTTACTTCTTTACGAAGGGCTAATAGCTCGCTACGCTCTTCTTCACCTAACGCACCAGGTTTATTTTGCTCTTCAATTTTATTTTTCCAGTTATAAATAAGTTTAACGTCAACACCCACAGCGTCAGCGGCTTGCTGAGGCGTGTAATCTTGCTCAAGAACAAGAGAGACAGCATCTTTCTTGAACTCATCTGGATAACGGTTATAGCTACCTCTTTGCTTTGTCATAAATACCTCTGTTAGTTTCAACTATTTTCCCTAACAAAAGTGTCCAATGCTATTAGACCAGAACATTGATAGATCATTGCAGCATTAATAAAATCAGCGGCAGAATTAAGACAACCCTCACCAAATATTTCACCAATACGCTTTCTACGCGAGAGATCACGGTTTTGCACTTCAAACATCTCTTCTCGTGACAGATTATTCCAATTTTCCCTATCTTTTTGATCAGCAAGATAAATATTATGGATTTCATTAGAACGAGCGCTTTGCTTCCCTTTGTTTTCTGAGCATAATGAATACTCAGATGCATAAGAAATTGGAATCAAAAGAACTGCAAGCAACAAGGTAAATTTTTTAAACATGTAAGCCTATTAATGCATTAATTATTATTTATATTTTTGATTACGAGTTAATGCCAACTCTATTGTAACGGCTTAAAAAATCTTAAAAACCGTTACAATAATAAGCTGTGTCCATCAACGCCTAGTTCTTAGCATCAAGCATTATAACCATGCGAGTTATCATGATCATCTTCTAGGCAGCCATTTGAATTTTGTCTTCCCTGATTAAAAAAGCCAAAAGAACCGGACAGAGCGGTTGGGGATTTATCTGTTGAGTTTGACGAAGCATCAGCACTTTCATCATATTCACCCATGGTATCGTAATTAGGCGATGTTTTGTCTCTGCGCGTATTAGGTGCAGCTGAAACAACCGGCAATTCATATCCATCATCCACATCAGTCTCACCTAACTCATATAAGGGATTTTGCTTAACATAAATCCCATGCTCATGCAGTGCACGGTATATTTGCCCTTCGTAGAGTAAAGCATCAGCCCCAAGTGCTTGATACGCTGGCACTGGAATTGCGTAAGCCTTATTATCATAGACTTGGTTACCACGAAGCGTGCTATATGTTTCTATAGCTCCACGTTCGCGATTAGCCATATAAAACGCTTCTTGACCTTCGATGGGAACCAGGTAGGCTGGCACTGGTGTTTCATACGTACCAGCAGCTGCCTCATTGTACAAAACCGCAGCTTCATATTTCTCAGTACCTGCTCCTAACTCCAAATTTCGACCATCATTATTATTTTTTATACCAGAAAGTACCCCATTACTAGGAGCTACATTATTTTTTCTCATCCGAGGATGTCCATCGTTCCGATGAAACAGCCGATACAAGTATACTGCTAAAACACCAAGAAGCACCAAACCAAAAAGACCAGTGGTAAGCCCTATAACTAACATCGCATTGTTACCATTATTCGGCGGTGGTGGTTGCGCTGATGGCAGAGCACTTGGACGAATGGTTCCCTGACCAACCGGCGTAGCTGGTAGAACAGTCGGTAAAACAACATCATTAAATACCGTGCTGGATGTGGAAGGGGCTTCGGCATTATTTTCGGGCGTCCTTGTAGGTGTACTTTTGCCCGTACTTTTGCCCGTACTTGTGCCCGTACTTGTGGGCGTCCTTGTAGGTGTACTTGTAGGTGTACTTGTAGGTGTACTTGTAGCCGTACTTGTGGGCGTCCTTGTAGGTGTACTTGTAGGTGTACTTGTAGCCGTACTTGTGGGCGTACTTGTAGCCGTACTTGTGGGCGTACTTGTAGCCGTACTTGTGGGCGTACTTGTAGCCGTACTTGTAGGCGTACTTGTAGCCGTACTTGATTTTGTCGTGGATACCACCACTATTTTAGTTGTTGAAGTTGGTTCAGGAACAGGCGGCGGCGGTGGTGGCGGCGGTGGTGGTGGTGGCGGTGGCGGTGGCGGTGGCGGTGTTCGACCACCAAATTGTGCATTAGCCAATTCAACAGATGCGCTCGCTAACACACTGCCTATTAAATTTGATTTTTTGCTCGGTTTACTTTTTGGCATAGGACTATTTCCATTAATTATAATTGTTACAATAAAAAATAAGCTTCTTCCATATTGGCGTGTAACAAATAAACGGTTTGAGCTAACCTAACTTACCGAGCAAACAGCTACACGTACCTTTTATAGGTGCGTAAATTTATCTTAAATACGCCATGATGTCAAATATATGCACAATATTATGTGGCAGAAAAACTTGTCAGCAAACCTCTTGTTCTTGATTTTATTGCAAGTTATATTAAAGATAACTATGAATAGGTAGCGCAAAATTATTGTGGAATATTATGAAACATAAATGCCTTTACATCTTACTAATTTTAACTAGCCAATGTTCAAATGCTGGAACAATAAGTCCGCAACCCCCTGTATATTCCCAATGGAGAAATCTCTATATAGGTGGAAATATTGGATCAGTTTGGGGGAACGCTCGCAGTAAGTTGAAAATAGCAAATGATTCGGCTGATTCTTATTTTCTCCCTGCCAATGTTTCAGGAATTAGCTCTTCTGGCTCATTAAATATGAGTAAAGCACAGCTCGCAGGAGGCGCCCAAATCGGCTATAATTTGCTAATAAAAAGCCGCTTACTCCTTGGTCTTGAACTCAGTTATGATTATTTTGATTTCGATAAAATTAAAGGAAACACCTTTTATTATACAACAAGTAATACTCCATATTATTTAACAACCACGGCATCAATAAAACAAATGGGAACATTACGACCTCGTATCGGTTTCTCATTTAATAGATTTATGCCATTTATAACTGGAGGTGTCGCCGCCACAAAATTTAACTTTAATCAAACGTTTTCTGAACCTCCCTTCTCGTTAGTTACAACTCGATTTAACAAAATTAAATATGGTTGGTCATTAGGTACAGGAATTGAATATGCGTGTTTCAAAAATATTTCTCTAAAAATGGACTATTTATATACTAATTTTGGTAGTACATCTACTGCTAGTAATCTAGTAGGAACTGGAATAGCTACTGGTTTTAGCAACATATTAAAGAATAAGACTAGTAATGTAATTGTTCAAAATCTATTATTCGGAATAAATTACCATTTTGGATAAAGCTAGGCTTTCTCTAACTTTATATAAACAGTTTTTTTATATTGGTTCCATCATAACCAGTAACTTTTTTGTCCACAATTTTATATTTCCAGCCCATTAATCAAATATTTTTAAATCAGTTTGAAATATTGAAAATATTAGGCAACAACCTTTCAACCGCGAAGTGCAGCATCAGTTAAAAAATGAACAACAACTAGAGTGAGTCACGTGATATTGATAATCTCAGAGGTGCAACCCAAAGGAGGTTATTATGGCAGCAGGCTACCATCACGTGATTCGAAACAAAAAGTGTCAGATTTATGCGCTAAAATCAATAGGGCCATCACTGAGACAAGTAGCCTTGGCAGTTGAACGGTATAAATCGATGATTAGTTGAGAAATGTAGCGCGGAACACAGAGGTCGTGGATATCGCTTTAAACAATAAAATGCACGGTGCAGTGAAGCGAGCAAGACTCTTAAAATGCTCAAGGAATGTGGTGAAGAGCACGATTAAGGAGTGGCTTCTTAAGGACTGGAGTCTGAAACAGATTTCAGGTCGATTAAAGCTTGAAAACAAGGCGATAAGCCATGAAACATATCTACCAATATGTCTGGACTTAAAGCCACAAACTAAATGCAATAGAAATAGAAACTAAAAGTGATCCTCACACACTTAAAAAGCCTGTTTCTCTATTTAAAGAGTTCACCAACCTTAGTGACGTAAATAGGAAAGCTGAAACGCATATGTTCGAGAAATCTTCAAGTTATTAGCGCTACTTGGCCGATAACATTGATTAGTAGAACCTTGTTGACAAACCACGGGGCCATCCACAATAGGGCTATTTAACTGACTACCGTTTATCTGTAAAAACAGTATGCAGGAATTCTTGCCTGATAACACAAAGGGATTACCGCAAACACCAAGACCTGTAGTGATTTGCGCTATACCCTGAATCGGTTGCATGATCAATGTATGTGGTCTAGAGGATTGATTGGTGACTCGATATTGAACAATTGCCGAACCATTGGCGGGCACCGAAACTGTGGTAGCGGTCAACGGGTCAAATGTCCATAACGGGGTTTCTGCACAAGCTGCCGATATCACTAAACTTGACCATAGGGCAACTAACATCCTGCGCATGAAAATTATTTTGTTATTCCTTTTTTGCATGGTTTCGTCCTTATACTACGTAAATTCTAGATATGGGTGTCGATGATATTAACATGCTGACTTTTTTCAAAAAAAAAATTTCAATATGTTAATGAAGTATCAGCTGGTCTCTATTTTTTATTAAATCGATGATTTTTGCAAGGAAATTAGATAAAAATTTGCCGCGATCATGGCTATCCAGGTTTGGGGTTTGAAGTCCAGACGGCCGAAAACGTATAAAAAATAACTGCGTTATATATGAGCAGACAGTAATACTCTAAAACAGTTTTTATTCAGCAAAGGTGTATAGTCGATAAATCACTTGAAACGCTTTAAGCACTATGGTTCATACAAAATCTAGCTTAACGTACGTTTTCGGCCGTCTGGACTTCAAACCCCATTACCGACAGCTTCCCTCGTTAATCGCTCCACGATAGCCTAATTTCTACTGCTCATGCACCGATAACTCTCACTAAAAAGCTTTAGAGATTAGCAATGATGCGATCCATCTGATCAGCCTCTTCTGTCATACTTAAGGCAAAATCACTATCAAATTTCTCCTGTTCGATTTGTTGGGTTGTTTGTACCAGCATTTGCTGCTCCATAAATGTTGAGAATTCCTGAGTTTGTTCTGTAAATTTTTTCTCAGTTTTTTCAAAAGAATGAACCCCTTGTGAAAAAAAGCCGATAGTTTCATGAAACGATACCATGGTTTGTTGTGAGCCAATCAGTTGCTCATCATAATTATCTAAAGTTGTCGTGAGGTCGCTTAATTGTTGATTGACATCATTTTGTTTTGTTAATAACGTCTTACTTTGAGATATCAATTCATCCGCAACATCGTTACAGGCGGCAGCTGTGGTTGATATTTCCTTGCTAACCTGCTCCAGGTTAATTATTTGATGATTACGAGCGATAGATTTTTTTTTCATGTCATCAAGCTCCTCTTTTAAGCCGTTAGCGGTATCTTTAAAGAAATTTTCGCTATCTTTAATATCTTTTGTTGCAGCTATTAATTCGACTGTAAATAACTTCGCTCCCAAATACCGCTTAGTTTCATGAGCCTTAAGAAGCGCATGAGCCACTAAAGAAAAAAAGAAAGTAGTAATCACAAGGAGTATTGGCGCACTTATAATCAACCCAACAAAACCGCTAAGTAAACTTACACCAATAATCCAAGCAATCTTTTGCGCAGAAGACTTTTCTACCCATGCATTTGCAAAAGAATCAAACCAGCTCTTATTTTCTAAATAACGACGCATAAACAGTTCTGACTCGTCATCAGTGTTCAAAAAATCTTTATTAATGGGTGATAACCAATTGTTGAATGCAACAAATACAAACCACAAGCTTAGGTAGTAAAGAACATTTTTCCCAATTTTTATTAAATTCATACTAAAAAACCTTTGTTAATTATTTCATTTCCATTTGCGGAGCGATATCTTCCTCTTGAGCTGATTTTTTTGCATCGAGGACTTTTTCCTTAAAAAAGCAAGCTTGTTTATAGAAACGTTTACAAAGAGTTTGTAATTCTTTAATTTCACCATCCTTTGATGTAATTATTTTTTGTTGTTCTATGTTTTTCTCTGTCAATTTCTTGACTAGCTCCGCTAGATCATCAATACGACCAGTCGCACTCTTAGCAGATTCCACTAACGATCTGAAATCACCCAGCACTGTTGAGAGATCGGTTTGCTTAGTATTCATCAAAGCAGTTAGAGCCTCTGTATTTTTTGAAATTTTTTCTTGTTTCTTATTAAAATGAATAAGTAGTTTGGTAAAAGTTTGTACTGATTTTGTAAATTGATCATTAGAGCATTCTAGAAGTTTTAACGCTTCGCCCACATTATCTGTTGAGGATATTAGTTGACTCACAAGTAGCTGAAGAATATTGACTGATAGGGTCATAGAAGAAGTATCTGTATCAATTGCTTGGCTCAAAACTCCTATGTTTTGGCTCAAAGCCTTCATCATTAATTCCGCGTTTTCAATGCACTTTACCGTTATATTATGCTGTGCATCCAGCAGTTTTACGTGCTCTTCCAACAATAGCTTTTCATTGTTTGTCAAAAAATACCAAACGCCACCAACGGTGATACCACCGACTCCAACGCCAACACCACCGGCAATGGCTAACTGGGCTGCTGTATAAGAAGCGACTATTTTAGTGCCAGCGGCTGCTGCAAAGGCTAGTAGAGGTAACGGCATTATTTTTCCTTATTCGTGGTTGGTTAATTTTCAAGATCAAATGCAGGGCAAAACATTATCACAAAGAAAAATAAATGTCTACATAAGACAAAAAACAACCAACTTACACAAGAAAATCAAGGAGTTATAAATACCGTGTGCACTCATTAAATTAAATATGGATATCAATACCATATGTATTTTGTTAAAAACATCTAATGATATTTAGAACAATAAGTTGATATCATCATATTTGTTTTACCTCTAGTTTAATGTCTTAAATATCTTTAACTGCCTTTTATGCCGCTTTTGAACGATACAATTTATCTTCCAATTCATGTAGTTGTTTTTCTGCATCGGTTAGTTTTTTTTGTGCCAATTCAAAGTCATTATATAATTTGTCACTATTGCCCCTGCCCTTTTGACTTGCTTCACAAAAGATTTCAAAAGCATCGGTAGCTAATTGCCGATAGTGCTCAATGTTTTGTTGTAATAAATTGCATAACTGATAATCCTTGTTTAATTGTTGGTGGGCTTCTTCAATAAACTTGGGCTTATCTTGCTGTGCTAATAAATCATATTCAGATTGCATCTGATTTCGCTTTATAACCAATGCTGCCAGTTTTTTTTCAACAATATCAATAAGCGTTGTTGCCCCTACCCTATTGGTATTTTGTTTGATTTCTTTGAGGTAATTAGTTTCAGTTGCAATATCTGCGTCAATTTCGCTTAGTGCTGACACGATCCTTTTAATTTTCAGCTGATTTGTTTGTTTTATCCCCCCCATCGCATCGTTTTTCTGAGTCGATAAGTGGAAACTGTCATTTTGAGCCGGCTTAAATGAATTGGCATAATCTGCATGATTAAAAAAGCCTTTAGGCGTCTTCCAGCGTCTTTCTCGCATTAATTTAGCGATGATTTGCATTCGATGCTCAAAGGTTTGAACGTTTGGTAATTGTTCACTGTTCGTTACCGTAAAAACTATTTCAGCAAATATCTGTTCTGAAGATGAAGATTTTACGCCATGTTGTTCTTGTAGGTTCTGCATTACTGCCTTGATGTAGTTTTTGGAACGTTCATCAATTCGCTCACCTATAAGTTTTTCAACAGCATATGTTGGATAAATCGATTGGACTGTAGGAGTGTTTTTGTGTTTATCCACAATAACATGAGCACTAACTGTATCGTTAATAAAATTAAGATCTTTATCTTTATATATAGAAACTGCCAATTTGGCAGGATCGATCTTGCCATTTTGTACTAAATTTTTTCTGTTTGTATGCTGTGTGTCAGCACAAAGCGTGGCAGATGCTGGTTGTTCTTTTAGATCTTGTAGGGTTTTTGAGGAGGGATATTGAACGATGTTGATAAGTTTTTCGGTTATTCGAATATACAATCTTTTTTTACCACATAGGCGATTAACTTTTTCAATTAGACCTGTTTTTGTGAATTCATTTAAGTAGCGGTCTAGTGATCGTATAGATAGTTTAGCTTCAGATGCAATTTGAGAACGACTTCGTGTAAACCATATTGCTTCATCATTTAGTGTGAATTTGGAAATTTGCCACATGTAGATAAGCTTACTTAAAAGCATTGCTTTATTGTGGTTGTTTCTTGTTACTTCTAATAATTTATTATGCTTGTCATGAAAAATTGTGCTTAAATTTTCCATAAAATTCCTTAGCGTTATGCTTTGCTTGACGTAAGTAGCGCAAAAAGCTAAGCTAAGGTTGTTGGTTCTTAGTAGTTAGCTTTTTAAAAAAAATCCCATTGGCGTGGGATTTTTTTTTGCCAGAGTTATTTGTAACATACCCCCCAACTTTGTTTTAGTCAACACTAGTTTTCACTTAACACACTGATTTACATATATATTTTAATCAATAATGGTTCACAAATAGTTCACTTTTGTTGGGGTTAAATGGTTCACAAGTGGTTCACTGGCGTTAAGGAAATAACGGTTCACATTTGGTTCACGCAGCTGTTGTTTGTTGGTTGATTAATGGCTCACATATATTTGTTTATATTGTACATATACGTGAGGTGAACTGTAGTCTAGGCGCTTATAAAATAGATTCAAATCTTTATAAGATTTTATATTTAGGTTGCCTTAAATAATGTATTAAATGGTTCACAATCGGTTCAAGTCAGAGATATGCTTAACGGTTCACAAATGGTTCAAATGCTTTTGTGTTAATTGGTTCACAAATGGCTCACTAACATGATTAAAAAAAAATTATAAAAAAAAAGAGATTTTATTTGAAATTCATTGACTGGTGCCAGTTATGATGTAATTGTATGTATACGACATAAATAATCACTTAAAACATACAAGGGATCCGGAATGGAACAATTGAGCTGGGTTAATTCTGATATTCGTAAGCTATTTAAAATGGATTCAAGATATAAATCTATTCAAACGTTATATAATGCCGAAGAGAGGGGGGAGATCCCTATTGCTGAAAGAAAGCAAAGAGGCAAAGTGTCCACAAGAGTTTGGCGTCTTGACCAGCTTCCTGATATAGGTAGAAAATTTGGTTTTATAAAGCCACCATATACTCAAAAGGTTTTATGTACTTACATGCAAAAAGGTGGTGTTTACAAAACTACTACAAGTTATAATCGTGCCAGAACTTATGCTTTGAACGGAATAAAAGTTTTACTTATTGGATTAGATTCCGAATGCTCTGTAACAGATATTATTACGCCCCAACAGGAACTAGCTAGGCTTGATGATTTCGAGCAGTGCAAGGGACTTTATCATTACCTTACTCAAAATGCTTCTTTAGAAGATATAATTAGACCTACATCACTACCTACATTAGATTATATTCCCGAAACACATGATCTTGTAAAATTAAACAAATGGATGGCTTATGAAAAACGTCGAGAATATATTTTTCTGGATAAGCTTATACCTTATTTAACCACATATGATGTGATTATTTTTGATAATAGCCCGACATGGAACCATCTTGTAGAAAATTCAATTCTAGTTTCGGACGCAATTATTATGCCGCTGGGATGTAGTTTATTAGCTTATAATGCATCTGCTACAAATATGCAAAATATATGGGATTTTCAAGATGTTATGAAGATTTCTAATCAAGAGCTAGTTATGTTTAGCACTGCCTTGGAAAGAAGTTCATTAAGCCAGCAAATAAATGCCACGTATTTAAGTCGTTACGTAGATTATATGATTTCCACACCTATCCGGAAATCTGTAAAATGGGAAGAAGCTTTAATGTCGAAGCAGTCCATTTTGGAGTATGCACGTGGTACTTCTCAAGCCGAAGATTATTATCACTTAATTTGTGAGGAATGGGAAAGAGTAAATGATCGCAATAAAACACTTGTTAATTTTCCGCTAGAATCTGAATTAGAGGCGGTTTAAATATGGCTATTAAAAAGGGAGCCTTTGAACAATATACTAAGGAGCGCCAGTTACCTAAGAAGCGAATCAATGTGTCGAAAAAAGTTCATTTTTTTGATGAAGTTGATAATATTTCTAATCACCCACAGTTGATTCACGAACGGTTCACAAGCGAGGCTGGATCTACCAAGCCAAGCTCGCCTACTCATGAGAGCGGAAGTAACATTGATAATGGTTCACAATTAGTTCACGAACGGTTCACAAGTGAGGCTGGATCCACCAAGCCAAGCTCGCCTACTCATGAGAGCGGAAGTAACATTGATAATGGTTCACAATTAGTTCACGAACGGTTCACAAGTGAGGCTGGATCTACCAAGCCAAGCTCGCCTACTCATGAGAGCGGAAGTAATATTGATAATGGTTCACAATTAGTTCACGAACGGTTCACAAGTGAGGCTGGATCTACCAAGCCAAGCTCGCCTCCTCTTGAGAGCGAAAGTAATATTGATAATGGTTCACAATTGATTCACGAAAAACTCAGAAGTAGGGTACAGGAAAAAATACCATCTAAAGCAAATCTAAATAGATTAGTACATATTGTTGGGAATCAGAGAAAAATAATTTTTGCATTATTTAAGAATACTAGGACAAATAAAGCGGCAATAACTGAAGAATTGTCATTAGACATGATCTCGGCTTTATCTGGTGTAAACAAAAAATCGTTAAAAAACACGTTGTTTCGTTTAAAAAACAAAGGCTACATTAAACTCGTAGATCAAAAAATTGGGCGATGTGGCTGGGTGAGATATCAGATTGACTATGACATAGTAAATGAATTGAAAAATTTCTATTGATTATTTATATGCTGGGTAGCGCCGATATTCGTGGAAAATTATTATTTTGAAAATAATTAATTAAATAACCATAATTGTTGAGTAAAAATTCAATGAAAATAAATATCATAGAGTTGGGCGGCACTATTTCTTGTGCCTCGATTCTACCAACATCGGAGTTTTACAGTGGTCCTACTTTAAGCGTTTCTTCTATTGTTACTGAACTTGCTATGGATCAAATTGATATTCAAGTAGATACATTTTCTCAAAAAATCAGCCATGAGATAACTTTAGAAGATATGTTAGCACTAGCTAAGAGATTGCAGAGCATAATCGAGTCTGATAGATGTGATGGAGTAGTGATTACCACAGGGACAAATGCCATAGAGGATATAGCTTATTTTGTAGGACTAACGGTAAAAACAGAAAAGCCTATCGTTTTTACAGGCGCACATTTCCCAAATAATAGTTTATTTTTTGATGGCAAAAAAAACTTATATAATGCCATAAAAATAGCATCATCTTATGAAGCAAACAAACTAGGAGTATTGGTTACATTCAATGATTATGTGGTTACGGCACGCGATGCCAGTAAGACAAAGGCTGGATTACAAGATAACTTTACTTGTGAGGGTGATGGGATTGTAGGACACGTAATAGGGGGTAAATTTAAGATTAAAGCAATTCCAACCTACCGGCATACTTATCAGAGTGAATTTAATATTAATGAAATTTGTTCTTTAAAAAAAATATCAATTATTTATGCTCACTTGGGAATGGATGATCTTTTTATACGAGCATCTATTTCTGCAAATATTTCTGGAATTGTAAGTGCAGGATTTGGAAAAGGGTATCAATCAAAAAGTGTAACATCTGCGCTTTTTAATGCGGCGAATTTAGGAATTCCTGTCGTGAGATGCTCTCGTACTGGTATAGCTTATACAAGTACTGATTTTGCTTATGATGATAAATATGGATTTATAGTAGCAAAGGGATTGTCGCCGCATAAATCTAGTGTTCTTCTCTCGCTATCTCTAACTATAGGAAGTGATCTGGAATGGTTGCGGCAAGTTTTCGAGGCATATTGATGACTAGGATAAAATTATTTTTTATAAAAATTTCACACAAAGTTAATTTGTTTTTAAAACATTATAAACTAGAAAAAGCTGGATATAGATATAGTTTAATAGACGTAACTTCAGAAAATAACAATACTGAAGTTAAGCTACACATAATAGTTCAAGGAATCAAAAAGCAAATATTTACATTTAATCCACATGAGATAGTGCATGATGATGAATTAATATCTGAATTTTCTCCATGTGACATTAGAGCAATTACATATCTTTCTTTTCAGAAATACATAGAACAAGAAAAATTTTCTTTGATGATTGTAAAACAGTATATTGACAATGGCCAAACTTTTTTTGGCATAAAAGAAGTAGAGGGAAATTTATCCGTTCAAATTATTTCTGCTAATAAACTATACCAAAATTACGAGATTCTCACCAAACTAAGAAAAAAAGATATGGTAAATGTTATATCAACTGCTGTCCAAGAACAAACGTTTCTAGACATAAAAAAAATGGCTATATTATGAGTTTTAAAGAAAAAGTATTTATTGAAAAATATTCTAAGTATAAAACTCAATATGATTTTAAGTATATTCGTTTATTAGCTATGATATATATCACTTTTCTAATGGCTGCTACTGTTATGGCTTATAAAGTGGTTAATGTTTGGGGTGTACCAGAGCCAGGATCAACATTAATATATACATTTACTTTTTTCTTAGCTAATGTGTACGCTGAGGTATATGGGTCAAATTATGCAAAAAAGTTAATATGGGAGTCTATATTAGTTGGTTATATATTTGCCATATTAATAACAGTTGTAAATTGCTTTCCTTCCCCTGAATATTGGGACAAATCTAAAGAATTTGATTTGGTTCTGGGGCATGTATTAAGATTTACAAACGCAGGAGTTATAGGTTATTTGCTAAGTGCGTTTCTAAATATATACCTTTTGACTAAATGGAAATAT